>Ga0075421_100009465_pt1 | contig 12009 bp, 10 predicted proteins | sample SoiMetdeltSBSDD5_FD_75292 | JGI IMG/M metagenome (GOLD analysis project Ga0075421, IMG submission 75292) | Bulk soil microbial communities from a Populus tree surrounding site in Tennessee, USA - Soil MetaG P. deltoides SBSDD5 | ecosystem: Environmental > Terrestrial > Soil > Tree plantation...
CGGGAGATAGGCGTGGATGCGGACGCCGTGCGCGTCCAGGTCTTCCCACAGGAGTCGGAGCCGACGCGCGCGCTCGGCGTCCCACGCGAAGTCCCGCAGCCCGGCCTTGGTCCGCACGGCGAAGTCGAGCGCGTCGGCGCGGACCTCCGCCCGCGGTCGGGCGGCGAAGGTCGTCTCATAGACGAGGCTGCCGTCGGCGAGCAGGGCGCGGCGCCCGGCGATCTGCCGCTCGTCCACGAGCTCGTTGGCGAGCGACTGCACCAGCTCGGCCCCTCGCGGCGTGCGTCCGAGGCGGAGCCGGTCCAGGTCGCGCAGCGAGGTCTTCAGCACGGAAAAGGAGACGAGCTCCTTGGCCTGATACCAGCGATAGACGACCGCCTCCGCGCGCGGGAGGCGGCGTGGGCCCCGGCCGTCCATGCTGTCGACCAGTCGGTTGACCTCGTCGGCCCAGACGAGCCACGGCACCTGCGGATGCGAACGGTTGAACGACCAGTTGTCGAGCGAGAACAGCGCGACCGCCGGAACCTTGCCCGTGTCGCGCAGCACCGACCAGAGGACGATGAAGTCCTCGACGCTGGCGCCCGACATGCCCGCGTTGTAGAACGCGCCGGGCTCGGCGCCCACCATCGTGGTCGAGACCTCCATGACCCGGCTCGAGCCGAAGGCCACGATCCGCGGCGGCGGGATGACGGCCAGCCGGGCCTTCTGGAAGCGACGCTCGTCGGTGTCGCGGTAGGCGAGCATGGCCTGCCCCGGCCGGAATGCGGCCGCCGCCCGGCGAATCCGGTCCTCGTGTCGCGCGCGATCCCAGGTCGCGGCGCCGTTGACGGCCATCACGAGGGCGAGCAGCACCGCCACGGTGACGCTGAACGGCCGCACTAGAACTGGAAGTAGAGGAATTTCGACCCGTAGTTCATCAGCACCACCGCCACCGCCGTGGCCGCCGCCAGACCGACCTGCGGCAGCGCGCCGATCCGCTCCAGCGGAAGCTCCAGGCTGTTCGGGCACAGGCGAACGATGAGGAGGGAGACCACGACGAGACCGAGCAGCAGCAGCGTCTCCTGAGACCACGCGCCGGCGACGCCGTGAGCGCCCGCGAGGCTTGCGAACCACTGGCCGGCGTGGGCGAAGCTCTCCGCGCGGAAGAAAACCCACCCGAGACACACGAGAAAGAACGTGAGGTTCCGCTGCCAGAACGCGGACAGCCGCGACCACACCGGGATCGACTGATGCAACACCAGCAGGAGCCCGTGCCACGTTCCCCACGCCGCGAACGTCCAGCTGGCGCCATGCCACAGGCCGCCCAGCACCATGGTGGCCATCAGGTTGAACCGCCGGCGCGCCGGTCCGCAGCGGTTGCCGCCGAGCGTGATGTAGAGGTAGTCGCGCAGCCAGAACGAGAGCGTCATGTGCCAGCGGCGCCAGAAGTCGGCCGGCGACACCGCCTTGTAGGGGCTGTTGAAGTTCTGCGGGAGCTCGATGCCGAAGAGCCGGCCGAGGCCGATCGCCATGTCGGAGTACCCGCTGAAGTCGAAGTAGATCTGGAACGCATAGCCGAGGAGGGCCAGCCAGGCACGCGGCGCGTCGAGGGCGAGCGGCGCCGCCAGCAGCGGATCGACGAGGTTCCCGAGGCGGTCGGCCAGCAGGACCTTCTTGGCGAGCCCCACGCAGAAGAGAAAGATGCCGGCCTGCCAGCGCGGGTCGATCCCGGTGGCGGCGATCCGCGCCAGCTGCGGAATGAGCTGGTGGTGGCGCGTCAGCGGCCCCGCCACCAGGTGGGGAAAGAAGGTGACGAAGCCGGCGAACCGGATGAAGTTGTGCTCGGCGGGCGCCTGCTTGCGCCACACGTCGATGATGTAGGCGAGCGTCTGGAACGTGTAGAAGCTGATGCCGGCCGGCAGCACGATCTCGAACACGCCGAGCGCCGCCGCCGACGACTCGAGCCCGAGGAGCCGAAGGCCCTGCTGGGAGGTGCGCGCCATCAGGCCGGAGTACTTGAAGTAGGCCAGCATGCCCAGGTTGCCGGCCAGCGAGAGAGCCAGGAGCCAGCGCCGCGCCGCCGGCCGGTGCTCGCGCTCCATCACGATGGCCACGCCGTAGTCCACGACGGTGGTGACCAGCATCGGCACGATGAACCACCAGTGGCCGGCGAACGCGTAGAAGACGGTGCTGGTCACCGCGATCCACCACAGGAGCGGCTGACCACGCAGTCGGAGCGCGACGAGGAGGGTCACCGGGAGGAACAGGACGAGGAACTCGAGCGAGCTGAAAAGCACCTCCCGGGATCATGAGATGCGGCTCGCCGGGCTGTCAAGACGCGGATGATACAATCGCCGGCGTGAGCGAGGTATTCGTGGTGACGGGCGGGGCCGGCTTCATCGGCTCCCACGTCGTGGAGCGGCTGCTCGCGGATCATCCGGCGGCCACCATCCGGGTGTTCGACAATTTCTCCACGGGCGCGCTCGGCAATCTCCCCTTCGCCTCGGCCGCGGGCGAGCGGCTGGAGATCGTCAAGGGCGACGTGCGTGACCTCGAAGCCGTCGAGCGCGTCGTGCAGGGCGCCGGCGTCGTGTTCCACCAGGCGGCCATGCGCTCGGTGCCGCGGTCGGTGAGCGATCCCCTGGGCGCCAACGAGAACAACGTGACGGGCACGCTGCACGTTCTCGAGGCGGCGAAGCGCGCCGGCGTGCGGCGCGTCGTGTACGCGTCGTCGTCGTCCGTGTACGGCGACCGGCCGGAGCTGCCCAAGCGCGAGGATCAGCCGCCGGCGCCCATCTCGCCGTACGCGGTCTCCAAGGCCGCCAACGAGCAGTATGCGGCGGTGTGGACGCGGCTCTACGGCCTGGAGACCGTCGGCCTGCGCTACTTCAACGTCTTCGGGCCCCGCCAGGACCCCGCCTCCGAGTACGCGGCGGTCATCCCGCGCTTCATCCTGTGGGCGCTGCGGGGGGCCCCGGTCGAGGTGCACGGCGACGGACGCCAGTCGCGCGACTTCACCTACATCGACAACGTGGTCGACGCCAACGTGCTGGCGGCCCGGGCCCCGAAGGCGTCCGGCGAAGCGTTCAACGTGGGGTGCGGAGACCGCGTGAGCCTGCTCGACATCATCGACCGGCTGGAGAAGCTGCTCGGGCGACCGGTGGAGCGGCGGCACACGCCGCCGCGGGCGGGCGACGTGCCGCATACGCTGGCGGACGTCGGCAAGGCGGAGCGGCTGCTGGGCTATCGGCCCGGCGTCGAATTCGACGAGGGGCTGCGCCGCACGCTGGAGTACTTCAACACCGCCACCAGGGGAGGGCTCGCGTGATGCGTCGAACGGTCGTCCTGCTCGTCATTGCGAGCGTCGCGCTCGGCATCGCCGGCTTCGCAGCCGCCCAGGCGCCCCGGGCGCTCGTGGTGCAGACAGGGACGGAACCGCCCGGACTCGACCTCACCGCGACCCCGGCGTCCGCCACGGCGGGCGTGGTCCTCTACAACATCCAGGAGTGCCTGGTGAAGGTCGACGCCCACGGCAAGATCGTGCCGTGGCTGGCCGAGCGCTGGCACACCTCCGACAACCGCAACTACACCTTCTTCCTGAAGAAGGGCGTCCGCTTCCACAACGGCCGCGAGCTCAAGGCGGCCGACGTCAAGTTCGTCATCGAGCGCGCGATGAACCCCGAGACCAAGCACCCGTACCCGCAGTACTACGCGGCCATCGGCGACATCATCGTGAAGGACGACTACACGATCACCTTCTCGCTGAAGTCGCCCACCGCGAACTTCCTGCTCAACCTGGCCCGGCAGGGCTCGGTCATCTATCCGCGCGAGGCCGTGGAGACGCTGAAGTCCGCCCCCGTCGGCACCGGACCGTTCACGCTCGGCGAGTGGGTCCGCGGTGATCGCATCGTGCTGAAGCGCAACCCCGACTACCACGTGAAGGGCCTGCCCAAGCTCGAGCAGGTGACCTACCGCTTCATCCCCGATCCCAACGCGGCCCTGGCCGCGCTGAAGGCCGGCGACATCGACGCCTCGCTCTTCGGGCTCGGCCCCGAGCACGTGGCCGACCTCAAGAAGGACGGCCGCTTCGACGTGACCATCGGCGAGACGACGAACGACGTCATCCTGGCCATGAACAACTCGCGCAAGCCGTTCAGCGACGTGCGCGTGCGGCGCGCGGTCACCTACGCCATCAACAAGCCCGACGTGGTGAAGCTGGCCATGTTCGGCCTCGGCCGTGTGATCGGCTCCAACGTCGATCCGCTCAACCCCTACTTCGTCGACCTCGCCGGCGCCATGCCGTACGATCCGGCGCGGGCCAAGAAGCTCCTGGCCGAGGCCGGCTATCCGAACGGCTTCGAGGCCGTGCTCAAGGTGGCGCCGCAGTACTACTACACGGTGCGCTCGGGCGAGGTGATCGTCGATCAGCTGGCCAAGGTCGGCGTGAAGGTCAGGATCGAGCAGATCGAGTGGGGGCAGTGGCTGTCGCGGGTGTGGAAGGAAGCGGACTACGACCTGACCATCATCGGCCATGCGGAGGCGTGGGACATCGCCAACTACGCCAACCCGAAGTACTACTTCCGCTACGACAGCGCAAAGTTCCAGGAGCTGTTCCAGAAGTCCGAGGTGACCCTGGACGACAAGGCGCGACGCGAGCAGTACGTGCAGATGCAGAAGATGCTCGTCGACGACGCGCCGGCGGTTTTCCTCTTCATCCATCCCCGGCTGGTGGTCGCCAAGAAGGGCGTCACCGGCTTCTGGAAGGATCTGCCCATCCCATCCAGCGATCTGTCGGAGGTGGGGTGGTCGGCGGCGAAGTAGACCCGGCGCGCCGGCGCCGGTGAAGCGTTACGTCCTGCGCAGGGTCGCGGCATTTGCCGTGACCCTGTTGTTCGTTTCGGCCCTGGTGTTCGTCGTCGTTCGCGTGCTGCCCGGCGACCCCGCCGCCCTCATCCTGGGCACCGAGCAGAATCCCGAGACGGTCGCGCGGCTGCGCCGCTCGCTCGGGCTCGACCGGCCGCTGGTGGTCCAGTACGTCGAGTGGCTCTCCGGCGCCGTCCGCGGCGACCTCGGCACCTCCATCCAGTACGACGTGCCAGTGGGGCGGCTCATCGTCAGCCGCCTGCCGGTGACGCTGCCGCTGACGCTGCTCGCGGGCGCCCTCATGGTCGCGGTCGCGCTCCCGCTCGGCGTGTATGCGGCCACGCGCTATCGCCGCACCGCCGACTACGTGGCCATGATCGTCTCGCAGCTCGGGATCGCGGTGCCGTCGTTCTGGTCGGGACTGCTGCTGATCCTGTTCTTCTCCGTCCACCTCGGCTGGTTCCGCTCGGGCGGCTTCGAGGGCTGGTCGGCGGGCCTCTGGCCCGGCGTGAGATCGCTGCTGCTGCCCGCCGTCGCGCTCGGGTTCTTCCAGGCGGCCGTGCTGGTGCGCGCGACGCGCTCGGCCGTCCTCGAGGTCATGCGTGAGGACTTCGTGCGCACGGCCCGGGCCAAGGGGCTGCCCGAGCGGCGGGTGATCACCCTGCACACGCTCCGGAATGCGCTGATCCCGATCATCACCGTGGTCGGACTCCAGCTCGGGCAGCTCATGGCCGGCTCCATCGTGCTCGAGTCGGTCTTTGCGCTGCCGGGGCTGGGTCGCCTGGCGCTGGTGGCCATCAACGCCCGCGACCTCCCCGTCGTGCAAGGCGTCACCCTCTTCGTCGCCGCGTCCATCGTCTCCATCAATTTCGCGGTCGACCTGGCCTACGCCTTCGTCGACCCGCGGATCAAGTACGACGCGTGAGACGCCGCCCGCTTCGCCACGTCACCTTCGTCCTCGGCCTCGCCGTCACCCTGCTCCTCATCGTCACGGCCGCGGTCAGTCTCGTGTACACGCCCATCGATCCGCTGAAGATGGCGGCCACGGAGCGGCTGCAGGGGCCGTCGCCGGCGCATCCTTTCGGGACGGATCAGTACGGGCGCGATCTCCTGTCACGCGTCATGGCGGGCGCGCGGACGTCGATCGCCGTGGGCGTCATTGCCGTGAGCATCGGGGCGGGGCTGGGCGTGCTGCTGGGGCTGCTGAGCGGCTGGCTCGGCGGCTGGCCGGACGAGCTCTTCATGCGCCTGGTGGACGCCGTGCAGGGATTTCCCGCAATTCTATCGGCGCTGCTGTTCTCGGCGGTGTTCTCCCCCGGCATCGTCGTCAGCATGATCGCGATCGGCGTCGCCTTCGTTCCCGCCTTCGCGCGCCTCACCCGGGGCAGCGTGCTGGAGCTGCGGGCACGCGAGTTCGTGGTGGCCGCGCGGGCCCTCGGCGCCCCCGACCGACGGCTGCTGCTCCGTCACATCCTGCCGAATACGCTGGCGCCGCTCATCGTCCAAGCCACGACGAGCTTTCCCGTGGCGATCCTGGCCGAGGCCGCCCTGGCATATCTTGGGCTTGGCACGCAGCCCCCGCACCCCTCATGGGGGCTGATGCTCAAGGAAGCGCAGAATTTCCTCTCCATGAACCCATGGTTCGCCGTCTTCCCAGGCATGGCCATCGCGGCCGCCGTACTGGGATTGAATCTCCTCGGCGATGGCCTCCGGGACCTGCTGGACCCGAAGACGACGTAGATTGACATTTCGGTGACGGTGCTTATATCGTAACTGTTGGTCTTGGCGCGGCTACGCTAGCACTTCCGCTAGCGAATTCATGGTGATGCGCCCCGGAGAGAGACACGGATGAAGGTCTTCAACACCTCGTTCACGCTGCACAGTGAAGAGCGCACCGAGGTATCGGACATCACCAAGATCGTGCGTGAGGCCATCCAGCAGTTTCCGGTCTCGGCCGGCATCGCGCTCATCAACACCCTCCACACGACGTGCGCCGTCTTCATCAACGAGTTTCAGAGCGCGCTCATCGACGACCTCAAGGGACTCGTCGAACGGCTGGTGCCGGAGCGTGGCGGCTATCGCCACGACGACCCGCGCTACTCGGACTGCGAGCGGGGCAACGCTCACTCGCACCTGCGCTCCGCCCTGCTCGGGCGCTCGATCGCGCTGGGCGTCAGCAACGGGGAGCTCAGCCTTGGCCGCTTTCAGTCGATCATCTTCGCGGAGTTCGACGGCCCGCGAAAGCGCGAGATCACCGTCCAGGTCATCGGCGAGTAACCGCGTCGTCGTCCACCCTCCACCCCGCCGAGGCACACCGTAGTGCCCGGAACCAGTCCCCGGGCGCCCAGCTGACATGACCTTGTCGGTCGTCGTGCCCGTCCTCAACGAAGAGCGCAACGTGCCCGAGATGGCCACGCGCGTCCGCAAGGTCCTCGACGCCGAAGCGATCGACTGGGAGCTGATCTTCATCGACGACGGCAGCACCGATGCCACGCCATGGCAGCTGGCGGAGCTCAACGCCAGCGACGCGCGCATCAAGGCCGTGCACCTCTCCCGCAACTTCGGCCATCAGGCCGCCATCTCCCTGGGCTTGCGCGCCGCCGCCGGCGACGCCGTGGTGGTGATGGACGGGGATCTGCAGGACCCACCCGAGATGCTCCCCGAGTTCCTGGCCCGCTGGCGGGAGGGGAACGACGTCGTCTACGCGGTGCGCGTCCGCCGCTCGGAAGGCTGGCTCAAGCGGCTGAGCTATCGGGTCTTCTACCGGCTCCTCACGTGGATGAGCCGCGTGGACATGCCCCTCGACAGCGGGGACTTCTCGCTCATGAGTCGCCGGGTGGTCGACGTCATCAACGCCATGCCCGAGCGCACGCGCTTCATGCGCGGCATGCGCAGCTGGACGGGATTCCGGCAGACGGGCGTGGCGCAGGTCCGCGGCGCCCGACACGCCGGCGACGCCAAGTACACGGTGCGCAAGCTGATCCGGCTCGCGCTCGACGGCTTCATCGCCTCGTCGTATCGTCCGCTCCAGCTGGCGTCATTGTTCGGCGTCGCCGTGTCGCTCACCGCCATGCTGCTCGCGGTGGGCCTGATTACGCTGAAGCTGACGCACGGCATACCGCTGGTGGGATGGACGTCGCTCATCGTGGCCGTCCTGTTCATGGGCGGCGTGCAGCTCGTCTCGCTCGGCATTCTCGGCGAGTACGTGGGCCGCATCTACGAGGAGAGTCGCGGCCGGCCGACCTCGGTGGTGGCGCGCATCTCCGGCGAAACGCGACTGCCCGGGCCCGGCCCGCAGGGCGCGGCGCCGTGAAGGACGAGCCCGAGCGTCAAGAGCGCTTCATCGGCCTGGGCGACGACTATTACTGGCTGGCCGGCCAGAACGATATCGTCGAGTCGATGTTCCGGCCGGCGCTGCGCCGCGTCGCCTCCGCCAGCAACGGGCGCCGTCCGCACCTGCTCGACATCGGCTGCGGCGCGGGCTTTCTCCTGCGCCGCTTCGCGGACGCGGCGGAGGGCGTCGGCTCCGATTTCTCGCTCGACGCGCTGGCGCACGCCCGGAAGGGCGGCAACCGCCGCGTGCTCTCGAGCGACTCCACCGCGCTGCCGTTCCGCTCAGCCGCCTTCGACGGCGTGGTGTGCCTCGACGTTCTCGAGCACATCGAGGACGACGCCGCCGCGCTGCGCGAGATCGCGCGCGTCCTCCGCCCGGGGGGCGCCTTTCTGTTCGCGGTGCCGGCGTTTCCGGCGCTCTGGCGCGACCACGACGAGATGTACGGCCACTTCCGCCGCTACTACCGGGCGGATTTCGTCGCGCGCGTCCGGGCGGCGGGGCTCACGGTGGAGGACTGCCGCTTCATCAAGGTGGCCTTCTTCGCGCCGCTCCTCGCCATCGCCCTCTACCAGCGGTTCGCGTCGCGCGGCGGCGGACCACGCGACAACTTCTATGCCGTCCCCCGCTGGCTCAACCGCGCGCTGCGCGCGCTCATCGCCGGCGAGCACCGCTTCGGCGTCACGCGGGTGGCCCCGCTCGGGGTGTCGCTGGCGTGTCTCGGTCGTCGCTGATCGACGGCGCCGTCAGGCGCGCTTCCGCGCCACCGACGTCTCGACATGCGAGCCGTCCGTGGCCACCCGGCCGCTGACGATGTCGAAGTGCTCCAGCACGAAGCGCAGGGCAGGGATCCGATCGCGCAGCGCCGCCCGGGTGTCGAGACCGACGGCGTCGGACCGGATGTAATCGAAGATGAGGTGCCCGCCCGGCCTCAGCACGCGGTGGAAATGCTCGAGAACGGCCAGCGGCCGCGGCACGTGCTCGAGCGTCTCCAGGCAGAAGATCGTGTCGTAGGTCCCCGGCAGCGGCGCGTCGTCGCCCGGCTCGATCGGCAGCACGGTGACGAACGGATAGCGGCGGGCGCGCCAGCGCGCATAGTGGAACATCAGATGCGGAATGTCCGCGGCCACCAGCTGGAGATCGAGGTGCCGGTACCAGCGCGCCAGCGGGGCCACGATCGGCAGCGCCCCGCAGCCGAACTCCGCCACGCGCCCCCCGCGCGGGACGTAGCGGACGTACGGATGCACCCGCAGCGGCGACAGCGCCTGGCGGTACGTGTGGGCGAACAGATAGTAGACGAGCCGCGCGTCCCGCCAGGCGTCGAGATGCCGGGTATCGGTCTCGTCCTGCAGCCCCTCGAAGCTCGCCTCCTGCATGCGCTGCCGATAGACGCCGAGCAGGTGATAGAAGTCGTGCGGGTGGAGCGGACGGTTGCCGAGCTCGTGGAGCCAGTACTCCTGGAACTCGAAGAACCAGTCGAGGCGAACGTTTGCGTACACGAGTCGCTTGTGGAGTCCCGCGCGCACGGCGGCGCCGAGCGTGTAGAGCCGCAGTCGACTCGTGAGGCGGCCGATCGGTCCGAGGCCATCGGCGCTTCGTGCGGCGGCGGCGACCGAAGGGAGGGTGGCTTCCTGCTGCTTCAGTAGCGCGGCGACGTTCGGCTGGAAGTCGTCGTACTGATTCATCGATCGGCGGTAGCGTATCACGAGCATGCTAAGATCGCGGCAATGCGGAGGACCATCGGGGTGGTGACCGTGGCCCGCTCCGACTACGGTCATCTCCGTCCTCTCCTGAGCGAAATCCGCGACGCGCCGAATCTCACGCCGCTGCTGTTCGTGGCCGGCAGTCATCTGGCCGAGCGCTTCGGCGCGACGGTTGGTGAGATCGAAGCGGACGGCTGGTGCATCGCCGAGCGGATCGAGACGGTGGATCCGCACGACGACGGCGCCGCCATCGCGCGCTCGATCGGCCGCGCCGTGAGCGGCTTCGGCGGCGCGCTGGTGCGCCACCGGCCGGATCTGCTTCTCGTCCTCGGCGATCGCTACGAGATGCTCGGCGCCGCGCTGGCCGCCCTGCCATTGACGCTGCCCGTCGCCCACGTGCACGGCGGCGAGGTGACCGAGGGCGCCATCGACGAGCAGCTGCGCCACGCCCTCACGAAGCTGGCCCACGTGCACTTCGTGGCCGCCGAGCCGTTCGCGCGACGCCTGCAGCAGATGGGCGAGGAGGCGTGGCGGATCCACTGCGTCGGTGCGCCCGGACTCGACCGCTTTCGAACGCTGCGCTATCTCGACCGCGAGGAGCTGGCGCGGCGAGTCGGCGTTGCCCTCACGCGGCCGACCTTGCTCGTGACTTTTCATCCGGTGACGCTCGAGCCGGACAGGACCGAGACATACGTGACGGAGCTGCTCGGCGCCCTCGCCGAGGTCGACGCCACGTTGATCGTGAGCTTCCCCGGCGCCGACACGTCCAGCGGCGCCATCATCCGGCGGCTCGAGTCATTCGCGACCGGCCGCGCGCGCGTGCGCCTGGTCTCGTCGCTCGGCGACGACGTCTATGCTTCACTGCTGCGCGAGGTGGACGCCATGGTCGGCAACTCCTCGAGCGGCCTCATCGAGGCGCCGAGCTTTTCGCTCCCGGTCGTCAACGTCGGCCACCGTCAGGGCGGGCGGCTCCGTGCCGCCAACGTGATCGACGTCGACTACGGCCGGGCGTCCATCGCGGCCGGGATCCGTCGCGCCCTCGACCCCGCCTTCGCTGCGAGCCTCAAGGGCCTCCGCAATCCATATGGCGACGGCCACGCCTCGCCACGCATCGTCCAGGCCCTCCAAGAGGTGAAGCTCGACGCTCGGCTCGTCCACAAACGCTTCGTCGATCTCCCGGGGTGATCGCGTGACGCTGGGTTTCCTGCTCCTGCGCAAGGGCGCCATCAAGGTCGTGGGCTCGATCATCCAGGCGGCGCTCGACCGGGGGCACCGCGTGGTGCTGGCGGTGAATCCGGACGAGAAAAAGCCTGGCGAGCAGGTGACGGAAGACGACCTGAAAGCCTGGCCCAAGGCGGCCCGGGTGACGTATCGCCGAGGGACGCCACTGCTCCCGGAGCTGAAACGCGAGCACGTGGAGGGGCTCGTGGCGCCATCGATCCACTATTTGCTCACGGTCACTGGCCATGAGCCCGAGATCGACCCGATCCGCCAGTCGGGCGTCAAATTGTTTTCGGTCGACTACGTGTTCGAGACCGTGACGAGCGAGCCGCGGAGCTATCGGGTCACCGACGTCACCTTTTACACGAGCGAGTACCAGCGTGAGCTTCACTGGCGGGTGTTCCGCGAAGGCTTCGCGGCGCTCGGGCCGACTGTCGACGTGCACGCTCGTAGCGCCGTCGTGGGCTCGACGATGAGCGATCAGCTGAGGCTCGTCGATGCCGACGCCGTGCGCCGGCGGTTCGGGGTGGCCCCCGGCAAGCCCGTCGTCGTCTTCATGTCACTCAAAATGGTGGTGCCGGGCCGGTCGCGCGAATTGATGTGGGGCTCGCGGCCGCGCGGTATCCGGGCCTTCGAAGCACTATTGAGACGCCGGGCCGACTTGCTGCCGGAGATTTTTCGCGGCAACGCATATCGGGACCTCGTCGATGCCGTCCACGAGTTCTGCCGGAAGAGCGGGGCCGCCTTGATCGTGAAATCTCGCGAGAAGAACGAGGATCCTTCATTCCTGAGGCGGATCGCCGACGGCTTCATCTGCGACGACGCCGTCTATCCGTACACGTCCATCGAGCTGATGTCGATCGCCTCGCTCTGCATCCATTTCCAGAGCGGCGCCGTCCTCGAGGCGGCGGC
>Ga0075421_100009469_pt1 | contig 12008 bp, 7 predicted proteins | sample SoiMetdeltSBSDD5_FD_75292 | JGI IMG/M metagenome (GOLD analysis project Ga0075421, IMG submission 75292) | Bulk soil microbial communities from a Populus tree surrounding site in Tennessee, USA - Soil MetaG P. deltoides SBSDD5 | ecosystem: Environmental > Terrestrial > Soil > Tree plantation...
CGTGACGAGCGGCTTTCGTTTTTTTGCGCGGCCCGGGCTGCGAGCCCAATTGGAAAGCGAAATCGGTGCGCAGTTCGACAAGTTCCGGGCGGCTGGCCTGAAGCTCGATCACGTCAACGGCCACCTCCATTTTCACCTGCATCCGACCGTGTTCTCGATTCTGATGCGACGCGCGCGCGAATGGGGGATCACCCATCTGCGGCTCACCCGCGATTTCTTTTGGCTGAACCTGCGAATTGCATCGGGACACCTGTTCTACCGGCTGAGTCACGCAGCGGTCTTCCGTCTCCTGGCAGCCCGCGCGAGGCCCACGCTGGATCGATTGGGCATCAAGCACACGGTCGCTGTCTTCGGACTTCTGCAGAACGCCCGCGTGGACGAGGGCTACACGATGGGGCTGCTGCCGCGATTGCCGCCCGGCGTTTCCGAGCTTTACTCCCATCCGTCGCTCGACGAGTTTAGCCACGAATTCGATGCGCTGATCAGCCCGAAGGTCAAGGCACTGTTGGAAGAGCACGGGATCCAACGCCTCCGCTACCAGGATTTGTGAAATGGCCAAAGTTTTGATCGTTCTAATCATCGCGCTGGTGCTGGAAGCCGTCGGGGTTGTCTTGCTGAGCCGGGGGCTGAAACAGATCGGCGAGGTCGAACGGGTCACGGTCACGGAAGTCGTCCGCATTATCCGAAAGGGGGTTGTGAATCCGAGCATCCTGCTGGGAGTCGCTCTCGAAACGATCTTCTTCGGCGCTCTGATGTACCTGCTGTCGCAACGCGATGTCAGCCTCATCTGGCCGCTGACGGCGCTGGGTTTCGTGCTGACCGCCGTCGCCGCGAAATTCATTCTGCACGAAGAGATTCACTGGACTCGCTGGCTCGGTGTGGTGCTGATTGTGATCGGCGCCGCGATGGTCAGCTACAGCGAGAAGATGAAAACGAGGCCGCCCGGGGTCGCTCCCCCTACGACCGAACCTGTGCTTGGGCAGAAATGACTTTCTTCAACGTTTCAGCCAGTCCGTCGGCGGCCGCTTTCGTTTGTTTTTGAAATCCGAGCAACGCGCCTATTTTTCCGGGAGACGCCAATAGCATCAGTACCAGCCTGCCGTAGCGCAGGTTTTGTTCCGCATCCAGCAAGCGATTGAAATCGAGCGGCAGGTCCTCCTTCGCGGAGTCCGAAATGACGCGCACGGTGGCGCTGGGGATCTTCTGTTCGCGGCAAAAGGCACGAATGATTCCCGACTCCATTTCAACCGCATCGGCGTCCGTGCTTTGCCGCAACGCTTTCTTTTCTTTCGCGGTCGCAACGACTCGGTCCGCGCAGTGAAACTTTACAGCGCGCGCGCCTGCCGACAGCAGGGCAGGGGACAAACCCGATTCGCTGTCTGCGGAGAACACCACTGTGCCCGTTGGCAATTCCGGATTGAGGCCGCCGGCAAAACCGCAAGTGAGAACGACGTCGGGTTGTCTCGCCGCGAACGCGGTGCGAATGGCCTTTTCTGCATTGCGCGGCCCGATGCCCGTGACCAGGACAGCCACGTTGTCAGGGGCAGAGACGGCTTTGTGAAACGGACGGCATTCCTCGATCACGGCGAAAGTGATGAGGAAGCGGCAAGCAGTTGGCATTCGGCAACCCAGGCGGGCGGCGTGTTAGCCTGAACATTTCATTAGTGCGACTCGCCCCTCACCCTTTATCCCTCTCCCCAACCTGCTCAATCCATAGCCGGTCAAAAGGTTGGGGAGAGGGTGTGGGTGAGGGGACTCGTTGCATGGCGCACGGCATGCGACTGAATCGGTGCATGCAATATCCGGGTCAATGAGCCACCAGTTCTCTGGCGTGGTCGTTGACGTGCCGGTGCGCCTTCATCGTCGCCTGCTGAAGGATGTTCCGATAAGTCGCCAGCGCGAGCAGTGGCCAGGCGTTTCGATACATGTCGTATTTCAGGTAGAAGACCTTTGGGAAGCCGGTGCCCGTGGTCTCCTGCTCCGTCCAGGAGCCGTCTTCGTTTTGCGTGCGGACGAGGTATTCGATCCCGCGCTGCAGGCTCGGGCGATATGGATCATCGAACGTGCATAGACCCATCACGGCCCAGGCGGTTTGCGTCGCCGTGCTCGGTCCCTGGCCTTTGAAAACCGGATCGTCGTAGGTGTTGCAGCGCTCGCCCCAGCCGCCGTCGGCGCGTTGAACGCTCTCCAGCCAGGCGCGGGCCTTCAGCAGCCACGGCTCGTTCATATCCCGGTTCAGCGCGCGCAAGCCGCGCAACGACTGCCAGGTGCCATAAATGTAATTGACACCCCACCGGCCGTACCACGAGCCGTCTTCCTCCTGCCGGTCGCGGATGAACTGGATCGCCTTTTGAATCTGCGGATGGTCCACCGGGTATCCCTCGTAGCCGAGCACTTCAAGAATGCGAGCGGCGATGTCAACACATTCGGGATCGAGCATCGCGTTGTGGTCGGCGAACGGAACTTTTTCGAGCAGGTTTTTTGTGCAGTCCTTGTCAAACGCGCCCCAGCCGCCGTCCTTGCACTGAAAAGTCATCGTCCAGTCGAGGCCGCGCTTGAAACTTTCATCGCGACGCTTCGGATTGTCCGTCGGGACTTTGCGGAGTGCCAGAAGGACCATCGCAGTGTCGTCCACGTCCGGGTTCCATTTGTTCTCGTACTCGAACGCCCAGCCGCTCGGTTCGACCTTCGCCGGGTTCTTGTACTGCCAGTCGCCCCGGAAACGGATTTCCTTCGAGATCAGCCAATCCACCGCCTTCTTCATCGCCGGATGATTCTCCGGAATCCCCGACTCGTGCAGTGCGATGGTGACGTAAGCCGTGTCCCACACGGGTGAGAAACAAGGCTCAATGCGGACATCGTCCTCGGTTTCGTGTTCGAGCCGCTTCAACTCGCGTTCGGCGCGGATGACTTCCGGGTGCGTGTCAGAGTAACCGAGGGCTTTGAGCGCGATAAGAGCGTTGAGCATCGCCGGGAAAATGGCCGCGAGACCGTCGGAACCTTCGAAGCGTTCGAGCATCCATTGTTCGGCTTTCTTGAGTGCGCGTTTGCGGAACGGGTGAATACTGTTTTCCGCGAACCACTCGGCGAACTTGTGCAGCTTGTCGAGCCAGATGAAAAAGTTGCGCCAGGTGAGGCCTTGCGGATCGGGCGGAAGGGCCAGGTCGCGTTCGTGGTAACCCAACGGATAAAGCTCATTGAGCGCGATGTTGCCCGGGCGACGCGTCGGCTTGAAATGGTTGATGATCGAAAGCGGCACGAGCATGGAACGCGTCCAGGAGCTCATCTCCCAGAAATTCACGTGGAACCATTTGCCGATGAGGATGACCTCGCACGGGATCGTCGGCACGTAATCCCACGGGAAGAGTCCCAGGAGGGCGAGGTAGAGCCGGGAGAACGTGTTCATCCGCGGCACGCCGCCCAGGCTGAGCGCCACCTGGCGTGCCCGCAACAGGCGCGGATCGGTCACCGGAACACCCGCAAGCTTGAGGGCGAGGTAGGCCTTGATCGTGGCGTTGATTTCCGACGGCCCGCCGTAATAGATGTTCCAGCCGCCGTCCGGAAGCTGCATGGAAGAGATGTGATTGACCGCCTTGCGTTGCCACTCCTTGTCCACCTTTCCATCCCAATGATGGTAGGCGATCATGTCGGAGCAGAGGGTTGAATCGACCATCAATTCCCCGACCCAATAACCTTCCGGTGTTTGGAGGCCGAGAAGATGATCTTGCGACCGCACGATAGCGGCTTCCAGTTCCGATGAGGGCTGTTGAACCCTGCCTCCCGAGGCCGTCGGATGCTGACCGACCCGGCGGGTTTCAGATATTAACTCTGACACGCAAGTTAATTTGCGAACTGAGCTGCGAACTGTAAAGACCTAATTCGGGCGCGAAGGGACGAAGGGCGGATCCGGACCGCCGCCGATGACAACAGTAATTAATGGAGCGCGGGATTCCAATCCCGCGAGTGGCGCAGACGTATTTCCTCTTCGAGCCTTCTGGGTAGTGGTTCCGTTGGGTGGGGCGAGGCTGCCGGCGAGCCGCTCGTCCCGCGGCCGCGGGATTCGCCTCACCGAAAAACCAAACTGATCCATTACCGCCTTTCGAGCACTGTTGCGACTCGCATCAGTCGACTTCAAGCTGGCAGCAGGTTTCCACGCCGGTCATCACGAACGGCGCCACCCTGGAAATCAATTTGCCGTTGAACACCAACGTCCCGGGCAGTTTTTATCGCCTGAAATACAATCCGGGCCCTGAGTACGCGGGCCAAACTACGCCACTCATGTCCCTGTTCGATGCCCTGCTTCTCGATCCTTACCGGATCAACGTCTGGATCGCGTCTGCTTCCGACTGTTTTCTGAGTTGAACTTTCGCTTCCGAACGTTAGCTTGGCCGCCCCATGAAGTTCTTCAAGTACCACGCTCTGGGAAACGATTACCTGGTAATCGATCCGAAGGATCTGACGGCGCCGCTCATGGAGCCGCAGATCAGGGTCATTTGTCATCGCAACTTTGGCGTCGGGTCCGACGGCATCCTCCTTGGGCCGCTACCCTCTGCCCAAGCGAAGTTCGCTCTGAGAATCTTCAATCCCGACGGCAGCGAGGCGGAAAAGAGCGGCAATGGCCTGCGCATCTTTTCTCGCTATCTCTTCGACCGAAAGCTCGTTGGCGTCGATGACGAGTTCTCCATCGAGACGCCCGGCGGTTTGGTGAAGTGCACCGTGACAGACAACGGTCGCACGGTTCGCGTCGAAATGGGCAAAGTGAGTTTTTGGAGTGACGAGATTCCAGTCATCGGCCCGCGCCGGGAGGTGATCAATGAAAAGATCACGGCCGGCGACCGCGCGTTTACGTTCTGCGCGGCTACGATTGGCAATCCGCACTGTGTCGTTCCGCTGCCGGAGATCGGCGAAGCACTGGCGAAGCAATACGGTCCGTTGCTGGAGAAGCATTCCAATTTCCCTAAACGGATCAACGTGCAGTTTCTCAGGGTTCTCGGCCGTAGAAACATCCAGATCGAGATCTGGGAGCGCGGCGCCGGTTACACGCTGGCGTCCGGGAGCAGCAGCAGCGCCGCCGCGGCCGTCGCCCGGAAACTTGGCCTTGTGGACAACGCGGTGCAGGTTCAGATGCCCGGCGGCGTTCTTTCCATCGAGATGGACGATCAATTCGCCATACTGATGACCGGGCCCGTGACGAAGGTCGGCGAGGGCACCCTGTCGCCGGAGTTGTTCGACACGAAAGTGTAAACAGGCCCACCGTGCGAATGTCTTTCCTCTGCGCTTTTGTTATTGCTACCCATGAACCGAAAGGTGGGGCGAGACTCCGTCGAGCCGATTCTACCGCCGCAGGCGGTGCGAGCGCAGCGAGCGTCTTCGCGTCCCAGTCCAGGGAGAATGCTCACTGCGTTCGCCTGGCTCCGCTCGAAGGGCTCGACGGAGTCTCGCCCCACCGGAAGTTCATGGTCCCGATTTTCCCGATTCGATTACGAGAGCGAGGACGACGGCGAGGACGATTCTGGTTGCGCCTCCGCCGCGCCGGGTTCAACTGTGACTTCAAGCGAATGAGTCGGCTTGGTCTTCGCTTGGATTCGGCGCAGCTGCTGCGCCCTGGAAGGGCGCGGTCCGTGCCGCAGTCGCCGGCACTGCGGCTTTGCCGCGCCGGGCTCTGGCTGTGTCTTTTCGCGGCCAAAAATCAGACTGGCCAAACCAAAAACTTTCGCGGATTTTAGCCCGCGCGTTTTGACTCATGTTTACCGGAACCTACACAGCGATCGTGACGCCGTTCAGAGACGGCAAAGTGGACGAGCCTGCCCTGGAGCGGTTGATCCGGGCGCAGATCAAAGGCGGCGTGGACGGCATCGTCCCGGTCGGCACGACCGGTGAGTCCCCCACGCTCAGCTTTGAGGAGCATATTTATGTCATCGAAAAATCCGTCCAGTTCGCCGCCGGGAGGATACGGGTCCTCGCGGGCACCGGCGGAAACTCGACGGACGAGGCCATCTACCTGACGATCGCGGCGGAAAGAGCCGGCGCGGACGGCTCGCTGCAGGTCGCGCCTTACTACAACAAGCCGACACAGGAAGGGCTGTTCCAACATTTCCGTGCCATCGCCTTCGCGACCAAACTGCCGCTCATGCTCTACAGCATCCCGGGGCGGTGTGGCATTGAGATTGGCATCGAGACCGTTCAGCGTCTGGCGCGCGAGTGCAAGAACATCGTCGGGATCAAGGAAGCCGGCGGCAACGCCGACCGCATCAGCCAGATTCGCGCGGCGCTGGGACCGAAGTTCGTCATTCTGAGTGGCGATGATTCATTGACGTTGCCCTTCATGGCCGTCGGGGCGCAGGGTGTGGTCAGCGTGGCTTCAAACGTCGTTCCCAAAGCGGTGGCAAACATGGTGAGGGCCTTTGCCGCTGGCAAACCCGCCGTCGCGCGGAAACTGCATGGCAATCTTTACCCGCTGTTCAAAGACCTGTTCATCGAGAGCAATCCGGGTCCGGTCAAGGCTGCTTTGGCCATGATGCACTTGATCGAAGAAGAGTATCGCCTGCCGCTCGTGCCGGTGAGTTTGAAGAACCGCGAGACGTTGAAGGCCACGCTGAAAGCCTGTGGCGTGTTGAGATAGCTTCCGCCGCGAACGATAGACGTCAGGCAACGCAACATGACCAAACTGATCATCACAGGCGCCAAGGGCCGCATGGGGCAGACGCTGGTGGCCTGCGCCGAGCGCGATCCGGAGGTGCAGGTCGTCGGCCAGATCGATCTCGACGACGATTTGCGCACGGTGATCAAGGAAGGCGATGTCGTCATCGATTTCAGTTTCCACGAAGCGACGTCAAAATTCGCAGAGGTTTGCGCTGAATGCGGCAAAGCGATGGTGATTGGGACGACCGGCCACTCATCGGATGAAGCATCACGCATCACGCATCACGCATCACGCATTCCCATCGTCTGTGCATCCAACTATTCGACCGGCGTCAATACGCTTTTCTGGCTGACGCGCAAGGCCGCCGCAATCCTGGGTTCCGGCTTTGACATTGAGGTTCTCGAGATGCACCATCGAACGAAGAAGGACGCCCCGAGCGGCACAGCAATGACACTCGGAGAAATCCTTGCCGACGCCCGAAAACAGCAACTGAAAGAGGTGCTTCGTCACGGCCGGCGGGGCATCACCGGCGAGCGCACGGCAACCGAGATCGGGATGCACTCGCTGCGCGGCGGTGACGTCGTGGGCGATCACACGGTTATTTTCGCGGCCAGCGGCGAGCGCCTGGAGTTGACCCACAAGGCGTCGAGCCGCGAGACGTTTGCCAACGGCGCTTTGCGCGCGGCCCAGTGGGTTGTCCATCAAAAGCCCGGCCTCTACAGCATGGAGGATGTACTTGGGTTGAATAACCTGTAGCGGCGGTCGTCGCGCCTTGCGGATGACCGATCAGGTCCCAACATTGCCATGCCCATCAAATCCCGGTTCGACATCCCGAACTTGCAATTCGAGTTAGAGAAGCTCGCGTTTATCGCTTTGGGATCGAACCTGGGCGACTCAAAACAAGCTGTCCTGCGAGCGATGGACCGGTTGCAGGAGGTTTCCGACCTTCCGTTGATTCGTTCCTCGCTCTGGCAAACCACACCGGTCGATTGCCCGCCCAACTCACCGCTCTTCGTGAACGCGGTTGTCGGGTTGTTACCTCGCCCTGCGGAAACGCCGGAGACGTTGCTCGATAAGCTTCAAATTGTGGAGACAGAGTTTGGCCGTGAGCCCAACAGGGCGTTGAACTCTCCCCGACCGCTCGATCTCGATCTGATCGCTTTTCGGCGGGAAACGCGGAGTTCCGAACGGCTAACACTTCCGCATCCGCGGGCTCATCTGCGCCGGTTCGTTTTGCAGCCCATGAGCGAGATCGCTGCCGACGTCGTAATCCCCGGTCAGATTCTCAACATCAAAGGGTTACTCAATACGTTATCCCCTGGAGAAAAAGTCGTTAGGTTGACCTGAGGATAACTTATTGATCATTAACCACCTAGTGCGTTGTCCCCGTTCACCCTCGCGAAGTTGGTGAAAGCCGCGACCGAGCCATGCGGCTCCCAAACGCATTGCTTTTAGCCAATAATATGGTATTACTCTCGGCTAATCCGCTCCGACGCTATGCCGATTTGTATGCAAGGCAGACTGTACCCGGGGGTATGGTTTTTTTTGTGTCTACTCGCATCAGCTGCTGGACAGAAGGCACTAGCTGTCGGTCCAGGTCGTAAACCAAACTCCACATTAGCCTTCCCGCTGGAGCCTTACCAATACTCCACCGTCGAGGCATTTCCGGGGCTCGACTTCAGAGGACCGCTGGCCGTTGTGAGTCCACCTGGCGAAACGAACCGGTTGTTCGTCGTGGAGTGGGAAGGGAGAATTCAGGTCATCACCAACCTGGCGAACCCAAGCAAAACTCTGTTTCTGGATATCAGCAGTCGTGTGAATCAAAGCGGCGAAGGCGGACTGCTGGGATTGGCGTTTCATCCGGGTTACCAGACCAACCGTTACTTCTTTGTCTATTACACGTTGGAGACGACAACTGAGGCGGGCACCGGTTTTCACGATCGGCTGTCACGGTTCGAAATCTCGTCCATCGACTCGAACCAGGCCTCGGCCGATTCTGAGCTGCCGTTAATCACCCAGTTTGACGAGGACAGCAACCACAATGGCGGAGACATCCATTTCGGACCGGACGGATATCTGTATCTTTCGCTCGGCGACGAAGGTGGCGCCGGCGACTCTTTTAACAACAGCAAGTCCATTACCAATGACTTTTTCTCTGCCATTCTTCGAATAGACGTGGATCACCGGCCGGGAAGCCTGGCGCCCAATCCGCACCCGGCCAGCTCGACGAACTACGCGATTCCACCCGACAACCCGTTCCTTGGCGCGACGAATTTCAACGGAGTCACAATCAATCCCGCCGATGTCCGCACCGAGTTCTGGGCAGTCGGGTTGCGGAATCCCTGGCGATTTTCCTTCGACCCGGTCACGGGCTGGCTTTACTGTGGAGATGTCGGCCAGGATTCGCGCGAGGAAGTCAATATCATCGTCAAAAGGGGCAACTACGGGTGGAACTATCGGGAAGGCAGTATTCCGTATTCCGGGGATCCGCCGTCGGAAGTGACGTTTGCCGAACCGATCTTCGAGTATGCTCACGGGTTCGGAAGCCTGGAGGGTGGCTGTGTGATCGGCGGCTTTGTTTATCGGGGCACGAAGATTCCTCAACTGTCCGGCGAATATATTTTCGGGGACCACAACGCCGGCAATATCTGGGCGTTGCACTACAACGGCACCAACGTAGCGAACTTCCGCCGACTCGCCGGGGTGACTGGTCTATGCACCTTTGGAAGCGATCCCTCGAACCAGGACATCCTGATCGCTGAACCGTGGGGGGGTAAGATATTTCGACTGGTCTATACCAACGATCTCGGTGCGACGCCGTTGCCACCGACGCTGGCCGATACGGGTGCTTTCGCAGATCCAATCTCCCTGGAACCGCATGAGGGGATCGTCAGCTACGGGCTCAATGTTCCCTTTTGGTCAGATCACGCGCGGAAGACACGATGGTTTTCCGTTCCCGATACGAACCAAACCATCGGCTTCAGCTCAAGCGACAATTGGTCCTTCCCAACGGGCACGGTGTGGATCAAGCATTTTGAGCTCGAACTGACCAATGGCCTACCCGAGTCGTCCCGACGGCTGGAGACGCGCTTTCTGGTTAAGAATTCTACCGGCGTCTATGGCGTCACGTACCGCTGGGACGACGCCCAGACTAACGCGTTCCTCGTGCCGGATGAGGGGATGGATGAAACGTTTCTGGTTCGTGATGGCGGCACGGTCCGCACCCAGGTCTGGCATTACCCCTCTCGAAATGAATGCCTGGTTTGTCATTCTCCGGCCGGAGGTTTCAGCTTGGGTTTCAATACGTTTCAACTCAACTGTGATCGGGACTATAGTGGGACGCTAACCAATCAGATCCTCGCGTTGAGTCAGATGGGCTATTTCAGTAATTCAGTGACGACCATTGCCGGTCTGCTCGCCTATGCCCCTGCCACGAACGAGTCAGTTTCGGTTGAACATCGCGTCCGCTCGTACTTGGGGGCCAACTGTGTCCAGTGCCATCAGCCAGGAGGTACCGGACGTGGCTCTTGGGATGCGCGGCTCACCACGCCGATTCTGGAATCGGGGATCATTGACGGGCCTCTAATCAACGAGAGTGGCGGTTCAAGCAACAAAGTCATCAAGCCGGGGTCGCTGGGACGTTCGATGATGTTTGGCAGGGTTGCAGAGTTGGATTCTCGACACATGCCGCCGTTGGCCACTTCCGAACTGAATCCGGAGGCGATTGCACTGTTGGCTCGTTGGATTACCAACGATCTCGCCGTATTTAGCGTGAGTCTGCCGGCCGGGCATCTGGATTACACGGAACGCGCTGGCCAGCTGATTCTGGACTCCAACGCAACCATACTGATTGCCAGCGGGACAAGTCTCGCCGGAGGCAGCCTTACCGTCGAGTTCACCGGCAACGGCGCCGTGGAAGACCGGCTCGGGGTACAACCCGTCGGGGAGGGCAGCGGCGAAATCGGCGTTTCCGGAAATGACGTCAGCTACGAAGGTGTGGCCTTTGCGACTTTGACTGGCGGGACGAGTGGCACAGAGCCTCTGGTTGCCAGCTTCACCTCAAACGCTACACCCGCAGCCGCACAAGCTCTGCTTCGCAAGGTGACGTACGAGAATGTGTCCCAAACCCCTTCAACGCTGACCCGAATCGTGCGTGCGACGCTGGCCGAAAGCGACGGCCCAAGGTCGAGCCAGGCAACCATGACGGTCTCGGTGCAAAGCGTCCCTGAGGTTCCAGTCGTGGTCTGGGACCGTCCAGCCGACGTCGTTTTCGGGACACTTTTGACAACGACGCAACTCAACGCCTCTGGGAACGTTGCGGGAGTTTTTGTTTTCAACCCGCCGGCCGGAACGGTGCTTGGCGCAGGCAATGACCAGGTACTGTCGGCCACATTCACACCTGAGGACACGAACAACTATGCAACGGTGACGGCTTCAAATCTCATAACGGTGACGCCCGCCCCGTTGGTGATCACGGCTGAGAACAAAGGCAAAGTCTACGGGCAGGCCAATCCGCCCTTGACCGTCCGTTGCGTGGGTCTGGTCAACGGCGAGACGGAAGCGGATCTGGACACGCCGGTGAGCGTGGGGACCAGTGCGACGGCGAGCAGTCCGGCGGGTGATTATCCGATCGTGGCGAGCGGAGCCGTCGATGCGAACTACGCTATCGGCTACGAGGAAGGATTGCTGGTGGTGGCCAAAGCGCCGCTGGTGATCGAGGCTGAGGACAAAGGCAAAGTCTATGGGCAGGCCAATCCGCCCTTGACCGTCCGTTACGTGGGTCTGGTCAACGGCGAGACGGAAGCGGATCTGGACGGGCCGGTGGTTCTGTCCACGACGGCGACGGCGGCCAGTGGAGTGGGGACTTATGCGATCATTGCCAGCGGAACGGCCGACGGGAACTACGACATCAGCCACGCCAACGGGACTTTGATCGTGACGCGGGCCGCGTTGACCATAACTGCGGAGGACCGGAGCAAGGTGTATGGCCAGGCCAATCCACCCCTGAGTGCGGTTTATTCCGGATTCGTCAACGGCGACACGCCCGCCAGTCTGGACACGGCGGTGAGCCTGAGCACCAGTGCGACCTCTGGCAGTGGAGTGGGAACGCATGCGATCACGGCGAGCGGAGCGGCGGACGCCGACTACACGATTACGTATGTCGAGGGGACGCTGACGGTGACCAAGGCTCCGCTGGTGATCAGGGCGGACGACAAGAGCAAGGTCTATGGAGCTGCCTTGCCGGTGTTGACGGCGAGTTACTTCGGATTGGTCAACGGCGACACGCCCGCCAGTCTGGACACGGCGGTGAGCCTGAGTACCAGTGCGACCCCCGGCAGTGGAGTGGGAACGCATGCGATCACGG
>Ga0075421_100009470_pt1 | contig 12008 bp, 15 predicted proteins | sample SoiMetdeltSBSDD5_FD_75292 | JGI IMG/M metagenome (GOLD analysis project Ga0075421, IMG submission 75292) | Bulk soil microbial communities from a Populus tree surrounding site in Tennessee, USA - Soil MetaG P. deltoides SBSDD5 | ecosystem: Environmental > Terrestrial > Soil > Tree plantation...
CCGGCAATCACCCTATGCATCGAATCGAGATCGAGCAGATCGCCGATCACGACCTCCGCACCCATGTCGCGCAACGCCTGCGCGCGTTCGTCTTCATTTCGCACCATCGCACGCACCGCTTTGCCTTGCGTCAACAGCAGTTCGGTGACTGTGCGTCCTACCGCACCGACGCGGCCCGCCGCGCCAGTGACCAGAATGGGAGTTGCCATGTTTTTTCCTCCATGCGTTCAGCTAAATGAAAGTCAGATTGACCAAAAAGGTCAGCACAAGCATTGGACTCCGTCACGACTGCACAATAAGCAACGGCTTTTGGACTCAGATCTTCAACAGCAGCATCGAGCGTCTTCTAATCTCGACCCGTGATTGCTACTTTGCCGCTGGTTACGTCTTAGCTGTAGAGTGGCTGAGCCAGCCCTTGAAGCGTGTCGCTCCAATATGCGAGTTGCCTCTCGGAATGAGGGATTGCTCGTCCAATTTTGCGCCAAAGTAACGGGCGTGCGTATCTATGACGACTTGACGTGTGTCCTGGGTTGCGCTCAGGAATTGGCGGATGATTTCGTCGAAACGGAACCGCTCTGGACCAGCTAAATCGATGATGCCGTTTACTGGCGCTCCCAGTGTGACATCGACCAGCGCGGCAACAACATCGTCCGACAGGATGGGCTGGATAAAGGCAGAGGGCACGCGAACCGTTTGCCCATCGGTGGCGAATTGAGCGGTGATCGTTCCTATGAACTCAAAGAACTGCGTAGCGCGGAGGATCGTATAGGGTATTCCTGCGGACTGGATCAACTTCTCCTGAGCGACTTTCGCACGCAGATAGCCGCTATCAGGGATGCGATCGGCGCCGACAATTGATAATGCAACGTGATGACCCACACCAGCGTCTGCCCCGGCCGCTAGCAGGTTCCGTGATGACTTCTCGAAGAACTCCAACACCGCCGCATCCTCAAAGGATGGCGAATTCGTCACATCGACAACAACCTCAGCATCCACCAACGCATCCGGCAATCCGGCGCCCGTAACGGCGTTGACACCTGAGGAAGGGGACGCTGCCACCGCCTCATGTCCGCGCTCATGTAACCTGGTCACTAGCTTCTTACCAGCCACGCCACTGCCACCAATGACAACAATTTTCATGACACACCTCTCATAATTTAAAGACCATAGTTGCTGAGAAGCCATTCAGCCCATGAATGATCGTGTGCATGACAATGATCGTTGCTCATACTTCGGCGCCCGATGGAGCAATAACGCGGTCGTTGCCTTAAGCGCCGAACTCGGCTTGAGCATGCAGCAGTTGTCCGCCTCGATGCGCCGCTCACAGGTCCGCGTCGCGCCCGCCCGTCGCGAAGTGGCGCTTCTGCCGCTCTAACAGATCCTGGAACGATTCATGACAGTACCGGCCTCAGACCGTTGGATCACCTTCGGACCGCCGCTAACTGAACTCGACCTCACTCAGATCGATGGAGACCATCAAAGGCTCCGGAATGGACATCCCGTCCGCCCCACGTCCCACCACTCTCCGCTTGGTCGGTACGAGAATCCCCGAGAACTCTTCATGCCGGTACACGTAGTGTGCGGCCGGAGTCCCACCCAACACTTCCGCGTCGTAGTCGTGCCGTTTAAGTAGACCGTCGGCATCGAAATAGAAGGTCTGGACGGCGCTGTGGCTGTTGATGTTCGGCGGGAAGGTGACCTTTAAGCGCCTCCAGGTCTCGCCATTTTCGCGCCACGGTTCCACCTCCTCCGTCTCGATGCCGTCCGACGCGAAGAGGAAGGGTGTATTCAAGTAGGTCCACATGGCGTACCCCGCGAAGTACGCAAGTTGCAGGCGACACCACGGCGTATCGATGGAATGGCCTTTGAAGGAGTCGCGAGGCTGGAGCAACTCCTCCACGGTCTGTCCTTCTGTGGTTTCAATTGCCACTCGATGCGGTTGGAACGATGTGCGCAGGTCGGGCGCGCCGAACGGCCGGTGAGATGCCCATTCTTTCCGCAGGTCTACGCGGACGCGCACGTCGTAGAGAACGCCCTCTTGGTGCTTTAGCGGCCACAAGACGCCGCCGACCGCCAGGCGCGCCGAAACAGTCTCGAATTGGCGCCAGCGGTCGAGACCGCCGGCGGCGTCAATCGCGAGCTGAGCCAGGCTGCTTAGTTTCATCATTGCCCTTTGCCGCGACGCCTTAGCCGCGTTAGTAGAGGCGAAAGACGAGCCGAGTCCTTCGGCAGCGATTTCAGTGACCGAGCACTAGCAGCATCAGTAAAGCCACAAAACCAACGGACGATCGTTGTTCCATATTGAGCAATGTTCATCTTACTTCTCCCTTAACTTTGTTAACTGGCATGAGCCACGGCGGTGTCAACGATCCACTCCAACGGTCGAGGCTGAAAATGCAGTTCCCGTTTTGCCTTGGCATTCGATACGCCTCGCATTTGAGTCCCGTAGTAAACCGCATCCGCACCACTCGCTTTCAAAGCATCCTCAACCGCTATCTGCGGCGGTGGTGGAGCATTCAGCCATTGAGCAAATGCAGGGAGCCATTCGCGCACCGGTAAAGGTTGATCATTTGCGATCAGATAAATCCCAGGATTGCCCTGCTCTGCTGCTGCAACGGTGGCAATCGCCGCGTCCTCAATGTGTAACCACGACCAGACGCCTCCGCCATTCCCGACGATGGGGAACTGTTGCTGTTGCACCTGTTGGGCAACATCGCCCTCGGGGTTGAACCAGGTGCCGGGTCCATAGAAGAAGCCATAACGCAGGGCAATCCCTTCTATGGTGGTATTTCCTAGCAAGCGATGCTCAAGCTCAGTTACTACGTGGGCATCTGCTGCAACCGCTGGCGAGGCATCAAATGCTAGAGGCGTTTCTTCATCTGCCAATCCAGGACCAGGAACCGCCCAGAATGCGATCGACTGCCTCAGGTAACGCCGCACTCCCGCCGCTTGCGCGGCTGCCAGCACATTGGCAGCCCCTTCTAAACGGAGGCGGGTATTGAATGCGGCCGCGGCACTCATTGACTCACGAGTGTAGGTTCTGGGCAGGGCGGTGAGCTGTTCAATCACGACTTCCGGCTGAGCGCGACGGACAACCGCTTTGATCGCATCGGCATCAAATACATCGGCGATCGCAGGTTCTATGCCTTGTTTCACTAAAGCCTGAGCTTTCTCTCGAGAACGGGTCAAAGCGGCGAGAGCGTGCCCCTTGGCTAGCAATTCTGCGATCAGCGGACGACCGATCGCTCCCGTTCCCCCTGCAACAAGAATCTTCATCTGTGAACCTCCTGTTGAAGCATGGGTTGTGTGACCTTTCGCGGTGCGGTACTTTCTCGAGTTGGGTCATGACACTCTGCTTCGAATATTTGAACTGAAGCACCCTACAGATGGCAAGTTAGAAGCCAACCTGGTTTGTTTTAGAATCAAGGACTCAGCTGTGGCAGATGCTCATTGTGTCATTCGGTCGTCTCAACTTTCGGACTTGGCAGTCGACGTATCAGCACGGCGCTCGCTTCGAACTTGTGCACGCTTGCCATACGATCACCCTTCCTGATCGGACTGCGCGATCTAACAGGCCGCCCCGGACCGTAAACAGCGCTCTGAATCAACCGGGACTTGGTAACAGTCCACGCCATGGGCGATCAGGCGGCGTTTCTCAGTGGGTTCCTAACCAGGCAGGCGAAGGGAACAGACGACGACTTGTGAACAATCCGAGTTCTCTCTTCCGATAATTGCGGCCACTCGGGTCAGCGCGCGATATCGATTATGAGCGATTCGACTTTCTTGTCCAGGTCGCGAGCAACTTCCGATGCCTCGGCGCTTCCATAGGGGGCCAGAAGGCTCGCCATCGTGTCGTATGAAAGACGTACTGAATTAGTTTCTTCCGCCACCAGTATCGTTACAGGCGCGTAAGAGGCAGCATCCGGGACATGCTTCACCATTTCCTTCATAACGAGCGGATTGCCAATCACGAAGCGCTGGATTCGCGCCGAACTTGTCGTTTCCTGCGCGACGACCTTGCCGGGATCAAAACGTATGAACTCCATGAAACCGGATGGGCCAAGGGCTTTCTCGAGCATCGCCTTCATTTCAGCTGGTGATCCGGCTTCAGCTTCAGGAAGCAACGTCTTGATATCCGGATGACCGAGTGCCGCATCAAGGGCCGATACGATTTCGTCAAATAGGCGAGTAGACGTTACGCTCCAACGGTCCACTTGAATTTGTCTGGTTTCAGTCTTCATTCTTGACTCTCGAAGGAGTACTCAGGAGAACTGGTCGTGGCGCGGGAAGGCTGGCTGCCATTTGAAGGTGGCCCAGGTAGCGTCACGTTCTCCTCACTCACACGCAAGGCGGATTTCGCACTACGTTCATGCATATACGCTGCCGGTGTGCGATCAATGGACAGGCTAAGCAGTTCCGGCCGGCCATAGTGCCCGCAGGAGTCCATTAGCCGCTTACGCTCATCGATCAACGCAAAATTGAGGTCAGCGATGACCACTCCTTCGCCGGACCGCAGAGGCTCACCCAACAACACGCCTTGCGGTGATATGATCGCGGTGAAACAACCACTGGAGATTGGGCCGGCCGGACAACCGGTGTCCCGCATGATCTGGGCTTGTTGGTCCTGATCCAGCCATGCAGTGGCGCAGACGACGAAACACCCGGCCTCTAACGCGTGCTGGCGAGTGTTGATCTCGGTCTGCTCGGAGAACAGATCGCCCCCAAACGAACCGGGGTACATTGCAGAGTGTATCTGTTCGCCATCGGCCATTAAGGCATAGCGGGCCAGCGGATTGTAATGTTCCCAGCACGCCAACTGACCGATTCGCCCCGCAGCGCTATTTACCGCCCGCAGGCCGGATGCGTCCCCCTGTCCCCAGATCATGCGTTCGTGGTAGGTAGGAGTCATCTTGCGGCGCCGTTGAATCAAGGTGCCATCCGCATCGAAGAGTAACTGCGTGTTATAGATCGTGCCGCCCTCGCGCTCATTGATTCCGATGGACACCACTAACCTGGCGTGCTTGCAAGCTGCAGCGATCGCCAGTGTCGCGGCGGAAGGCACAGTCACTGCCTGCTCCACTAACCTGAGGTGATCTGCGCCCATTTCGAAGGACCGCCGTACAAAGGAGAAGTAGGGGTAGTACGGCACCAATGCCTCACCAAAGGTAGCGAACTGCACGCCGTGGCGTCCAAGTTCGATGATTTTCTGGACCACCTTGTCCACAGTACCCTCGCGGCTATAGAGCACAGGGCTGATCTGTACGGCGGCGGCTTTTATGGTTGTCATAGGACTCCTTTGGTTAATGATTGGATGCTGGTCTCCGGGACACAGGACATGACTCATGGCGCCCGCCGCCGATTTTCCCCTTGCTGCTTCCAACACGCCCGCGGTCACCCGCCACTAATAGTAGGTCATGACCGCGTCGGGCGAAGCGATCAATCGCGCCGGTCCCACTGGAAGCGCCGTTGATTGGGACAGATTGTGTAGAGGTCATTGGCTGTCCTGTTTCTGCTGATTTCACTGCAGGCATTTCAGGGACCATCGCGAAGCGGAGTATTGACAGACATCACCCAGATAGAAGCAACGAGTTGCCGATCTCTGAAGTCCTGAAGAACTGCACAAGTGATGGATACATTGACGAGATTGACGAGTTTGACGAAAGTGGCGAGGTTGCCCTGACTCCAATCGGCAATGTGATTCAAGCGTTTGTGATTGGCCCGTGTTTTGCTCCTACTCTGCTGTGTACCGAGAAGCGAGACCGAGACAAAGCCGGTTCAGAGAGGAACCCGGTTGCCCCGTTCTCGTTAGGAGAAAAGCGGATGGCGATCATCTCAAAAGGATTTACCGGTCGGCGCGGCGTGGCGGATGTGAAGTTGCCGCCCGGGCAGTACCTCACCACCAGCTTCCCGGTTTTGTCAGCAGGACCGGTGCCACACGTGCCACTCGACCAATGGGAATTTAAGATCGACGACGGCAATGACGTCGTGCGGCAATGGGACTGGAAGTCGTTCCGCGACCTTCCCGCGGAGACGTTCACGGTTGATTTGCACTGCGTCACGGCTTGGTCGAAACTCGGGACAACCTGGGAAGGCGTCTCCCTCGATACTATACTTGCGGAAATAAAGACGGATGCTTCCTATGCCTTGGCGCGTTCGTATGGTGGGTACACCACGAACCTGCCTCTGCAAGATCTCAAGAACAAGCAGGCGTGGATTGCGTTCCGATATGACGGCCAAGATCTCGCGCCGGAGCACGGCGGCCCAGCACGGCTTCTGGTCCCGCATCTTTATTTATGGAAGAGCGCCAAGTGGGTTCGGGGCATTACGCTGATGCATCAGGATAAGCCTGGTTTTTGGGAAGGCTTCGGCTACCACAACTATGGCGACCCTTGGCGCGAGCAGCGCTATCAGGGCGACTGATGTGGCGCGTTGGAACAGTGGTTGCCCTCCGGGAGGAAACAGCGACGGCACGGACGATCGCGCTCGAAGTTCCGGATTGGCCGGGCCACGTCGCCGGCCAACACGTTGACGTGCGGCTGACGGCGCCGGACGGATACTCCGCGGTGAGGTCGTACTCGATCGCCTCTGCCGCAAGCTCTGAAAGGCGTCTCGAAATAACCGTCGAACGCTTGCTGAATGGCGAAGTCTCACCCTATCTCACGCAGGAGCTGACGGCTGGCGATCGTCTGGATTTGCGAGGTCCGATTGGCGGCTGGTTCGTGTGGCGCCCGCAACAAACTGAACCGATCCAGTTGGTGGCAGGAGGTTCCGGCATTGTGCCGGTCATGGCTATGATCCGCTCGCGAGTGGCGGCGGCGAGTACTGCTCCGTTTCGATTGTTGTATTCCGTGCGCGAGCCAGGAGCAGTTTTGTACCGTGATGAGCTCGAGAAGCTCTCAGACAACGACCGATCGGTCAGCATTACCTACGCTTACACACGAGCCGTCCCAAAGAATTGGCAGCGGCCGCCCGGCAGGATCGATGCCGCCCTGATCGCGAGCACGACCTGGCCGTCGAAACTTGTCCCCACTTGCTACGTTTGCGGCCCTACATCCTTCGTTGAAAATGCGGCTGCCGCTCTCAGTGCATCTGGCAACAACTCAGACAAGATCAGGACGGAGCGCTTTGGACCTACAGGAGATCCGAAATGAACTCAGATAGCTATGACCACCTTGATGGCAATGCGCCGCGGGCGAGTTGAGCAAAATATTCGTCATGGACGTCACTGCGGCAGAGGGACAGTGTGCGCACTGTGGGGCGACAAAGCCCTTCGCCGAGGCGCGTTTATACATGCAGTGCCCCGGTGTCGTGGCCCGCTGCTCCGCCTGCGAGCACGTGCTCCTTCGCCTTGTAACTGTTCGCAAGCGCGTCTTGCTTGACGTGCGCGGCATGACATACTTGCGCTTCAATACAGTCTAACTTCAGGAGTTCTGTAAGTAACTCGAAGAAGCACGCGACCTCTCCAAAATGCCACGCGGAGTGCATGTTGCCAGCATAGGCAACGAGGACGAAAGATCTGGCTCGGCGCACCCGTGTCTTGCCAGAAGCCGGTCCAGCCCGCCAGCGAAAGCGCCCTTTTTCGTGGCCGGAGAAGTTCCGATCACTGTTTAGAAAACTACGTCGACCGGCTATTGAACAGCCTCGATCAGAAGCTGCGTTTCTTCGAAGTCAATCGAGTCGCCTGGACCGAGTCCAAGTATCGCCTTTGCCAAAGGCGCCTCGCAAGAGATTCCAAGTATTTCCATGCCCTGGAAGGTGAAAGGCTGTGTCGGAACGGCCAGAAAAAGGGTTCGCCTATTCACCGTGACGATTGCGCCCCGATCTACCAAGTTCATCGGATGCAAGGGGAGCGATTCCAGGATCTCTCGGTGTGACAAATGAGCGTGGATTTGTTCCTCGAGATTTCCAGCAACGGCTGCCGCGTGCTCGGCTTGTGACCGATCGCCTTCATCCATTTGCTCGGCTCGATTCAGCCGCGCGGTGCTAAGAAAATCTTCATAGAGTTTTCTCGCCTGCTCAGCGGATACCGCCTCCAACGAGAGCAACTTATTGCGCAAGTCCTTTTTGTCTATCGTGGTCATTCTGAGTGTCCCCTGTGATTTTCTTACTCCAACCGTGCCAAGCACCCTCACGCTAACTGGTCCGATTTACCCCGCTGCTTCCAGGACACGCAAGTCAGCTGCTGAGTCGTCTCTTAAGTGCGGGGCAAGGCCACTTCCCATCACTCGCACCAATTGTCGAGTCGACTTTCCAGACCGACTTCGAGACGCCCCGTTCGCGATTCCAAGTCGCTGCATTTTGGCCATCAAGGTCGTTCTCGGCAAACCGAGTTGGGCCGCGGCTCCACGAGGCCCGCCAATCATCCAGTTCGTTTCACGCAACGCCGCGGTGATATGCGCACGCTCGGCATCAGCCAGCGTTTTGATGCTTACCGGCCCCGTCATTACAGGCATGCAAACTCGCGTTGCAACGCTCGGTTTCAAACGCTCCGTGGTCTGCCGGCTGAGAACGGGGCCGGTCGTCATGATGACGCCGCGTTCGATGACATTCTGCAGCTCGCGGATGTTCCCCGGCCAGTCATAGTCCTCCAGAGCCGTCATCACCTCGTCTGGAATGGTGTCGATCACCTTGCCTTGCTGTTTTGCGAACTTCAGAACGAAGTGTTCTGCCAGCACTGCTATGTCTTCAAATCGTTCTCGAAGCGGCGGAAGCGTCAACGGAAACACGTTCAGTCTGTAATAGAGATCGGCCCGGAACTTTCGCTCTTCAACCATGCTTTCCAGGTCCTGGTTCGTTGCCGCAATGATGCGCACGTCGACATGGAGTGTATGACCACCGCCGAGACGCTCGAACTGCTTCTCCTGAAGAGCGCGCAGAAGTTTTGGCTGCAGTTCTAGCGGAAGGTCTCCAACCTCATCCAGAAACAATGTTCCGCGGTCCGCGGCCTGAAAGCGTCCGACAGTCTGAGCCACCGCGCCTGTGAAGGCGCCTTTTTCATAGCCAAAGAGTTCGCTCTCCAGCAAAGTACTCGGAATCGCCGCGCAGTTGAGCGCGACAAAACGGTTTTTGCGCCGAGCGCTTGTTTCGTGAATCGCTCGTGCAATCAGTTCCTTGCCGGTTCCAGTTTCACCTTGGATCAGAACGGCTGAGTCGACTCGCGCCACCATGTCGACGTTGTCGAGCAACGCGCGGAATCTCCCGGAGGATCCAATCAAGTCTAAGCTAGCCATCGTCATTCTCCTTGGTTGTCCCGAAACGAAACTGCTGTGGCACTTGAGTAGCCATTCCGAGCCGAAGTGCTGACCGACGTCACGGCAAACAGAACAACGGGTTGCCGATCTCCGAAAGTATGAACGCCCGGCAAGTGATGTATACGGTGACGAGATTGTCGAAACTGGCGGGTTTGAGCTGACTCCCGCAGCACACAAACGTTTAGCTTCAACCAATAATTGGGTGGCCCGTACCTTGCACGTATCCAGACTGGGTATAGCAAGAATGGAAACGAACATGAAGCTACCAGCCGTGATCGTTGACCCGATTCACGGCATTGTGCAGAAGGAGGAAATCATGGATCGCAGAAGCTTTTTGACGGCTTCGCTACTCTCGATGACCGGTACGCCGATGGCGGGGCAGAGCGCTCATCCATCGCTTACGCCTTGGGCAACGAAATGGAGTGCTGCTCTGGGCGACGACTCTCTGCCTGATTTGGGTGGAGCCGTTGATTGGCTCAACACCGCGCCCCTGAAGAAGCAGTCACTGCGTGGAAGAGTTGTGCTGGTCAATTTCTGGACCTACTCCTGCATCAACAGCTTGCGGCCCCTGCCCTACCTGAGGCGCTGGGCAGCATCGTACAAGGACGCCGGCGTGGTTGTACTCGGTGTGCACACGCCGGAGTTCGGATTCGAGAAACAGCGCGCCAACGTCGAGTGGGCCGTCCGCGAGTTCAGGATTACCTTTCCTGTGGCTATGGATAACAAGTATCGGGTCTGGGAAGCATTCCAGAACGAGTACTGGCCGGCTTTCTACGTCATCGATGCAGTGGGACGAATCCGCTATCGCCGTTTCGGAGAGGGACAATACGGCGAGACCGAGAACGTGATAAGGGCGCTTCTGAAGGAGAACGGAGCTGCAGGCGCGAGCGGAGAGCCGGTCCCCATTTCGGCGGATGGTATCGAAGCGGCTCCGGGCGGAGACGTGCGAACTCCCGAGACGTACGTCGGCTATCGTCGTGCGGAACGTTTCAGCTCGCCCGAACGTGTTGCGCGCGATTCGCGACGGACGTACACTGCGCCGGCGAGATTAGGTTTAAACCATTGGGGATTGAGCGGAGCGTGGGAGGTTGGCGCCGAGAGCGGCCTCCTTCACGAAGCCCACGGCAACATTACCCTCCGGTTCCACAGCCGCGATTTGCATCTGGTGTTAGGTCCGGCAGAGAGTGGCAAGCCAGTCCCGTTTCGGGTGACGTTAGAAGGAGCGGCGCCCGGCAGCGATGCTGGAACTGATTGCGCCAGTGACGGCAGTGGGGAGGTCCGAGAGCCGCGTCTTTATCAGCTCATCCGGCAGAAAGGTCGCGTTGAGGACAGGACGTTCAGGATCGAGTTCCTCGATTCCGGCATGCGGGCCTTCTCGTTCACGTTTGGCTAAGCGCATTAACCACCTGCTTTGCTCTTTCTTGACTTAAGGATCGTGAGTCTATATAACACGTAACGTGAAACGTTGAGGCGGCAGCGCGGCTGGATGCGCGGAGACAAAGGCGAGGAACTGATCTGAGACGCCGTCGCAATGAAAATCCAAGTTACCGTCTTTCCTCATACTCTGAGAGAGACTCGCAGGCCGCGGAAACGTGCCTTGACTGCGCTCCGCGGCTTGGGCGAGCTACCCACGTCCGAAGTGTCCTGGATCTGGTCGCCGGCTTGTGATCATCGAGTCTCCGTACCGCGGTCATTCACTCATCTCCTCTTCGAACGAACCCGCGAGTTCCGCTTGACAAAAGACGGGATCGGCGAAAGTGACGAAAATGCCATCGGATCCCCAGACGCATCGCTGTTCACCTTCAACTACTTCGCATTTGGTTCTCGGCTTGCTTCCTCGAACGCCGAGAGGAATCCATGCCGACCGCAAATCAAATCCAAGATGAACTTGATAGCAAGTTGAAGCACGAAACACCATCACCGGCTTCCACGCTCCGAGCCAGCAAGGAGTATCGAGCATGGATTGCAAAAGGGCCGAAAGAGCCTATGGTGTTGGAGACCTTCGATCCTGGGCCGCTCGGTTCAGAGGACATTGAAGTCGCTGTCGAACACTGCGGCGTGTGTCATTCGGACCTCTCCATTCTCAACAATGATTGGGGCACATCGCGGTATCCCGCAATTCTCGGTCACGAAGTTGTCGGCCGCGTCTCGGCTATAGGCGCCAATGCCAAGCGACTCGCAGTCGGACAGCGCGTCGGCGTGGGCTGGTTTTCCGGGAGTTGCATGCATTGCAAGCAATGCATGTCAGGGAGCCATCATCTTTGTACGCGAGTGCAAGCTACTGTCGTCGGTCATAGTGGCGGATTCGCCACCCACGTCCGTTCGCACTGGGCGTGGGCGATCCCGCTGTCACAAACGCTGAACTTCCCCGAAGTCGGACCACTCCTATGTGAGGGCGTCACAGTCTTCGCGCCGCTAGCCATGTACGCGAAGCCGACCGAACGGGTAGGCATCATAGGTACCCTTTCGTTCCTGTTTTCTGCACCTGGCTGGGAGCCAAGTTTGAGCGGCTTCCCCGCACTTTCCGCGTCCGTTGGACAGTTTCTAATCAAGGACGTGGGTCTGCTCGGTGCTGCCATTTGGACCTGCGGTGAGGCGTACTCAGCGAAGGAGAACAACAGATGAGAAGCCAATACACGGATCAGGTGAGTCCACTTCACCTACGAGGAGAATTCAAATGCGAAAGTTAAGCAAGTACAACGAGGCGATCCGAAACTTATCGCCAGAGCAGCATCGCGTAACGCAGCAAAACGGCAC
>Ga0075421_100009472_pt1 | contig 12007 bp, 6 predicted proteins | sample SoiMetdeltSBSDD5_FD_75292 | JGI IMG/M metagenome (GOLD analysis project Ga0075421, IMG submission 75292) | Bulk soil microbial communities from a Populus tree surrounding site in Tennessee, USA - Soil MetaG P. deltoides SBSDD5 | ecosystem: Environmental > Terrestrial > Soil > Tree plantation...
ATGGTGAGTGTCCCGGGGAGACTATGATGGTTTATGGGTGTATTGCCAGATGTTCCGTACTCCTAAACGCTCCCGCTCCCCCTCCCGCTCCCCCTCCCGGAGGACCTGCGGGGACAACATGGGATCGAACGGCACGCTGAGTTACCGCCGTACCCATACCCGGCGACTGGACTCGAGTACCGCCTCGAGGCCCTTGAAGTTTGGCGCGAGGCGGGGCGTAGCCCCGCCGGCGCCAGAAACCGAATGATGGACTTTTCCCCCGTCGAGCAGGTCATCCGCAGGATCGAGGAGGGCGGCGTCGTCATCGTCGTCGACCACGAGGACCGCGAGAACGAGGGCGATTTCATCTGCGCGGCCGAGAAGGTCACGCCCGAGATCGTCAACTTCATGGTGACGAAAGGCCGCGGCCTCTTCTGTGTCGGGCTGCTCCCCGGACGCGCCCGCGATCTCCGCCTCGAGCCTGCCGCCGCGCAGAACACGGCCCTCATGCACACGCAGTTCACCGTGTCGGTGGACCTTCGCACGCACAGGAGCGGGATCTCGGCCGCCGAGCGCGCCGCCACGGTCCGCGCCATGGCGAACCCGAAGACCCGCCCCGAGGACCTCGCGAGGCCCGGGCACGTGAATCCCATCATCGCCCAGGAAGGCGGAGTCCTCCGGCGCGCGGGGCATACGGAAGCATCCGTGGACCTGGCCCGTCTCGCGGGCCTGACCCCCATGGGCGCCCTCATCGAGATCCTCGATGACTCGGGGGAGATGGCGCGGAGGGATCGCCTCCAGGCGATCGCGCGCGAGCACGGCATTCCCATGACGAGCATCGCGGACCTCATCAGCTACCGGAGGCGCCACGAGAAACTCGTGCACCGGGTGGCATCGAGCAAGTTCCCGACGCGCTACGGAGAGTTCCAGCTCCACGGGTACGTCGTGGACCACGAGACCCAGGAGCCCTTCGCGATCGTCATCGGCGACCTGGCCTCCGTGGAGGCCCCCCTCGTCCGCATGCACTCCTCCTGCTTCACGGGGGACGTCCTCGGAAGCCTCCGCTGCGACTGCGGCGACCAGCTCCAGATGGCGCTCCAGAGGATCAGCGACGAGGGCGTCGGAGCGCTCGTGTACCTGCCCCAGGAGGGGAGGGGGATAGGTCTTCTCGAGAAGATCAAGGCCTACGCGCTCCAGGACGAGGGAGCGGACACCGTGGAAGCGAACAACATTCTCGGCTTCCGCACCGACATGCGCGATTACGGGGTCGGGATACAGATCCTGAAGGACCTCGGGCTCAGCAAGGTGCGTCTCCTCACGAACAATCCGAAGAAGATCGAGTCCTTCATCCTCTACGGCTACGACCTCGAGGTCGTCGACCAGCAGAACCTCTGGGTGGAGCCGAACGTGCACAGGGCGGAGTACATCCGAACGAAGAGGGACCGAATGGGCCACAGCTTCCCGCCGGACGCGGAGGACATCGAGGAGAAGAGCCGATGAGCCTGCGCACGCCGGTCGTCCTCGAGTGCGGCTCCAATTCCCTGAAGGCGCACTACCGCGCCGTCACGAACGGGATCTTCCAGAAAACGAGCTTCACTTGGAGGCTCGGGCACGAGGTGTACAGCACGGGCCGGCTCTCCGAGGAAACCCTGCGCGCCGCGATGGGCGCCGTCCAGTCGCTCCTCGAGCGCGGCTTCGAGCGGCGCTACCTCCTCGCCATCGCCACGGGAGCGCTGCGCGATGCCGAGAACCCGAGCGACCTCCTCGCCGAGCTGCGGGACCGCATCGGGCTCGAGGTGCGGGTGATCTCCGGCCGGGAGGAGGCCTCTCTCCTCGCTCACGGCTACCTGAAGGTGCACAAGGAGCTCCCGGCGCTTCTCGCCGACATCGGTGGAGGCTCTCTCGAGGTCGTCAACCTCACCGCGGAGAAGACCGTGCTCCGGGACAGCCTGCCGCTCGGCGCCATCCGCATTCACTACCTGGGACACACGGATGGGAAGCCCTGGAACCGGAGCTTCGTGGAGGAGTGGGTGTCGAACTGCTTCCAGGAAGCGAGCCTCGTGCGCGCAGAGGAAGTCCACGGGACGGGCGGCACCGTGAAGGCCATATCGAAGGTCCTCGGAAAGAGGTCGTTCACGGATGCGGATCTCTCCGCCTTCCTCGAGAAGATCGAGAAGGAGGGGCCGCCCCCCGAGCTCAAGCCGGCTCGCCGCGAGGTCATCGTCCCGGGGATCATCGTCCTCCGGGGGCTCCTCGCGCACGCGAAGGCGTCCGTCCTCCACTACACGAACGTGTCCATAGGGCGGATCTTCCTCGAGCGGCTCCTCGACCGCCTGGGAGCCTCGATGGAGGGGAAGCGCAAGGAAATCCTCCTCCGCGACATGCGGATCACGAACATCTACCCGCAGCGTGACGCGTAGCCCACGCGGGAGAGGTCGAAAAAGCCTCCGCGTCCTCCTCAGGCTTGCGCTCGGGTCGCTCCTCGCCGCTAGCGCCGTCCTCCTCGCGAGCCTCTGGATCGTCCCCTGGCTCGGGCGCCGGGGCAGCCTGAATTCGCTCATCGAGGGGATCGTTCGCTCCGCGCTCCAGGTGCCCATCGAGATCGAGAGCGTCGTCTCCGAGCCGCTGAGCAAGCTGACCGTGACGCACCTCCGCTCCCTCCGGGCGCAGGCGGAGGACCGTTTCCAGTTCGAGGCCTCGTCCATCTCGGTCTTCTACGACCCCATCGAGCTCCTCTCGGGCAAGGTCCGCACCGTGATCTTCGAGAGCCCGAGTGTCTTCCTCGACCTCGATGCGCCTCTCGCCGGGGTCGCTCGCTTGCCCGAGCTCCCTCCCGAGATGGAGGCCCCGCGCTCGGAGAGCCCGCTCCTCCTCCCCTTCACGATCGACACGGCCATCATCACCCAGGGCACCCTGCGGCTCCGCTTCGAGGCCAGGGAGCTTCCGCTCTCCGGTCTCGAGCTGCGCCTGCTCAACCTGGGAAAGCCCTCCGGGCAGAAATTCACTCTCGACGTCGCTGCCCTGGGAGGTCGCGTGCGCGCATCCGGCGGCCTCTCCGTTCTCCGCGAGGCCGGAAGGCCCGCGACGTACAGGCTCGAGGATGTCACGGTCTCCATCGAGGACTTCCCGCTCTCGTTCTTCGACCCCGCGCTCACCGGAGCCATCTCGCTCCAGGGATCGCTCCGGGGCACGTGGCCGGAGAAAGTGGAGCTCCATCTCGAGAGCGCGGCCCGGGCGCTGGGCGCGGAGGCTGGAGGGATGCCCGCCGTCCGCGACGCGAACGTGGCGCTCCGCCTGAACGCCGTCGCGCACGGCGATCTCGAGCGGATCGAGCTCGATCTCCGGACGGAAGGGAGCGGGGAGGTGACCTCGGGCCAGGGACATGGAGACGAGAGGGCCAGCCTCGCGATCCGCGGAGAGCTGAGGCGGGGCTCCGATGAGCCGGGGGGCGTCCTCGAGCTCGAGCCCTCGAGCCTCGTCCTCGAAGGGATCGGCCTCGTGAAGCTCGAGGGGAGAATCCGCGCTCCTCTCGACCCGCCCCGTTCGGAGCTCCGGATATCGGCCGACATACCCGACCTGCGCCCGGGCGAGGCGCTCGCGCGGCTCCCGCGGGGGCTCCTTCCGCCCGCCATCGAGTCGTTACCCATGGGGCGCGAGAGCAGTCTCGACGTTCACCTCGAGATCGAGGGATCGCTCGTCGCGCCCCGCGCGAGCGGCTCCTTCGACATGCGGCAGGATTCGCCGGGCGGCGAGGAAGCCGGGGCCGCGCTCGAGATCCTGGGGTCTTTCCTCCGAGCCGAGATCGATCTCGATCACGAGACCGTGCACGTGCCGAGGCTCGAGCTGCGCTCGCGCGGCGTCGCGGCCGCCCTCGTCGCCCGCGCCGCCGGGATCGACGCGCTCGCGCGGGGCACGCTCGACGCCGAGGTGGATGCCCGCGACCTGCGGTGGCCTCCTGGAGATACCGAGCCCGCCGCGGCGGTCCGGGTGGTCTGGAAGGAAGGCGGCATCGAATCGCCCGCCGGCTTCGTCGGGGTCTCCGGCGTGGACCTCGAGCTCGCGGGCGAAGCGCGGCTCCTTCCCCGGGAGCTCGAGCTCCGCGCAACGGCTGGACTCCGCGTCGCTGAGGCGCTCATCGACACGTTCTACGTGGAGCCGAGGAAGCCCTTCGTCATCGACGCCTCGGGCAGCTTCCTCTGGAACGAGGACCACGAGCTCGAGGGGGTGGAGATTGCCGAGCTCTCGGCGGTGTTTCCGGGTCTCGGTCCCATCGCCGCGCGCGGCTCCCTCTTCGATGGAGCCTCCGGAGGCCTGGAGGTGGACGGGCGCATCGAGCTGAGCGCCATCCCTCTCGAGGATGCGTACCGGATCCTCATCCGGGAATGGCTGGGCGCGTCCGTGCCTTTCCTCGCGGGGGGCCAGCTCGCGGGCAAGGCCGCGGCCGAGATCGTCGCGAGAGGACCGGCCGCCGCGCCCGGGTCCCCGCTGCCTCCGTTCTCGGCGAGGCTCGGACTCGAGCCGGGCGAGGCCCGCATGCCGGGCCTGAACGTGGACCGGCTCGAGCTCGAGTGCCCCATCCAGGTCGGCTCCTCTCCACCCCCGCTCCCGGGCGGCACCCGGGACGCGGTCCTCCGCGCCGACCGGATCGAGAGCGGGCCCGCAATGGCCCTGGGAATGCGCATGCCCTTTCGCCTCCGCGAGGATGGGCGCTACGAGCTCACCAGCCGGGCGCGCTTCCGGGCGCTCGAGGGCGTGATCGAGATCCGGGAGGCGTCGGTGGTTCCCGCCGGGGAGAAGGCGGAGGCGTCGCTGAGCCTGCGCGCGGACGGCCTGGCGCTCGCGCCCCTCGCGCTCTCGAGGGGCCTTCCGCCGCTCCAGGGCAGCATGGGCTTCGACTTCGATCCCATCGTCCTCGCTCGAGGAAGAGGGCTCGAGGCTCGGGGCACGCTTCGCATCGAGGCCTTCGGCGGGACCTTCACCTTCCAGGACCTGCGCATACGGAACCTCTCCGAGCCCTACTCGAGCCTCCACCTCGGCAGGGGGACCATCGAGGGCGTGCGGCTCGCCGAGATCGGGAAGGTCTTCGGGTTCGGGATCCTGAGCGGCGTCCTCCGGGGGGAGGTGCGGAACCTGAGCTTCACCGGGGGCGAGGTGTCATCGTTCGAGATCGACGTGGAGACGGTACCCACGAGCGGCGTCCCGCAGTACGTGGACAAGCGCGCCATCGCGAGCATCCGGAGGATCCTGAGCGGTCCCATTGGCGTCATCGAGGAGGGGCTCTTCTCGAAATTCCGCTACCACCGGCTCGGGTTCTGGTGCTCGCTCCAGGACGGCGTCTTTCGCCTCCAGGGCAAGTACACGATCGGCGGTGTAGAGTACCTCATGCACGGTCGGTGGTATCAGTTCCCGCGCGTCGACATCGTGAACGCTCGACCGGGAAAACCGTACGACTGGAGGTCGATCGTCGAGAGGATCCGCGGAATCGGCGGCGAATAGGCCGAAGGAGTGATTGATGCGGAAAATCCCATGCGCGGCGCGATACACGGGGTGTTTATTCCTCGCGGGCTGCGTCACGGTCCACCTCTACTTCCCCGAGGCGGAGATCCGGAGCGCTGCGGAGGAGATCGTGAACGAGGCGCGCCCGGATGGAATCGAGGGGGCCGAAGCTCCCCCTCGCGAGGCGGGCCCGGACGAAGGCCAGGCGGAAAGCGGCGAGGGTGCGGATGCGACCCGCCTCCGGGGAAGCGTCCGCCTCGCGGCCTTCCGCGCCGAGGAGGAGCCAACGAAGAAGGTCGAGATCGACATCTCGAGCCCGGTGATCAAGAGGATCCGGGAGAGCCTGAAGAAGCGGTACCCGAAGCTCCTCCCCTGGTACGAGAAGAGGGTCTACGGGGAGGGGCGTGACGGCTACATCGCCCTGAGGAGCGTGGAGGGCCTCTCGCTCAAGGAGAAGAAGGACATCCAGACCCTCCTCGCGGACGAGAACGCGGACCGGAAGAACCTCTACACCGAGATCGCGCGCGAGAACGAGATCGATGCCGAGCGCGTTGCCGACATAGGCCTCCTCTTCAGCGAGGAGTGGCAGAAGAAGTCTCGGCCAGGCTGGTGGATCGAGGTGGAGAAGGGGAAGTGGGTCCGGAAGCCTGAAGAGAAGAAGGAGAAGGGTAAGAAGGCCCCGTAGCTCCTCCCATGAGGTGGCGCACGAAGAACTCGTTCCGGCGCCTCCTCCCGTAGCTGCTTCCACCGGCCCCGTGCCCCGCCCCGGGGAAGACGACGAGGTCGAAGTCCTTGTTGGCGCGGATGAGCGCGTGCACGACCTGCATCGTGGATGCGGGATCCACGTTCCGGTCGAGCTCGCCCACCATGAGGAGCAGCTTCCCCTCGAGGCGGTGGGCCTGCGTCACGTTCGACTGCTCCGTGTAGTGAGGCCCGACGGGCCAGCCCATCCACTGCTCGTTCCACCAGATCTTGTCCATGCGGTTGTCGTGGCATCCGCAGTCGGCGACCGCGGCCTTGTAGAAATCGCCGTGGGCGAGGAGCGCGCGGAGGGCGCTCTGCCCCCCGGCGGAGCCGCCCTGGATGCCCACCCGCGTGAGATCGAGGAACGGGTACTTCTCCGCCGCCGCCCGCATCCAGAGGATCCTGTCGGGGAAGCCCGAATCGCCGAGGTTCTTCCAGCAGACGTCGTGGAACCGCTTCGAGCGCTGGGATGTGCCCATGCCATCGATCTGGACGACGGCGAAGCCGAGGCGCGTGAGCTCCTCCACTCCGTGCGAGCGGCGGAACGACTTCGGCACGAAGGCGGCGTGCGGACCGGCATAGATGTTCTCGATGACGGGAAGCTTGCCGCGGGGGTCCAGCCGTTCCGGCAGGTGGATGATCCCGTGGATATCGGTGATCCCGTCCCTCCCCTTCGCGACGAACCTCTCGGGCGGCCTCCATCCCGACGCCTGCAGAGCCGATACATCGCTCCGCGCGAGCTCGCGGACGAGGGATCCGTCCTCCACGCGGCGGAGCTCGTGAACCGGCGGCTGATCCACGCGGGACCAGGTGTCCACGAGGTACTTCCGGTCGGGGCCGTACTCCACCCTGTGCGTGCCATCACCCTCCGTGAGCACGACGAGACCCGTGCCGTCGAGGTTCACGCGGGCGTGGTGGACGTGGTACGGGTCCTGTCCCGGCCGTATGCCGCCGGCCTCGAACCAGACCTTACGCTCCACGCGGTCCACGCGCTCCACCCTCCGCACCACCCACTCCCCGCTCGTGATCCGGTTCTTCACGCAACCCGTAACGGCGTCGTAGAGGTAGAGGTGGTTCCAACCGTCGCGCTCCGACATCCAGACGATCTCGCCGGTGTCGTCGAGGTACTCGGCGAAGAACTTGCCTGAGTAGTCGATGAAGGTCGTGGAGCGCTCCTCGATGATCGGCGTCGTCCGGCCCGTCTCGGCATCCACGCCGACGACCCGGAGGACCTGGTGCCCGCGCTCGTTGTAGACGAACGTGAACCGCTTCCCGTCCCGGCTCCAGCGAAGGTCCTCGATGGACCAGGGGTTCTGGAAGAGGGAGTCATCGAGCGGCAGCTCCCGCTTCGCCTCGACGTCGAAGAGGCGCGGCTTCCGGATCGGGATCTCGTCCCCCGGCTTCAGATAGGGATACGAGTGGAGCTTCGGCTGGAGCTGATCGTCGGGAGAGCTCTCGATGATGTGGACGCGTCGCTCCGTCCCCGGGCGAGACCGGAAGGCGACGACACGGCGCGAGTCGGGCGACCAGCGCGCGTCCGGGGAGGCGTTCGGGGGGTCCTCGAGGTTGTATTCCAGTCCCATGGCGCGCTCCCGGCGCATGTCGCGCGCGTAGGAGTCTCCCGCCTCGCCATCGGTGGCGAGCGGCTCCTCCTTCCCGCTCGCGATCTCGCGGAGGAAGAGGTCGTGGTCCTTGACGACGGCCTCCCAACGGCCGTCCGGCGACTGCGCCGGCGGTCCTTGCCGGCCCCCCCCATCCCGCCGCCGTTCGCGGCCTCTCCGGCCATCGCGGCCCCCGCGCTCCGCCGGGCCCGTGCTCGCCGCCTCGACGCGATACGTGTCGAGGTCGCAGGCGAAGAACTTCCCCCCCGATCCGAAGCGGAGCTTCTTCCCGTCGTCCGAGATCTCCCAGACGTCCAGGGGGAGCCGCGCGGGATCGGCCGGCGCCCCGGCAGCCTCCGCGAGCGCGCGCCCGACGCGGGCGTGATCGAAGGCGGGCTCGGCGGTCCCGCTCTCCGCATCGACGCGGAGGATCTCGCGCGAGCCGTCGTTCTTCTCCAGGCGGTAGCAAAGAGACGATCCGTTCGCGATCCAGTGCGCGTCGAGACGCTCGTTGGGGAGGTTGGCCGGCGCGGCGCCGGGCGGCGTCGATCCGGGAGCCGCCGATCCGCCGGCTGCCCCCGCCGCGACGCGCGGAGGCTCCCGCTCGTTGAAGCGCCAGGTCGCGGCGTAGGACTTCCCGAGGGGCTCGCGGACGAGGCTCGCGCGGATCATGGAGACCGGTATGGAGCCCTCCCTGAGGATCCCGTCGTGGAACTCGCGGTCCTTCATGCGCCCGGACTCGACCAGCTCCTTGCGGAGCGCGCGGATCTGGAGCCCGCCGAGCATGTACGCGGCCTGGTAGAGGGGCCCGTAGTCGCCCGCCACCGAGCGGCGGACCTCCGCCTCGGCGTTCCTCCGCTCGTGCCCGACCCGATCGACGAGGAAGTCGACGGCCTCCTGGGGCGACATCTCTCCCATGTGGAACCGTAGCGAGAAGATGATCCGCGCCGAGCGATGCGCCCTCCAGAAGAGCATGCCGACACGGTCCGCGGGCGACTTCGGAAAGCCCATGTCCCAGAGGAGCATCTCCCAGTAGAGCGCCCAGCCCTCCACGAGGAAGGGCGTGGAGAACGGCCTGCGGTAGGCCTTGTAGCGCCTCGACATGAACCCCTGGAGGTGGTGGCCCGGGATGAGCTCGTGGTGCACGGTGGCCCTGCAGAAGGGGATGCTGTTCCCCCGGAGGCTCATCATCCGGTCCTCGTAGGCCATCGAGTCCGTGGGGAAACTCACGCTGATGACCTCGCCCCCGGTGAAGTACGGGTTCACCTTCTGGCGCTCGGGAGGCATCATCTCCATGCGCCAGGTCTCCTTGCAGAGGGCGGGGATGGTGACGAGCTCTCGCTCCTCGAGGAAGCGGACCGCCTCGTCCGCGAGGTCCTTGATGAGCTTCGGCTGCTCGCCGGGCTTCACGTGGAGCCCCTTCGCGTGCTCGAGGGCCTTCCGCCAGTCGTCACCGAAGCCGAGCTCCGCCGCCGCCTTCCGGTACTCGGCCTCGCACCAGGCAAAGCCCTCGTTGGCGATCTCGATGAGCTCCTCGGGCGTGTAGGGGATCATCTCGCTCGCGAGCGCCTCGATGAGCGCCTCGCGGCCGATGGGATCGCCGATGAGCGGCTCGTCATCGCCCTCCTGCCCCATGAGCCGCTTCCGGAGGAAGGACCCATAGTCATCGAGACGACGCGCGACCTCCTCGTAGGGCTTCTGCGCCCACCAGGTGATCTCGGGGTCGTAGCCCGAGTAGAACCGGTTCCAGGAGCGCAGGGTACCCGAGAGCTCGCCCAGCATCAGCGCGGCGCGGCGCGCGGCGACCTTCCCGGGAACGTCGGCGCTCTTCGCCTGTAACCGCGTATCGAGGTCCTTCCGGGCCTTCTCGATCGACGCGGCCACCTCGGTAAGAATGCCGGCGGTCTCCTGACCCGGCATCCGTTCGACCCTTCGCCGGGCCTCGTCGAGGCTGAGGATCCCGGGGGCGAAGGGCAGCAGGGCCGACACCTCCTCGAAGCGCTTCCAGTCGCGATCGATCTGGCGGAGGCGGAAGCGGAGGTGGTTCTGGAAGAGGAGCCAGTCCACGCGGCTGTCCTGGTCCAGGGCGTCGAAGTCGACGCGATCGAGAGCGGCCAGGGTCTCCTCGTGGAACCGGACGAGCCGCTCGCGCCGCTCGCGCGAGATGTCGATGGGGTAGCGCCGCTCGAGGGCCCCGACGTCGTCCGTCCAGCGCTCGATGAGGTCTCGCATGACGCTCGCGGAGGTGTCGCGCGGAGAGTCCTCGGCGAGGCCGTGGCGCAGAGACAAGACGAACGGGAGAACGAGGAAGATGCGCCGGCGTATCTTCTGCATGGAAATACCGTGAGGTGTTCGAGAGGAGGGCGCGACCCGTCGGCGCGGATCCCTGCGCCGGGCTCGATGATAGTGGAAGCCCGCTCGGGGGTCACGGGGGTATCATGGCTGCTCGAAGATTCGGGACACAGCGCCGCCTGGAGGGCACATGAAACTGCAGAGAACCGTGCTTGCGATCGTCGCCGCGTTGGCCTTCATCCTCTTCTGGCAATCCGGCGGCAGGGCCGACCGCGGCATGGGGGCCGGCCTGGTGACGAGCGGAGATGCGAACGGCGACGGGCGATTCGACATCTCGGATCCCGTTCACATGCTGAACTACCTCTTCAACGGCGGCGATCCTCCCGCGCCGTGCGATGCGCAGGGGAACGCTTCGGCCTTGGGCGTGAGCTTCGCTCCGGGCCTGACCTCGCTCGAGGCCACGAACGTCCAGGCGGCTCTCGAGGAACTGGACGCCAGGGTCCAGGCGCTGGCATCGGACGGCGCCACCCTTTCGACCCGCGTGGCCAGCCTGGAGGGCGCGGTGGAGCTGGACCTCGTTGCGATTCCCGCCGGGCAGTTCGTGATGGGCTCTCCCGAGGACGAGGTGGCGAGGTTGCCCGATGAGCCTCAGCACCTCGTCCACATAACGAGGCCTTTCCAGATGGGCCGTACCGAGGTGACCCAGGAGCAGTTCCACGCGGTGATGGGATGGAACCCGAGCCTCTTCGCGAATTGCGCCGAGTGCCCCGTCGAGAACGTGAACTGGTACGACGCCACTTACTTTTGCGAGAGGCTCACGGAGCGGCACCTCGCGGAGGGAAAGATCGAGGCTCCGGCCTTCTATCGCCTGCCGACCGAAGCCGAATGGGAATACGCCTGCCGGGCGGGCACGACGACGCGCTTCTTCTTCGGCGATGCGCTCGGCTGCACGGAGGAGTTCTGCCTCCAGGCCAACGAGTACGGGTGGTGGCTCGGGAATTCCGATACGGTCAATTACGGCCCGAAGAAGGTCGGGCTCAAGAAGGCCAATCCGTGGGGCCTCGTGGACATGCTCGGGAACGTGGGCGAATGGTGTTCGGACCGCTACGGTCCTCTCGATCACTTCGAGGCGGCCGATCCCCAGGGAAGCCCGACGGGTATCTTCCGGGTGCATCGCGGGGGCGAGTTCAACAGACCGCTCGGGTTCCTCCGCTCGGCCGGCTGGAGATTCAGGGAACCACCCTACGAGCGCGTCAACCTGTCCCGCACGACCGGCTTTCGCGTGGTGCTCGATTCCGGCGCGTGAGGCCCGGGGCTGGCTTCTCAGCGCTCGAGCCAGCCGGCGACCGGCCGGCCCAGGAACTCTTCGAGAGGAATGCCGTCCCCGCCCACGAGCAGCGTGCGCCGGGGCTTGAAGGTCTCGGAGAAGATCCTGAGTCCTGGCAAGGTATCGATGTCGCGAGCGCTCTTGACCTCGATCGCGATCACCGTCTTTCCCGCACGCAGCACGAAGTCCACTTCGCGGTTTCGCTCGCGCCAGTAGAAGAGCTCGCACACCCCGGCAGCCGCCGCGTTGGCCAGGTGCGCGCCCACGGCGGACTCGACCAGGCGCCCGCGAAACTCCCTGTCCTCCCTCGCTTCCCGGGGATCGAGGCCGGATACCGCCGTCATCAGCGCGGTGTTCATCACCTGCAGCTTGGGGCTCGAGCCGCGTTGCCTCACGGACTCTCCGGCGTACTTCGGGATTCCCGTGACCATCCCGGCGCTGCTCAAGAGCTCCAGGTAATGAGCGAGTGTCGTCGTGTTGCCGGCATCGTGGAGCTGGCCGAGCATCTTCGTGTAGGACAGCACTTGCCCGGAGTAACGACACCCGAGCTCGAAAAGACGGCGGAGCA
>Ga0075421_100009475_pt1 | contig 12004 bp, 11 predicted proteins | sample SoiMetdeltSBSDD5_FD_75292 | JGI IMG/M metagenome (GOLD analysis project Ga0075421, IMG submission 75292) | Bulk soil microbial communities from a Populus tree surrounding site in Tennessee, USA - Soil MetaG P. deltoides SBSDD5 | ecosystem: Environmental > Terrestrial > Soil > Tree plantation...
GTCCACACGCCGGCCACGAGGCCGAAGTCCACCGCGTTCGCCAGCTCGACCGCCTCCGCTTCGTCGCGGAAGGTGGTCACCGTCACCACGGGGCCGAAGATTTCCTCCTGGCCGAGCCGGGAGGCGTTGTCGACGTGATCGAAGATGGTGGGCTCCACGTAGTAGCCGTGGTCGTACACCTCCCCGGTGAGCTTGTGGCCCCCGGTGACCAGGTCGAATCCTTTGTCTCGCCCGTAGGCGATGAATTCCTGCACGACGCGTTCCTGGCTGCTCGAGATCAGCGGACCCATGTCGGTGGACGGTTTGGAGGGGTGTCCGACTTCGATTTTTCGCGTCAGCTCGACGACCCGCCCCAGGAACTTCTTGTGGATCCCTTCCTGGACGAGCAGCCGCGTCGTGGCGCCGCACGCCTGGCCGGCGTTCCGGAACATCCCGAAGATCGCGGCGCGCGCGGACGCTTCCACGTCGGCATCGTCGAAGATGAGGTACGGCGCTTTGCCGCCGAGCTCCAGGCTCACCCGCTTCACTTCCATGCCGGCCTGCGCCCCGATCCGCTTGCCGGTGCCGGTCTCGCCCGTGAACGAGATCTTGTCGACCTTCTTGCTGGCGATGATCTCCGCGCCGACGATGTTCCCCGGTCCCGGAACGAGGTTGATCACGCCCTTCGGGATCCCCGTCTGCTGGATGAGCTTCACGAGCTCGTAGGTGGCGGCCGGCGTGTAGCTCGCGGGCTTGATCACGATGGTGCAGCCGGCGGCCAGGGCGGGCGCGACCTTGCGAGCGCTCTGCGTGAGCGGGAAGTTCCACGGCGTGATCATCCCCACCACGCCCACCGGCTCCTTCACCAGGTTGATCGTGGAGCCGCTGGGCAGCGTGAAGCTTTCGCCGTAGAGCTTGCCCGCCAGCCCGGCGTAGAACTCGAAGATGTCGGCGGCGGCCCCGATGTGGGGCACCGCCTGCCGCATCGGCATCCCCACTTCCAGGCTGACCACGCGCGCGAGGCGGTCGGCGTTGTCACGGATCAGGCGGGCGGTACGAAACAGCACCTGCTCCCGCAGCTTGTAGTTGTAGATCCAGTTGCCGGTGTTGCTGTCGAACGCGACGCGCGCGGCGTCGATGGCGGCGCGGGCGTCCTCCTGGGTTCCCTCCTCGGCGAGGGTGGCGGTCTGGCGGATCTCCGCCGGGTTTTCTCGCGCGAACTGCCTGCCGCTGGCGGCCTTGCCTTCTTCGCCGTTGACGATCAAGGGGCAGTACAGTGGCAGCCGGAGGGCGTCGTCTGCAGCCATGGGTCACTCCTTGCCTGCGGATGGGGAACGATGGAGTGTGGTGCGGGCGGTGTCAAGGCACAGCGAGACAAGGAGAGCGACCATGGCTTTGGGCATCAACCACGTGCACGTGAAGACGCGAGACCCCAAGCGGACGATGGAGTTCTACATGGCCAATCTCGGCGCGACCTTGATCGCCGACCTCGGCCCGCGCGGCGTCCGCCTGAACCTGCACGGCCTGCAGCTGAACATCACGCCGATCATCGACAGCCAGACCCGCGAGCAGCACTACGGCCTGGAGCACATCGCCGTCGACACCGACGACTATCCGGGGACGATCGCCCGGTTCCGGGCCAACGGTGTGCGCGTCCTGGAAGAGCTGCCGCCGACCAATGGCCGCCGCGTGGGCTTCCTCGAAGGGCCGGACGGCACGCAGGTCGAGGTCATCGAGAAAGTGCCGTGACCGACGTCGTCAAGCAGCAGGTCGCGGCGCACTGGAATCGGCGGGCGCCGAGCTTCGACGACGACTTCGGGCACAGCATCCGCACGCCGGCCGAGCGCGCCGCGTGGGACCGCATTCTGGACCTCGTGCTGCCCAAGGGAAACGCGCTCGACGCCCTCGACGTCGGCTGCGGCACCGGCTTCCTGACCTTCGAGCTCCTCGAGCGCGGGCATCGCCTCACCGGCCTCGATTTCGCGCCCGCGATGATCGCGGAGGCGAGACGCAAGGCCGGAGAGCGCGGCGCGAGGGTGCGATTCGAGGAAGGCGACGCCGAGCAGATGCCCTTCGCCTCCGCCGGCTATGACCTCGTCATCAGCCGCCATCTGCTGTGGACCTTGCCGCACCCCGAAGCGGCGATCGACGAATGGATCCGGGTTCTCCGGCCGGGCGGACGCCTGATCGTCGTGGACGGTCAGTTCGATGCGACCGTCCTCGTCCCGCCCGCCGGCAGCGCGCGGTCGAGCGCGGAGTACGCGGCGATCGGCGACCAGCTCCCCTTCCTCGGCGGCCGGTCACGCGAGGAGATCGTCACGCTGCTCGAGGCGCACGGGCTCGTGCGGGTGGGCAGCGATCCTCTCCACGATCTCGTCGCCGCCCAGGCACAGCGGATGGTCGACGAAGGCCGGGAGCCGCGGACGCACCGGCGCTACGTCGTGTGGGGCGACGCCCGCTGAGTCAGCGGACCGGCTGGGTCCGATCGACGGCGGTGCCGCGCAGGATCACCGCCGAGATGCGTCGCGTGTTGGTGATGTCGTCGAGCGGGTTGGCGTCGAGCACGATGAAGTCGGCGCTCTTGCCCGCTTCCAGTGTGCCCGCGTCGGCGAGGCGCAAGAACTCGGCCGAGTTGCGCGTCGCCGCTACGATGACCTGCATCGGTGTCATCCCGGCGAGCACCATGTCCAGCATCTCCTCGTGCGGGGCCCACGGCCTGTTGCCGTCGGTGCCGAGCGTGATGCGGACGCCGGCCGCATTCAGCTTCGCCAGATTGCGGGCCTGAATCCCGAAAAAGGCCTGCGCCACGGGCCGATCGGTATTGGCCGCTTCGAGCTTCGCGAGCTCGTCCGCCGGAAGGCTCGCCCGCAGCCAGCTCAGGTCGACCTTCGCACCACGATCCGGCAGGTTCGGCGTGAGGACCAGGTTCGGCCGTTCCTTGAACATGGCCATCAGCTCGTCGTCGATGTCCTTGTCGCGAACCCCATGCGCGAACGCGTCGAGTCCGGCGCGCATGAGCCGCTTCGCGTCCTCGAGGTCGAAGATGTGTGCGGTGACCCGAAGCCCTCGCTTGTGCGCCTCGTCGATGACGGCGCCGAAGATCTCGGGGGTCAGCTTCTTGTACTTGCCGTCCCTCGTGTCGACCCAGATCTTGACGATGTCGACCTTGTGCGTCGCGGCCTCCTCGACCGCCTTTCGACCCTCCGCCTCGCTCGTCACCCAGTACGGCACGGTCGTGCGTCCCGGCTCGGGCATCGTGATCCCGCGTCCCGCACTGAGAAACCGCGCGGTGCCGGGATTCGTCTGGCCGCGGAGGCCGAGCATCTCGTAGGCGTCCGTGCCGAGGCTCAGCACCGCGCTCACCCCGTAGTAGGCGCGCGCTCGCAGATCTCTGAGGAGTCCCTCGCGCGTGCTGCTGAGATGAACGTGCGTGTCGATGACCATCGGCATCACGGTCTTGCCCGCGAGATTCACGCGGGTGGCGCCCGCGGGCACGCGCACGTCGGCCGACGGGCCCGCCTGCGTGAGCTTCGTGCCGTCCACCACCAAGGTCGCGTTCTCGACCACACGTCCGTCGCCGACGATCAGCCGCGCGCCTTCGTACGCGGTGACGGATTGCGCGAACGCCGGGAGTGCGAAACCGGCAAGGACGCTGAGGGTGACGATTGCCGCGACGACATTCACGGGACGCATCGAGGCCTCCACGGGCGACTGGCCTGACAGCGGCCAGCCGCCCATACCGGACGACCGACGTTGGCGCTTACTGCAGCGGCGAGAACGCGGCCGGGATCAGCAGCTTGTTTTCCTGCTTGATGGGCCGCACGCCCGACTGGGGCGGCCACTGCCCGCCCTTGCGGGACTCCTCGCGAATGCGCGTCCGCTCCGTGGAGTCCTTGTAGACCCACACGTGCACGAACTTGTTGAGCCCGCCGAGCTCGCTGCTCCAGCACGCCGCGAGCGGCGAGAGCTTCTCGCGAAGCGGAACCGCCTTCCCCCACGCTTCCAGCACCTTCGGGATGTCGCCCGGCGCGTAGGTGTAGGTCCGCATCTCGTAGAAGTTCCCGGAGCCGAAGTCACGGCTGCCGAGCGGCTGCATGAACGGCGCCGGGATCATGATGTCGGCCTGCTGCTCGACGATCAGATCCCGCCCACCCGGCAATGCGCTGAGCGCGGCGTCGTTCGCCATCGCCTCGCGCACGGCGGTGCGATGCTGCAAGCTCTCGTAGGGCCAGGCGTGGATGACCTGATTGAGCGGGCCGAAGTCGGTGTGCCAGAAGGCGCCGAGCGTCGAGTGCTTCTCCCGCAGCGGCTTCCGCTTGGCGAAGCGCTCCTCGAACTCCGCGACGGTGCCGGGACGCAGCGTGTAGGTCCGGACCTCGTAGATCATGACTCTCTCCTCTCAACGGGCCGCTGCGCGCCGCGCGGCGGCCCTTTCTGTTCCTCGAACGAACGGGCGAAGGCCAGCAGCTCCGTGTCCGGGCGGTCCAGGTCGATGGTCTCGCCGAGCGGCTGACGGATCTTGTACGGGGTCGTGTAGTACAGCTCGATGCGGTTGTCCTCGGGATCGTAGAAGTAGACGCTGCACGCGATCCCGTGCGTGACCGTGCGGTCGATCTTCATGCCCGCGTCCCGCAGCCGATGATAGAAGGCGCGCACGTCGTCGAGGCTCCGCACCTTGAAGGACACCTGCTGCACGTTCTGCGTCTTCTGCGCGGGCTCCTTCGCCTGGACGAGCGCGAGCTCGTGGTGCTCGCTGTCGGGCGCCGCGCTCAGGAAGCAGATGCCGCGCTCGAGATCCTCGTCGCTGATCGTGAGGCCCAGCACGCGCGCGTAGAAATCCCGCATCGCGCCGAGGTCGTTGCAGTAGAGCCCGACGTGACCCAGCCCGCTGATCTGTGGCATGGCTCGCTCCGTCCTCAGCCCTGCTTGTAGAAGCGGGCCGCGTTGTCCCAGAGAAGCTTGCGCTGCCTGTCCGCCCCCAGGCTCTTCCACTTCAGGATGTTGTCGACGGAGTTGGGGAACTGGCACTCGGAGTGGGGATAGTCGGAGGCGTACATCAAGACGTCGTCACCGAAGACGCTCGTGACGTAGTTGAAGAGATCTTCCCCCTCGTGGCGCTCGATGGTGCAGAAGAACCGCCCGCTGCCGACGTACTCGCTGGGCGCGTGCTTGAGCGACGCCACGCCGCCGACGTAGACGGCCTGCTCGTCCATGCGCTTGGCCCAGAACGGGAGCCAGCCGAATCCGCACTCGAGGATCCCCATCCGCAGCCGGGGATACCGGTCGAGGATGCCGGCGCCGATGAACGCCGCCATGAATCGCATGCCGCCCCACGGATGCGAGGCGAGACGTCCGAGGAAGATGTTGTCCCACAGGTCTTCGTAGCCCGGAAAGTACGGCGGGTTCCACGTGTTGCTGTGATGGACGATCGGCAGATCGTGGTCCTCGGCAGCCTTCCAGATCGGCTCGAGATCGGGATGATCCACCGGCATGCCCTTGCCGAACACGGGCATGACCGCCGCCGCCCACCGGGAGTTCCCCCACTGCTGGATCTCGCGCACCGCCTCGTCGACGGCGCGCGTGGACGCCACGATGGCGGTCTTGAGCCGCGCCGGATACTGCCCGCAGAAGTCGGCCGCGTGGCGGTGATACGCGCGGATCAACCCGACTTCGAGCGTCACGTCCGGCAAACCGACAACGCTGACCCACAGCGTCGGGACGAGGAAATGCGCGTCGGCGCCCTCGTCGTCCATGTCCTTGATGCGGTTCTCGGCCTGATCGTCCTGCACACCCGCCCGCGGCTGCGCCGTCCCCATCCAGTGCGTGCCGCGGCCGGTGAAGGTCTCGTGCGCCTTCGCCTCGCCGAGAACGCGGCGATAGAGCTTGGTGGCCACGCGGATCTGATGCGTGTCCGGCGTGCCCCCGATCATCTTGCCGGTCGGCGTGCGGTGGGGCGTCAGCTCTGGGAGCCGGGCACGGAAGCCTGGATCGACGTACCGCTCGAGCACTTCCGCGGCGGGGTTCACATGCGTGTCGGCGTCCCACGCGCGCAAGCCGGCCCTCATGATGCTGCCACCCACGCGATCGAGGACACCTCGCCGAACTCCCGCCAGAGCTTGCGCCAGGAATCTCCGCCGTCGTCGCTCCGATAGAGATACCCGTAGCGACTCGCCGCGAAGACCATGTCGGGCGCCGACGCGGGGATGCTCACCGTCCAGACCGCCGAATTGGGCTGCACGGGCAGTCCGAGGCTTTGCCACGTGGCGCCCGCGTCGCGCGAGCGCATCACGGTCCCGATGCGACCCGGAGTCGTGTCGCCGAGCGTCAGGAAGACGGTCTTCGGATCGTCCGGCTTGACCGCGATGCCGCGCGGATAGTGCCAGGGGAAGACTTCTCGCGCGCGCGCCGGCTGCCACGTCTTCCCGTCGTCGGTGCTCCGCCACACGTCGTCGTTGACGACGATGAAGACCGTCTTCGGCGGGCCCGCCACCACGAGGACGTTGTGCACGTCCTGGTTCCGGATCTGCCCGTCGGGCTTGGTCCACGTCTCGCCGCCGTCCGCGCTGTGCCGGAAGCCGTCGACCTCCAGGCCGATCCACACCTGCCGATGGTCCGTGGGATCGATCGCGATTCCCGTCGGCCGCGGCGTGCCCACGTTCGGGCAGTCGGCCGCGATGTCCACGGCGAGCTGCTCCCAGGTCTTCAACGCGTCAGTGGAACGATAGATGCCCGCCTTGCTGGGCGTCCCCGTCCCCGCGAAGATCACGCTCGGATCGACGGGGTCGACGGCCACGCTCCAGACCATGGCCCCGTTCATCGGGGTATCGAGCAGGCGCCAGGCGGCGCCGCCGTCATCGCTCCGGTAGAGCCCCATGTCGGTGCCCGCGTACACGACGCCGGCGCGATGGGGATCACACGAGAGCGCCTTGACGATGCAGTCGGAGTGCATGCCGTGGCGCACGCTGGCCCGCGTCCAGCTCTCGCCGTCGTCGGGACTCATCATGACGCCCTGTCCGATGGTCCCTACCAGGATCGTGCCCTTCTTCGCCATGGGTCACCTCCCGACATCGCGAAGTCCCTGGGTCGGTCGAGTTAGCCGTTCACCTTCTGCCGGGCGGCGGCGATCTCCTGCTGCACCGTGGCGGGGTCGGGGAACGCCCGCTCGGCCCGGCGGTACCAGCCCCGCGCGTTCTCGAGGTCCCCTTCGAGGATGTGGACGATGCCGTGCAGCCATGCGGCCAGGGGCGACTTCTCGGCCTGCACGATCTCGTGCGCTCGCTGCCAGTCCCCGGCAGCGAGCAGATCCACGGCCGTCTCGAGCGGACGCGAGGGAGGTACGCTCATGGCGCGATCATAGCCTGATACGATGCCGCTCGTGAGCGTGTCCCCGGCGTCCGCCCGGGCCGTCCCGAGGTTCGCGGCGCTTCACGTGGCCGGCTACCGGCGCTACTTCTTGCTCGGTCTGCTCGCGATGACTGCCGACAACATCGAGCACGTCATCAGCTACTGGGTCATCTACCTGAAGTTTCACTCCCCCGCCCTCGCCGGCTTCGCGGTCATCAGCCACTGGGTGCCGTTCCTGCTCTTCTCGGTGCTCGCGGGCGCGCTCGCCGATCGCTACGACTGCCGGAAGCTGATCCAGGTGGGCCAGGCGCTCTTCATGATCGCCTCCGCCGCGTGGGGTCTCTTGTTCCTCACCGACACGCTGCGCGTGTGGCACGCCGTCGTGATCCTGCTCCTCCACGGCGCCGCGGGGGTGATCATCGCGCCGGCGAGCCAGCTCATCGTCCACGACATGGTGGGCCCCGCGCAGCTGAGCAGCGCGATCCGTCTCAACGCCACCGGCCGCTACCTCGCCATTCTCCTCGGTCCCGGCATCGGCGGCGGGATGATGCTCCTGCTGGGGCCCGCGTGGGGCTTGCTCGCCAACGTGCTGCTCTATCTCCCCTTCACGTTCTTTCTCGCGCTGACGCCCTACACCGGGCACTCCCGCCATCCGGATCGCGCGCGCCGGCCGCTGCGCTTCGGGGCCGGCGAGACCTTCGCGCTGTTCACCACCGCCCGCGCCGATCGTCGGCTGCTGTCGATGATCCTGCTCGGCGCCGCGACGTCCCTCTTCGTCGGCAGCGCGTTCCAGGCGCAGATGCCGGAGTACGCGCATAGCCTGGGCGCGACCGAGGCGAAGGTCTGGTACAGCATCCTCCTCGCCGGCAACGCCGCGGGCGCCGTGCTCGGCGCGGTCCTCCTGGAGACCGCGGAGCTGCTCCGGCCGAGCGCCCGCGCCGCGATCGTGTGCGCCGGGGTCTGGGCGATGACGCTCGTGCTGTTTCCGCTCACGACGAGCTACGTGGTCGCGTTGCTGCTCCTCGTGATCGGCGGAGCGTTCAACATCGCGTTCACGTCCATGGCGCAGACCATCGTGCAGCTGCGTGCGCAGGCCGAGGTCCGAGGGCGGATGGTGGGGCTCTTCAACACGGCCATGCTCGGGCTGCGTGCGGGCAGCGGACTCAGCGTCGGACTCCTGGGCGCGGTCATCGGCGTGCACCGGTCGCTGATGCTCAGTGCCATGGTGGTCGTGCTGATCGCGGTGTGGCTCTACACCCGCGAGCGCAGGTATCGAGACGGCCCAGCTTGACAGGAGAAGCATCGGTGCCAGAATCCCGACACCCGACGGCCCGCGGTCGGGGCTGAGCTCCAAGGAGGATCACCTTGATGCGTTCCCGTGTGTGGATCGCACCGATGATCGGCTTCATCTTCGCGCTCGCGCTCGTCGGCGGCATCGCGGCGAGGGCAGCCGCCCAGGACAAGGACACGCTCGTCATCGCGCTGGATACGCTCGGCGCGATGGTCATGGACCCCATCGCCGACACCCGGGCGCCGCACGCCCACTATCACGCCCCCCTCTGGGACTCGCTGGTCGGCTTCGACTTCGACAAGGGCGGCATCGGCCCCGGCGTCGCGGAGCGGTGGGACCGCGCGCCCGACGGCAAGAGCTGGACCTTCTACATCCGGAAGGGCCTCAAGTTCCACAACGGGGATCCCCTCACGGCGCACGACGTGAAGTTCAGCCTCGAGCGCACGATGTCCCCGGAGTCGATCGCCTCGGGCGCCGCGGCCCTGCGCCGCGCGATCGCGAGCATCGAGGTCATGGACGACCACACCGTGCGCGTCTACACGAAGGGCATCATTCCCCACTTCGCGGCGAGTCTCTCGCGGGCCGTCTTCATGGAAGGCACCGTGATGCCGAAGAAGTACATCGAGGCCGTGGGCGCGAAGGGCTTCCGCGAGAAGCCGATCGGCAGCGGCCCGTGGAAGTTCGTGCGCCTCGTGCCCGGCGACCGCATCGAGTTCGAGGCGGCGGGCGGCACGCACTGGCGCGGCACGCCGCAGTTCAAGAAGCTGCATCTGCTCCTCGTGCCCGAGCAGAGCACGCGTATCGCGATGGTGCGCACCGGCGAGGCCGGCATCGCGAGCATCGGTCCCGAAGCGATCAAGGAAGCGCAGGCGGGCGGCATGAAGGTGGTGAGCGTGCCGGGGACGATGCAGGCCGTCTTCCAGTTCTGGGGCACGTACCGGCCCGAGGTGAAGGGCACCCCGCTCGCGGACGTCCGCGTGCGCGAGGCCCTGTCGCTCGCCGTCGACCGGCAGCAGATCATCGATCACGTCATGGCCAAGCAGGCGCGGTGGCCGCTGCCGTTCACGACCTACCGGTACTCGATCGACCTCGACCTCCCGCGCTGGGAAGCGTGGTCGAAGAAGGCGCTGCGCTACGATCCGGCGCGCGCCAAGCAGCTGCTCGCCGAGGCCGGTCATCCGAACGGCTTCAAGATGGTCTTCTGGAACACCGCGCTGCCTGGCACGCCGTTCATGGTGCAGATCGGCGAGGCGCTCGCCGGCTTCTGGGAAAAGATCGGCGTGAAGGTAGAGATGAAGACCGTCGAGTGGGGCGTGTTCGATCCGATGAGCCGCGGTGAGCAGAAGGGGCTCGTCGGCACGGCCTCGATGTATCGCACGGCCGGCCGCCCCGAGCCGTCCCCGCGCTATCAGACCACGCTGACCTCCACCGGCGTGCAGCATCTGCTGGGAGAGCCGAAGGAGTGCCCCGCCCTCTGCCAGGAGATGGACAAGGTCTACGAGTCGGCCGTGAGCGAGAACAACGACGCGAAGCGGGCGCAGGCCATGAACAAGATGACCGAGCTCGGCGTGAACTCGTGGATGGTCATCCCGGTCATCGAGGGCATGGGCTACTGGGCCGTGAATCCCAAGCGCGTCGGCCAGTTCAAGCCGATTCCCGGCCGTCACGAGTTCGGCGACGTCACGGAGCGCATGCCGCGGCCCGAACAGAAGCCCTGGAACTGACCGCGCGCAGCCATGCAACGCTTCATCCTCCGCCGGCTGCTGCAGAGCCTGGTGGTGCTCGTCGTCCTCGCGCTGGTCGTGTTCGCGCTGGCGCGGGTCACCGGGAATCCCGCGGACCTGCTCCTGCCCGAGGACGCCACGCGGGATGACCGCGAGCATCTCCTGAAGGCGCTCGGCCTCGATCGGCCGCTCCACGAGCAGCTCGGCCGCTTCCTCAAGGGTGCGGTCACCGGTGATCTCGGCACGTCGATCCGTTACCGGAAGCCGGCGGTCGAGGTCTTCTTCGAGCGCTTGCCCAACACGCTCACCCTCGTGCCGATCGCGCTCTTCGGCGCGGTGCTCGTCGCCATTCCCCTCGGGCTCCTCGCCGCCGTCTATCGCGGCACGTGGATCGATCGCATCTCGGGCGGCATCGCCGTGCTCGGCATTGCCACGCCGTCGTTCTGGCTGGGCATCGTGCTGATCTACATCTTTTCGATCCAGCTCGGCTGGCTGCCGTCCGCCCGCATGGGCGGGCCCGCCCACTACATCCTGCCGACGATCACGCTCAGCGCCTTCCTCGTGGCCGGCATGATGCGGCTCGTTCGCTCGAGCGTGCTCGAGGTGCTGGACAGCGAGTTCGTGAAGCTCGCCCGCATCAAGGGGCTGTCGCAGACCGTGGTGATCTGGAAGCACTGTCTGCGCAACGCGCTCATCCCCGTCGTCACGCTCTTCGGGGTGTTCTTCGCTCTCCTGGTGACGGGCGCGATCGTGACGGAAACGGTGTTCGCCTGGCCCGGTGTGGGCCGGCTCACCTACGAGGCCGTGATCTTCCGCGACTACCCGCTCCTGCAGGCGGTGATCCTCATGAAGGCGATCATCGTGCTCGGCGTGAACCTCTGCGTCGACATCCTCTACGCCTACCTCGATCCGCGCGTGCGGTACGCGTGATGGCCACCGCCGAGATCGAGATCCTCGAAGAGGCGGCGCCGCGCGCCGACTTCGGGCGGCTGCCGTGGACGTCGTTCGTGATCATCACGGTCCTCGTGGTCGTCGCGGTCTTCGCGCCGCTCATCGCGCCTCACTCGCCGACGGAGCAATCGCTGCCCGACAAGCTCAAGCCCCCCGCGTGGCAGCAGGGCGGCAGCACCACCCATCTGCTCGGCACCGACATGCTGGGCCGCGACCTCTTCAGCCGCCTCGTGTACGGCGCGCGGGTCAGCCTCACGGTGGCCCTGTTCGCGCTGATGTCGGGCGGGTTGATCGGGCTCGCGGTCGGCATCGTCGCCGGATACGTCGGCGGCCGCACCGACTCGACGCTCATGCGCGTGGTCGACGCCACGCTCACCTTCCCGACGATCCTCATCGCGCTCCTGCTCGCCGTCAGCCTCGGGGCGGGGCTCCGCACGATCGTGCTGGCGATCACCGTGATCATCTGGGCGCGCTTCGCCCGCGTGGTGCGTGGCGAGGTGCTGACCGTGAAGACGCGCGACTTCGTGGCGCTGGCGCGCGTGCACGGCTGCTCGCATCTCCGGATCATGGGCATCCACATCGTCCCCAACGTGCTGAACACGTTCATGGTCCTGCTCACGCTCCACATCGGCTTCGTGATCATCGTCGAGGCGTCGCTGTCGTTCCTCGGCGCGGGCATTCCGCCGCCGACGCCGTCGTGGGGGCAGATGGTGGC
>Ga0075421_100009477_pt1 | contig 12004 bp, 3 predicted proteins | sample SoiMetdeltSBSDD5_FD_75292 | JGI IMG/M metagenome (GOLD analysis project Ga0075421, IMG submission 75292) | Bulk soil microbial communities from a Populus tree surrounding site in Tennessee, USA - Soil MetaG P. deltoides SBSDD5 | ecosystem: Environmental > Terrestrial > Soil > Tree plantation...
CGGGAGATCGGCTTCCCGGTCATCCTCAAGGCGGCGGCCGGCGGCGGCGGCAAGGGGATGAAGATCGTCCGCGAGCCGCAGGCCATCGCCCAGGCGTTCTCCACCGCCAGCGCGGAGGCGGTGGCCTCCTTCGCCAACGGGGACATGTACCTGGAGCGCTACGTGGAGAGGCCCCGCCACATCGAGATCCAGATCGTGGCGGACGAGCACGGCCACGTCATCCACCTGGGCGAGCGCGAGTGCTCGGTGCAAAGGCGGCACCAGAAGCTGATCGAGGAGTGCCCGTCCCCCGGCGTCTCCCCCGAGCTGCGCGAGGAGATGGGCCGGGTGTCGGTGGAGGCGATGGAGAAGCTCGGCTACACCAACCTCGGCACCATCGAGTACCTGATGGACGAGAAGGGCCGCTTCTACTTCATGGAGATGAACACCCGGGTGCAGGTGGAGCACCCGGTGACGGAGATGGTGACCGCCACGGACATCGTCCGGGAGCAGATCCTGCTCGCCCACGGCCGGCCGCTGGGGAAGAAGCAAGAGGACGTGCGGATGGTGGGCCACGCCATCGAGTGCCGGATCAACGCCGAGGACCCCAGGACCTTCGCCCCCTCGCCGGGGAAGATCACCGGCTACAGCGTGCCCGGCGGCTACGGGGTGCGGGTGGACTCGGCGGCGTACGAGAACTACGAGGTCCGCCCGCACTACGACTCGCTGCTGGCCAAGCTGATCACCTTCGCCGAGGACCGGGAGACCGCGGTGCGGCGGATGCAGCGCGCCCTCTCCGAATACGTGATCTCCGGCATCCGGACCAACATCGCCTTCCACCGCGCCGCCCTGGCCGACGACAGCTTCCTCCAGGGCAACTACGACACCCGCTTCGTGGAGCGGCTGCTGGACTCGGAGACCGGGAGGCATAGGCTGCGCAAGGCGGTGGAGGAGACGCCCTGAGCCTGATCGACCGCCGGCGAATGCCGGCCTGGCGACCGATCCTCCGGGCTTGCGTCCGCCTCCACGCCGAGTTAACCCGTTGATCCGGCTCGGGAAGGCGGCGGTCATTGCCTTGACCCGAACGGACGCTCTCCACTAACCTGACACTCCCCAAGACCGTCCCGAAGGCGGTTGAAAGCCCTGGACTTTCGCGGGTTTTGGGGGCGAAGGGCGCGTTCGGCAAGAGCTCGATGGACAAGAACAAGATCATCGAAGCCGCCGCGAAGCTCGTCGCGAAGGGGGCCTACGACAAGGCGATCAAGGAGTACCAGAAGGTCCTGGACGGCGATCCGCGCGACGTGCGGGTGCTCCAGAAGATGGGCGAGCTGTACCAGAAGAAGAACGACAACATCCAGGCGGCCTACTACTTCACCAAGGTCGCGGAGAGCTACTCGCAGGACGGGTTCTTCCTCAAGGCGGTCGCGCTCTACAAGCAGGTCCTCAAGCTCAACCCCAACCTGGTCGACGTCAACCTGAAGCTGGCGGAGCTGCACCAGCAGCTGGGGCTGATGAGCGAGGCGATGGCGTACTTCCAGATCGTCGCCAACCACCACGACAAGCAGGGCGACACCAAGGCGTCGCTGGACACGCTGAAGAAGATGGTGGACCTGGATCCGGACAACGTCGCCTCCCGGATCAAGCTGGCGGAGCTGTACGCGCGGGAGTCGATGAGCTCCGAGGCGCTGGACGAGTTCAAGCGCGCCGCGGAGTACCTGAAGCGGAACAACCGCAGCGACGACTACCTGCGGGTGGCGGAGCGGATCTCCTCGCTGGAGCCGGAGAACCTCCCGCTGGCCAAGGAGCTGGCGCAGGGGTTCCTCCAGAGGGGAGACCAGAAGCGCGCGCTGGCCAAGCTGCAGATCTGCTTCAAGGCGGATCCGCGGGACATGGAGACGCTCACCCTGCTGGCGCAGGCGTTCCAGGGCCTGGGCCAGACCTCCAAGACCATCTCCGTCTACAAGGAGCTGGCCAAGGTCTACTCGGACAAGGGCCAGCCGCAGGAGGAGCAGAAGATCTGGGGGAAGATCCGCGAGCTGGATCCCAACGACCCCGAGCTGGCCCAGCGCTCCGGCCTGCAGACGCGCACGCCCGCGCCGGCCCGCGCGCCCACCAAGGGCATGTCGGTGCAGTCGCCCCGGGCGCCGACGCCTGCGGCCCCGCGGGCGTCGACCCCGGCGCCGAAGACGGCCACCCCGGCGCCGCGCCCCGCGCCGCGCTCGCTGGGCGCCTCGCCGCCGTCGGCCACCATGCCCGCGGCCACGGCCATGGGCCCGGGCGGGACGCCGGTGCCGGCCCGGCCCGCGCCGGCGCCGCCCAGCGGGCGCGACCAGCTGGCCAAGCTGCTGACGGAGACGGACGTCTACGTGAAGTACGGGCTCCACGACAAAGCGCTGGAGCACCTGCGCAAGGTCTTCGCCCTCGACCCGGAGAACCTGGACGCGCACGAGAAGGCGTACCACATCTACCTGGGCAGCAATAACCAGGCGCAGGCCCAGGACCAGCTGCTCAACGTGCTCCGGCTGTGCACCCGGCGGCGCGAGGTGCAGCGCGCGCAGCCGTACCTGGCCACCATCCTCCAGCAGAACCCGGGGCACCCGGAGGTCCCCGCGTTCCTGGCCGTGCTGCGCACGGACATGACCCAGCCCTCCCCGGTCGCCACCTCCCACGGCGACGAGGAGGCGATCCTGGTCGACTCCAACGAGGAGGAGATCATCGTCGCCGACGCGCCGGACGACGCGCTGGCGAGCGCCTCGGACGACATGGCCATCCGCGCCGCCGGGGCGGCCGGCGAGGCCGAGGAGGAGGTGGTCCAGGAAGACGGCCTGATGGCGCCGGACGACACCGGCCCGGGCGAGATCTCGCAGATCGACGACGAGCCCATCTCCACCCAGGAGGACGCGGGGGAGCTGATGGTGGAGGACGAGGACGAGGAGCCGGTCACCAGCTCCTTCGACCTGGCCCAGCGGGTGCCCAGCTCCAGGGCCGAACCGGCCACGCTGGACGACTCGCAGTCCAGCCCGGAGCTGCTCCCCATCCACGACCTGGAGGACGAGCCCAGGACCCAGCTGGCGCCCAAGGCGCGGGAGATGGTCGCCCAGAGCACCGAGCCGAACTACAAGCGCGCGGGGGGCAAGGCCAACCCGGAGCTCACCCAGCCCAACATCCGCATCCCGCGCCCGGAGCCGAAGACGCTGACCAACCCGCGGGCCAGCCAGCCGGACCTGGCCGCCGCGCGGCAGGTCACCATGGACCGCGCGGGCCCGACCATCGAGGGGCCCACCCGCATCGAGGCCTTCCCCATGGACCGGTCGGGGCGAGGCCCCACCGCCCAGAAGGAGGCCAGGTCCGAGTCGCGCGCCCCCACCAGGTCCGCCCCGCAGCGGCCACCGTCCAGGGTCATCGAGCTGGGCCCCGCGGAGGCCGAGCCCGAGCCGATGGAGGTGGAGCCGGAGCCGCTGGAGCTGGAGCCGGAGCCGGAGCAGGACCTGGAGCTGACCCCGGCGCCCACGCCCGCGCCGCAGACGATGCCGCCGGAGCTGTACGCCACCCAGGAGGAGCCCGCGGCCGAGGAGTGCGACGAGGCCGCCTTCTTCCTCGACCAGGGGCTGATGGACGAGGCGCGGGAGATCCTGGAGACGGTGCTGGTGGCCTATCCCGGCCACGCGCGCGCCACCGAGCTGATGGGCCGGCTGGAGGGCGGAGGCGACGCGCTGGGCGCGGGCTCCACCACCACCGAGCACTCGCTGCCGGCGGTGCGGTCGCAGGGGCCCGACGAGGACACCGGGCCCAAGGACGCGTTCGACCTGGCGGCGCAGCTGGCGGACGAGCTGGGCGGCGGCGGCGGCGACGCCGGGGGCGACGCGCTGGGCGGCGACGACTTCCAGTACTCGGTGGACGAGGTGTTCTCCGAGTTCAAGAAGGGCCTGGAGAAGGTGGTCAAGCCCGAGGACGCGGAGACCCACTACGACCTCGGCATCGCCTACAAGGAGATGGGGCTGCTGGACGACGCCATCGGCGAGATGGTGACCGCCCAGAAGGGCTGCCTGGGCCAGAAGAAGGAGGTGGACTGCCTGATGATGGCGGGGCTGCTCCACGGGATGAAGGGCGACCACGCGGGGGCGGTGGAGCGGTTCAAGGAGGGCCTCTCCTCCGAGCACGCGCAGCCGCCCAGCGAGTCCTTCAAGGCGCTGGCCTTCGAGCTGGGCGCCGCCTACGAGGCGCTGGGCAAGCCGGGCAAGGCGCTGTTCTGGTACCAGAAGATCGCCAAGGTGGACTCCCGGTACCGGGAGGTGAGCGGCCTGGTCCAGAAGCTCCAGGGCAGCGCCAGGCCGGAGGACGACCCGCTCCCGCCCCGCGGGGGCCGCAACGGCGTCAACGGGGCCAACGGGGTGCAGCACGGGAAGGGTGGACAGGGAGGACAGTCCACCGGCTCAGGTCCGCCCAAGCCGACGGACCCGGGCAAGGCGCGGAAGGTCGGCTACGTGTAGCGGGTTGCCAAGCGCGATGACCTACCTCGACTTCTTCGAGCTTTCGCAGGAGCCGTTCTCGAACGCGCCGGTGTCGCGCTTCTACTACAACTCCACCCAGCACTCGCAGGCGCTCACCCGGCTGATGCACGCGGTGAGCTACATGAAGGGCCTCTCCATCCTGGTGGGGGACATCGGCGCGGGGAAGACCACGCTGGCCCGGAGGATGCTCGACTCGCTCCCCGAGTCCGAGTACGAGGCCGCGCTGCTGGTGATCATCCACTCCGGGATCACCGCCAACTGGCTGCTCAAGCGGATCGCGCTCCAGCTGGGGGTGGAGAGCCCCGCGCAGGAGAAGCTGGCGCTGCTCTCCCAGCTCTACCAGCGCCTGCTGCAGATCTACGAGGCCGGGAAGAAGGCGGTGGTCCTCATCGACGAGGCCCAGATGCTGGAGACCCGGGAGATCATGGAGGAGTTCCGGGGCCTGCTGAACCTGGAGGTCCCGGAGCGGAAGCTGATCTCCTTCGTCTTCTTCGGGCTGCCGGAGATCGAGCGGAACCTCAAGCTGGACCCCCCGCTGGCCCAGCGGGTGGCGCTCCGCTACAAGCTGGAGCCGTTCACCGAGGACTCCACCGAGGCCTACGTGAAGCACCGGCTGCGGCTGGCCGGCTGCCCCCGGCTGCCCTTCGCCCCCGAGGCCATCCTCGCCGTCCACCAGCAGTCCGGCGGCTCGCCTAGGGTCATCAACACCCTCTGCGACAACGCCCTCTTCGAGGCCTTCCTGGCGCGGATGGACACCATCGACGCGGACCTGGTGAACCGGATCGGCGATAACCTGGCCATCGGCAAGAAGCACATCGCCGAGCCCGCCCCCGCCGGCAACGGCGTCGCCCGCCCGCCTGCTCCCCGGCCGGGGCTCCAGCCATCTGCCGCCGGCCGACGGCTCGATCTCGCGGAGATCGACCGGTACCTCGAGAGCCTCGGTAAACTGTAAGCGTGAGGTCCTCTCGTGGGCGCTGGCGGTTGCTCCGCTGGCTGATCCTCGCCGTGCTGGTCGTCGGGCCGCTGATCGTGCTCCGCACGCGGTGGGCCTGGAACGAGGCGTGTGCGCTCGCCCGCCAGCGGCTGCCGGAGGTGCTCAAGCTGGACCTGGCCATCGGCCGCTGCGAGATCGACCCGCTGCGCCAGGGGGTGAAGCTGTACGACGTCACCGCCACGGTGCCGGGCGAGCGCGGCCCGCCGCTGCTCACCGCCGAGTCCGCCGAGGTGCGCCTGGGGACGTTCGCGCCGCTGTTCGGCACCATCAAGCTGGCCATGGTCCACCTGGGCCATCCCCGCCTCCGGCTGGACCTCAGCAGGCCCCCGCCGCAGGGGAAGGGCGCGCGCACCTGCCCGCTGGACGCGCTGGACCGGGTGTCGCTGGAGAAGCTGGCGGCGCACGACGCCACGCTGGAGCTGCGGTTCCCCGGCGGCCGCGCGCTGGAGCTGTCCGCGGTGGACCTGGAATGGACCACCCGCCGCGGCGTGGTGGAGCTGCGCTTCGAGTCCGGCTCCGGGGTGATGCGCCAGGGCGAGGGCCGCCCGGACCTGCTCGTCGGCAAGACGCAGCTGGAAGGGTCGCTGGACGTGGAGGCGCAGCAGCTGCAGATCTCCCCCAGCGCCGAGGGCGTGGTGGAGGACGTCACCTGGAGCGTCACCGGCAAGGTGGACACCCTGTGCGACCCTGACCTGGCGCTGGACGTCCAGGCCTTCGTCCCGCTGCGCACGCTGGCCAAGGTGGTGCCGCTGCCGGACCAGCCGGAGAAGCCGCAGGGCCAGGTGCAGGCGCGGGTGACGGTCACCGGCCGCCCCGCGTCGCCGGCGCTCACCGCGGAGCTGACCGGCGCCAACATCCGCCTGGGCAAGCTGGAGGCCCCCACCGCCCACGCCCGGCTGGCGCTGGAGGGCAAGGAGCTGCGGGTGGTGGACCTGAGCGTGCCGGCGGGCGCGCTGGGCGCGGCCCACCTCTCCGGCACCGTGGGCCTGCAGGGCAACTTCCCGGTGCGGGCCCTGGTCGTCCTCGAGCGCGCCGAGCTGGGCAAGGTGCTGGACGTGGTGGGGATGAAGGGCGCCTGGGTGAACCTGCTGGCCACCGGGCGGGTGGGCTTCAGCGGCAGCGGCCACCCGCTCCAGCTGGACGGCGACGGCGAGCTGAGCGTCTTCGACTTCCGCCTCGCCGCCCGGCCGTACGACGCGCCCGCCGAGGGCAGGCCGGTGCTGGAGCTCAAGGAGGGGAAGGTGCGGGGCGCGCTCCGCGTCCTCCCGGACCGGGTGGAGCTGACCGAGCTGTCCGCCGTCACCGGCCGCTCGCTGGTGACGGCCAGGGGCGTGCTCCGCTACTCGCAGGAGGCGGGCCTGCAGCTGGACGGGAAGGCGGAGCCGCTGGACCTCTCCGACTTCGGCCACCTGGCCCGGTTCGACTGGCGCGGCACCGGCGCGGCCACCTTCTCGGTGAAGGGCCCGTACCGCGACGTGCGCGCGGAGGCGCAGCTCTCGTTCAAGGACTTCTCCTTCTGGGACTACAGCCCGGGCGCGGTGCAGGGCGCGCTGGTCTTCGAGCGCCGGGCGCTCCACTTCCCGTCCATCACCGGGCAGAAGGGGAAGACGCAGTTCGCAGGCTCGGTGGACCTGGACTGGTCCAGGGAGAAGAACGGGACCATCCAGCTGCAGCTCAAGGTCCCGCGCGGCCGGGCCGAGGACCTGGTGGACACCATCGTCCGGCTGCACCCCAGCGTGGAGCTGTTCCAGGGCGAGCTGACCGGCGAGGCGGGGGCGGAGGTCGAGCTGTCCGGCCCGTTCGACGAGTTCGGCGGGAAGATCGACCTCGACCTCTCCGGCGTCCGCTACTACGGCCGCGACCTGGGGCAGGGGAAGGTGCAGCTCCGCTTCCACCGCGGCGAGGTGCTGCAGCTGGCCGAGGCCCACCTGACCGGGCCGGTGGGGAGGATCTCCGGCGAGGGCACCTTCGACTTCGAAGGCCCGCTCAGCTTCCGGTTCCGCGGGGAGGACCTGAGCCTTCTGGAGATGGTGGGGCCGAAGCTGGCCCGCCAGATGGGCGCCCGCGGCAAGCTGCAGCTCTCCGGCAAGGTGGTGGGCGACCGCGAGGTGCCGGTGGTGGAGGGCTACCTCACCGCGCCGCAGGTGTACTTCGCCGACCAGCCGCTGGGCACCATGAACCTCAACGCCCGCATCCAGGGCCGCGAGCTGCACGTCTGGGGCCGCCCGTTCGACGACGCCAGCGGGTCGCTGAAGATGACGCTGCGGGCGCCCATCCCCTACCAGCTCCGGCTCAGCCTCTCGCTCCCGGAGATCCGCCCGCTGCTGCCGGACACCGCCATCTCCCAGGGGCTCTCCGGGTCGCTCTCCGGCACCATCAACGCCCAGGGCGAGGTGAAGACCAAGGACTCGGACGTGGTGCAGGCGGTGGTGGAGCAGTTCGCGCTCTCCCGCGGAGACTTCTCCGGCCAGAGCTCCGCGCCCATCAACGTCAGCTACCAGCGCGGCCGGTGGGCGGTGGACGGGCTGTCGTTCGTGGGCCCGGACACCCAGCTCACCGCGGGTGGCTGGATGGGCCCGGACGCGCTGGACGTGAGGGCGCAGGGCGCCGCGGACATGCGGCTGTTGGCCTCGTTCGTCCCCGGCCTGGAGCGCACCGGCGGCCTGGTGGAGATGAGCGTCCAGGCCAACGGCCCGCTCTCCTCGCCGGCGGTGCTGGGGAGCGCGCGCGTCCGCGACGTCCGCTTCACCGTGCGCGACGCGCCGTTCCAGCTGCGCTCGCTCTCGGGCGACATCGAGTTCTCGGAGCGGCAGGCCCGCATCGAGGACATGGACGGGGTGCTCAACGACGGCCGGGTGGCGCTGGCCGGCTACGTGGAGATGGAGCGCTTCCTCCCCCGCCGCGGCGGGTGCCGGCGGCGCGAGGAGAACGGCTCCACCCGCGAGATCCCCTGCCTGCACCTCCAGGTCACCATGGACGAGATGGCGATGCGGCCGCTGGAGGACCTGCCCTTCAACACCTCCGGCACGCTGGAGGTGTACGGGGACCCGGACTCGCTGGTGCTGGCCGGCGCCCTCTCCGTGGACAAGCTCCGCTACGAGCGGCCGATGGACCTGGAGGCCTTCTTGAAGGACTTCGCCCGCACCCGCGAGCGACTGGTCCAGTCCTCCCAGTCCGACCGCCGCAAGGAGTGGCTGAAGTTCAACGTGGGGGTGGACCTCCAGGACGTGCGGCTGGAGAACAACCTCGCCCGCGCCCGCTTCGTGGGGAAGGTCACCCTCACCGGCACCAACGCGCGGCCGGGCCTTCTGGGCACGGTGGAGGCGGCGGAGGGGAGCCAGCTCTTCTTCCGGCAGAACCGGTTCGACATCAGCGAGATGATCATCGAGCTGAAGGACCGCTACTCGATGGACGCGGTGTTCGACGTCCACGCCCAGTCCCAGGTGCGCGAGTACCTGGTCCGGCTGCACGCCTTCGGCCACCCCAACGAGCCGAAGGTGATCCTCACCTCGGAGCCGCAGCTGGCGGAGGCGGACGTGCTCAGCCTGCTCACCCTGGGCGTCACCTCCAGGGACAAGAGCCAGTCCACCGGGGTGGAGACCGCGTCCTACCTGGCGGCGGAGGCGCTCTACAACGCGTCCGGCCTGGACCGCGAGGTGCAGCGCTTCCTCCCCCGCAACAGCCAGCTGGTGAAGGACCTCTCCTTCCACTTCTCCACCAGCTACAACGACGTGCTCCACCAGATGGAGCCGGCGGCGCAGATCGAGTCCCGCATCCTCAGCGACGACCTCAAGCTGGAGCTGACGCGGCCGTTCTCCGGGCGCGGCACCCGCGCGCGCGCCGAGTACCGCCTGCTGGACGGCGTGCTGGTGCAGGGCCAGTGGGACAACGAGAACAGCACCTCCGGCGACCTGGGCAACTTCGGCGTGGACCTGAAGCTCCACTGGGAGGTGAAGTGAGAGGCCGGTGGGCGGCCCTGGCGCCGCTTTGGGCCGCCCTCGCCGCCCCGGCCGCCCTCGCCCAGCCGGCGCCGCGGACCTTGCGGCCGGCCCCGGCGATCCGTCCCCCGGAGGCGCCGCTCCCGGAGGAGCCGGAGCCGCGCCCGACGGTGGCCTCGGTGGACCTGCGGCTGCCGCCGGGCACCCAGATGCCGCCCGACGTGGTGATGGGCGTGAAGGTGGGCCAGCGGCTCTCCGCCCGCGAGGTGCGGCGCTCCATGGTCCGGCTCTACGAGACCGGGCTGTTCTCCACCGTGCAGGCCCGGACCTCCCCCGCCCCGGGCGGCGTGCGGGTGACGTTCGAGATGACGCCGCGGGCGACCGTCAAGGGCATCTCGGTGAGGGGGAACCGCGCGCTCACCGAAGGGGCGGTGCTCAACGCCGCCGGGCTGGGGCCGAAGTCGGAGGTCACCGACACCATCCTCCAGGCCGCGATGAAGAAGGTGGAGGCGAGCTACCGGCAGCACGGCTACGACCAGGCCAACGCCTCCGCCGAGGTGACCGGCGGCAAGCTGTCGATGACGGTGGTGGTGACGGTGGTGGAGGGCGCGCCCACCCGCCTCCAGCAGGTCTCCGTCACCGGGGACCCGGGCATGCCGCTGGAGCGGATCATGCGCGCCACCAGCCTCTCGGTGGGCGGGGTGCTGGACCGCGCCGCCATGACCGAAGGCCTGGAGCAGCTCCGCGGCGAGCTGCGCGGGGCGCGCCACTACCGCGCGCACATCGGCGAGCCGATCATCACCCTCACCGCGCCCTGGGCGGTGGTGTCGCTGCCCATCGAGGCCGGCCCGCGCTACCTGATCCACTTCCACCAGAACCACCAGATCGCCGACGGGGTGCTCAAGGCGGTGCTGGACTACGACGGGTCGGAGGCGCTGGACACCCCGGTGAGCGCGCGGCTGGCGCGGCGGCTGACGGCCTACTACCAGGCCCGCGGCTGGTTCGACGTCCAGGTGAAGCCGCGGGAGATGATCTCCCGCGACGGGAAGGAGGCCCTGCTCACCTTCAACATCGAGGAGGGGCCGAGGCTGCGGGTGACCGACCTGACCTTCGAGGGGAACCGCGTCCTCTCCACCGGCGAGCTCTTGGACCAGGTGCGCCTGGCGGTGCAGCGGCAGGAGCCCATCCCCGCCGGGGCGCGCACCTTCGACTCGCTGCAGCTGGAGGGCCGGTCGGAGCGGCCGGGCATCCCCGAGGTCCCGCCGCTGGATCCGGAGAAGGTGTACAGCGAGGACGCCTACCGGGAGGCGGCGGACGCCATCACCGAGATGTACCGCAACCGCGGCTTCCTCTCCGCCCGGGTGCGCTTCGCCGAGGCGCGGATCGACCCCAGGAGCCGCAACGCCCAGGTGCGCTTCACGGTGGAGGAGGGGCCGCGGACCCGGGTGGCCTCCATCGGCGTGGAGGGCCTCCCGCCGGAGGTGGACGTCCCGGTCTCCGCGCAGCCGCTGCAGAAGGGCGACCCGCTCAACATCTCGCTGCTGGAGCGCGGCCGGAAGGAGCTGCTGGGGCGGCTGGCCCGCGAGGGCTACCTCTACGCCCGCGTGGACCCGGACACCCGCATCTCCGGGGACGCGTCGCTGGGCGACATCGTCTACCGGGTGGACTCCGGGCCCCAGGTCCGGGTGGGCCAGGTCTCGCTCCGGGGCGCGGAGCGGAGCGACCGCCGGGTGGTGCTGGCCAACATCCCGCTCAAGCCGGGGGACGTCCTCAACCCGGAGCGGCTGCTGGACAGTCAGCGCACGCTGGCGAACCTGGGCGGCTACCGGCAGGTGGCGGTGCGCCTGGACCAGCCGGACCTGGCGGAGCCGCAGAAGGACGTGAAGGTGGAGCTGATCGAGCGGCCGCTCACCGAGGGCGAGGTCGGCCTCGGCTTCTCCGCGCAGGACGGGCCGCGGCTGCTCCTGGACGGCTCGTACCCCAACATGCTGGGCCAGGCGATCAACCTGGAAGCGCGCGGGAAGGTGCACTGGATCGGCGCCGGCCAGAGCCTGTTCGGCGCCTTCGGCCTGCAGAGCCAGGACCGGCGCGACTTCTCCCAGCCGTCGTCCTGGTACGGCATCGGCGGGAAGAGCACGGTGTCGCTGCGGGCGCCGCGGGTGCGCTACTTCCTGCCCGCCAGCATCGGCGCGCACGTGGACCTGGTGGGCGAGCGCGAGTTCCGCCCGTCGTTCCAGTTCGCCACCCTGGCCGGCATCGTGGGCCTGGACTGGACCCTCTCCAACCTCCTGATCGCGTCGCTGCAGTACAACCTGGAGCTGGACCGGGTGTGCACCTACCAGCTGCGCGGCGAGCCCTTCAACTGCGGCGCCGGCGGCCTGGCGGACCTGGTGTCGGGCCAGGAGCGGCGCTTCTTCTCGTTCGGCAGCTTCCTCCTCCACTCGGTGGCCCCGTCCATCGCCGTCGACCTGCGGGACGACCCGGCCAACCCCACCTTCGGGCTGATCGCCTCCGGGTCCGCGGAGGTCACCTCCAGCCTGCGGGCGGACTACCCACTGCTGGGGGTCAAGGCGCAGGGGACG
>Ga0075421_100009478_pt1 | contig 12002 bp, 7 predicted proteins | sample SoiMetdeltSBSDD5_FD_75292 | JGI IMG/M metagenome (GOLD analysis project Ga0075421, IMG submission 75292) | Bulk soil microbial communities from a Populus tree surrounding site in Tennessee, USA - Soil MetaG P. deltoides SBSDD5 | ecosystem: Environmental > Terrestrial > Soil > Tree plantation...
AAGCGACACGAATCGAGCGCGTTCGCTCGGCTACCCACGCGAGCGCCGCCGCTTCGAGCGCCCAGGCCATGGTGATGTAGAAGCGCGAGAACTGCAGGGGAACGGCGAGCGTCGCAAAGGCGAGGGCAAGGCCGAGGAATAGCATGGCGCCTCGCGTGTCAATGCGCGCAAGGCGTCCGGCGAGGATGTGAAGGCCCGCCGTCACCAGGGCCGCGACGCCGAGCCATGTTGGCGCTTTTGCTTCGAACGACACATAGACGGCGCCAAAGAAGGTGCATGCGTTAGCGGCCGCGACGACCAAGTCAGCGGTACGCAACTCGTTACCGGTGCGTGTACGGAAGGGAATCCACGCGAGGAACAACAGAAAGAGAGCGGCAGCAAGCGGCACGTTCTGCGTAAGAGCATTTTCGTCGCTCGATTCGACCATCCACAAGTACGTACTGATCGATGCGGCCGCATAAGCGACAGGAAGGGCATGAACGCGATCGCGAATTGCTCCCCACGCAAGCGACGCCGCCGTCATCGCCACGAGCGCGACGGCGAACGGCAGAAAGCCGGCTTGCTTGGCCGCGACCAGGAGGATGGGAAACGCAAACTGGCCGATGTAGGCGACCAAGGAAAAAGAAGAATTGAGGAAGATGGCGAACGCGGCGACGCTAAATGCGGCAAAGTAGCCCTCTGTATCGGTGCGCTCCATGTTGTCGAGGGAGCCGATCGCCAGGAGGATTGTGCCGGCGAGCGAGAATACGGCCAAATTAGGCCAGTTCTGTTTTCGCGCGAGCCACTGCGCACCGCAGGCGAGGGCAAGCAGATACGCGTAGAAGAAGGGTGCGTTGAAACTGCCGGTGGATAAGAGTGGCGGCGTTAGGAATCCGCCAATCAGGGCCAATACGGCGATTGCCTGTGACTCGAAGCGCATGGCGAGTGCGCCCGCGAGCACGCTGGCGATCGCCATGAGCGCGAATGCCGGACCCTGCGGGATGAGCTTGTAGAACTGAAATGCTGCGAAGAAGGATAGATACAGCATCGAGACGCCGAGGCCGCACAAGCCCTGCGAGTACACACGTTCCGCGCGCGCATGGAAGCGTTCGGCGAAGAAGAGCGCAGCACATCCAGCCAGGAGCCCCATAATGACGCGGCCGCTGGGACCGATCCATTCGTTGTCGGCGGCGTACTTGAAGAAGAAGGCGGCGGCAAAGATGCAGGTCACCACGGCGACGCGATTCACCCAGGCGAGACCCAGCTTCGATTCGAGAGTCGGTGTTTCCGTCGGGACAGGTGTAGGTGTCGGAATCTCGACCGGCTCCGGCGCTTTTGGCGCGACTGACGCTGGCGCGGGAGGCGTTGACTCACGGATTGCTTCGGGCTCAGACGGCTGCCCCGTGAGCGCGTGCAACTGCCGTTCCAGCTCATTCACGCGGCGAACGAGGCGCGCATTGGAAGTGGTGAGCGCATCCATGCGCTCGCCCAACAGGCGGAGTTGTTCCTCCGGGCTCACTGGAGAACCATCCTAGAACGGAAAGGGCGCGGAACGCACTCCGGCCGCCTCCAGGCGGAACTCGCCGTGCGCTCCCGGTTCGATCATCGCGCTGATTCGATACAAGCCTGGCCGTCCGGCCACCGGCTCAGTTTCGAGAATGTCGGCCCTGCCGCCGGAGTAGAGAACGCGAAGACGGTCGATTAGCGCGCCAAGGCCGCGCACGTGAATTTCATAGGCGCCCATCCCGAGCGGACGAATCGCTTCGATCGAGGGTGCAACCGGTGCCGTGCGGATGCTGAAGTTCGCGGAATCGAGACCGGAGTGGCGAATGGTCAGAGTCTCTTGTGCGTTCAAGCGTGCGGGTAGCGCGAAATCGATGCGGCTGGACGAGACGTGCAGCAGTGGCAGTGCAGTGCCGTCCTTGCGGTACACGCGGACGCCACCGAGCATATCAGCAGCTCCTTCGGCTGGAGCATGAGCATCGACGGGAGCCAGGTTCGTGCCACGCAGAGTCACCATGTCGCCCGCCGCATACACCTCGCGCGCGGTTCCGGTCACCTTCGGCATTGCTGCCTCAAGATCGGCTGCCCGCAATGCCACGTCGTAGCGCGCAACGCGTCCCGCGGCGACGTCGAACGAAGTCGAGGCGTGCAGCACGGTTCCACCGCGCTCCAAACGCAAACGATAACGATCTGGTGGCAGATCGACGAAGCCGTAGAAGCCGGTGCCATCGGATTCGCTCGTGCGGACAAAGTCCTTGCCGGTGTCCGATCGCAAGACGATCTTCACGCCATCGAGCCACCAATCCTGCCCTCCATTGGTTGTTAGCGTTCCCGCAAGATGACCGGCTTGCGGGGCATCGAGCCACGGCAACTGCGGCACTTGAACCGGCCGCCCGAAAAAGGCGGCGGCCGAATTGAGAAAGACACGATTAGGCTGCGTCGGTGCGCCTGTTGAGTTTAGCGTGCTTGTGCTCGCGTAGCTGTAGAGGCCAATGCCGGCGGGCGTGGAGCCCGGTAAGCTCGCCTTCAATAGCCGCGTCATCTGTCGCTGCGACGCGCTTATGGGATTCAGATAAAGGCCAATACCGGGAAGATAACGGCGATTGTATTGGTACTCACGGGCAAACTCAAACCAGGCTTGCAGCCGGGCCGCGCCAGAGGAGTCGCGGAAATAGTGCATGGGCACACCGAGGTCGAGAATCCCTTCCTTCATCCAACCGAGCCAGTCTTGAAAAACCCTGGAATAGGAAGCGCTGGCCTGAAATCCGGCCTGAGTGGTAGGCGCGTCACCCCAACTGATCAGGGCTGCGCTGAGCTTCACGTTCGGTTTCAACTCATGCGCGCGCAGATAGAGTTGGCGTACCAAGGCGGTGACCTGATCACGGCGGAACTTGTTCCATTCCGCCGCCGTTGCTTGTGGCGGTTGCGCGGCGTTCGCATTTGTGAGCCGCCGGAACCGCTCGACGGCAACGAAATTGTAGCCATAATCAGCTCCTTCCTCGTAGCGCACATAATCCAGATGGATGCCGTCGATGTCATAAGCGCGGAGAGCTTCAATCATGACCGCCGCGAGATAACGCTGCACATCGGGATGGCCCGGATCCAGGGAGTTGCCGATGCGGCCGGTGCTGGAGAACGAGAGCCACAGATCGCGGCCAAACTTGCCCGGGCCATGTTGGTAGTAGAGATGCGAGGGGTTGGTTGGCGGCGGCAGGTTCGGCTGCCAGAGCGGGTAGACCACGAACCAGGCGTGCACCTCGATGCCGCGTGCATGCGCGCGTTCGACCAGATACTCGAGCGCGTCGAAATTCTGGGTGTAGGTCGGATCCTGCGCCGGGACTTCGAGCGTCTTCAGGTAATAACTGTCGGCGCGACGGCGAACCTGGACGAAGATTGCATTGCAATGCGAGGCGGCCACGTCTTCCACCAGACGATCCACTTCGGCTGCATTCTTGTAGCCGGCATGGTAGGCATCCACCCAGAAAGCGCGGTATTGTTCGGCTCGTTTCGGTTGGACGGAGGCGGCTAGCAGCAGTACGGGCGCCATGCCCAGCAGGAATCGCATTCACTTTCCTATCGGATGGAATGCCGGGATTCGACAGGGAAACGGATTAAAATCCGTCGATCAAGTGCCCCATTTTGCTGCGTTTGGTGTCCAGATAGCGGCGCGCGTACTCGGCGTCGGAGGCGATGATGGGAATACGTTCCGTCACACTGACGCCGGCGCGTTCCATGGCGTCGATCTTCTCGGGATTGTTCGAAAGGAGACGCACCCGCTCCACTCCAAAGTGCCGCACGATGAGGCCGGGCAGAAGGTATTCGCGCAGGTCGGCGGCAAATCCCAGTTGCTCGTTTGCCTCCACGGTATCGGCGCCCAGGTCCTGCAACTCGTAGGCGCGCACCTTATTGATCAATCCGATGCCGCGCCCTTCCTTCGGTTCATAAATGATCAACCCGCGGCCCTCTTCGGCGATTCGCGCCAGGGCGATCTCCAATTGCTCGCGGCAATCGCAGCGCAGGCTGTGGAACACATCGCCGGTTAGACACTGCGAGTGGATGCGAACGAGCGGGGGTGGGCCCACCAAGTCGCCCATGGACACGGCAATGGCCTCTTCTTCCGTACCATCGGAAAGGGGCATGCGAAAGGCGAAGAGGCGAAAATGGCCGAACCGCGTGGGAAAGTCGGCCTCGGCGACTTTCACCGGGGCCATGGGTTGATTTGGCACCGAACTTACCATTTTATAATGGACTGGCACCGTAATGGTCGATCAGCACCTCGTCATCCTGCTGGTAAAGCTGGCCATAGCGGCCAGCGTCGCCAGTTTTCTCGTGCGATTTGACGCCTTCAAGCGGCTGCTTTTGCGCGAAGAAAGAACAATCTACCAACGTCTGCAGTTGACGATGGCTCTCGTCGTTGCCTTCGGCGGGTGCGTGGCGACCCGCGCGGTGACCGGCACCTACAAAGCAGCCGACCTAGGCTTCGAGGGAAGTTTTCTGGCCGGTTTAGTGGGCGGCTATGTTCCCGGACTGCTGGGCGGCGTGCTCATCTCCCTCCCCGCGGTGTTCAACGGCGAACTGGTCACCATGCCCCTCTATGCGGTCGTTGGCGTGCTCGCGGGGATGTTACGCGACGCCGCGCCCGAGCTTGAAGAGATATGGCGCGTCTCGCCGTTTCTCGAGATGAACCTCATTCGCGCGATTCTCGATTGGAGTGGAAACAGAAGGCTCATCTTTCATGTCATCCTCATACTTGCGCTGATGTCGCTCGAACCGCTCCGATTCGGCATGAGCCGCCTTCAGGAAGGCGGGGTCTTCGTTCTTTATCCCGATGGGGCCGGGTTCTGGAACTATGTCGCCGTATGGTTTTGCACGATGTTTGCGGTTCTGCTGCCATTGAAGATCTGGGCCAACGCCCGCACCGAACAGCAGGTGGAAATCCAGGCCCGGCTGCTTCAGGAGGCGCGCCTACGCGCCCTCACCAGCCAGATCAACCCGCACTTTCTCTTCAACACCTTGAATTCCATCTCCTCGCTCGTTCGCACCAACCCCGACGGGGCGCGCCAGGTAATCGTCAAGTTGTCCAACATTTTGCGCAAACTGATGAAGAAGACGGAGAATATGACCTCGCTGCGGGAAGAGCTCAATTTCATCGAGGACTACATTTCCATTGAAATGGTGCGCTTCGGCAGCAAGCTGCGCTTCGTCAAGGAGGTGGAGGCCGGAGTGCTGGAATTGCCCGTTCCGAGCATGATTTTGCAGCCAATTGTCGAGAACAGCTTGAAACATGGATTGGCCAGCAAAGTCGAGGGTGGAACAATCCGCGTACGGGCCTGGCATAGCGAGGGAAGGCTACATCTACAGGTGGAAGACGATGGCGTCGGCATCCCCGAGGCCCGTCTGAACCGGATCTTCGAACAGGGAATTGGCGTAAGCAATGTAAATGAGAGGTTGCAAGTTCTGTTCGGAGACGAGTACCGTATGTGGATTGACAGTAAGACGGGCGAGGGTACGCGGACGGGGATTGAGTTGCCCTCCAGCGCGCCCGATCTTGCGGCGGTTTCCTAAGGAAGGCCGGTAAAAGAGAATCTAGATGATCAAACCCCTGTTGAAGGAATTTGAAGCGCCAATACTGACGATTACGCGAGACAACCGGCTGCCTCGTACCATTGCCGGGAAGACCAGACGGATCTATGACATCCTGTCTACCGTCTATCCGCTCTCTACCTACTGCTTTCACTCCAAGGCTCACAAGATGGCCCTGGAGGTCTCGGGAATTCGCAACGGAATGCGCGTGCTCGAAGTGGCTACAGGTAGCGGTGAAATGTTCCGCCGCCTCGTGCGCACCAACCGGCACGGCGCTACAGTGGGCGTGGATCTGTCGCCGAACATGGCTTCGAAGACGTTCCGCCAGGTGAGAGCGGAATATCCCGACGCGACGTCTCATTGCCAGGCCGTCGATGCGCGCTACCTGCCGTTCGCGGACGGTGCATACGACGCCGTCGTGTGCTGCTATCTGCTGGAGCTTCTTTCGACGCCGGACATCGCTCTGACCCTCGAGGAAATTCGCCGCGTACTTCGGCCAGGAGGCACTCTGACCCTGGTCAATATCGGCCTAAACGGTCCGATTTTCACGCAGCTTTATCGGATCGCCGGCAGTCTAGCACCGGCGTTCTGGGGTCGTTCCGTGGATGGCCGCGTCGACGACCTGGTGCGCGCCTGCCGCCTGCAAATCTACGACGAACGGCATGTCTGCCAAAGAGGGTATCATTCGCGCGTACTCGCCGCCCGCAAAGGGTAGCCGGGTGCCACGACTGTCGGGCGGGACCGCGATTCTGCTTTGCGCGGCTGTGTTCGGCGCTGGGCCCGTGGCCGTGAGGCCGGTTGATCCCGGCGAGTTGCCCGCTGGATTGCAGGCCACCGCCTCATGGATGGCCGAATTAAATCGTGAAACCGAATCTCGCATCCGCGACGGCGAAGCCGACCATCTCATTTTCTACGCACTGCAATCAAATTCGTTCACCGCTCTGCCGCCGATCGAGCCATCGCTGAGCGCCCGCGTCTGGCACGAAACCGGTCATATTCCAGACGATACGGCGAAACGTCTGGAAGAGTTTCGAGTAGCCCCGCGAAAAGGTTCCCGACACGCCTACTTTGGGCGAATGATGGTGGCGGGTTTCGACCTGAACGCGGAGTATGAGCGGGCGATGCGGTTCCTCTACGAAAAGGAATGGGCCTCGCGCACGCGGGATGGAGCCGACCGCCGTGCCTTCATTGCCGGGTTGTACAAGACCCGCGGGCATTCCACCGATACCAGTCTTGAGGCGAACTATACGGTGCATGTAAGCCTGGAGGCACTACGGAAAAGCATGCCCGGGCTGAAGATTCGCCGCGCGCTGCTTGTCGGCCCGGGGCTCGATTGGGCGCCTCGTGTGGCCTTGCGAAATGACGTCCCGCCGCAGAGCTACCAACCGTATGTACTCGCCGATTCTCTACTCCGGCTCGGCCTTTCCGACAGGACCACGCTACGCATTGACGCCGCCGATATCAACCAGCGCGTGCTCGATCATCTGGCGGCCTTTCCCACTTCGGCGCGCCGGCTGTGGCTGCGTTACGCACCGGGTGATGAGCCCTGGAACAACTTCTTCGACGGGCTCGGGAAGGCGATTGGCACACGCGGACACGAGGATGGCGGAATGACGCTGGACGTGCTCCGCGCGGCAAGCAGGCTCGTTCATCCGCTTCGCCTGAATGTACTCACCGAACGCGTAACGCCAGCCGCCCAGTACGACCTTGTGGTCGCCACCAACGTGCTGCTCTATTTCGAGGAGCGCGAATTGGGGCTGGCACTGGCCAATCTGGCGAATGCGCTGGCTCCTGGAGGCTATCTGCTGCACAACGACGTTCGCGCGGAGGTGGATGCGCTCTCACGCGCCTCAGGCTTACCTATCGTGCAGGCGCGCATGGTGCGGCTCGATTCAAAACGCGAGATCTACGATGCGGCCGTGCTGCACCAACGAGCGAACCGGTCTCGCTAGCCCCACAGATCGTGGACGGGGGCGTAGAACTCTTCGTTGTTCACGCGAGGTACATATTCAAAGCCGCGGCCTGCCGGATAGTCGTAGCGGATCTTCGTCCAATCTATCCCCATCGCTGAGTAGACTGTGGCCTCGATGTCCTCGGTGCGGATATCCCGCGCAAGGGACCAACCCGGTTCGGAGGTGGCACGCCCCTGGCCATCTGTCGATCCGATAGCACGGCCTCCTCGAATGCCGGATCCAGCCATGAAGACCGCCTGTTGGAGGAAGTGATCGCGGCCGTTGGTGGATGTGAGGGCTCCCACGGTGCGGCCGAATTCGCCGAGAGCGAGAACGAGGGTCTGATCGAAGAGCCCGTTGGCCTTGAGATCTTCCATCAACGTGGCGAGACCGGCGTCGAACTGCCGCGCCAGTGAGGCGGCGTTGGCGGCGTTGAACGGTCCGGTGTAGATATTGTTGTGGTTGTCCCAGCCGCCGATGTTGATTTGGATGAAGCGCGGCCCGAGATCGGCCTTCAACAGATTACGCGCCGCGATACAGGCGTTGCCAAAGCCGGAGTTGCCATACCTGGCGCGCTCGTCGGCGGCGAAACGGAAGGCAGCGTCGACGTCGGAGTTGTACATGAGCCGGCGCGCGCTCAGATTCCAGTTCACCATCTCCGGCGTTCCCGGCCCCAGCGTCTGGAGCGAACGCTCTTCAGCGTCCAATTGTTGCATCAGTTCGTAGCGGCGCAAGAAGGCCGCTGTGCCGGCGGGATGGGTTGTGTTGCCAAGGCCGTTGCCGCCCGGGTTGACGTAGAAGGGCGCGTGTTCGGAGGCGAGGTAGCCATTTTCGGGGCCGTTGCCGGAGTTGAGCGAAATAAACGCGGGCAGCGGCTTGCCAGCGGTTTGCGCGGCGAACTCGAGCGAGACGACCGAACCGATGTGGGGCGCGTACTTGTTCACGGCGGGGACGGGGTTGCGTCCGATTTGAATCCACGACTGGCCCAGGCCATGCACGCCCGTCCAACTCAGGACGCTGCGCAGCAACACGGCCGAGTCCAACTGCCCGGCGAGTTTAGGAAATAGACCGCGCGGCCAGCGAACATCGTTGAAACTTGTCGGATCGAAGGCGGTCGGGGTCCAGGGGCCTTCCTTGAGGTCGAACGTATCGGTGTGCGAGGGACCGCCGGTCATATTGACCATGACGCAATACTTCGCTGTCCCCTTCGGCTCGGCCGCGGCGTGCGCGACGGTTTCCATCGGGCGGGTGGGAAGAAGCATGTAGCCCCCGACAGCCGAAGCGGCATGGCGGAAGAACGTGCGACGCGTCAGGTATGGGCGCCGTAGCATGTGGATGCCTGGCATCCGGTTCCAATCGATTCCAAAGCGGTCGCGCATGTTCGTCCCCCTACCCCTAATAACTGAACAGGAATTCCACTTTGTTCACCAACGCCCAACCGAGGTCTTCGATGGTCGTTGTGCGAGCCGCGGCCGATGTCGCATTCTTGGTGAAATAGGCCACCGCCCTGCCGCTTTCATACTCGCTTGGCTTGCGGGCGAGGAAGGCGAGGTACATCTCCTCGACCAGTAACTGGTCGTCGGCAATGCGCGAGATACGTTGCAATACGGGCGACGCACTGACGCGCACCCGGTTAATTACCTGCGCGTCGTTCATTAGGGCCAGTTGCTGCAGTATGCTGCCGGACTGACGCCGTTCCTGCGTGTCGCGATTTCCGCGCAGGAACGCGTTCATGAAGTTGTTGGCGCCGCCGTTCGATCGAGGCTCAACGGGCTCGGGCAACTCCATCGCCCACTTGGCCGTGTCCGCCCAGCCCTCCACCGTATAGTTGCTGAGAATGCCAGTGGCCATCTGCAACTCGTCGTGCACCTCCTCGCCCATCAGACGGCGCGGATAGTGGCGCGCGAACAACGGAACCTTGGTTACATCCCACTGCGCGTCATAGCGCGAGCTAAGCTGATAGGCCGACGACTGCACGATCAGGCGAAGAAACTCGCGCACGTTGTAATTGCCGTTTCGCATCTCCTGGGCAAGGTCCTCGAGCAGTTGGGGATGCGTCGCCTGTAGCGCCCACGGCGCGGGCGGCGGATTCTGAGGATCGAGCCGCGCCGGGTCCAGGCCGTCGGCCGGCTCGACGAGGCCCATGTTGAACATCTCTTTCCAAAGCCGATTCACGAAATTGCGCGCCAGCATGGGGTCCGTCATGACATTCTCAGCGAAGGCGGCGCGCCAGTCGGTGTTGGAAGGAGTGGCGCCCGTGAAGTGGTACTCGGGCGTCAGATTGCGCAAAGTACCAATGGCGACGCGATTGGGCCGGTTGCCGAACGTTGTGGTCAGGTCATAGGTGCCTGCAGTGGCATCGGTCAGCGTGTTGCTCTGATAGTCAGGGCTCGACGTGTTGTTATCCGCTGTCCGGCGCACGCGCGAGAAGAAGGCCGCCATTCGGTAGGCTTCGAGTCGTGTGGCGTTCTTTCCCCACAGGCTCAACTGATCGAGATGGCGCCGCCCGTCGTGGCACACCAGGCAGTCGTACTGCCCCATGCCCAGGAACATGCTTGCCGCGCGCGAAAACATCAGGTCGTAAGTGTCCTGCGCGGGTCCGGAGGAGACGCCGCCGAGGAGATAGTTCACCGGCCCGTTGTACTCGTAGTAGTTGTTACCTCTCCCTGTCAGAGCCTCGTACACGATGTCCTTGATCGGCTTGTTCTCGTTCACCGATGCTCGCAGCCACGTGTACATAGCGTTGCGTCCGCGGAACTGGCGCGAAAGGTTGGCGGAATTGCGCGTGTTCTGGAGCAGGTCGCCGAACCACATGGTCCACTTGTGAGTGAATTCGGGCGAATAGAGAAGGCGGTCGATCACACCGTCGCGTTTAGTGGGGTCTTCGCTCTGCACGAATTCACGCACCGCATCGGGAGAAGGAATGCGCCCGGTCAGGTCGAGCATGATGCGCCGCAGGAACTCCTCGTCGGTAGTAAGCGGCGCCGAATCGACACCCATCTGCTGGAGCTTGCCGAAGATCGCATCGTCGATCAGGTTGCGGCGGGGAATCGACCCGGGGGCGACGGCGTTGGGTTTTTGGCCGGAGGCGCGCTTCAGACCGAACTTGGCCGCGCGTTCGAACGCGTCTTCGCGCGCACGGCTGGCCTGTTGAAGAAACTCGTCTGGTGAGCTACGGAACGCACAATCGGCGCCAGAGTTGGACCCCGCTTGGGCAGCGGATAGAAACAGGGCAAGAATCACCGCGACGACGGCCCGAGGCGGCGTCCGAAAGAAAGGATGAATCACCGTTACTCCTCCAACCAACGGACCGGACTGCCTCTCCGAGCCCATTGGAATGCTGTCTCAGGATAGCAATTTTCCCGCCCCATGGAGGGCGCAAATGAAATAGACTATCCCCGAAACGCATCTCTGTTGAGCAACAAAGGAGAATTCGATCATGTCCACGATTCCCAGCCGGCGAGGATTTCTTGCTGCCGCCGTGGCGGCAGCGGCGACGCCCGCGCTTGCCGCCAAGAAACCGCTTGCGCCGCTGTCGCCCGGCATCAAGATTTCCCTGCAAACGTCGTCCACGCTTCCTGACGACGAGCTCGTCTGGGCCAAGCAGATGGGCATCGAATGGTTGAACGTCGGAAGCGGGGCTCCGGCCCCGTTGGGGGAGAGTTACAATGCGATCGTCAAGAAGGCCGAAGCTGCCGGGCTGAAGGTCTGGAACATCAGCAACGGAAGCGTCCACAATATGCCCGAGGTGACGCTGAACCTTCCTGGCCGCGACGCGAAGATTGAAGAATACAAACAATTTCTGCGCAACCTGAGCGCGGCGGGCCTGACCTACACCACGTATGCGCACATGGGCAACGGCATCTGGTCTAGCCAGCGCGAAACCACGCGCGGCGGCGCGCCAGCCCGCGCCTTCCACCAAGCCACGGCAAAAGGCTATTGGGGACGGCAGACATTTGAGCCGCCGCTCTCCCACGGCCGCAAGTTCACCAAGGAAGAGTTGTGGGAGAACTACACCTACTTCATTAAGCAGGTGGTTCCAGTCGCCGAAGAGGTGGGCATTCGCATCGGCATCCATCCGGACGATCCGCCGGTGCCCGAGCTTGGCGGCGTACCGCGCAACATCTTCGGGAACTTCGACGGCTACGTGAAGGCGCTGGAGATCGCTAACTCGCCTAACGTGGGTGTGTGCCTGTGCTGTGGAACATGGATGGAAGGCGGCAAGTTCATGGGGCGCGACGTGTTCCAGGCCGCGCGCGAGTTCCAGAAGATGGGCAAGCTGTGGAAGATTCACTTCCGCAACGTTACTGGGCCAATTCCGGATTTCGTCGAGACTTACGTCGACGATGGCTATACGGACATGAAAAAGCTGATGCGGACCTTGGTGGAGATCGATTTCCGCGGTAACCTCATCGCCGACCACGTGCCGGAGATGAAGGGTGGGCGCTACGCCGGCTGGAGCTACTCGCTTGGTTACATCAAGGC
>Ga0075421_100009480_pt1 | contig 12002 bp, 13 predicted proteins | sample SoiMetdeltSBSDD5_FD_75292 | JGI IMG/M metagenome (GOLD analysis project Ga0075421, IMG submission 75292) | Bulk soil microbial communities from a Populus tree surrounding site in Tennessee, USA - Soil MetaG P. deltoides SBSDD5 | ecosystem: Environmental > Terrestrial > Soil > Tree plantation...
ACCCGCGTCTACGGCGCCACCGCACGATGGTTCGCCCCGCTGACCGTCGGCCACACCCTGCGCGGACAAACCATCCGCCGCGACGCCGAGGCTGCCGCGGTGTCCGGAGACGGAGCGCTGAACAGCTCCGTCCGCGGTGGGGCGATCGGTGTCAACCGCATCGACCTGCCCGTCACACAGCTCGTCATCGCCGGCAGGGCACTCAGCCGCACCGCACTCGACACCGTCCGCGAAGCTGTCGAGCGGCGAACCCCGGCACACGCCGTCCAGCAACTCGTCCGCCTCGGCGGGGAGGCCACCGTTGCCCTAGTGGTCCGGCCCCGGCCTGACCAAGCAGGCCACGGAATCAACGCCGCCCGGCTGGCCCAACAGGACCAGGCGGCCGGTGCCGTAGCCGCAGCCCCCGCACCGGCACCGGCACCGAACCGACCGGCTCGACGAGCGCTGCCGGCCGCGCCGGCTCGACTCCTGCCGGTTCGGTGAACCTGGCAGCCTCCGGCAGCTCGCCGTGAAGGGCATGCGCAGGCCCTGCCCGGACGCTCGGGCAGGGCCGGTGTTGTAATGAACAGCGGCGTTCGCGGCCCATGTTGGGAAGCACCCAGGATGAGCACGAACGTCACCGTGGGATGCGCAAGGTGACGGGTTCGTAGCGGTGTTGGCGCGCGTCATGACCGTGAGGATGAAGACCCCTGCCGCAGGTGGTCGACCGGCACCGGCTCAGGACGGTGCGCACGGTGGTGCTTTGCGTCCGCAGCGGCCGTCTGCCTGTGTGCCCCGGCCACCGCTCAGGGCCGCTGACCGAAGTACCGCAGGCGGCTCAGCGTCCCAGTACCGGGGCCGATCGAGGTCGATCTGATGACGCTCTGGCCGTAGCGCGCCACCAGCGGCGCGACGCCAGCGCGGCCAGCCCGGCGCCGGCGGCGTTGAGCAGTACGTCGTCCACAGAGGACACCCGGTCCAGCCGCAGGACGTACTGCGCGGCCTCGACCAGGACCGAGCAGCCCGCCGCGAGCGCCAGGATCCGCGGCAACGACGCCAGCGCCGCGAACCGCACAGGGGCGAAGAACCCCAGCGCCGCGAACACCAGCAGGTTGCCGACGACCTGGCCGGTTGCCCTCAGCGGCCCGCTGGCGAAGATCGTGAGCAAATCTTGCAGCGGCACCAGGCTCACCCGACCGGGGACGGCGTCAGCCCGGCCGCCCGGCAACATGATCATCCATACCCACGGCACCGTCCCGTAGACGATGCCGACCTCGGCCAGCGACATCCGCCACGCCGACGTGGTACCGGTGCGACTCCGACGGCGTGCCAGAACCCACACCGCCAGCGCGGCCAACGGCAGTACGGCCACGGTGACGAGTGCCACACCGGTGAACGTACCGACCCAGCCGTGCCACCCCTTGACCATGCCACCTCCGCTTCCGTCCGACCGCGTAATCTACCCGGGCCCCGTCGTGATGGTCGGGCGGGTTTCCGGCGCCGACGCCGCCGATCAGGCCACCCACGCCGCTCGCCTCGATCCGAATCTGCTCAACCAGCTCGAACCGACCGGCAGCACTGTGGGCGATGCCCTGGCTGCATTGGGGACTGCGGTGGCGGCGCCGTCTGCGGCAACAGCCGCCGACGTGGGATTGTCGGCGTACTCGCCGAAGGCCGGATCCTCGCGCCACCCGCCATGATCAACAGGTGGATAGCGTAGGACGAGTCGTCAGTATGACGATGACGCCGTCACCGCGAGGACAGACCATCGTTCTGCGTCCTCATCGTCAGTGACGCCTTCATCCTCATCCAGCGCGACGGCCAACGGCCCAAATCAGTCCCACCAGCCCGACGGCGCGGGCTCGACGCTCGGGACGCTCTCGGGTTCATGCTTTCCGGGCCGCGCTCCTTCGGGCTGGCGGCAGTTGCGAAACGGGCCGTCCAGGCCGATGAGGATTGGTAGGTGGTGGTCGAGGTCCAGCCACCACACCGGCTTAGCCGATGGTTCCCAGCGGGCTGCTTCCCAGCCGTTCCACAGCACGGTGAGCCGGGCGATCGCTTCGGCGTGGTCCCACCATCGGGCGCACCAGCGCTGCCGCGGGTTGCCCGGAATTCGGTGCAGGAACATCGGGGTGAAGTAGCCGGCCACCCAGGCTTCCACGTTCGGGTACAGCCGCGGATTGGCATCCGGCTGCGTGCTCGTCGGTACCGGCTGGCCGGGAACGGCGATGTGTGTGGCTGACGCGGTCATCTGGTCCTCACCGCCGTCGGCTTGCCGTTGGGCGTCCGGGTGCGCGCGTTGGCCGGCTGCCGGTGGGCGACGTGGGCCGGTACCACGCCCGGCTGGTGCAGGCCCTCGGGGTACCACTCGGCAGCGAGTTGGGCCGCGGTGCGGGCGCCCGCGTGGTCGCGGTCGGCGTCGCCGATATCGCGCGCATTGCGCGGCAGCCCGGTCGTGGCGTGCTCGTTGATGCCGGCCGTGGTCGGGTCGTCCGGGGTGGCCGCGTCCGTGTGGCTCTCTCGCAGTTGCTGTCCGGCTCGGGCGGTCAAGACTTCGCGGAGCGCCTGCGCCGCGGCGGTGCCGCCGACGCCGAGGCGTTCGAGTTCGTCAGCGTATGCGGCGCTCGGTACGCCCTCGGCCAGCCGCGCCCGTTCCTGCCGCGCCGCGGCGTCGAAGCACTCGGCTCCTACCAGCTGCTCTGTGCCGGGCGTGATGGCTGCCGAGCGGCGGCCACCGTGCGGACGGGCGGGCCGGGTGTGGGCCATCTCCTGGGCGGCGACGCGCATCGCGGCCGCACGGCACGTGCCGCCGGCCACCGCTTGGTCGTAGAGGCCCATCGGACGCGGGTACATCTCCCGCAGCCGCTCCTCGACCAGTTCGGCGGCGGCACGCGCCTCGGGGAACTCGCCTTCGCGGAGCCGGGCCGCCCGCCACACCGTCGCCAGGTCGAGCAGGTCGGCGCGGGCCAGCCAGTCCGGGTCGAGGGTCTGTGCGATCAGGCGCCGGTCCCGCTGGGCGGCACGGCGGTTCGCCGCGTGCTGGGCCAACCTGTCGGCAGCCTGTTGGTCGTCCCGGGCAGCGCGGAGCTGCTCGGCATCCTCCTCGCGCCGCTCTTTGCGGCGCATCTCCTCGGCGGCCAGCCGGGCCGCGGCCTCGCCGAGGGTCGCGAGCACCGCCAGGCCCTGCCCGAGGCGTTGCCCGACCTCCGCCACCGCGTCCAGATGCTGCTCCTGCCCGATGCCGTCCATGACCGCTCCTTGAAACCCGAACCTGCTCCGACGCGCGCCGTCGCCCCGGAGTCTGAGGTCGACAATCCCGGTTCCGCGTTAGCGGAGGTGTTAGCGCGAACCCGGCCCTCCCGGCCGGGCGGCGGGTCACACCGCGGCGGGAACCTGTTGCGCGGCCTGCCGAATCGGAAGCAGGAACGGCGCGGCCTGCCAGTCCGCCGCGCCGTAGCGCAGATACGCGAACAGCACCGCATGGCACCACGCGGACGGGCCGTGCAGCCGCACCGGGACCACGTCGGCGAAACTGAGCATGCAGGAGTGGTCGGCGCCCAGCCGGTACGCCACCACGGAGTGGTGGTCGAAGCGCAGCCACCGCCCGCCCACCTGGCACCACGTGGCGGTAGCGGTGACGACCACCCGGGCGACGCGGTGTCCCCGCCATTGCCGCCGGGACAGACTCGCCGCGCGCGCGTAGCCGATGCTCGTACCGATCAGCCGGCCGATCGCCGCGCCCGCCACGAAGCCGGGCGAGCCGACGGCGAGCATGCCGCCGGGCCGGTAGGTGACGTCCATGCGGTAGAAGCGGGAGTAGCGCATAGGCACGTCCATGTAGACCGTGCCAGCGGCGGGGAGGTCCGGCGCGAGCACTGCCGGGGGTTGCTGTCCGCCGGCCAGGGCAGCGTAGAGCTGCACCGCCTGCCGCCAACCACCCTGACGCGCCTGCGCCTCCGGATTGAGGCGTCGGGCGGGCAGGAGCCACCCGAGGCCGTAGCCCAGCGCGTACGCCACCAGCGCCCACGGCGCGCAGAGCCCGACAACACTCGCGCTGATCCACCGGCCGTGGGCGAAGCGCCGCCGCCGGCGGCCCGCCACGACCCCGATGACCACGCCGGTCACGGTGACCGCGAACGCCAACGCCCAGAATCCCAGCGTCGCCAAGGACATCAAGGAGTACGACATTGCGCACGGTCCTTGCGGCGGCGCCTCGGGTGTTGCATGGCGAGCGACACAGGCTTGCCACGCATGGCTGTGGTGCACGGAGATCCCGAACAGCAACGGCACCAGTGGCACGGTTACCGCGGTGAACAGCCAGCGTCTGCCGCTGCGCCGCGACCGGGTCGCCAGCGATTGTTCGATCATTGCCTAATCCATTCTCGAGTCGTCTGGCCCTCGGTGGGGACCGTGCGGCTACCGGGCACGCCCTCGGCCGGGGCGTGGCTGGCCGCTGGGCCGGGCCACGCTGGCCGATGACGGCGCTGTTGACTCGGCCATGCCATCGGGTTGCGGGTACCACTGACCGGCCAGCCGGGCCGGTTTCGGTGGCGGGGCGTATTCCTGCCGGCGCGCGGTCCGTGCGTCGTCCAGGCCGGGTCGGGGCCGGACGCCCACGGCGGCAGCCAGTTCGCGAGCGTGTGCGGCGGCGGCGGTCAGCGCCGTGCGCAGTGCGCGGTAGGAGCGGTGGTCCGCCGGGACCTGTTTCCACTCGGTGGCGTGGACAAGATGGCTTGACCGTGGGCTGAGCCGGCCGGTGCCGGCCAGGACACCGCCGCGAGCCTGCGCGGTACCGATCGCCTGGTAGAGCAGGTCGGCCAGATCGGGGATCCGTGCGGTGATCTTTCCGGCGGTTTCCCACCATTCCGCGCGGGCCGTCGGGCTGCTGGCCCAGGGCGCGGGGGCCAGCCATTGCCCATCGGGTCGCAGCTGGCTACGAAGCCAGGCCGCGGCGGCGCCGGCGGCGACGGTCAGGGTGCTGTGGTCGGTGCGGGCCGGCACGGGGCTGCGTAGCCCGGTGACCGCGTGCAGCAGGTCGCGCCAGGGCCGCGCTGCGGCGTCGATCAGCTCGGTGGAGATCGCAGTGCCCGGTGCGGCGAGGTGCAGCTGGATGTGCCCGGTGTAGTGGGTGATGGCCAACGCGGCGCGGGCGGTGCTGGCGAGCTGGCCAACGGTCAGCTCGTTGCCGTATCGGGTCAGCCACGACCGGGCGGCGTCGATCGCCGTCACGCAGTCGTGGCCGGAGCTCGGGTACGCCCAGCGCGCCGGGTCATCGACCGGCGGCGCCACCACCAGGTCCCCGACGACTGCCCGCCGCGCGTCCCCACCGGCGGCTATCAAGAGCGCCGACGCGCGCAGTGGGCCGCTCTTGGTCTGCCATGCGTCCTGCTCGGCGGCGGCGAGCAGAGGCCGCATGTCGGTGGGGGCGTCCTCCGGCCAGATCCACCGGGTCAGCCGTACGTCGATGTCGGCTGCGGCGGCGGCCAGTCGGGCTACTGCGGCTAGGTTGTCGGGCCGGCCGACGCCGGCCAGCACTGCCATGCCTTCGGGGGTCAGCGGCCGGTGCCGTATGCCGGGACCAAGGTGTGACCCGGTGTTGCTGATCAGAATGTCGCCCGCGGTTTGCAGAGTCTGGTACGCGTCCCGTAGCGCGGTGGCGACCGGTCCGGCGGCGGGCGGGTCGACGCGGTCGGTCGCGTTCGCCGAGATGGTGCTGGCGGCGGCGTGGCGCAGCGCGATTGCCAGAGTAGTGACCGGGCTGCCGCTGGCGACAGGCCGCCCCGCCGGCGGTGGTTGACCGAGCGGGGGCAGGTCGCCAAGGTGCACGTTGCCGACAGCGACGATGTGCTGCTCCAGACTGCGGTACACGCGGACACGAGATATCGCGGCGGAGGCCCGGGCCGCCGAACCGGGCGGCGGGTCACGCAGCGCGGCGTGCGCCCGGGCCAGCGCGGCGGCGGCGGAAGTCAAGAGGTCGCCGTAGCTGCCGTCGCTCATGTCAGCTCAGCCGCCGCGTCGTCGAGCCGGTGGGCGACCTGCGCCCAGATCAGCCGCCGCCAGGGTGATCCGCTGTTCCCGGCGGCGGCTTTCGCGTACCGGTCGGCCAGCGCGCGCACCAGGTCTACAACCGTGCGGCGTAGCTCGATGCTGTCCGGCCCTGGGGCTGGGATCCCGGAGACGAGGATCAGCGGGTCATCCAGATCGGCCTGCACGTCGTGCGCGGCCTGGGTGATCGCCGCGGTGTAGAGGTCCCATCCGGCGTCACCGGTGCCGTCCGAGTGGTGCAGGCCCGCGTGCGCGGCCAGGAGTAGGGCCTGCCGGGTGGCCGGGCCGTCCGGGTCGTCGGCGGCGAGCGCGCTGGCCGCCTGTGCCAGCAGTGTGCGGTACGTGGTGGCATTCATGTTCGGCACTGTCTGCGACCTTCCGTGGGCTGGGCAACCGGGCTACGGGGATCTGTGGATGGCGAGGGTGGCCGCCGACGGTTGTGGATAACCGTCGTGGCCATGACCAGGAGGCGCTCCCGCTAGCGATCCCGGGCGGGTAGCCGCGCTCGGCCTGTCACTGGGTGGGTGCTCGTCGGGCCGCGTGCTGTTCATCTGGCAGGACCAGCGGTGTGCGGCGTCCGCTGTCGAGACTCGCGGCGCGGGGTTGACGGAGCTGTGAGCGGACCCGTTAGCGGCTCTACCTCTGCGGCCGTGGGCAGCGGGCCGGCTGGTGCATCAGCCGCCGCGCGGAGCAACCGCGCCGCGGCGCGTGCGGCGCGGGCCTGGTGTATTCGCCGCTGCGACTCGCGCAGTTCGGCGAGCGCGTCCGCGAGAAGAGACAGGTTGACGATCAGCCGCAGCATCGCGAACAGAGCCTTGTCGTCCCTGAGGCGGCCGGCCACGCCGAGCAGCCGGGACACCGCCCGCAACTGCTCGGCACGCGCCGTGCGGGCCGGCGCGCGGCCATACGGCAGCCGGGCTGCCCGGTCGAAGGCTTCGGCGGCCTCGTGCAGCGGGCCACGTCGCCTGCCTTCGGCGTGCCGGGCGGCCACGGTCAACGTGTCCGCCGCCGCGTATCCGGCGGCGGCAGCGCCGCCCGGGGCGTCAGCGGCCAGGCGGCGAACGTCCGCGGTGGCGCCGCAAACCTGCTCCGCGGCCTGCGCGTAGACCCCGGCGGCCGAACCCGGTCGAGGAGGCAGATCAGCGGAGTCGGCCCAACGGGCCAGCAGCCGCGGCAGCGACAGGTCCGGCGCGAGCCGGCCGCCGCCATACCAGATCGGCGTGCCGTCGCCGGTGGTGTGGTCGGCCAACGCGACCTTGTACCCGGTGACCTGCCCTGGGTTGATGGTGCTCTGCCGTGTCTCGACCAGGACGCCGGCCTGGCGCAGCAGGTCGACGAACTCGTCCACAGTGGCCGCCGCGGCCGCGGCGAAGCGAACCTCGCGGCGCAGCCGGTCACGGGCGGGTTCGGTGCGGCCGGTGCGCTGGCCCTTGTTCAGCTCGGCCGACTTCGGTCGCCGGTGCGAGGTCCGGTCTGCCGGGCCGACCCGGTACAGGCCGTAGCGTTCCTCCAGGTCGCGGCAGGCGGCCTGGGCCTTCCACCGGTCGTTGCGGGCGTACTCGGTGCGCCGGTCCTGACGAACCAGCATGGCGACGATGTGGATGTGATCCAGACCGTGCCGGATCGCGACCCACCGCACCGCGCGCGTGTCCCCGTGCGGGGCGAGGCCGGTCTGCGCCATCACCTCCCCGGCGATATGCGCCCACTGCGCATCGGACAGCCACCGATCGGTGGGATGGGTTCGCACCGAGCAGTGCCACACCGGTTTGGGCGGCGGGTTGCGCCCGTTGCGGACCGGCTGCTCCAGCAACTCGACCAGACGGCGGAAGTCCCGCTTGCCCTCTGGGCCGACCAGCGGCTCCAGCCGGCCCAGTGGCCCGCCGCCGTCCCACGCGGCGACCAGGTGCGGGTTGACGTGCTCCTCCCGCTTACCCGGCCCGTACAAGTAGCGCAGCAGCCCACCAACCCGCCGGCCACGCACGATGTTCGGCATCACGACACGCGTCGGTCCACCCGGTCGATCACCTCATCGAGACGGTCCATGCGCCGCTCGCACAGCACCGCCACCCGCGCCAGCCAATCCGGTGCCTCGCCGGTCACGTGGAACGCGGCCACCGCCTGGTTGAGATTGGTACCGATGCGACCCACCGCAACCCGCACGTCGAACAGCTCCGCCTGCAAGCCGGCGAACGCCTCCCGGTCCGGATCCAGCGCCGCGGACCGAACACCGCGAGCGGCGCTCAACGCCGCCTCGGCGCAAAACCCCGTCGGCGTCAATCCGGCCGCCGCCGCGGCGGCGACAACCTCCGCGCACTCCGCATCGGTGAACGTCGGCGCAATCCGGCGGGATCGCCCCGGGTACAGGTGGCGGCGATCCCGCCCGCGACCGATCGGTACCGCCTCTCCCGGCGGCGTCGTCTGTGCAGTCACGGTGCCGAGGATGAGCTTCAGGCATTGCCGGAACCGTTAGCGGACTCTCCACTCCGGCGATGCGGTGCCGGTGTCTTGCCAGCTCACTGGCCGACCGCGCCCGGTCGGCCCGCTCCTGGTACAGGAGTCATAGCTTGCTCCTGCCGGTCGTCGTTACCGGTGCCCGTACCCAGGCTCGCTTCTGTTGTCCTGACCGCGGGAACTTTGCATCCGGACTTACCCTTGCACCTGATCTTGCACAGTTCGGACCTGCCTTGCCCATGTCGGCGTTTCCCGATCGACTGCCTACCACAGTCCCGGTACGAGCCGATGCGTTGCCCGCTGGTAGCTGCGGTACCGCTCATCGAGCACCCGGGTCATCTCGGACTCTTCGACCGCGATGCGGGGCAACAGTCCCAATGGTGGGATGACGGCGCAGATCACGAGGGACAGCCAGTTGCCGGCGCCGAGGCCGAAGCCCAGGGCGACCAGCAGCAGGCCGGTGTAGGAGGGGTGCCGCACCCACCGGTACGGGCCGCGGGTAACGACGGCCTGGTCGGCGTCGACCTCGACGAAGGTGCTGAATGATCCGCCGAGCGTCACCACCGCCCAGACACGAACGGCCAGGCCCACCCAGATCACGACGATTCCCGCGGCGGCGAACGCATGGGGCGCGGGTGTGTCCAGTGCCGGCAGCCATCCCCGCAGCAGGATGCCGGTCCAGATCGAACCCGCCAGGGAGAGGGAGACGATCACGCGGGTGCCACGATCCCGACCGAGGCGGCCCCTCCGCCGGACAAGATCGCGCACGAGCAGGCCCATTTCCAACGCGAACCAGCAGTAGATCGACACCAGGAACGGGGTGGACAACACCACGCGCATGCCTCGGAACGTAATCCACCGGATTCACCGACGCGACCTGGCCGTGGCAGGGACAGTCGGCCGACACGCCGAGCAGGTACCGAGGCGGGCCCCGCCCCGCCCACCGAATGCGCAATGTAGATCCGGACACCAGACGGTCGATGACCGACCCGCTTGCCATGCGCACATCCGTCCTGCCGTCCTACCCGAACAGTCGCACTCCCACCCCTTGGTACGTCAGATCCGCGTGGCTGCCCGGTTGCGCAACGACGGTTGCGTGTCCAAAGTGGACCTGGTCGGGGAGCGAGGCATCGCGCGTGCCGACCTGGTCACTCGGCACCGGCGCGCTCCTGATCCCAGCGAGCGAGGACGTACTGGACGCTGCTCTTGTGCCACTGGCCCTTGCCCGAGGGTGTCGGTATCCGCTCGGTGTTGAGTGCGGCGGCAATCTGGGCCAGGGAGTTGCCCTGCGCACGTAGCTCGGCTGCCCGGTGCGCCGACTCCGGGACGGGCGCCACGGGGCGTCCGAGCCGGACGCCGCGGCCGCGGGCCGCGGCCATGCCCCGGGAGACCTCCGGTCGGCGAGGCGGCGGCTCGGTCGCGGGCATGCCATCAGCGTACAGAAAAAGGTGCGGAAAAGGCTCACAGGATAGCTTTCTCTATACCATTTAATATACGATAGTGGCGGTTGCAAGGAAGGCCCGGCCGGTGCACCACCACCAGCCGAGCCAGCGGAAACCGACCCTCTGTGAGCGAAAGGCGTTTCCCATGAGCCACCCTACGACCCCGGAGCGGGTGTTCGACGACAACTACGAGTGCCTGGGCTGCGGCGCCCACCTCTCCGAGCCCTGCCACCCGACCTGCCCGTTCGAGACCGGCCAGTTCGGCCCGGCGGTCATCTTGCGCATCGCGGCCAGCCGGCTGCATGACCACCCGGCCGGCGTCGGCCACGACATCGGCGGCGCCCTGTTCGCCACGTCGCTGCAGCTGCTCGGACCCGACTCCGCGGCCCGCGCCACGGACGAGGCGCAGCGGGTGCTGACCGACTTCCTGATCAACCGGTGGCGGCCTGGCGCCGAACCGATCCGAAGCCAGGTCGTCTACCGGCACGGCCTGTTCACCGGCCTGAACGAGATCCGCCAATCGCTGTACGACGCCGCTGCACACCACGACGGCTACGACACCGAGCCCGACGGACCCGGCGGCAACCGCTCCTGACCCCGCGCCGGCCGGCCCCGCGTGGGGCCGGCCGCCACCGCCGACGTCATCACCCAAGGGAAGGTAGAGGCCCGTCATGACCAGCACCGACGCCACCGACCTGCGGGGCGGCGACCGCATCACCGTCCTGCCCGGCAAGGCCCGCAGCGCGCACACCTACCGCCCGCTTACCCGCGGGTTCGCCATTGAAGTGACCCACGCCCGCCGCGACCACGCCGGCGACATCGAGGCCACCGGCATCCTGCTCACCACCCGCGGCGCCTGGCGCACCAGCGTGCCCACCCGGACGGTGATCCTGCCCGCCGGCTCCTACACCACCCCGATCCGGGTCGGCGACGCCGTCTACTACCGGCACACCGGCGAAACCCCGGTGGTGACGGCGATCCACATCCGCCCGGACGGCACCGCCCTAGCCGATCTGCTGTTTCGTACCGGCGCCACCGGATCCGGCTACCACCTGGTCCAGCTGCAACACCACGCCCGCCCCGCCACACCCCCGGTCGAGCAGCCATGCAAAGGCCGCCACGATCCCGCCCTGCCGTGCCGGCGCTGCACGCAGGCCACCGAACCGGTCACCACCGGCTGCGAGACGCCGCTGTGCTCCCGGCCAGCAGTCAACCTCGTGGTCTGGTCACCGCCGTCCGGCGGCCAGCAGGCCAAGGCCCTGTGTGTCAGTGACGCCGACCAGCACATGGCCCGGCTCCGCGACGCCCTACCGCTGGTGATCCCGCTGGCCGACGGCACGCACAGCTACCTCGCCGACGGCTCCGGAACCCAGGTCGCCACCTGTGTGCATTGCAGCCACGCCATCTACCTGTACCCGGCGCTGCTCGGCCGCAGGCAGCCGTGGCGCGGCGGCGCCTACGACGAGACCGGCCGTTGCCCGGTCGGCGAGGACCGCGCCGCCATCCGGGTGGTGCACGAACCCGCCGTCACCGTGGCCGAACGCGACTACGCCCGGGCCGCTGCCGGCTGCGGCACCGGCGACCTGCACGCCCTGGTCGACTGCCCGGCCCGCCGGCCCTGACCCACCACCGGCGCTGGCCCGCCCAAAGGCGGGTCGGCCCGCTGACCCTTTGAGGAGAACCCATGACCACACCGACCAGCACGGCCACCGGTGACGGCGAGCCCGCCCGCCGTCGTCGCCCAAGAGCGGCCGCACCCGAACCCGCACGCCTGCGCCCACTGCACCACCAACCGCGCAACGCTCATGCTCGCCCCTCGCCGACGGCCGGCAGGTCACCGTGTGCCGGCCGCACGCCGCCCGGTACCGGCGATGACCGCCAGCCCGGCCGAACACGAGCGGCGCAGCCCATCCAGTGGATCGACGACACCGCCGATCTCGGCGGGCTGCGCGCCGACGCCATTGTGACAATGCTGCGCCCGTTCCGCTGCACCGTCCACGCCCAGCGGGGCGTTAGCGGGCTGCAGTCGGTGCACATCTACGGACCCACCCCGGTCGTGGACTACCTGCGCGACCACCTCGACGG
>Ga0075421_100009483_pt1 | contig 12000 bp, 7 predicted proteins | sample SoiMetdeltSBSDD5_FD_75292 | JGI IMG/M metagenome (GOLD analysis project Ga0075421, IMG submission 75292) | Bulk soil microbial communities from a Populus tree surrounding site in Tennessee, USA - Soil MetaG P. deltoides SBSDD5 | ecosystem: Environmental > Terrestrial > Soil > Tree plantation...
TTGCCGAGCGACTTGCTCATCTTCTCGACGCCGTCCAGGCCCTCGAGGAGCGGCATCGTCAGGACGACCTGGGGCTCGAGGCCGAATTCGCGCATCACCTCCCGCCCGACCAGCAGGTTGAACGTCTGGTCGGTCCCCCCCATCTCGACGTCGGCTTTCAGGGCGACCGAGTCGTACGCCTGGGCGATCGGGTAGAGGAACTCGTGGAGGCCGATCGGCTGTCCCCCCTTGTAGCGGCGCGAGAAATCGTCGCGCTCGAGCAGCCGCGCCACGGTGTACTTGGAGGCGAGCTGGATGAAACCCGCCGCCCCCAGCTTCCCGAGCCAGCGGCTGTTGAACTCGATCACCGTCTTCTTCGCGCGCAGGATCTTGAAGACCTGCTTCCTGTAGGTCGCGGCGTTCTGCTTCACCTGCTCGCGCGTCAGGACCGGACGCGTCTTGCTCTGCCCGGTCGGGTCGCCGATCATCCCGGTGAAATCGCCGATCAGGAAGACGACGCGGTGCCCCATGTCCTGGAAGTGCTTCATCTTGCGGATGACGACGGTGTGGCCGAGATGCAGATCGGGGGCGGACGGATCGAAGCCGACCTTGATCGTCAGCGGGCTCCCCGTCTTCCGGGAGCGCTCCAGCTTGGAGACGAGCTCCTCCTCGCGGATGATCTCGACCGCCCCCTTGCGCAGGTAGGCGATCTGCTCCGGAACCGGGGGAAACTCGGCCGCCGTCATGGCGCGAAGTCTATACCAAGCCCACGAGGATCACGCCGCGCGCGGCCCGGGGCGGCAGGAGCCTGTCCGCGTATTCGGGCCGGTTCCTAGAGGAGCCCGCGCTCCTTCAGGCTGACGAATCCCCGGCGGCTCACGATCAGGTGGTCGTACAGGCTGATCCCCATCAGGTCGCCGGCGCGCGCCATGGTGCGGGTGAACTCCACGTCGTCGCGGCTCGGGTCGAGGCTGCCGCTCGGATGGTTGTGCACCAGGATGAAGGCCAGCGCCGAGTTGACGATCGCCGGCTGCAGGACTTCGCGCGGGTGGGTGCGCGTCGTATTCAGGCTGCCGATCGACACGGTCTCCCGGCAGATCAGCCGGTTCTGCGCATCGAGATACAGCGCGATCAGGTGCTCCTTGCGCGCCTTCCTGAGGTCGCGCACCAGCGTGTAGGCCTCCGCGGGGGAGCTGACGCGCGGCTCCTCCCCCGGCGGGGCCAGGAGTCGGCGCCCCAGCTCGAAGGCGGCCAGCATCTGCGCCGCCTTCACCCGGCCGACGCCGCGCTCGCTGGACCAGTCCTGCAGGGACAGGCCCAGGAGGCCCTGCCCGCCGTGCGCGCTCACCAGGTCCTCGGCGATGCGCACGACGCTGCGTCCCCTGGTCCCCGTGCCGAGGAGGACCGCCAGGAGCTCCGATTGGTTCAAGCCGGACGGACCGAAGCGCAGGAGCTTCTCCCGCGGCCGCAGGGCGCCCGCGGGCGTCTCGCGCCCCCCTTTCGCGGCGCGCGCCGGGCCCGCCGCAGCGGAGGGCTCGCAGGGGTATTCCCCGGCCGGGGCGCCGGGTCTCTGCGGATCGGCGAGGCGGACCGCGTCGTCGGGCATCGCCTCGGACAAGAGCAAGCGGCGTGCCGCCGCCCGGCCCGAGGCGCGCCGCCCTCAAACCGGCCGGGCGTCCCCTGGCGGTTCCGGTGCACGCCGCGTCCCGGCGTCCGCGGGCGGACGCTGTCCGCGTCCGGCTAGACGGCCGGGGTCGCTCCCAGGACGCGCCGGCCCGAGATGCGCAGGCCTCCGGAGAAGTACAGGGAGATGGCGCGGCTGTAGACCCGGTGCTCCGCCTCGAGAATGCGCTTCTCGAGGGACTCCGGCGTGTCGCCGTCCAGGACCGGGACCGCCTCCTGCAGGACGATCGGCCCGCTGTCCACGTTCTCGTCGACGAAGTGCACGGTGCAGCCGCTGATCCGGACCCCCGATTCGAGGGCCTGGCGTTGCGCGCAGGTGCCGGGGAAGGACGGCAGGAGGGACGGGTGGATGTTCAGGATCCGTCCCTTGAATCGATCGACGAACCATCCCGACAGGAGCCGCATGTATCCCGCGAGACAGACGAGCCTCGCGCCCGCCGCCTCGAGGGCCCGCGCCATCTCCCGGTCGTGGTCCTCGCGCGTCGCGCTCCTGCGGTGGTCGAGGGGGAGGGTGGGGACGCCGCGGGCGCGCGCGGCCGCCAGACCTGCGGCCGACGGCTCGTTGCTGATCACCAGGGCGACGCGCGCGTCGAGGTCTCCCGCGTCGATGCGATCGAGGATCGCGACCAGGTTGGAGCCGCGCCCCGAAATCAGGACGCCTATCAGGTTCCCGGAGGACGTCCTCTCGGGCACGATGGCGTCCTCAGAGGAGCCGGCGGAAGAAATAGAACCCGGCCGCCACGATGCACGACAGGAGCGTCAGGCCCAGGTAGACGGCGGCCCGCTCGATCCGGCGGCGCATCGCCTGCCCCAGGGCCGCGCCGAACAGGACCACGGCGCTCGCCGTGAACAGGAGGCTCATGATCGTGAGATACCACACGTAGAGCTGCATTCCTCACTCCCTCGCCGCGGGCCGGGCGCCGGCGCGGGCCGGCTCGCTCCCCCGCGCGTAGATCACGTTCCGGTTGCCCCGGACGATCTCGCCGATCCGGAAGTGCTTCTCGCCGCGCCCCTCGAGGTGCTTCACGACCTCGCTCTCCCGGTGGAGCGGCACCACCAGGACCATGCCGATGCCCATGTTGAACGTTCGGAACATCTCGTCGTCGTCGATCCGCCCCTCCGCCTTCAGATAGTCGAAGACCGGCGGCACCGGCCAGGTCCCGACGTCGATGCGCGCCGCGATGCCGCGCGGCAGGATGCGGGGGATGTTGTCGGTGAAGCCGCCGCCGGTGATGTGCGCCAGCCCGTAGACGGCGCCGGTCGAGATCAGCCCGCGCAGCGCCGGCAGGTAGGAACGGTGCACCTGCAGGAGCTCCTCGGCGACCGTCCGGTTCAGCTCCGGCACCCGGGTGTCCGGCCTGAACCGCCGCCGCTCGAAGAAGATCTTCCGGGCCAGCGAGTAGCCGTTGGTGTGCAGCCCCGAGGACGGCAGGCCGATCAGCACGTCCCCCGACGCGATGCGCGCCCCGTCGATCACCTGGTCGCGATCGACCACGCCGACGATGAACCCGGCCAGGTCGTAGTCTGCCGGCTTGTACAGATCGGGCATCTCGGCGGTCTCCCCGCCGATCAGGGCGCAGCCCGCCTCACGGCAGGCCCGCGCCAGGCCCGACACCACGTCGGTCATCACGGCGGCGTCCACCTTCCCCATGGCGATGTAGTCGAGAAAGAACAGGGGGACCGCCCCCTGCACCAGGATGTCGTTGATGCAGTGGTTGACCAGGTCCATGCCGATGGTCTTGTGCTGGCCGGCGAGAATCGCCACCTTGAGCTTGGTGCCGACCCCGTCGGTGCTGCTCACCAGGATGGGTCGCTTCAGCGGCCCCGCGGCGGCCAGGTCGTACAGTCCGCCGAACGACCCGATGTCGCTGAGGACCCCTTTCTTGAACGTGCCCCGGGCGATCAGCCGGATCTTCTGGATGGCGCGCATCTTGGCGTCGATGTCGACGCCGGCGTCCTTGTACGTGAGGCGCCGCGCGGACGCGGCCGGGCGGGCGGGGGCCGCCGGGCGAGCGGCGGCCGCCGGCATCGCCGCGGGCTGCGCCGGGCGCTCCCGCCCCCCTCCCTTGATGCTCCCTGGCATGGACCGAGGCCCCGCGTGGACGCGACTGCCGCTGGACTGATGGTTTTGGGTCGCGGATTATATCCCAGGAGAGCGCGCCACTGTCAAACCTGTAGCACGAACCGGCCAGTGACGCCGCGGTCTACCCGCTGCGGGAGGTATCAGGGGCAGGCACGTCCTGCGCGAGGGGTGCCGTCCGACGCTGACCCCAGGGGACCTTGTCCACCCGGACACTCGTTCTCCGCCCGAACCAGATAGAAGTAGATGCCCGCGTCGGGCGGCAGATCCGGGTCCGCGGCATCCGTGAGCAACGTGTTCGTGGCGGCGCAGACGCCGGGGACTAGAAAGTCTGACGGATCCGTGCTCCTGATGACATCGTAGGATACTGCCGTCCCTCCCACCAGGGCCGGCGACATCCAGTCGAGCGTCGCGGCGTCCGGCAGAAGGAGGCCGCCAACCTCGCCCGGGGGGCCCCAGACGGCGGGGTTGACGTCGTCGCAATCTCCGCTGATCCGGGAGAACCCCGCGGGCGGGCCGCACGCCTGGAGAGTCACGGCACCGTTGCCGAGACCATCCGCATCGAGGTCCTGGAAGAATGTTCGCAGGATGCAGCCGCAGTAGGCATACCCGATACCGCCGGACATGAATCCCCCACCGCCTCCCCAGATCAGCATGAGGCTGCCCGTCCAGGCGGCGCCGAGAGAGGTACGACCGGAAGGAGCCTGGGATGTCGTCATGCTCGTCCAGACATTGCCTGCAGGGTCGTAACGGCCTCCGGCACCCGGAAAGACGCAGGCTCCCGTGCAGTCCTCCCCGCCCCACACCAGCATTTCCGAGCCGGTCCACAAGGCAGCATGCCGGGTGCGCCTGGCGGGAGCATCGACCGGCGACATGGCGCTCCAGCTGTCGTTCGTCGGATCGTAGCGAGCGCCATCGTTGAGATGGGTGAGACCCAGATTCCCGCCCCAGACCAGCATCCGGGTGCCGGTCCAGACGGCTCCATGGAACCTCCGGCCCGAAGGGGCATTGAGCGTGGACGTCGGGGACCATGAGTCGGCCACCGGGTCGTATCGACCTCCGGTGGAATTATTGATCCCGCTCCAGACGATCATCAGGCTCCCGGTCCAGACCGCGGAGTGTCCGGCCCGCGGAGCCGGCGCACCGGTCGTCGTGGTGGAGGTCCAGGTGTTCGTCATGGGGTCATAGCGTCCACCGGTGTTGAGATCGTTCACGCCGTTCCCCCCCCAGATGACCATCAGGCGATCGGTCCATATGACGGAGTGATTGTCGCGCGCGGAGGGCGCGCCGATCGTCGAGGTGGCCGACCACGTGTTCCCCACTGGATCGTATTGACCCCCGGTGTTCGTGTAGTTGTGGCTTGCGCTTCCTCCCCAAACGATCATCCGGCTGCCCGTCCACACGGCCGTGTGTTGCGAACGGGCGCTGGGCGCTCCGGCGAGTGCCGTCGGTTCCCACGTATCGGTCGCCGGGTCGTACCGACCGCCGGATCTCAAGTCGGCGTCGACGAGGCCGCCGGCGAACAGACCGCCCCAGATCACCATCCGGCTGCCGGTCCACACCGATGTGTGGCCCGCGCGCGAATAAGGAACATCGCCCGAAAAGGTCGGGGTCCAGACGTCGAGCGCCGGGTCGTACCGGCCTCCGGTACCGAGCGAGGCGCCAAAGCCAGACGTGCTGCTGCCCCCCCAGACCACCATCTGGCCCCCGGTCCAGACGGTGGTGTGATTCGAACGCCCCGCCGGGGCATTCGTAACCGCCATGTTCGACCACGTGTCGGACGCCGGATCGTAGCGGCCGCCGCTGTTGAGCAGGCCTCCTCCCCACACGAGCATCGCCCGGCCGGTCCAGACAGCCGAGTGACCGCTGCGGGGGCTGGGAGGATCCTGGCCCCGCATCGGCGTCCAACGGTCGGCGACTGGATCGTAGAGGGCCCCGGAGTCCGTGCCAGCCGTCCTGGTCACGCCGCCCCACACGATCATCCTCGTTCCTGTCCACACCGCCGTGTGATCGCGCCGTGCCTCGGGCGCGCTGAGCAGGGACGTGGGAGACCAGGCGTCGTTCACAGGATCGTAGCGGCCGCCCGAATCGAGAGGGTCATTCGCAATGCCTCCCCAGACCACCATCGAGGAGCCGGTCCACACGGCCGTGTGTCCGTATCGGGCTTGCGGCACGTTCGTCGAAGAGATCGCGGACCAGGAGTCGCTCAGTGGGTCGTAGGCGCCTCCGGTGTTCGAGAGACCTGTATTGCTGGAGCCTCCCCAGACGAGCATGCGACTTCCCGTCCAGACGGCCGGCATGAGGATGCGTGGCGTAGGCGCGTTGAGTGTCGAGGTCGGGCTCCAGGTGTCGGTCAGAGGATCGTAGCGGCCGCCCGTGTCGAGTCCCACGCGATTCTCACCGCTCCACACCACCATGAGATTGCCGGTCCACACCGCCGCCTGGCCCGAGCGCGGCGACGGGGCGCCCTGGAGCGAGGTCGGCGACCAGGTATCGATGGCGGGGTCATATCGGCCGCCGGTGTTGATCCGATCGAGGGCGCTGTCGTACCCGCCCCAGACGATCATCAGACTTCCGGTCCATACGGCGCTGTGCGACCGCCGGGGATCGGGGGATGCGAGGCCCGGGAAAGAGTCCCAGGTATCGAGAGCGCATCCGGAATTTGAGTCGATCGCCTCGATCTCCACGTCCGTGGCCACGGATTCGATGGCGTTCTCATCCAGGCCTGGCCCGACATCACCCCACCACTCGTCCCAGGTCCGCTTCGCGATGACGTAGCTCGCGATCTCGATTTCACCCGATCGCCACGCCAGCGGGACGTGGATCGCATAGGCTTCGGGTGTTTCCTGCACAGAACCGGGAGCGCCCGTCGCCGCAGGGAGCGACGATTCCCACCGGGCGAAGTCCTCCGGCGTCATGTCGAGGACGGCCGGCTCTCCTGGCGTGATCGCGCGCGGCTCCGGCCCGATGTCCGCCTCGCCGGCCGGCGCATCGGCGCGTCGCCTGAGCCTGAGAACGGTGCGCCCGTGCCGCTGGGCATGCGGGTCGATTGTGCCGTTCGCCAGCCGTTCGCGCAGATCCTCGATCGCCTGGCGGGTCGGGGCATGGATGGACTGATCGGAGGCGAAAAAACTGCGCGACAGCCGGTCGGCAAGTGCGGGACGGGCCAGACACTCCTGAATGAGAATGGGATCGTCTCCGAGGGCGGCGTACAGCTCGCGCAACCTCTGGGGCATCCGCGTACCGCGGATCATCCTGTCCATCTCCCGGCGAAGCATGTCGGCGGTGATCGGCGTGCCCCAGAAGACCTCGAGCACGACGGACCGTCTCAGGGAGTCCCGCACCTTTTTTTCGATGACCACTTTGGGGATGGCCTCATCAAAGGGAGCCGTCGCGGCCATCTGGTGGGAGTAATAGACTCGCTCGATCGCGCGCTGCGCGGCGACCCGATCCGCGAAGCTCAACTCTCGGGGCTCGGCTGCCGACACCGCACACAATAGCAGGGCCGATGCGCAAACGGGGTAGAGCGAAAAGCGATGTCCCTTCATGACGTCGACACCCGCTCTCCAGTCGCCGATGAAAACGCATCGCCACGCAGGGCCGATCAACCGCAGCGGACGCAAGGGTCTGATTTTTAACAGCTACTCTCAAATCAGGGCGCTGTCAACCGATTCCCGTGTTGAAGGAGGCCCAGGGCCCGCACCATCACACTTGCAGGACGATGCGGCCGGCTTCGTCTCGAGGTTAAACGGCGGTGGGAGTTCGCCCCTGACCGGGAGCCCGGAGGCGTATCGAGGTCGTCTACTCGGACCGGAGGGCCTCCAGGACATCGACACGCGACGCGCGCGTCGCCGGCGCGAGCGACGCCACGATCGCGGCGCCGATGAGCACGGCCGCTGCGCCGAGCAAGGGCAGCGCGCCCGGCAGCTGGACGTCCTCGAAGAGCCCCGCCGCCACGCGCGCGAGCGCGTAGCCGCCGGCCGCGCCGGCCGCGATCCCGATCGCCGCGATCCGCACGCCGTCCCGGAGCACGCCGGCCCGCAGGTCCCCCGGGGAGCAGCCGACGGCCAGCCGCACGCCGAACTCACGGGTGCGCGCGCTCACCGAGAAGGCCAGGACGCCCGCGACCCCGACGACCGCGATGAGCAGCGCAATCCCCCCGAATGCCGAGAACACGAACGCGTTCAGCCGCTGAGGCGTCAGCACCTCGGCCCGCACATCCTCGAGCGTGGCCGGCCGCTCGACCGCCTGGTCGGCGGAGATCTCGCGCAGGACCCGGGTCACGGAGGGGGCGAGCGTGTAGGGGTCTCCCGCGGCACGGACGAAGAGGCGGCTGGGCAGGCCCATCTGCTGAAGCGGGTAGTACACGGTCATCCTCGGCTCCTGGACGACGTTCTCGTCGTCCACGTCCGCGACGATGCCGACGATGCGGCGGGGCGTGGACGGCGTGCCGCGATTGGCGAACCACAGCCCCCGGTTCACCGCGTCGCCATTCGGGAACAGGCGCCGGGCCACGCTCTGGCTGACCAGGGCCACCGGTTCGCTGCCGTCGCGATCCTCGTCGGTGAAGTCCCTGCCCGCCAGGATCGGGACGCCGAGCACCTCGAAGAACCGGGGGGAGACGGGCCGGAACCGGCAGGTCGGGTTGTCTTCGCCGTTCGCGGGCTGGTACCCCTCGAACGCGAACTGGAACTTCAAGCCAGAGCTGGGGTCGCGCCAGGGGACGACCATTCCGGCCGCGACAGCCTCGACACCCGGCAGCTCGCCGACCCGCCGCGTGGCCTGCCGGAAGAAGTCGAGCGTCGCCGGGCCGCCGACGCCCGTCGCCGACGGCGGGACGTCGACCGCCAGGACCTGCCGCATGTCGAAGCCGGTGCTCGCCGCCTGCAGCGCCGTGAGCGTGGCGACCAGCATGCCGGCGCCCGCCAGCAGCACGAACGAACAGGCGATCTGGGTCGTCGCAAAGATCCGCAGGCGGCGGCCCGTGGCCGGCGTCATCCGCACGCCGCCGCCGGCCAGCCTCAGGCCTCCCGGCCGATCGGAGGACGGGAGCCGTGGAACATAGGCGAGCAGCACGGACGCCAGAAGGGCCAGCCCCGCCCCGATCCAGAGCACGCTGCCGTCCACCGTGGCTTCCAGAGCGCGAACCGAGAAGCGCGAGGCATAGCGGCCCGCCACGGTCACGAGAGGGTCCGCCAGCATCAGGCCGAGCGCGGCCCCCGCCGCGCAGAGGACCAGGCTCTCGGCGAACAGGGTGCGCCTCAGGGCGCCCCGGCTCGCCCCCAGAGCGGCCCGTACGGTGAGCTCCGCCTCGCGGCGGACCGAGCGGGCCAGGATCAGGTTGGCGACATTCGAGCAGGCGATGACGAACACCACCGCCGCCGCGGCCAGGAGCAGGAGGAGGACGGTCCGCGCGGGGGACGCGAGCTGATCGCCAAGCGTCCTGACCTGCAGCTGGACCTGGGCCGGCGCGGGATAGGCTTCGGGATGCTCGCTCATGATCGAGGCGTGCACGCCGGTGAGCTCGGCGCGCGCCGCTTCCAGCGTCGCGCCCGGCGCCAGCCGGCCGAACAGCTCGGTCATGCGGTGCCTGCGATCGGTCACCATCGTCGCCCCGAGATGGTGCGGGCTCGTCACGACGTTCGCGATGAGCTGGGTCTCCTCCGGATAGGGCACGGAGGGCTCGAGGACGCCGACGACGGTCGCGAGGCCCGGACCGAGACGGATCGTCCTGCCGATCACCGCGGGATCGCTGTCGAGCACCGAGGTCCAGAAGTGGTGCGTCAGGACCACCGCGCCCGCCGCCCCGGGGCCGTCATCGGCCGCGTTCAGCAGGCGGCCGAGCACCGGGCGAAGTCCCATGACCTCGAAGAAGGATCCGTTGACGACACCGGCCTTCACCACGCGCGGCTCGTTGCCGAAGCCGATCAACGTGAAGTCGACGGTGGAAAAATCGCCGAACGCGGTGACCGTCGTGACGCGCGACTTGATGTCGGCGATCTCCGGGACGGAGAAGGTGAGGTTGTCGGTGCCGATGCCATGGGCGGTCTGGCGGATGTAGATCAGCCGATCCGCGTCCCGGTTGACGAGCGGACGGAGGAGCACGCTCCGGACCACGCTGAAAATCGCCGCGTTGGCGCCGATCCCCAGCGCCAGGGTCACGATGACCGTCGCCGCCATCCCCTTGGCGCGTCGGAGCGACCGGATCGCGATCCTCACATCGGTGACGAATCTCATGGGACTCCCCCGTGATGGAACCCAGGTATGGCAACTTGCATGCCATCCGGGCCCGGAGCCTAACGGGCGAAGTCACAATGCTTTACGACCGCGCCCGCCGTGACGGGGCGTCCGATCGTGGGACGCGTGCGTCCGGACGCGCTACACCTGGAGCACGATGCGCCCCGTGACCTGGCGGTCATAGAGCATCTGGTGCGCCTTGGCCGCATCGGCCAGGGGCATGAGGCGGGAGACGACGGGACGAACCTTCTTCTCCATCACCAGGCGGAACGATTCCGACAGCTCGGGTGTCGTGGTCGCGAACGAGCCCTTGATCTCGAGCTCCTTCAGGATGACCAGGCCGGGCATGAACGACACCGGCTTCGTCTCGAGGTTGCCGACGACGATCAGGCGGCCGGCCGGGGCCAGGGAGCGAATGGCCTGGTCGAAGGTGAGCGCCCCGGTGATCTCCAGCGCCACGTCCACTCCGCGGCCGCCGGTCAGGCGGCGCGCCGCCTCCGCGAACTTGAGGTTCGGGGCGACGATCACCTCGTCGGCCCCGGCCTCCTTCAGGCGATCGGCCTTCTGCGGCGAGGAGGTCACCGCGAGGATGCGGGCGCCGATCAGCCGGCAGACCTGGATGGTGTGGAGCCCGACCCCGCCCGAGGCGCCGGTAATCAGCACCGTCTCGTCGAGCTGCACGCCGCCCCGGGCGCGGACCACGTGCAGCGCGGTCCCGATGGTGCAGGCGCAGATGCAGGCCTCCTCGTCGCGCAGCCCGTCCGGGATCCTGGCCAGGCCCTGTTCCTCCGCCACGACGAACTCGGCGTAGCCGCCAGGGATTTCCTCGCCGAAGAAGACCCCCTCCTTGCACAGGGTCGACCGCCCCCGCTTGCACAGATCGCAGCGGCCGCAGTGGACGCGCTGGATCGTGGCGACCCGGTCCCCCGGGCGCAGCGCCGGCACGCCGTGTCCGACCGCCACGACCTCGCCGGCGATCTCGTGTCCCAGGATCGAGGGAAGCTTGGTGCGCGGCAGGTTGCCGAGGCGGTTGATGATGTCGTGGTAGCACACCCCGACCGCCTTTACCTTGATCAGGACCTCGCGCTCGCGCAGCGATCCCGGATCCGGCGCCTCCACCTCCTCGAGGCGCAGTGTCTCCGGCCCGCCGAACTCCCGCATCACGATCGCCCGCATCATCCGATCTCCCATCGCTCCCCTCCTCCGGCTCTCGAGCCCGCGCCCCGGGGGCGCCCGTCACACCATGGCGTGCCGGATCCCGGCGGGATCCAGCGAGGCCAGAGCGCTCAGTTCGCTTTCCGTCGGACCGGGGGCCGTCTCCCCGTTCCCCTCGAACTCGAACCCGGTCCGGTCGCGCACCTCGTCGGCCCGGACCCCGTCGCGCCGCGACACGAGCGCAAGCCGTCCCGAGCGCAGGGCGAAGAGCGCGAGGTCGGTGACGACGCTCGTCTCGCGGTTCGCCGGGGCGGCGGCCGTGGTGACGAAGTCGACCGCGCCGACGAGCGCGCGCGGCGAGTGCCGTGGCACCGTGATCACGATCTTCGGAACATGCGGCCGCATCGAGGACGAGCCCGCCGGCCCTGGGAGCTTGACCCGGGGGCGCTCGTAGTCCCCGATGCAAGTCAGGTTCGTGCGCCCCAGGGCGTCCACCTGGGCGGACCCGAAGAACATCAGGTCGATCCCGCCACGGTGCGCGAGGTCGAAGAGCCCCGGAAGGGAGATCCGTCCTTCGCAGCGCTCGAGGAGCCGCGGGTCGACCGACGTCGGCGCGGCGGACCGGACGTCGGGATCGATGGCGCCGACGCAGTTGATATACGTCAGTCCGCGGGCGTGCGTGGCGCGCGCCAGGGCGACCGCCAGCATCGGCAGGGCGGACGCCACGCCGGTGGCCACGACGTCCCCGTCCTGGATCAGGCGCGCCATCTCGACGACCAGGCGGTCCGCCGGCCGCGCCGCGTCCCATCCGGCCGCGGGGGCCGGCCGCGTCCCGCCGACGCTCGACGGGCCGCCCGGCGCATCGG
>Ga0075421_100009488_pt1 | contig 11996 bp, 7 predicted proteins | sample SoiMetdeltSBSDD5_FD_75292 | JGI IMG/M metagenome (GOLD analysis project Ga0075421, IMG submission 75292) | Bulk soil microbial communities from a Populus tree surrounding site in Tennessee, USA - Soil MetaG P. deltoides SBSDD5 | ecosystem: Environmental > Terrestrial > Soil > Tree plantation...
TGCTGCCGCTGATGCTCGTCAACTTCATCGAATCGAATCCCATCCCGGTCAAGAGCGCGATGGCCGCGCTCGGCCTGATCGAGGAAATCTACCGCCTTCCGATGGTGCCGCCGAAGGACTCGTCGCGGGCCAGGATTCGCGAAGTGCTCGACGCTCTCAAGGGTGCGGCTCTGACCGCGGGCTCGCCCGGCCGCCGGGCATGACCCTCGCCGATCAGATCGAGTCACTAGCGGCGGCCGGGACGACGGCGGATCGCCAGGCGGCGCGCGAGGCGTTCGCGCAGCTCCGATCGCAGTTGTCGGCGGGCGAGGTGCGCGCCGCTGAACCCGATGCCTCGGCGCCGACCGGCTGGCGCGTCAATACCTGGGTCAAGAAGGGCATCTTGCTCGGCTTCAGGTTTGGCGACACCATCGACATGTCGGCCGATCACGGACGGTGGCCGTTCTTCGACAAGGACACGCTGCCGCTCAAACGATTCGAGGCCGGCGGCAGCGTTCGGGTGGTGCCCGGCGGCTCGACGGTGCGCGACGGCGCCTACCTCGGACGCGGGGTGATCTGCATGCCCCCGATGTACATCAACATCGGTGCCTGGGTCGGCGATGCGAGTCTCGTCGATTCGCATGCGCTCGTCGGATCGTGCGCGCAAATCGGCAGCCGCGTGCACCTCAGCGCGGCGGCGCAGATCGGCGGCGTGCTCGAGCCGGTCGGCGCCCTTCCGGTGATTGTCGAGGACGACGTGCTGGTCGGCGGCAATTGCGGCGTCTACGAGGGCACCATCGTCAAGCGTCGCGCCGTGCTGGCCTCGGGTGTCGTGCTGACTGGATCGACGCCGGTTTACGATCTGCCCAACGAACGGATCGTTCAGGGCGAGGGCGGCGGACCGCTGGTGATCCCCGAGGGCGCCGTGGTCGTTCCAGGCTCGCGGCCAATCTCGTCGGGCAAGGGACGCGAGTGGGGCCTCTCGGTCGCCACGCCGATCATCGTCAAGTACCGTGACGACAAGACCGACGCCAAGACCGCGCTCGAGCAATGGATTCGCTAGAGACGATCGCGTTCGCTCGAGCGCTGATCGACATCGATTCCACGACCGGCCGCGAGCAGGCTGCCGGTGTGTGGCTGGCGGACCGGTTGGGTGTTCTCGGCTACACGGTTCGCACGCTGCCGGTTGAACGCGGCTGTTTCAACGTGCTGGCGACCCTCGACGAGCCGGTCGTCGCCTTCTCCACCCACTTCGATTGCGTCCCGCCGTTCAGACCCAGCCGCGTCGCCGACGGGCGTCTCTACGGGCGCGGCGCATGCGACGCCAAGGGCATCCTGGCCGCACAGGTCGCGGCTTGTGAGCGGCTGCGCGCCGCCGGCGAGCGGCGCGTCGGCCTGCTGTTCGTCGTCGGCGAGGAGCGGGGCAGCGATGGCGCCATGGCCGCGAATGCCGTCGCCAATCGCGTGCGATACCTGGTCAACGGCGAGCCCACCGACAGCCAGCTCGCGCTCGCCACTCGCGGCGTGTTCCGCGCCCGGCTGCGCGCCACCGGTCGCGCCGCGCATTCCTCGACGCCCGAGCAGGGCGAATCCGCGATCGACAAGCTGCTCGATGCGTTGCTGCGGCTGCGAACGCTGCCGATGCCGAGCGATCCCCAGCTCGGCACGACGTTCTATTCCGTGGGCTTGATCGAAGGCGGCATCGCGCCGAACGTGATCTCCCCCAGCGCCTCGGCGGAAGTGATGTTCCGCACGATCGGGTCCGCCGACGATGTTCTGGAGCTGCTGCATCGCTTGACGCCGTTGGTTTCGGTCGAGGAGGTGCTGCGGGTCCCGCCGGTGCGGATGCACACCGTTCCCGGATTCGACGCACGCGTCTTTCCCTTCACCACCGACATTCCGTTCCTCGATCGATGGGGGCAGCCGCTGCTCTTCGGTCCTGGCTCGATACTCGTCGCCCACACCGACGGCGAGTTCGTGTCGCTCGCCGAGCTCGAGGCTGCGGTCGACAGCTACGTTCGTCTGGCGCGAGCCTGTTTGGGGTAGACTCCCCCAACCCCGCAATCGAGTCTTCCGTCTACTGCAATGGAACGCGCGGAAGACCCAGAAGGACAGATTCGTGCCCAAGGCGCGCCGGCTCTCGTATCTCGCGCTCGCGGCGCTGGCGCTGATCGGCGTTCGTCCGATGGCGCAGCCGGCGGCCGTGCCGCCCTGCAGGCTCGCGGCGGCCGATGTCGCCTGGATTCAGCGCGCGCTCGATGGATGGGAACAGGTGAGCCGCGAGTTCCTGTTGACGGACCCCACTCCGCTTCCATGGATCGTGCTGTATGACCAGGCCTGCGTCTGGCACCTGAACCCCGACGGCAACATGGCCGGCGCGCGCGTGGTCGAGACGTCGTTGACCTTTGCCGGCCGTTCCGTGCCAGTCCGGGCCGCGTCGCATGCCGGGACGTTCCTGCTGCCGAGCGGCGTGCCCGGTGAGGTCGAGATGAAGGCGAGCACCTCGCTCTACCGAAACGGGCGGGCCGCGTTCTTCACCATGGCGATGCCGAGCGTCTGGCAGACCAAGGATGTCAGCGGGCCGACGCGGGCCGAGTACCTGCAGGGCGTCTTCAGTCACGAGATGACGCACATTCGGCTGCTGCCGACGGTCAATCGCCGCGTCAAAGAGATCGCACGCGCGCACGACCTGCCGTCGCCGATGAACGACGATGTGATTCAGGGAGTGTTTGGAAGCGTCGATGGTTTCGCGGCCGCCATCAAGCGCGAGCGCGATCAGTTCTATGGCGCGATCGTCGCCGACCGCCCCGACAAGCGGATGGCCCACGCCAAACGCGGCCTCGAGTCCGCGCGCGCGCGGCGCGGCCGCTACTTCACCGGACCACACCACGCCTATGCGGAGGTCGAGTCGCTGTTCCTGATGCTCGAAGGCGTGGGACAGTGGGCCGCCTACCGCCTTTCGAAGGCGCGAGTCGCCAGCGACATCGAATCGATCCGCCTGATCCGCGCCGATCGCCGCTTCTGGTCCCAGGACGAAGGCCTGGCGCTCTTCATCCTGATCGACGCGCTCGTCCCCGGCTGGCAGTCGCGCGTCTTCACCACGGCTCCGGCGTCGCCGTTCGACCTGCTCGAGGAAGGGCTGCGCTGAGGGAGCTTCAGGCTCCAGGCCTCAAACGCCCGCTCCCGTAGCGTCCGGCTTTATCCGGACTTCAGCTCCCGTAGCGTCCGGCTTTAGCCGGACTCCAGGCGGGTAGGTACGCACGTTGCGCTCCCGATGCGCATGCGCACCAACTATCCTCGTCGCCTCGCCGGATTTGATTATGTCGGGTTCTACCGGTATTCCCTGACGTTCTGCGTCGACGGACGCCGGCAGGCGTTTGTAGAAGAGGACGCCGCGGCGCTGGTATGGACGCAGTTCCTTCGTACCGCGATCAAGAAGTCGTTCGCAATTATTGCGTCCTGCTTCATGCCCGATCACGTCCACATTGTGCTCGAGGGCCAACGCGAAGACGCTGACATGAAGCGCTTCGTGACGGTGGCCAAGCAGACATCCGGCCATCATTATCGAGTCGTCTACGCCAACCGGCTGTGGCAACGATATAGCTACGACCGTGTACTCAGGAGCAATGAGTCGACCAGGCAGGTCGTCGCGTATGTGCTTGAGAATCCAGTGCGCGCGGGACTGGTCGCATCCGTGGAGGACTATCCACACATTCGGTCATCGCTTTACGAGCGGCGGGAATTGATGGAGTTCGCGTACGGCGAGAAGACAAATCGGTCCGGCTAAAGCCGGACGCCACGAGATCCGGCTGAAGCCGCCACGAAGTCCGGCTGAAGCCGGACACTACGACGAGGTCCGGAGCCCGGAAGCCTATTGCAACGCCGTCGGCGTCGTCGGCTTCGGCGTTTCGAGCAGTTTCCACTCCGGTGGTTTGACGCCCAGCAGGTGCTGCACGAAATAGTCGTAGCGCTTGTGATCGCCGTAGGCGCCGCCCGATGTGTGCAGCGCGTTGGGGATCACCAGCAGATCGAAATTCTTGTTGTGCTTGATCAGCTGGTTGACGACCTGGAAGGTCGAGGCCGGATCGACGTTGTTGTCCATTTCGCCAACCACCAGCAGCACCGTGCCCTGCAGGCGATGGGCATTGTCGACATTGGACGAGGCGGCGTACTCGGGACCGATCGGCCATCCCATCCACTGCTCGTTCCACCAAATCTTGTCCATGCGGTTGTCGTGGCATCCGGCCGCCGACACCGCGACGTCGTAGAAGTCGGGATGGAAGAGCAGCCCGCCGAGTGAATTCTGTCCTCCCGCCGACGTCCCGTAGAGACCGACTCGCGTGATGTCGTAATACGGATACTTCGCCGCGACCGCCTTGTGCCACGCGATCCGATCGGGGAAGCCGGCGTCGCCGAGGTTCTTCCACGCCACGTCGTGAAACGCCTTGGAGCGATTGTTGGTCCCCATGCCGTCGATCTGCACGACGATGAAACCCAGTTCGGCGGTGGCCTGCATGGCGCTGAAGGCGCTGAACGACTTGGGCACGAACGAGCCCTGCGGACCGGCGTAGATGTTCTCGATCACCGGATACTTCTTCGCCGCGTCGAAGTTCGACGGCCGCAGAATCACGCCCCAGATGTCGGTCTTGCCGTCGCGGCCCTTGGCGCTGAAGACCTCGGGTGCCTTCCAGCCGGCTTTCTTCAACACGGCGATGTCGCCGGACTCGAGCTGGGTGACGAGCGATCCGTCGGCGCGGTGCAGCTCCGAGACTGGCGCGGCGTCGACGCGTGAATAGGTGTCGACGTAGAACTGCCGGTCGGTCGAGAAGTTGGCGACGTGATTGGCGTCAGTGGTGGTCAGCGGCGTCAAGCCGGTGCCGTCGACGTTGATCCGGTAGTAGTGCACGAAGTACGGGTCCTTGCCCGGATACATGCCGCTCGCCGCGAACGTGATTTGCCGCTTGTCCTCGTCGACGTGCAGGACGTTGCGGACCACCCACTCGCCCTTGGTGATCTGCTGTTTCACCGTGCCGGCGGCGCCGTCGTACAGATACAGGTGGTTCCAGCCGTCGCGCTCCGACATCCAGACGATGTCCTTGCCGTCGGCGAGATCGAAGCGGTACTTCTTGCCCGAGTAGCAGAAGAAGGTCTTGGGCTCTTCGCTGATCACGGTGCGCGGCTGCGCGGTGGCGGCGTCGATGGAGATGACGCGATAGAGCTGGTGGCCGCGCTGGTTGTACTCGAACGTCACCGCGCTGCCGTCCTTGCGCCACACCAGCGGCGTCACGTCGTAGGCGTTGGCAAACGTCGCATCGTCCACGAACATCTGTTTCTTGGTGTCGACGTGGAACAGCACCGGCTTCTCGCCGTCGAGCACGTCGCCGGGTTTGGCGTACTGCAGCGTCGAGTGCTTGGGTTGGAGCTGATCCTCCGGTGACGACTGCACGTAGTGCACGTAGCGCCGGTATCCCGGCTTGACCTTGTAGACGGCGAGCTTCTTCGAGTCCGGCGACCACACCAGCGAATTCAGATCGTAGTAGCCGCCCTCGGAGCCGTCGACGCTCAGCAGCGTGACCGCGGTCTTGCCGGTCTCGCGAACCGCCACGTTGTAGTTGTTGACCAGCGCTTCGAGCTTGCCGTCGGGGGACTTCTTGGCTTCGACGCCGTTGATGTCGAACTCGGCCCGGACCGGTCCGCCGAGCCCGCCCCCGCCGCGGCCGCCCCGGCCGCCCCGTCCGCCCCGCCCGCCAGGGGGTTCGACCTGGCAGTTCGACTCCCCGACCGTGCACCGATAGAGCACGTTGGTCACCGTGAACGTGATGAACCGCTCGCCGTCGGCGAAGTTGAACGTGTTGAAGGGGAGCGTGACCGCGGTGTACGGCTTCTCGGGTTTGATCAGCGTGGTCAGCGAGGCGGCGATCTTCTCGTGGTCGAACGCCGGGCGCTTCTGCTGCGATGTCGCATCGACGAGCACGAACTCGTTGCCGCCTTTGACCGACTTGCGATACCAGAACCGCGAGGTCTTCTCGACCCACGTCGCCGGCTCCGGCACGTTGACCGCAAGCCCCTGGACCTTGTCGCGGAGACCCATCGCGCGTTGATAGTCGGCCACCGTTCCCTGAGCGCGGGCCAGGCCCGGGGATGCCATGCCAAGCAGAACGATCAACGCCGAGACCGCGGCGACGCGAGTGATGCGCATCACTGTCTTCTCCCCTCTCCCGAGAAATAGGTGACGCAGATTCTAGCGGTCGGCATCGCCGGCCGCGAATCGGATTCTGTTATGTCCGCATAAGCGCTACCGCTCGTCGCCGGTCAGCGGGCCGGCTTCTCCGTCGACGCGGAAATCAGCATCGTAAGCGCGGTATAGAGGACGACCACGATCACCAGCCAACGGACGGTGCGGATATCGAGCGACTCGAAGAACTTGGCGGCGATGTAGACGCCGACCACGCCGCCGATCGCCAATCCGACGGCGTTGCGGAAGCTATAGGCCTGTTCGCGGATGAAGCGGAGGCTGCCGACCGGCATCAGGAACGCGCACGATCCCATCATGATGGGAAACGCGGTGCGCTCGCTCATGCCGAGCAGGCTGACGAGGATCATGCACGGGGCGTAGAGCCCGATGCCGAGCGTCATCAGCGCGCCGAGGAAGAAATTCCCGCCCAAGGCGATCGCGAGCTTCACGCCGCGCACCCCGATTTCCTCGCTGCCGGCGGGGAAGAGGCTCAACTGGCGCATCAACATGAACGTCGCCGCGGCCAGGAGCGCGGCGCCCATCCCGATTTGCACCTTCCGCTTCGACCATCGGCAGACCACCCCCGCGCCGAGCCAGGCGCCCAGCACCGCGGCGGTGATCATCGAGAACAACGTCAGCACGTCGACCGGGATGATGGACGTGAAGATGAACGCCTGCACGACCGTGGGCAGCGTGTGGCCGACGTTGAGGGTCCCGGGAATGATGCGGTCGGGCACCATCTTGAACAGACGGAAGACGGCGGTCGTGGTGGCGAAGGAGCCAATCCCGAGCGCATCGAAGAAATTCGTCACTGCCCCGAGCGCGATCTGCCCGCCATTGGGCGCCCCGATGTCCGTCGCGTGCGCGCCGTCCGGGCCCACGGCCGGCCCCGCGCTTCGCGCCGCCTTGATCCAGCCGAACACGTACACCGCCGTCAACACCCCGAGCGCAGCCAGTAACCCACTGATTGGATTCATGCCTGGGACATCCTCTTGTTAGGGAAAGTGGCCCAAGCGTATCCCGGCTCAATGACGGGAAGCAACGGGCGTACGACTTATGTGTCCATTCACTTCTCCCTTCGCTCGGCGACCTCTCACCCTGTAGCCCTCCATCCATCCCAGGCGGCTACCAGCCGTCAAGGCAGTGGGGTAGAGTTGGCTCATGAAGTCCATTGTGATGCGCTCGATTGCCGTGCTCGCGTGTGCTGGCGTGGCGCAGGGGCTGGCCGCCCAGGCCGCGCCGCCGGCGCCGCAGTCGTCGGTCCCGGCGGCGGAATTCGCGCCCGACGCGACCATCCCGTTCGATCCCGCGGTGACGACCGGCACGCTCCCGAACGGCCTCAAGTACTACGTGCGCCGGAACGGCCGCCCGGAAAAACGGATTCTGATGCAGCTCGCGGTCAAGGCCGGCTCCGTCGACGAGACCGAGGCGCAGCAGGGGCTGGCACACTTCCTCGAACATATGGGCTTCAACGGCACCACGCGATTCAAGCCGGGCGAGCTCATCGCCGCGCTCGAATCGTCAGGGTCACGCCTCGGGCCGCATGTCAACGCGCAGACCGGCTTCGACGACACCATCTACATGTTCCAGCTGCCGACCGATCGGCCCGAGATCGTCGAAAAGGGCATGCAGGCGCTGGCCGATTTCGCCGGCGGGATGACGCTCGATCCAAAGGAGATCGACAAGGAACGCGGCGTGGTGCTCGAGGAGTGGCGCGGCGGGTTGGGGGCCGGATCGCGCCTGCGCGACCAGCAGATCCCGGTGCTCTTCTATCAGTCCAAGTACGCCGAACGGCTGCCGATTGGCAAGCCGGAGATCTTGAAGGCGTTTCCCCCCACCGAGCTGCGTGCCTTCTACACCAAGTGGTACCGCCCCGATCGCATGGCGGTCGTGATGGTCGGCGACATGGACCCGGCGGCCATGGAAGCGTTGATCAAGCGCGAGTTCTCGCCGCTCGCCAAACCCTCGACACTGCCGCCCGACCGGGCGTATCCGGTTCCGCTTCCCCCCGACGTGCTGGTGAAGATGGCCACCGATCCCGAAGCGACACAGTCGTCGGTCTCGATCGTGCGCAAGCGGCCGAGCCAACCGCAGGACAAGATCCGCGACTACCGGCGCAGCCTGGTGAACTCGCTCGCCTATGAAATGTTGAACGAGCGCTTCGACGAGCTCGCCCGCAAGCCGGACGCGCCGTTCCTCGGCGCCGGCGCCTATGGGGGCTCGCTGTCGCCGACGGTCGACACCTTCTCGCTCAGCGCCAGCGTGCAGGACGGAAAGATCGTTCCCGGGCTGACCGCCATCGAAGTGGAAGCCAATCGCGTCGAGCGATTTGGCTTCGGCGCAGGAGAGCTCGAGCGCGCACGCAAGTGGATGGTCGCGAACTACGACCGCGCCTACGCCGAACGCGACAAGACCGAGAGCGGCTCGTACGTGCAGGAATACGTCAACAACTTCCTCGAGGGTGAGCCCTCTCCCGGAATCTCCTACGAGCACAAGCTGGTGCAGTCGCTGGTGCCGACGATCGACGCGGCGGAAGTCGCCGCGGCCGCCAAAGCCGCATTCTCCGATACCAGCCGGGTGATCCTCGGCGTGTCGCCGCAGAAGCCGAATCTCACGGTACCGAGCGACACGGAATTGAAGGGGGCGATTGCCTCTGCCGACTCGGTCGCCGTGACCGCCTGGGCCGATACCGCTTCGAGCGCCGCGCTGCTCGAACGCCCGCCGGATCCTGGATCGATCGTCAACCGCCGCGAGATTCCGGAGCTGGGCGTGACGGTGGTCAAGTTCTCGAACGGCGTCGAGGCGTGGCTGAAGTCGACCGACTTCAAGAACGATCAGGTGATGTTCGCGCTGGTCGCATCCGGCGGCACGTCGCTGGCCACGCCGGACAAGTTCGTCGAAGCGCAGCTGGCGACCGGTCAGATCGAGCTCTCGGGCGCCGGCGGCCACCGCGCCATCGATCTCCCGAAGCTGACCGCCGGCAAGCTCGCCGCCGCGTCTCCCTTCATCGGCACCTCGTCGCATGGCCTTCAGGGATCGAGCACGCCGGCCAACGTCGAAACCGCGCTGCAGCTGCTCTACATCAAGTTCACCGCGCCCGGCGACGATAGCGAAGCGTTCACGTTGATCAAGCGTCAGCTGCAGGCCGCGGTCGTCAACCGATCGAGCAGCCCGGCGGCGGTGTTCAACGACAAGGTCGCGGAAGTCAACACCATGAAGCACTACACCTCGCAGCCGTTGACCGTCGATCGCATTGCCGCGCTCGATCGCGCGGCCATGGTGTCGTTCTACAAGGCCCGATTCGCCAACGCCGCCGACTTCACGTTCTTCATGGTCGGCACCTTCAAGATCGATGACACGCTGCCGCTGGTTGGCCGCTATGTCGGATCGCTGCCCTCGACCGGGACCGCGACCAGCCGCTTCCGCGATCTCGGGATCACGTTCCCGTCCACCAGCGAGCGGGTGAAGGTCGAGAAGGGCCGGGAGCCGAAGAGCGACACGGTCATCAGTTTCTTCGCCGATCCACCGATCGAGGAGAACGAGCAGACGCGGGTCGAGGCGGCGACCGAGGTGCTCGAGATCGCGCTGCGTGACATCCTGCGCGAGGAGCTGGGGGAGACCTACAGCGTGTCGGTGGGCCTGGCGCAGGCACCGCCGCAGCGCGGCAGCGGCCACATCGCGATCCGGTTCAGCGGGGCGCCGGACAACGCCGAGAAGATGTCGGCGCGGGTGATGCAGGAAGTCGCCCGCCTGCAGAAGGAAGGTCCGTCGGAGGACCTCACCAACCGCGCCAAGGAGACCGCCAAACGGCAGCACGAGACCGCCCTGCGGCAGAACGGCTTCTGGCTTGGCCGGCTGCAGTCGGCCAAGCTGCTGGGCCGCGATCCGCTGCTGATCCTGAGCCGCCTGCAGCGCATCGAGGCGGTCAACCCGGCAATTCTGCACGAGACGTTCAAGAAGTACTTCCCGGCCGAGCGCTCGACCATCGTGACGCTGATGCCGGAGAAGTGAGCGCCCTTACCGCCGCCGATATCTGAACGCCACATTTGTCTCTTCGTCGACGACCAGCGGCTTGACGAAGCGATGTGACGAACCGGCCCGCGGCACGTCGATGCGGACCGGCAGGACCCCGGCGGCACGGCGTTGCAGGCTCTGCACGTTGACCGAGGGCTCCGCCACCTGCGCCTGCGCGCGCTGATCGCGATCCGACGATCCGCGCCGCGCGCCGTCGAGCGGGTTGGCGGCGTAGTTCTGCACGTTCGCCGAGCTGCGTGGGTCGATGAGCGGCGCGTCGGCAGCGACGCTGACGGTTTCGTTGATCGCGCCGACCTGAAGCTGAAAATCGATCTGCCGTGGGCGCTGGTCGTACGCCAACGAGCGCTTCGCGGTCCTGAAACCTTCGAGTTGCCCGGTCACGACCAGTGTGCCCGCCGGGAGCCCCGAAATCACGTAGCGTCCCTCGCCGTCGGAGATCGCGCTCATGCGGCGGCCCGAGACCTCGGCGATCAACGTTGCGCCAGGAATGACACTGCCCGTCTGATCGACGACGCGGCCCGCGATCTGGCCCGCGGACAGCGGTCCTGTCGCGCCCGATTCGTGCGCCGCCCCAGTCACCGTGACGACTTCGCTTCCGACCTCGTTTCCGCGCAGCAGATCGGCGGCGATCGCGCTGCCAGTAAAACGATCGGCGCGGTACTGATCGGGGACGAACAGCTCCCACTCGACCACTCCGACCGGCACATCCATGCGCGGCAAGGTCATCTGCATGTCGCCTTTCTTGGCGAAGGCGGGTCCCGCATGTAGATAGACGAACGACACGTGGTATGGTCCGTCGGGCCTGAAGCCTGGACGCAGCAGCGGTATGCGCATGCCGTCGGATCCTTCGGCGGGCTTTGCCGCTGCTCCTGCGACCTCAACCGACAGCATCGTCGCGCCCTGCGGCAACACGACCCGCATGAACGGCTGCGCGCGATTGCGGAGGGTCAAGGCCATCTCGGTGAGCGCCCGTCCTTGGCTCGTCAGCAGCGTGGTGGCAACCGCACGATCCGCGACCGCGGCCAGTACCGAGGCATCGGGGAATCGCGTCACCGCGGCAGACAAGGTTGGCACGCCAGACGGTCCGCGCTGATAACGGTACGCGGACAGCAACGGCTGACGCGCGGCCGCGCTGATGGCGGGATCGACTTCGCGCACGTCCATGCGGCGCAGCGTGGGCGCGTCGGCCGCCGACACTTCGAGCGTGCCGCTGCCTTCAATCGCCACTTCGCCGGTCTCGCGCTGCGCGGCCGCGATCGTCGGAAAGCCGGTCTCGAGCCGGAACGATCCGCTGACGGAGCGCTCGAGGTTGAGCAGAAACTGATGCCGCCGGCGTGAGGGCGAGGACACGAACAGCGTGACGCGGTTGCCCTGTTGCTCGGTGCGATCGAGAGAGCCGCCCGTCGCGCCGGCCAGCTCGTAGCCAGCCGGCAGCTGCACTTCGAACTGCGCCGGCTCACCCTGCACGATGGTGAGATCCAGCAGGCTCAGCAGCCGCAGGTCGGCGTCACCGATCGTGATGAGGGTTTTCACGTCGGCGAGCAGGCGAACATCGCGCGGAACGATCGTCTGGCTGGTTTCGCGCGCCGACCACCAGACCTGTGTGGCGGATCCAGGATCGAGCGCGGCCTCGACGAGCGTGCGGCCGGCCGCCGACGTCCGGCGCAGTACCAGGCCCGGTGACACGCGGAGATCGGACTGCTCGCCGGGAACGTCGAAGGTTGCGGTTGCGCTGCCGGCGGGCGGA
>Ga0075421_100009490_pt1 | contig 11996 bp, 4 predicted proteins | sample SoiMetdeltSBSDD5_FD_75292 | JGI IMG/M metagenome (GOLD analysis project Ga0075421, IMG submission 75292) | Bulk soil microbial communities from a Populus tree surrounding site in Tennessee, USA - Soil MetaG P. deltoides SBSDD5 | ecosystem: Environmental > Terrestrial > Soil > Tree plantation...
GTCCGCATGGCGCGCCGGCCGCGCGGTGGGCGACGGTATCACCCGCGGTGAGAAGTACAGCTATGATCGCGCCGGCCGGCTCCTGACGACGACCGATGCGGCAGCTTTTACCGAGACCAATGAGTACAACGCGCTGGGCGACAAGACCAGCTTCATCGACAAGAACGGCGCCAAATGGCGTTACGTCTACGACCGGCAAGGGCGCCTGTTCGACCAGTTCTCGCCGCCGGCGCCGGTGCAGGTGAGCAATGAGACCGCGCCGACCAACCGGTCGCTCCAGACGCGGCTTTACCTTGACGCGTTCGGCAGCTTGGTTAAGCGGATCGAAGCGGCGCAAACGGTCGATCAACGGATCACGGAGTACGCTTACGACCGCCTGGGGCGGCAGATCATCATGGCCCAGCCGGGTTGGTACGACCCGGCCACAGGCAGGGTCGAGGCGCGCTGGGCGGAGGGGCGGTTTCAGCGCGGTCTGGCAACTACCTACGACGCGCTGGGTAACCAAGTCCGCACGAAGCTGCAAACGGGCATCAACAGCTATCAATACGAGTACAAGACTTACGACAACCTCGGCCGCGTGGCGCATGACGTTGACGCGTTGAACAATGTCACGCGCTATACCTACACGTCCTTCGGCGAGCAGAAGACGGTGACGCGCTACAGCGTGACGATCTCCGGGACGCCCCTGAACGGTATGTACTGGACCGCCGGCGAGATCGACCCGCAGCTCAATTGGGGTCGTGACGAGAACGGCAACCTGCTTGAAGATGCCTATGCCCGTCTGATCTGGCTGGAATACGACCAGCTCGGCCGCAAGAGCTCCGTGACGCTGCCGACCGCAACGTTCTACTCTACGCGCACGCCTGGGGACACGAGCCAGTCCAATCCCTACAGGCTGAACCCGGCCTCCGTCGTCGGCGTGGAGGACGCCGCCACCACCCTCTACGAGTACAACCCTTTCGGCGATCTGACCCGGCAGCGCGTCCTCGCCTCCAACATCGTCGACTGGCAGGACACATCCTTCACCTACGATGCTATGGGCCGCCGGACCACCAGCGTCGACGCAGCCGGCAATGTCACGGGCACGTTCTACGATGCCGTCGGCAATCTGGCGCGCCAGGAGGAACGCATCCCGAATTCCGCCGGCGCCGACCGCATCAGCGAATTCAGGTACAACGTCCTCGACCAGCAGACGCGCGTCGATCGCTATGGCCTGAGGTACACCGACGCCAACGGCGTCGATCACGGCCTGGTGCAGTGGACCTGGGAGAACGGCGGCGGCTGGGTGGATCCGGACGCCGATGTCGCAACCACCGTCAGGACGACCACCTACGACGGCTATGGCCGGCCGCTTGGCGTCACGGATGCGGTCGGCAATCTCACGTCAATGCGCTACAACGCGCTGGGCCAGTTGGTCCAGGTGATCGTCCCCGCGCGCCTCGTGGCGCCGCTTGCCGCCAACGGCGAAGACGCCGTCGATCCGTTCCGCAATCAGCTATCCGAAACCCTCGTCACGTCGATGACCCTGGACGCTTTCGGCCGGGCGGTGCGCCAGGTTCGCGCTACATCGATGGGAGGGGACGCGCGCGAGACCCTCCAGAGCTACGACGCCGCGGGCAATCTCGTCAGCGCCACCGACGCCGAGGGCAACGTCAAGGAACGCGCCTACGACTCCGCGGGCCGCGTGATCAGGGAGACGCAGGCGATCCATGCCGATCTGGGTCCGTTGGGGATCAACGGACAGGGGCTTGAGCGTCGCTACGCCTACGATGCGCTCGGCCAGCTCACCGACACGCTCGACGTTTATATCGACGGCGCGGATCTGGCGCAAAGCGGCAAGTCCGTCGCCTATAACGCCTTCGGGGAAGTATGGGAGGAACGGCGCAAGTGGGGCCCGGCGAGCCAGAGCCCGATGGCCCTGAACTCGGCCAGGGTGGCCGTCTATCACTACGACAACGCTGGCCACGTGCAATCGAAGGTGGCTGCCGATGGCGCGACCATCTACTACTACAACCTGCTGGGCCAGGTGACGCGCGAGGAGAAGACCGGCAACCACATCGCCCCCTACGACGGCGCCGGTGACCGCGTCACGGAAATCGAGTACGACGTGCTAGGTCGCGCGACAATGATCCGCAGGCCTGCGTTCGACGCCGAGATCACCTCCGGGGAGTCGACTGTCAGACTAGTGACACCGTATTCGATGCGCAGTTACGACCGCTGGGGCAATCTCGGCAATTACGAGGAGGGCGGCTACGAATTCGTCAACGGCCAGACGGTTTACGCGGGTTGGCGGCTCTTCCGCACTTACAATTACGACGACAACAACCAGCTCGTCGCGGAATTCCTCGGAACGCACGAATCCGTGTCCTCGAGCGGCGTAGTAACGGGCGCCCTGATCTCCAAACTCCTGTTCCGCGATTTGCTGGGCAATGTGGTAAAAGAGGTCGACGAAGCTCGCGAACCACAGACAGAAGAGCTAATCGGCTCGCGCACGCGCCACAAGCAGTACAACAGCGTCGGTCAGCTGACAGCAGAAATCGATGCGACCGGCCGCAAGGTCGAGTACGCCTACAGCATCTATGGCGAGAGGCTCGGCACGCGCAACGCGCGCGGCACGGTGTTCTTCGATCGCTATGACCGCAATGGTAACGTCCGTTTCCAGGGCGTGCTGCGTACAGCTGGGCCGGCCGGCGCCGGCGAGTACGACAGTCAGGCCGGCGCGGGCACGATCGTGCGCACGTACCTCAACGCCTACCTGTACGATCAGGCCAACCGCCGCTTCGCCAGCAAGACCTTCACCGAAAGCGCCGACGCGCCGTGGTCTTATACCTGGCTGGACGGGCGCAATTTCGGCATCCAGCAGCGCGATGCGATGGGGGTCCTCACCCAGTGCCGCTACGACCAGTTCGGCAACAAGGCGGTCGAGATCGACGGCGCGGGCGTCCGGACGGAATGGGACGCCGCGACGACGGACTACGTGGTGGGTCGCATCGAGACCTACCAGCAGCCCACCGACAGTGGCTTAAAGTTCGGCAGCTACACATATAATAATTTCGGCCAGCTGAAAATCCATGTCCTGGGCAACACCCGCACCGAGTACGACCGCCACAAGAACGGTCTGATGAACACGGTCACTGTCATGCCGGACGTCACCCGGCCCAACGTAAGCGAAATAACGACCTACCAGTACGACGCCAGAGGTCAGGTCACGAGGGAGGGCCGGATCGACTCGGATTCGATCCAGACGAAGATTTTCATCTACGACAATCAGGGCCGGCTCGCGCGGGCCAAGGATAATATCAAGTCGCCGGCCGGGCCGATCTGCGATGTGCAGTACGCCTACGACGAGTGGAGTAACGTGCGCCGGATCCGGGCGGACTACATGCAGACTTCGGTCGAGGGGCCGCGGGCGAGCGATGACTGGTATGACTATGACGCGGCGGGCCGCATGACGGTCTCCAATGGCGCGTTGTCGGGCGGCGCCATCCAGGCCAGTGTTCCCGGCAGCGCGTGGATCGGCTACGACACCGTGGGCCGCAGGAGCGAAACGACGGAGTACCTGCGCAGGAATCGCACATTGATCTACACCTGGGACACGATGCGCGACGAACGCTACGAGTATGACGACCTCGGGCACTTGCGCCGGATCGAGCAGCGTGTTCGTGACGTTAACATCGTCAAGACTGACGCCGATGGCACGGTGTCTGAGCCCGACAGGGTGGGCCAGTGGCACACGCTGTCCACCCGCGCCTCGAACCTGCGGGGCGACGTCACGCTGTCCGATGAGTGGACCCGGATATCAGGCACACCCTTCCAAGTACCCGCGCGGCTGGGGGCCACGACCACGGCGTACCGCGCCGATGGCCAGGTCTCCTGGACCAGGACTGACGCGGTGGACCCGAAGAAGAGCACAGAGACCCAGAACACCTACAACGCGCAGACCGGAAAGTTGGACTCCTATGTGTTCAATGCCTTCCGCTCCGATGGCGTGCCATTCACCACGAGGTTCGAGTACGACCACACCTTCCAGAACGGCGAGCGGGTCGTGCGGCGCATCCGCGATGTCAATAACAGCCTGGAGACGACCAAGGTATACGACCTGTTGGGCCGCCTGTCCTCCGAGCGAGTCGAGCTTCAGAAGCCGAACGGCGCCGGCAGCGACCGCTACGAGGAGCGCTTCTACGAATACGGCGCCCAGGGCCGCATCATCTTCAAGGACACGCGGCTGCGCCTGTCGGCCAACGGCCCCGGCACGGAGCCGCTGCCCACGCCGAGCACGGGCCAGCAGACTTACGTCTTCGCCGGCGACCGCACGGTCGCCACCGTAGGCGCCGAGCGCCTTGCCGGGGCGACGAAGTTCGATTTCGCATACACGCCGATGAGCGAAGCGGCGGGCGGCAACGCCTCGCGCTATGTCGTGCAGAGCGGTGATTCGCTGATCGACATCGCCCAGAGGAGCTATGGCGACGGCGCCCTCTGGTACGTAATTGCCGACGCCAACGGCATCACCGCCAAGCCCGACGATCCACTGCCGACCACCGAGGTCGGCAAGGCGTACGAGATTCCCGGAGTGATCCGCAGCAGCCACAACGCCAGCACCTTCAAGCCCTACGAGCTGGCGGAGATCATCGGCAACGACCGGCCGATCGCCATTCCGCCGCCGCCGCCGCCGAAATACAGCGACATCGAGATAATCGCCGTCGCCGCCGCGTCGATCACGATCCAGGTCGGCGCGACCATCGGATTGTCGGCGCTAGGGGTGCCGTTGCCTGTGAGCGTCGGTATCGGCGCGGGCCTCGGCAATCTGGCGGGCCAGGCGACGTCGTGGGGGCTGGGCATGCAGGCGCCGGGCCAGGACGGGATCAACTGGGGCGGCGTCGGGATTGCCGCCACGGAAGGCTCCGTGTTCTCGGCGCTCGGCCCGGTCGGCGCGCTCGGTCGGGAAGTCTGGCAGCAGGCCAAGAGCGGCTTCGATGGTTGGACGAGCGGCCCGGGTCTGAACTGGACCGGCATCGGGGGCTCGCTGTTCAATGTCGGCTTCGACGCGCTAAGCCCCGTGCTCGGCGGGCCGAGTGTCGGAGCGCGAGCCGGCGCCCCCGGCCAGTTCCACTTCAACTTCAGCCTGGCCGGGTGGATCAATAGCGCCTTCAACCCGAGTTCGGGTTGGGCGATCCCGGGCAGCGGACGCCGACCGTCGGTCGGCGCGTTCGAGTACTTCTACAGCGCGGCGGCGAGCGGACTGGTCAGCATGGGCGTCGACTGGATTCGCCACCAGATCGAGCGGCCGAGCGCACCGGCTAAGGTGGCCAGCGCGCGTTGGATGCAGGCGAAGTTCGAGGGGGCGGCAACAGATCTTTTCGAGGGGGCGGTAACAGTTATTACGGAGGTCGTCGTCGATGGACGTCGTTACTCGGCAGAGGTCGATCCTTCGACCGGACAACTGGTGGTCGTCATTGATGGACGTCGTTACTGGGGAGAGGTCGATCTTTCGACCAGACAACTGGTGTGGCTCGAGCCCGTCGGTGATCAGACCCTGTCCGTCAGCAAGCGGTATGAAGCCGGCCCCCAGCAGGTTTCCGTTGCAGAACAGAAGCCGGCCCTCTCACAGGAGTCGGCTCTCTCGAGATTCTGGACGGCGATAGCGATGGCCGAGGCCAAGAAGGTCGCGGAAGCGGAAATGGAAATCTTGGATCGTCGCTATCTCGCGTCAAAGTACATATGGCTTTCAGGTTTGGAGGATCCGTCTACCTCCCGTAAGGTATTAACGGATAACCAAGTCGCTCTTATTGAATCCCGCATCCCCGCCCTCCGTGGGCTCCGCGAAGCCTATTACGCTAGTGGTTCGAATACTGACGCTAGCATACTTGCGCATCTAGAAGGCGATCTTAGAACCAGGCTACTTGTCAGCAAGCGGATGAGGGAAATAGAACCAGTCAGACAAAAAGCAGAACAGGCGACAGGGGCGAGTTGGGAGGATCTTTCGAACAGCGCTAAAAGTTACTGGAGAATGAAAATAGGGCGCCCCGAATGGCAAGTCGGAGGTAACCCACTAACTGATATGACTGGTTCGATCTTAGAAGAAAGTCAAAGTACGGACGTCCAGGTTTTTCAGGCTGCAGTGGTCGGCCCGCTAACGGGGTTTGCAATGTCTCCAAAGCCGGGGGCGCCGGCTCAGCCACCGGTAAGGACGGGGCCGGTGATTTCAAGGTTGCCTGCGGCTGCAGTCGGTACAGTGGCTCAGAACATCGATCAAGTTCTTATGGAGCTTCGCGACCAAGCGACCAACTTGACGCGGAGAGTTTCTAATCCTGGGGGGCAGCTTTCGCCTACAAAATTTGGCTCAGTCAACGATTCCATCTTCAAGAGTCTTGTAAAGCAAGCTGTACAGGACGGTCGACTGCCAGCCACAATACGGACGTCCCCAAGTAGCATGAATGTGCCAGGAAGTAGAGGTATTGATGTTTGGGATACAGCTACGGGAAGAGGGTGGGACTTAACAACTGCGCGATCTGAGCAAGTGCTTGGCCATGACTTAAGGTATATGGGCGAAGCCGCACCCGACGGAACAGTCGTTACAGATGTAACTCCTCTTGTTTATTCAAGGTAGTAAAGCAGCACCTGCAAAATATGAGACGGAATGCGCTACCAGCGGAATTCATAAATTGGTCGCTCCTGAATGCTGGCAAACTCAGAAAATGTCCGACATACTTCAGTTTGTCGGGGGTTTCGGCAGTGTGCGAGTGGTGGAAGCCAGCGACAGACTGAAGCCTGAATCCACGGATAAGGGCGTAATGAAAGGGAAAGATCGTCTCGGCGACGGTAGCGCAAACCGGCAGTTTGCGCCGCTCGATCAGAGACCCTTCGGTCAAGCCCAAGCCCTTTCGAGCGTTGCTCAGCTTCGATCAATGTCCGATAGAGGAAGCGGCGCAAACTGCCGGTTTGCGCTACCTTTTTCGATCGCTCCTTTCCCTCAATTGTTCTTCATCTAAAGGGTAATCGGAGCTATTCACACCGCAGCATATGCACATGACCGGCCTGCGCGCCAAGAGCCATGCGGACGCCGATCTCGCGCGTGCGCTGGGCGACGGCAAACGCCATCACTCCGTAAAGCCCGAGCGCCGCGAGCAGCAAAGCGAGGCTGCCCAAAGCTGTCGCAAGCTCCGACGCCACACGGGCGCCATTGATGAGCGACGGTTCCCCGAAAACCGCTTCCATCGTTCCTACGCTGAGAAACAATCTGGGATCTAAGGCGAAAGCTTCCTTTCGCGCCAACTCTTTCACACCAGCGGCGTCGTGCGCGGCGCGCACCAATAACTGGCGATACTCATCTATAAATGGGAGCTGCGGCGCGTAGAAAAACAATGGCGGGATGTGACCGGGGCGATAGATTTGGTTATCTTGCGCGACGCCGATGACCTTCGCGACAGACATGATGACACAGACGCTGCCGTCGCTCATCGGTCGTTCAACACGCATAGTTTTGCCGAGCGGAATTTCGCCGGGCCAGAGGTTGCGCGCTGTTGATTGGCTTACGATGATAACCGGGATTTTTAACTCCACGTCTTCCACCATAAAGCCTCCCAAGAATGACCGGCGTTCCGATCGTATCAAGGTAATTTGCCGTCACCCATTGAAATGGAACCTGCTCGAACTGCTTGTCGAGCGCCTTCCGCTCCCCTGGCCCTCGCTCGTCTGGCAGAATTATCCTCACCTGTCCGCCCGAATCAGCCTGGGGACAAACCGATTGCACGCCATGCAAAGCCGCCAAGCGCGACATCAATTGCTGCTGGAACAGTCGTTCGCCTGGCGCGCCCTTCTCGATCAATTTCCGACTGTACTCGACAACCAATAGTTTATTCGCTACATAACCGCGGTCGGCGCCTCCCGCCTTCGTCAGCGCGCGTATCAGCAAACCTGCAGGAATCAACAGGACAAAACAAAACGCGACCTGAGCGACGACCAATCCATTGCGCAGCCAGGAACGGGCGCTGCGGCCGCCAAACGCCACATGGCCCCCATTGATAACCGGAATCAAGTCCGGACGTGTGGCGTGCAAAGCGGGGGCCAGGCCGAACGCCACACTGCTGAGCAACGACAGCGACATTGCGAAGACCAGCACACGCCAGTCGAGAGTAAGGCTGAGCGCGGTTTTAGCGAAGATTCTCCCGCTGGAACGGGCAAACACCCAGGGAAAGAGCAGTTCCACACTCCACCGCGCGAGCAGAATGCCGGTTGCGCCGCCGGCGACCGCCAACAGAAAGCTTTCGGTCAACAACAGACGGATCACCCGCCAACGGCTCGCGCCAACGGCCAGTCGCACACCGATCTCTGAGGCGCGCCCGGCCCCGCGCGCCAGCAGCATGTTGGCGATATTGGAACAGGCGATCAGCAGCACCAGCCCGCTTGCGCCCAGCGCGATCGCCATTGTCGTCCAGAATGATTCCGTCTTACCGATACCGAAGGCCGGCGCGACGCTGATGAATTTTTTCGGCCCTGGGACTACGTCGCCGTGCGGCGCCTGGTTCTGCAGCAAAGCCAATTCCGCCTGCGCCTCTTCTATGGTCTTGCCGGTCTTCAGGCGCGCATGCAGGCTCAACCATGAAAACTCCTGATCGCCGAACCAGTCTCTGTCCTCAGACTTTGGGCCCGCGAAATGGAGTGTCGCCTTGTCGGCGCGCATCATCAGCGGCAGCCAGATGTCGGGCATCTCAATTTGCACTCCGACAAAATCCTGACTCGTTACTCCGATTACCGTAAACGACTTCCCATTGAGCAGCAACCTACGACCGACAACATTTAAGTCCCCGGCAAAACGCTGGCGCCAAAAATAATGGCTTAGGACTATCATCGCATCTCGCCCCTCCACGCGATTCTCTTCCTGTGTGAAGAAGCGTCCGAGTCGCATATCGCCGCCGAGCATGGATAAAAAGTTGTCGGAAGTGAATATCCCTTTGATCTCCACCGGCTCGACGCCGGAAGTCTCTTCACTCAGCAGAAATTTCTCCTCAATTGTGGGAAGGAAGTCTGAGAGAGTCTGCGCATGATCACGGTAATAAACGTAATCGGGGTACGAGAAATTGCGGCCGGCGTCATCGCTCTGGCGCTCGATTTTGATTACATTGTCAGGATCTTTTATATGACTCGGGCGAAGGAGCAGGTTGAAGCCGGCAAAGAGCGCTGTGTTGACGCCAATACCCAAACCAAGAGTGATGATGGCGATCAGCGTAAAGGCCGGTTTCTTAAGCAGCGTTCGCACGCCGTAGCGCAGATCTTGCCAAAGGTTCGTCATCACATCATCCATCTTCCAGCGCAAACACTAACAACCGTTTATTTAGCAAGGAATGGATCGTTTCATCCTTGCGGGCATAATGATCAAACATTGTGCCAGGGCGCTGTCGCTCTAATTGCTCGAAATACTTGGCTTGACTTAGCGGTTGTATGAGATTTCGGGCCATGGATGTTCGTTTCTGGGACGACTCTATCTCGAAATTGAAAAGCAAGGATTGAGCGGCGCCGAACGTCGGGACGAACTACAGGCCGCCGCTCGTCAACGCGCCCGCCGCGGCGAATCTGGAGGTCGTCCATAACCTTTAATTGCAATCTGCGCCAACGTACGGATAAAAATGTTCCCGTCTCATGATCGATTTCCCTTCCCGTTCTCGCCTGTGCAGATGAGCGGAGACGATTGCCGGCCTCGAAGCAGAGGACGCGGCGACGGCCGCCAGGTAACAATCGAAACCGAAAAGGAAAAGTAGACAGAATAGTCGTCTGTTATTACTACAACCACAATCAAACGTTTGCTCGGGCCTGAAGGTCAAGAGATATCTCAGGGCTGGCATTCTGTCGTCAGAGAAGAAGCAGGCTGAGACGGAAGCGGCGCGCGTTCGCGTGAGCTGGCGCGAGGGGTTGCAATGCCCTTCGATCAGGCTCACGCCCGCGCGCCGCGACATTCCGGGCCACAGGCGACGAACAAAGCCTAAGGTAAGGCCATCGCTCACAGCTCAGCTCCGGCGAGATAAAGAAGGAAAGATTTATGCGGAAACAATTTGCGATTTTGAAACGAACGATTATGGGATTGCTAGCGACGCTGGTCCTCGCCGGCGCGCCGATGCGCGCCGATGCGGGCGTCACGCCAGTCGCCAAGAACTGCAACCCGGTCAACTTTCTGGGAAGCGTCTGGCAGGATTTGCTCGGACGCGACATCACTCGCAGTGAGAAGGCGTCTATGCTCGATTTTCTCGATAGCGGCGGCAGTCGTGCGCAGGTTGCGCAGATCGTACTCAATAGCGGGGAATATCGAACCAAGCTGGCGCAAAGCTTATTCCAGCAGTTCCTGGGCCGCGCCGGCGCCCAGACTGAGGTCAATTTCTTCTTGAGCGCGCTGCAACAGGGCGTGACTGTGGAGCAACTGATCGCCGTAATTGTCGGCTCAGACGAGTATTACCAGAATCGCGGCGACGGGACGAACAACGGATTCCTAGAACGGCTTTACCATGACCTCCTCGGCCGTCCGGTTGACGAAAGCAGCCTGGCTTCTTTCACCGATCTGTTGAACAGAGGCGGCTCACGGCAGCAAGTGGCTCTATTCATACTCGGCGGCTCGGAGTACCGATCCAACCAGATCCAGAGCTTCTTCAAAACGTTTCTGGAGCGGCAAGCCATCGACAGCGAGATCAACTTCCTCCTCGCCCTCTGGCAGCAGGGCGCGAGACGCGAACAGATCATCGCCCAGATCATCGGCTCGCAGGAGTATTGCGAGTTGGCGGGGCGCACGCCACACGGCCATCATTCATAGAGGCGCCATAAGCACGAACGTTGGGAAGCGGCGCCGATTCAACCGGCAGAATCTCGATCAGCCCATTCTGGCGCGGCTCGAACGCGCGGTCTCACATCCGCAATTTTTTTCTTTGAGTGAGAAATTTGGCTTCCCGTTCCCGCCTTTAAAGGTGAGCGGCGATGATCGCCGGCCTCGAAGCCGGGGACGCGGCGTCGTCGTAGGCCATAAATATGGAGAGTAATTATGAATATGATTCAGAAGGCATTGGTGCAAACAAGCTTTGCGCAAGTCCGGCTTATCGCGGACGCGGCCGCCGCCTTGTTCTATAACCGTTTGTTCGAACTCGATCCCACGCTCCGGCCGCTTTTTAAGGGCGACCTGAAGGAGCAGGGACGCAAACTGATGGAGATGCTCACGCTGGCGGTCAAAGGACTTGACCGACCGGAGGCCCTCCTGCCCGCCCTCGCCGCATTGGGCCGCCGCCACGCCGGCTATGGGGTCAATAAACACGATTACGAAACAGTCGGAGCCGCGCTCCTCTGGACGCTCGAACAAGGGCTCGGGCCAAGCTTCACGCCGGACATCAGAGAGGCCTGGGCGGCCCTCTACAGAGTTGTCGCCGACACGATGCGTGAGGCGGCTGTCGCCGCTTGATCTGCCCGAACTCTATACAGGAGGATGCGAATGTAGTCGCTCTTCGCCAGCATTTCGCTCACACGTCTGTATGCGGGAGGCGATGGTCGCTTCCCGCTAAAACAGACTCACGGCGCAAGGCCGGCGCGGCGCATCACACCGGCGAAGCGGGGGTCTGCGCACAGGCCGTCAAATAAAGGATCGATCTTCAGCCCGCGGAGCCAGGGGGCGCACTCCTCGTTACAATTCTCCAGCAATTTGAACGCCAGGTCTTTCTCGCCAAGCCCGATGTATATGGCTGCGAAGTTTAACGGCGCCACATAGCGGCGCTTGGCCACTTGGTTCAATTCCTCAAGGCGGCGTCGCGCCTGATCGCGTCGCCCCGCCACCGCGTTTGTGTAACCGAGCAGCGCGATGAAATCCGGAGTGTTCGGCACGATCGCCAGCGCTTTCTCGAACTCGGCCTCCGCCTCGTCGCGCCTCTCCTGCATCAGATAACAAAGGCCCAGATAGTAATGCGCAGGCGCGAAATTCGGCTCCAGGTCGAGCGGCTTCCGCAGAGCCGCTATCGCCTGGTCGTAGCGGC
>Ga0075421_100009491_pt1 | contig 11994 bp, 6 predicted proteins | sample SoiMetdeltSBSDD5_FD_75292 | JGI IMG/M metagenome (GOLD analysis project Ga0075421, IMG submission 75292) | Bulk soil microbial communities from a Populus tree surrounding site in Tennessee, USA - Soil MetaG P. deltoides SBSDD5 | ecosystem: Environmental > Terrestrial > Soil > Tree plantation...
CCTGGTCGATTTCCGATCCATCGGCTACGGCCTCTATCAGGAAGCGCGCGTGAAACTCGCCGTGCGCATGAACGCGCTCGAAGAAGTATTTGTGAAAGTTCAATGAACACTCTCCAAACATTCCTCCTGATGTTCGTCGCCTTCCTCGTGGTGTTTCTGCAAACCACCGTTCACGGACTCCGTCTGGTCACCGGCGCGCAGATCGATCTGCTGCCCAGTCTCATGGTCTACGCGGGGCTGAATCGCGGGCTTGGCACAATCACCGGCCTGGCGCTGCTTGGCGGTTTGCTGCACGATTCGCTCTCGGCGAATGCGCTCGGCGTCTCGATCCTGCCGCTGTTTGCAGTCGGCGCGTTCATTCATTATCACCGCGGATTGATCCTGAAGGACGCGCCGTTCGCCCGATTCATCCTTGGACTTTGGGCGAGCGCGGCAGTGCCGGTCGTGACACTCCTGGTGCTCTCGAACACCGAACGTCAGCCATTCATCGGCTGGTTCTCGCTCTGGCAACTTATCGTCATGAGCTTGCTTGGCGCGCTGGTAACGCCGTGGTGGTTCCGCTTTTTCGATTGGGTAAACGGCCTCCTCAGCTATCGCACCGAAGGCATGACCAGCTTCCGCCCCGACCGCGAAATCAAACGAGGCAGATAGAATGTTATTTTTCGACCAACTGAAAAAAAGCGATCCGACCCTCCGGGCGCTGGCATGGTGCGCCTTCGGCGGGATGGCGGTGCTCCTGGGTGGTCTTTGGTACGTGCAGGTCGTTTCGTATCGCCAACACGCGGAAAATCAGAAGGCGCAGTCTTATCGCACGGTGCGCATCCCGGCGATTCGCGGCAAGATTCTCGATGCAAACGGCCAGCCGCTGGCCGAAAACAAACCCACCTACAACGTCAATTTGTACCTCGACGAATTGCGGCCGCTGTTCAAAGCCGAGTGGCGGCGTTCTGCGCCGAAAACCAGGCTCAAGCGAGCGGAACGCCTCGCCCTCGAAGCCCAGGCGCGTTATCGCGTCGCCAGCAACATCGTCCATCATTTGTCCACGGTCGTGCGCGAGCCTGTCTTTCTCGAAGCGAGCCGGTTCATGAATCATTACACGAACCAGCTTGCTTTACCCCTGCCCATCATGACGAATCTCACGCTGGCGCAAGTCGCGCGTTTCCAGGAGCAACCCAGCACGTTGCCCGGGCTTGACCTCGACATCCAACCCACGCGGACCTATCCCCGCGGCCAAAGTGCCGCGCACCTTGTCGGTTTCCTGCGCCGCGACGACAGCTCCATGAAAGACGAGGACGCGTTTTTCAATTTCAGGCTCCCGGATTACAAAGGCCAGATTGGCATCGAAGGGGCCTTCGACCAGATCCTGCGTGGCCGCGCCGGTGTAAAGTCGGTGCTTGTAAATAATTTGGGATATCGTCAATCGGAAACCATCTGGGCGCCTGCCGACCCCGGCAAGAACGTCGTTCTCACCATCAATCTCGATCTGCAAAAAGCCGCCGAACGCGCTTTGCAGTCCTACCAGAGCGATGTCCGCGGAGCCGCTGTCATCATGGATCCGAACAACGGCGACATTCTCGCGCTCGTCTCGCTGCCGTCCTACGATCCGAATCTTTTCATTCCGCGCATCAATCGTGTCCATTGGGATGCGCTCATGGATGAGGACCTCAAGCCGACTCGCAGCCGCGCGACGCAGGAAAATTACGCGCCAGGTTCCATTTTCAAAATCGTGACCTCCCTTGCATGCCTCGAGTCCGGCCTCGACCCGAACGCTAAAATCTATAACCCGAGACGCATTTTCATCGGCCGCCGCCTCATCGAGGATACAGCCCCGGAGGGCGAGTATAACTTTCGCCGGGCATTCATTCTGTCCAGCAACACTTATTTCATTACGAACGGTCTCAAGGCGGGCATTGAACGCATCGTAGCTATCGGCAACCGCCTGCACTTGGGTGAACGCACCCAACTCCCGACCTGGCAGGACAACGGTGGCATCTTTCCCTCGATGCGGCGCGTGAGAACCGGCTGGGTGGACGGTGAGACGGCCAACATCTGTATTGGCCAGGGACAGATCGCGGTGACGCCTTTGCAAATGGCCGTCATGACCTCGGCTGTTGCCAACGGCGGCAAGGTCTTCTGGCCGCGTCTGGTCGCGCGCATGGAACCGCAGGACGTTCTCTCGGCCGAACCACCCACGGTCTTTCCGCAAGGGCGCGTGCGCGATTATCTCGGCGTATCCGCTCGCAGTTTGCACATCCTGCGCGAAGCAATGCTCGCCGATGTGGAAGACAAAGAAGGCAGCGGCCGCCTGGCCGCGGTCGCCGGCTTTCGCATCTGCGGCAAGACGGGCACCGCCCAGGTCATGGACGAACACAACCGGGTGATCGATTGGACCACATGGTTCGCTTCTTACGCCCCGTTCGAAAACCCGCGCTATGTCGTCATCGTGATGATCGAGAGCGGCAAATCCGGCGGGGGCACTTGCGCACCTATTGCCCAAAAGATTTACCAGGCCATTCAACAATACGAAAACCAGAGTAATTTAAGAATGACGCGCGTCACGAAGACGCAATGAAAATTATGGACGCAGAAAAAAACAGAAATGCTCCATGGCTCTCTGTGGTCTCCGTGTCCTCCGTGTTAAAAATTTACGCATGCTTAGTCTAGGGCGTAACGAGCGCCAATCGCGATTCGATTGGCTGCAGTTGCTGGCGATCGGTTCGCTGATCGCCATCGGCGTTACCTTTGTCTTCAGCGCCACGTCCACCGACACATCGGCGACCACCCCGTGGTACAATCAACTCTTCGTCCGCCAGATCATCTGGTGCGTCGTCGGCCTCACCGCCGCGGCAATCATTTGCCTCGTCGATTATCATATCCTCGCGCGCTGGTCCTTCGTCGCCTATTGGTTCAGCATCCTCCTTCTCATCGCCGTCTTCATCGTCGGACCCGTAAAATGGGGCGCCCAACGCTGGATTGATCTCGGCCCGTTCCAACTCCAGCCCTCCGAATTCGCCAAGCTCGCCTTCATTCTCGCCATGGGCCATTTTCTCAGCCGCCCCATCGACGAATTGCGCCAGCCGCGCATCTTTTGGAAGGCGGTTGGTCTCATGATTCTCCCCTTTCTGTTGATCCTTAAGGAACCCGATCTCGGGTCCGCGCTCATTTTCCTGCCCATGGGACTGGCGATGATGTTCGTCGGCGGCGTGCCGATCCGTTTTCTCGGCCGGCTCGTCGGTGGCGGCACGCTCATGATCCTCCTCATCATGGTCGACGTCCTCTTCGCCCCGCCCCAATGGCAGATCAAGCTCGAGGATTACCAGAAACGCCGCCTGCTCGTTTACTTTGGTTTGGATGGCGTGCCTGCGGACGCGTCGCCGGCCCGGAAAGCCGAAGCGCGCCGCGAGATGCGCAACTATTCCTACAACGTCGATCAGGCGCTCATTTCCGTCGGTTCAGGGGGGATGTTCGGAAAAGGTTTTCGCCAGGGAACGCAAAACGCCCTGGGCTATCTGCCCAAGGCCGTGGCGCACAATGATTTCATTTTCTCCGTCATTGCCGAGGAGAAAGGATTCATGGGGAGCGTGATGGTAATCGCGCTGTATTCCGTAGTGTTGTTTACCGGCATCCGTACTGCCGGCCAGGCGCGCGACCGCCTGGGAAAATTGCTGGCCATCGGCATTGTTGCCATGTGGTTCAGCCATATTTTCATTAATATCGGCATGAATATTCGTCTTATGCCCGTGACGGGCGTGCCACTGCCGCTTTTAAGTTATGGCGGATCTTCAGTGATATGCTCGTTGATCGCCGCCGGCATATTGCAAAATGTTTACATCTACCGGAGGTCCTACTGATGCCACCTCTTAATCTTACTCTTAATCTTAATCTTACTCTCACTCTCAATCCATCAATCCATTCATCCTTGATTTGTCTATGAACGAACGAAGCTTCTCCCGCCGCCGCCGTGGCGGCATGCATTTCCGTCCGTCCGGCGGCATGCACGGCCACAAGCGCCAGGAACGCGCCGCTCAGGAAGCGCGCGCCCACGCCATCGGCGCCAAGGCCCCGAGTGAAAACATTTACGACACCACGCGCTACACAAAGGAAATTGAGCGCGCCGAAAACCTCGCCGCCGGTTTGCCCGCAGACGCGCCGTCGGAGGCAGGGCGAGGCGTTCCCGCCGAGCCGAGTAAAAAAGATTTCCGCGAGCCCCATCTCGACACCCCGGCTGAGGTCCATGAAGCACCCGCTTTCCAGCCCGTCGAGATCAAGGACCATCCTCAGGGCATCGTTGAAACCATCAAAGCCGCCGCGAACAAGATCGTTCGCAAAGTTCAGCGGCTGATCCGTCCAGTGAAGAAAATCCACAAGGAAGTGATCATCAACGCCGAGACGCTCGAAATCCGCGTCGCCGTCCTCGAGGAAGGCAAGCTCGAAGAATTCAATATCGAGCGCACTTCCGACGAACGCCTCGTAGGCTCCATTTACAAAGGCAAAGTCCGCAACCTCGAAGACGGCCTCAAAGCCGCCTTCGTCGATATCGGCTTCGAGAAAAATGCCTTCCTCCATTATTGGGACATCGTCCCCTCCAGCTTCGATTCCGGCGTCGAGCTCGTCGAACGCGAAGGCAGGAAGCGCGAAAAACCGCGCATCACCCAAAAGGACATCCCGCGCCTTTATCCGCCGGGCACCGACATTTACGTGCAGGTCACCAAAGGCCCCATCGGCACCAAAGGCCCGCGCGTCACCACCAACGTCGTGTTGCCGGGCCGCTATCTGGTGCTGCTCCCGTACTCCGACCAATGCGGCATCTCCCGCAAGATCGAAAACCCGGAGGAACGCCAGCGCCTCAAGCGCATCCTCCGCAGCCTGTCCATCCCGGATGGCATGGGCGTCATCATCCGCACCGTCGGCGAAGGCCAGCAGGCCCGTTACTTCGTGCGCGACCTCGCCCTGCTCCTCGAGGAATGGCGCGAGGTCCAGGACCGCATGAAACGCCAGCCCGCCCCCTCCTGTGTCTTCCAGGAGCCCGACCTCGTCGAGCGCACCGTGCGCGACTTCCTCACCGAGGACGTCGAACGCATCGTCGTCGATTCCCAGAGGGAATACGACCGCATGCGCAACATGGTCACCCGCATCTCCAAGCGCTCCGCCGAGAAGGTGAAGGTTTACAGCGATCACCAGCCCATCTTCGATCGCTTCAATATCACCCGCCAACTCGAGAGCGCTTTCAGCCGCGTCGTCCACCTCAAGAGCGGCGGTTACATCGTCATCGACGAAACCGAGGCCCTCGTCGCCATCGACGTCAACACCGGCCGCCACAAAACCAAGGACCAGGAATCGACCATCCTCAAGGTCAACCTCGAAGCCGCCGACGAAATCGCCCGCCAGCTTCGCCTCCGCAACATGGGCGGCCTCATTGTCCTCGACTTCATCGACATGAAAGGCCGGCGCGACCAGCAGCAGGTTTACCAGCGCATGCGCGACGGTTTGAAACGCGACCGCGCCAAGACCCACATCCTGCCCATCTCCCAACTCGGCCTCATGGAAATGACCCGCCAGCGTCACACCGAGAGCGTCCGCGCCGCCGTCTATGACGATTGCCCGAACTGCAAAGGCCGCGGCAAGGTGAAGAGCGCCCTTACCATGAGCGTTGAGATCCAGCGCAAACTCGGCGAGATCCTGAAAAAGCGTGGCCGCGACGAATCCGACTTCCAGCTCAAGATCGTCGTCCACCCCAGCGTCATGGATCGCCTCAAGACCGAAGACGAAAAACTCCTCATCGAAATGGAGAAACGCTACTTCGGCAAACTGTCGTTCCGCGCCGACCCTGCGCTGCATGCCGAAGCCTTCAAAATCTTCAACGCCATCACCAATGAAGAGTTAGCCAGCGTTGGCGGGTAACGCCGATCTCCAGACCGGCAGGTCCGCACACGATTTCTGGCCCGAGTCACATCGGGCCAGAATCGTTTTCGCCACTGCTCTGAAATCTCAAATCATGAAATATCAACCACTTCTTGCCCACATCGTCCGTCGCTTCCCCATGCTGTGAAGGTTTGATTGTACCGCGACAGTACCAAATGAAGGGCGCGGGCAGACCATGACCCGGTATCCATTAGCTATCTTTCCATCAATCGGAAGAATTGCTGCGTGAACGGCGGCGGTATGACATGCGGGCTCACCGCGTTGTCCACCGTTTTCCAGTCCCCGCCCACTTTTTCCGTGCTTTGCAGCGATGCGTTGGGCGCATCCCAGGTCACCACTACCTGCCCATTCCGGAAGGTCACTTGCAGTCTGTCGCCGGCAATCAGCAGCGGGACAGGGGCGCTGCGAAGTTGACCGCAGCCGTAATCCACCATCACCTGATACTCGCCGGCATCGGTGAGTCGCACGGGGTCAATTATCAGTTTGTCCTCGGTGGCTCCAGGAAGGACGGCGCTGTTCAGCGTCCATTGATAGCTTAGATTTTGTCCGCCTTTGACCTGGGCATTGAACACCGCACGCTGGCCCGGCTTGACCTGCTGCCGCAGGGGTATGCTCACGAAACGCGGTCGCTCACACGTTTCGCATTCGTCCGGCACACGGTTGTTGTTTGCGTCCACGCTCCTGCCCTCCAGAATATCGAGCAGATCGTCCACGCCGTTCCTGTTGCAATCCTGGTTGCTGAGCGGGATTTCCTTCAGCGGCGGATTGAACGAGCACGGCCCGGCCGTGGGCAGATAGTCGAAGGGATTGGGCACCACGCACTGGTTCTCGCACGGCGTTCCTGCAGGCCCGACCGAAAAGATGATGTCACTGTAGCAACCATACGCTGCGATCGTCATACAATTGGGCAACCCAAGAACTTGTGTGGCCGTGAGGCGCCACGGGAGTGCCTGCGGACATTGGGAGTTGATGCTTGCGACGAATGCCGCGACCAGCGCGCTCGGCGGCGCCCCGACCGGGAGCACGCCTGTTACTGACGACTGCTGCAAGGAATAGCAACAGGGCGCGCTGATGCACCACGCCCACGGTGTGCCGGAGGAAGTTCCCGTTACCTGAAACATCCGTGTGTACACAACGTTCCCCCCGGTCCCGCCTTGCGATATCATTCCAGGCGGACACGTCCCCGAAATGGGAGTCGGACCAACAACGGTGAGCTTTCCACAGCCGGTCGAAGCGCTCGGGCTCGATCCGACGCGAATGTAGTACGGCGTTGACGCCACCGCCGTGAACGTCACATACGATTGCAGCGAGGCAGGGCAGGGACCGGCCACTGCGTCGTCATTCAAGGCAATCTGCGGGCCGGCGCAACTTCCGGAATGGACCGCCAACACCGTGTTGATGGTGCTGCCGCACGTCGAGATATGCACCGGGCCGGCGCAGGTTGGCGTGTAGACGAACCACACGTCCGCTTTCATCGGTGATCCACTGGCCGGCGTCGCCATGCAATTATCAAATGGAAATACCCCGTTGCCGATGACCGTCGCACTGGCGCACGCGTCGTTTGCCGGCGGCCCGGGCGTGAATGCCACATTCAGAGTGAACGTTCCGAACGCTCCGTTCGCGCCCGAAACACGAATGTAATACGTCTGGCACGACAACACATCGAACGGCAGCGTAAACGTCTCATTAATCCCGCAGCTATCGTTGTCGCCCCATAACTCGGTCGTGCCAAGATTCACCGGGCATCCGTCCCACACGGATACAACAGTGTTCAGCGGCGACCCGCACGTGCTGAGACTCAGTTGGCCGTTGCACGGAGGGGTGTAAGCGTACCACACGTCCGGTCCCGGGCAAATCACGTCCCAGGCCGAATACCCATCCGTCGTCGCGCAAACCACCGTCCCCGGATTGGCGCCCACCACCGCAGGAGTCGCGCTCGCGCACAGGTTGTTGGCCGGCGGGAAGCAGTTCAACCCCTTAAACGTGCACGGATCGATCAGGTTCCCGCACAGGTCCGTCAGTCCGGAAATATTTAGTTTGTAAACGAAATTGGTATTCAAACCTGTCGCGTTCAGTCGCACGAACTTCGTCTCCACCAATGGCGGCGTCGTGATTGGAAACATGACTGCTGACACCAGCGTACCTGGTCCGCCCGTCAACGTGTAATTTCCGATCGTCTGTGCAGACGTCGGATGCACCGGTTCGCTGAATTCCAACAGAATCGTACTGGTCCCAAAACTGATTGTCGCGTTCACCAGGGTCGGCGGCGTGTTGTCCCCCGAAGCTTGAATAATGAATACCGACTCTCCCTGCGGAATCGAAGGTGCCGAAGGAATCCATGGCCCGCCGCTCGAAACATACACGTCATATTGCTGCAAAGGCCGGTTCCAGCGATACAGCCGTGTGCAGAACCCCGGCGCCGGGGGCGAGCCGACGATGTCCATAAAACTCGCCGGCAGCGCCGACGCGGACTTATGGCTCAGGATGACAAATTGGTTTAGCGGCAACGCCACCGGCGCATTCACCGGCGCCGCGCCGCTATACGTGTAGCTGATCGGGGTGGCCGTGGGATTCTGCAGGAACGCCCCCGAACCCGGATTCAGTGGAGGGTTCGGATCCCAGCCAATTCCGGCAAAATACGTAGCAATAGGCCCCCAGTTTTGTATCCCCTGGTCCCAGAAAAACACCGTCGTCCCATCCGGCATCGCCGTCCCGAAAATATCATCCAGTGTATTCCCGGCCGTGTTGAGATGGTTCGCGATCATGTTCAGCCCCGGCACGAACGTGTCAGTGTATGTCGCGGGCAACGCCACTGTCGTGCTGAGACAAAGAAACAAGCCAACTGTCGATGAACGTGTGGTTTTCATAAGAGTGCTCTTTCATGCTTCGCTCGGAGGTAGCCGGCTCCCAAAGCACGAAACGACAGTGATTCAATTAGCCGGCCTCGGTGATCGAGCGCTATCAGGCCACGTCTCTCAGAAATTGTCAAGGTCTTAATCCCTCGGGAACGTGAATTCAGCCATCGACTTGTCGTGGCGCGAGCCGGCGTTCTCGCGGCTGCAGTTTACAATTCTCACATTGACGTCCTCGCGCTGAGGCGTCAGCCTCGATCCATTCCCAGGCTTTATGAAAGCAACTGCATTTTTTTGCCGTTCACTTCTATTAACCTTCACCTTTGCTGCACCTCACTTAGTGTGGGCTCAGGGAGAAGTGACCTTTACCAATCTCCCTGGCAACGAAGGCAGGCGCATCTATGTTCTCGACGAGTCTACCGGACAACTGGTGGGTGCAGATGGAACCACCTATCGTATCGCTCTTTACTGGGCACCCTCGGGCACTGTTGACGAAGCGGCCTTCGTGCAGGTGGGTGCTCCAACGTCCTTCCTGACGGCAATAAACGCCGGCCTCTTCTTCGGCGGGACGCGCACGATCAATACGGCCACGCCAGGTCCGGTCGTAGCGTTTCAATGTCGCGCATGGGCCATCGCATATGGTGACAGCTATGAAATCGCTTTAAGCCAGGGCATCGGTACCGGCAAAGGGCCGATATTCGAGATGAAAACCAAAGACCCTTTCAACCCTTTGGAAATTCGCCCGGCCATTAGCACTGCTTCCGGTTTCCGCGGCTTCACCATCCTCGTCCCCGAACCCTCCACTGCCACACTTTGCCTGCTCAGCGCGTGCTCATTGCTCCTTCTCCGCCGGCGCCGCCAACGTCATCAGTGTTCAGGCTTTCCGACCGATCTCCGAATTCATTAATTTATTTATATGGCCTTGACTGACCCCGGGTCCCTCACCCATGTCATGATTTTGGACAAACATTAGGCATGGGCGCGGAAGCCTCGCCATGATTTGTAAACTCTTTCGTGGCAGGCTTGTTTTTTGAGGTCGCTTGAATTATCTTGGGCGAGTGACGCCCCATCGGATTGGCCGATTTTGGTTCCTTGCGTTGGCTTTCTGCTTTTTCCTGCCCCTTGTTCAGTCCCACGCCAAACCCATTAAGCTCCGTACTGGAGTCGTTGATCCTCGGCACCAAAGGGCAGAAGCGAGGGGGCAACGGCCCGAGAGGGGGCTTTATTTGGTGCAATTACGGGACAATCCCCCGCAGGATTGGCGCGCCGAAATCCGGCAGCTCGGCGCGCAGGTTTTGCGATACGTTCCGGAAGACACCTTTGTCATGCGCATTCCGGCCGCCTCGGTCGATCGCGTTCGACTGGCGCCTTTCGTGGAATTTGTCGGCGAATATTTGCCCGAGCATAAAGTGCATCCGCAACTCGCGGAGAGGCGCGGCCTCCCGGCCTTGCAGTCACATAATGTAAGTATTTTGCTGTCGCGGGACGCAGCGCCTGCCGAAGTGAACGCCAGCCGCGGGGCGTTTGCTTCCCTAAGGCAGGAAAGCGCGCTGCCATTCGGTTCCGTGCTGCGGGGGAGTATTTCGCGGGGACGGTTGAACGAACTGGCCCGCTCGCACGCAGTTATGTGGATCGAGCCCGCCCCAAACTTCAAGCTGGTGGACGAAACCGCAGCGAAGATAGTCGCCGGCGATGGCGGTCCGGGCCAGACCTTCGTGCAGGCCATCGGGTTCGATGGACGCGGTGTCACCGTCGCTGTGCCGGACAGTGGCTTGCACAACGGCAATGCCGCCTCTATGCACCCGGACCTCTTCGGCCGCGTTACCGCTTTCTTTCATTACGGAACGCTTACCGATGCCGCGGACGAGCACAGTCACGGCACGCACGTCGCCGGCATCATCGCCGGCAACGGCGCGACGGGCGAAATCGACGAATTGGGCGAGCTGTACGGCCTTGGTGTCGCTCCGCGGGCTCGCATCATCGCGCAACGAATTTTCGATGGCCTTGGCATTTACGAAGCGCCTCCCAGCTTCGAACGCCTCACTCGCGACGCTGTGCGCGCCGGCGCCGACATTGGCTCGAATAGTTGGGGCGATGACACACAAGGCCGCTACGATTTGAGCGCGGCGGAATTCGATGCACTGGTCCGCGACGCCGACGCGCTCGCTCCCGGCAACCAGGAATTCATCCTCGAATTCTCCGCGGGTAATGCGGGGGACGGCGCGCAGACCATCGGCAGTCCGGCCGTCGCGAAGAACGTAATCGCAACCGGCGCGTCCCAGAACAATCGGTTCGACTTTATTCTCTACGCCGAAGGCGAGGACACGATGGCGGACTTTTCCAGCCGCGGCCCTTGCGAAGATGGACGCATCAAACCCGACCTCGTCGCCCCAGGCACATGGATCGCCTCCCTGAAATCGGCCTCCGCAGGCGACGAAAACGCGTGGGCCACGATATCAGAGAATTACATTTACCAGGGCGGCACCAGCCAGGCTGGCCCGCAAGTGTCCGGCGCCGCTGCCGTCCTTGTTCAATACTTGCGCGAAGTTTATGGCATGTCCCGGCCCTCCCCCGCGCTGATCAAAGCAGCCCTCATCAATTCCGCCGTCGACATGGATGATGGATTCGGCACTCCGCCGATTCCGAATGCGGACGAAGGCTGGGGCCGCGTTGACCTCACCGAGATCATCGGTTCTTCCCGCACCTACGAATTCGTAGACCAGACAACGCTGCTTACGGCCAGCCAAACGCACGAGCGCCGCGTGATCGCTGCCACGGACTTCGAGCCGCTGCGGATCACACTCACTTACACCGACTACCCCGCCTTCCCGGGCGCGCTGCCCGCCCTGGTGAATGATTTGGATCTCGAAGTCATTGGTCCCGACGGAACGGTGTATCGCGGCAATCAGTTGGCGGGCGGCGAATCCATTCCAAACAGCCCCGGGCGTGATAACCTCAACAACGTCGAAGCCGTGTATCTCGCCACGCCCACCCCGGGCGAATACATCATCCGCGTTCACGCGCGCCGAGTCGTCGAGGACTCGCTGGTCGACACCCCCGCCGTGGACCAGGACTTCGCGCTGGTCATCTCCGCCGACATCCCGATTCCCGGCACAGGCCTTGTCTTCCTCGATCGCCGCGCCTATACGGCGCCCAGCACGATGAATGTGAGAGTGATCGATGCGGACCTCGCGGGCCAACCTACGGTGAACGTTCAGGT
>Ga0075421_100009492_pt1 | contig 11991 bp, 10 predicted proteins | sample SoiMetdeltSBSDD5_FD_75292 | JGI IMG/M metagenome (GOLD analysis project Ga0075421, IMG submission 75292) | Bulk soil microbial communities from a Populus tree surrounding site in Tennessee, USA - Soil MetaG P. deltoides SBSDD5 | ecosystem: Environmental > Terrestrial > Soil > Tree plantation...
GGCCGCGAGATCGGCTACTGCCACATCGAGAAGCTGGCCAACCTGGAGCAACTGCCCTCGACGGGCTTCAAGGTCGCCTGCTTCCCAGTGAAGATCAAAGCCGCCTCCGCCGGCTGGACCCGCGCCGTCGCGATTATCGAGGGGTAAAGCAGCCACAATCGGGCAAATTCGCCACATTGCCCTCCGCTCATTCGGCTCCGTCGACCGACCATCGGCCCGCGCCGGCCACCGCCAGGACCAACAATCCGCCGGCTATGGCGAGGTTCTTCTCGAAATGGAGGAGCTGGCCGCGGTCCAGGAGCTGGTTGTGGAAGAGCACGGCTGCCGAGATGCAGAACACCGCCAGGGCGAATGCCGCAAGCCTCGTACGCCAGCCCACGGCCATCATCAGCCCGCCGCCCAGCTCCAGCGCGATCACCGCGGGCAGGAGCAGGCTGGGGATGCCGTAGCGGTCCATGTAGGCGGCGGCGGCTCCGTAGCCCCTGACCTTGCTCCACCCCTCCAGGATGAACAGTGCGGCCAGCAGCATCCTGCCTAACGCCAGACCGGTCGCCGCAAGCGGCTCCGATGACCCGATCTTCATGTGACCTCGTCAAAATCGAATGCGCCGTGGCGCTCCACCGGTCTGCTGCAGCCCGAGAACCCAGCAGATCGTAGACATCTGCGGGCACGTTCCTGTCAATCATGCCGACGCATTCAGCCAGCGCGGCGCTCACTCATCGAGTCGGTCTGCGGTTGGTCCGCAGCAGATGCAACCCTTGGCTTAGCTGCGCCGATCTTTCCGATGTTTAACGTGCGACGGATGCCCCGGAGCGCTACGTTAACCATGTTCGGATCTGACGGGGGCATTTGCGTGAAACGAGAAGCGAGAGAGCGTCGCGTGGGTCTGCGGACTGGGTAACGCCCAGAGCACACCTGCGCGCCGGTAGCACACGGCACCCCCGCAATGAACCTCTGGACTGCGTTGATGCGGCCACTCGGCGCCGCGCAACCTGAGCATGCTGCGCCGACCGCGCACTGGCTGGATGTCGAGAAGCCGCCACCCGACGTCAAACGGCTCCTGCTGCTGATCGGCCTGGGCGGCCTGTCATGGGTTGCGACCTACGTCGGCATGCTGGAGCTGATCCAGGCCAATCTCGGTGATCTGCCGCTGACGCACAAGATCATCGTCGGCTTCTCCTGCGCGATGCTGATGATCATGATCGTCTGGCTGCTCGATCGCATGTTCGCGCCGGTCAGCTTCGGCGTAAGGCTTTGCTACATTGCCGGGTATATCTTTCTCTCCATCATCTCGGTGGGTTTCGGCTTCGGTTTCTACTGGAAGGTGCTGGAGAGCCACGGCACTGCCACGCGCTCGGCCGAGAATGCCATCGCCCAGGTGCAGGGCGAGCTGTTCGCGGCGGCGACACGGCTCGGGCAGCTGCAGTCAACCCTGGACCAGCTCACGACGATTTCGACCGAGAAGGCGGACAAGGAGCGCACGGCGGGACGGACCTGCCCCAACAGCGGACCTGGCGACGGGCCGCGCCGCAAGATGCGCGACGACGACGCTGCGCGCTTCAAGTTCGCATCCGACTTCGTCAAGGGTCGTATCAGCACCGTAAAGGGCGACATGACCGCGCTCGACGGCGAGCTGCAGAAGATCGTCGCGAAGGACCCGTCGATCATCGATCCTCGGAGCGGCACCCGCAACGAGTTCCTGCGTGAGCTGGGGCGCAAGCTTGACCTCACGGCAGCGGGCTTCAACGCCTTTCGCGGCGATCCCCAGCTGAGGCAAATCCGCACCGAGCTTGGCGACCGGGCGGAGAGAACGAGCTTCCCGGACGGCCGCGGCGGCAACCTGACGTGCCCCGACCCGCAGCTGCAGATGGCCCTGCGCGGGGTCGTCCGCGCGATCGAGCAGCTGCCGGCTTTGGAGAGGCCGCACATAGCAGTGGTCGAAGGATCCGAGGCGACGATCGAGGCTTTCCGGAGGCTTACGACCGCCTTCTTCGAGCTCCTGAGCTTCAATTTCCCCGCGGCTGATGCCCTGCAGAGCCGGTCACCGTCTGCAGCGGGCGTGAAGCCTGCGGTCGAGGCAGGCCGCCTGGACGCGCAGGCGACCGGCCTCAGCAAACGCGACTACGTCCCCCTCGGCGTCGCCGTCTTTGTCGACCTCTGCCTGCTGCTGGTCTCGATCGGGCGCCCCATCAACAGCTTCCTGCATCTTGAGCGGGACATGCGCCTGGCCGAGCGGGGGCCGGTGCTGCCCATCCTTGCCCGCTTCCACAATATTCACAGCGATGATGACGCTGTGAAATACTTCGAGGTGTTCCGCGACGTGATCTTCGACGTGGGCGGCGACTATTACGTGGCGGTACCCCTCATGATCCCGGACTCTGCCGAGCACCGCGACGAGTTGGAGCGGGAGGCACACCGCCTCGCCAATTTGTGTTACGCCCTGGAAGGCAAGGGCATCCTGAAGCGGCCGCTGCGCCCGTTTGGAACGGGCTTCGTCGCGCGTCAGCTCAGGCGGCGCGGCAGCAAATTCGTGCAATGCTACGGCTCGACCCGTCCTCCGCGCTACCTCCGCGGATGGCAGGCCTTCCGGTCCCTGTGGGCGGAAACGCCCGAAGCTCCGGGGCCGGCTTTCAAGGTGTACCGCTTCAAGAAGGGCGCCTGGCCCGAGATGATCCTGCAAGCGGTAATGCGGGCTGCGCGCGACAACGAGAGTGCGAAGGGTGAGCTCGGGCACCCGCTGCGGCTCAGGGCCGACGGTCAGGACCAGTCGGCACAGCTCTCTTTGCCTTCTCCCGAGGCCGGTGGTCGCGCAAGAGCCGAGGCGGAGGGCGCCGCACGATAGCTGCGCGACCTTGGGGCAGCTCTGTGCCGCCCAGTCGGCATCGCCGGCGGAGTCGCCTCAACCTGGAATTCGAGGCGGCTGAGGCGGCTGAGCTTGGCGCGGCAGTTTGATTCCGCCTAGCATCGCGCGACCTGCACCCCAGGGCAGGACGGCACGCTGGCGCTGTCGCGCCGGCGCCGCACGGCCCGCCGGGGAGCCGCCCGGAGGACCCGCCATGGCCGATACAATCGACGCTGACTTCGCGCCCGGAACCTTGCCTCAACCGACGCGGCGCGACTTCTCCGGCGTCGGCTACGACGAAGCGATGCGCCGGGCGCGCGACCTGGTGCCCGTCCTCCGCGACCGCGCGGCAGGTACGGCGCAAGCCCGCGGCCTGCCGCGCGAGACCGAGCAGGCGCTGCACGAAACCGGGCTCTTCCGCTTCCACCAGCCCAGGGCGTTCGGCGGCATGGAGCTCGACTTCGTGGCCGTGGTCGATATCCCTGCCGAGCTGGCGCGCGGCTGTCCGTCCACGGCCTGGAACGTCGGCAATCTCGCCTGCCATCACTGGATCCTCGGCTACTACGACCCCGAGACCCAGCACGAGGTGTGGGACGCCAATCCCGACGCGCTCATCGCCTCGTCGATCGCGCTCGCCGCCGGCCGCGCCCGCAAGGTGGACGGCGGTTTCGTCGTCAATGGCCGCTGGCCGTTCTCGTCGGGCGTGGATAACTCCGACTGGAACATGCTGGCGGTCACGGTCCTCGCCGGCGAGGGCCACGCGCCCGTTGACTGGCGGCTGTGCCTGGTGCCGAAGTCGGACTACGAGATCGTCGACACGTGGTATGCCATGGGCATGGAGGGCACCGGCAGCAAGGACGTTGCCGCCACCGATCTGTTCGTGCCCGAACGGCGGGCCCTGCCGATGCAGCGCTGCCGTGGCGGTGCGGAGCATCCGGGCGGCGCGCTCGATCCCGGGCCGCTCTACCGCATCCCCATCGCGGCGGCCTCCAGTCACCCGCTGGCGCCCGCCGCCGTGGGCGCCGCCGAGGGCGCTTACGAGCTGTTCGTGGCGTCCATGGCCGGACGCACCGGCACCTACACCGGAGCAAGGATCGCGGACTTCCAGGCTGTGCAGATCAAGGTGGCTCGCGCCCGCTGCCTGATCGATTCGGCACGTTCGATGCTGCGCCAGTCGGCTATCGCCTTCCAGGCCAGTGCCGCCCGTAACCAGGTGCCGGACCTGGAGACCAAGCTGCGCTTCCGCGCGCACTCGGCTTTCGCCGTGAACCAGGCTCGCGAGGCCGTGGAGACGCTGTGGTCGTGCTACGGGGCGCAAGGACTCTACACGCGCGACCCCCTGCAGCGCCATCTGCGCGACGTGCTCGCCATCGGTCAGCACTTCTCGTTCAACTTCGATGTCGCCGGCAGCGCCTACGGCCTCAACGCGCTGGGCGGCAAGTACGCAAGCCCCACTATGTGAGCCTTTACCGTGCTGCCGGTCTCCGCCCGCGTGCATCACGCCAATGTGAGCCGCCCCGCCTTATCACCGCCATCTGCCTCAACGCACGGTTCCACGCGCGCTGTTCGTCGTAAGAGACGTGGGATGCCTCAGAGACTAGTCCCCGAGGACGTTCCCATTTGCGGCGCATCGCATTCTCTGCCCACCATCTTCAGGAGCGCGACATGACGGCATTATCCGCCGCCGTGCTGGGTGATGCGCATCCTCTCTCGGTGGGCGTGCTTGCGCTGGTGACGCTGCAGCGGCTGGCGGAGCTGGTACTGGCGCGCCGCAACACGCGGGCGCTGCTGGCGCGCGGCGCCGTCGAGGTCGCTCCCGGACACTACCCCGCCATCGTCGGCTTGCATGCGGCTTGGCTCCTCGGGCTATGGCTCCTCGCGCCCGCGCGCGAGCCGAGCCTTCCGCTGCTGGCGGCGTTCGTGCTGCTGCAGGTCGGGCGCGGCTGGGTGCTGGCCTCCCTCGGCGAGCGCTGGACCACCCGCATCATGGTCTTGCCGGGCGCACCCCTGGTGCAGTCGGGGCCTTACCGGTACGTCGCGCATCCAAACTACATCGTCGTGGCCGGCGAGATCCTGGTCCTGCCCCTCGCGTTCGGGCTGACTGCCTTCGCCCTGGTCTTCTCGGCCCTCAACGCCTCGGCGCTCTGGGTAAGAATTCGCGCCGAGAGTGCAGCCCTGAAGGCCGGCGTACCCGCGGAGCCTGCCTCGCCATGACAGCCCTTGCCGTGGCACGGTCCGGCGAAGCCCCCTCGTTCAGGACATGGGTGGCGTTCGCCGCCATGTGCATCGGCATGTTCATGGCGATTCTCGACGTGCAGGTCGTCGCCGCGTCGCTGCCGACCATCCAGACCGCCCTCCAGATCCAGCCCGATCAGATGAGCTCGGTTCAGACGAGCTATCTGATCGCCGAGGTGGTGGCCATTCCGCTTACGGGCCTCCTCACGCGCGCCTTGACGATGCGCTGGCTGTCCGTTGCCACTCTGCTCGTGTTCACGCTCGCCTCCATCGGCTGCGCCTCAAGCGGCTCGCTAGCGACCCTGCTGGCGTGGCGCGTGGTTCAGGGGCTGGCCGGCGGCCTTCTCATCCCGCAGGTCTTCGCCGCCGGCTTCGTGCTGTTCCCGGACCGCGGCCAGGCGCTCGCCACCACCATCGCCGGCGTGCTGGCCGTGCTGGCGCCCACCGTCGGCCCGTTCATCGGTGGCTGGATCACCGACACCTACGACTGGCCTTGGCTGTTCCTCATCAACGTCGCACCGGGCATCGCCGCCGTCGCCGTCTGCGCGCATCTGCTGCCCCGGGAGGTGGCCCAGCTGAGCCTGCTCCGCAACCTGGACCTGCCATCGCTGACCCTGATGGCAGCGGCGCTCGTGAGCCTTGAGATCGGGCTGAAGACCGCGCCGAAGGCCGGCTGGCTGTCGTTCGACTCCGGCGCCCTGCTTGTCGCCAGCGTAGTCGCCGGCAGCCTGTTCGTGGCGCGCTCGCTCAGGGCCGAGCACTCGCTGGTGGATCTGCGCACCCTTGGCGATCCCGGCTTCGCACTCGGCGCCCTGCTCAGCTTCATCCTCGGCATCGGCCTCTATGGTGCCGTCTACCTGATGCCGGTGTTCCTGGCCTACGTCCGCGCCCACGATGCACTTGAGATCGGCCGCATCATGATGGTGACCGGCGCTGCCCAGCTGGGCATGGCGCCCATTGCCGTATTCCTGGAGCGACGGGCAAGCGCTCGGCTGCTCACCGGTCTCGGCTTCGGCCTGTTGGCCCTGGGCCTTGCCGCCAGCGCCTTCCAGACGCGCGCCAGCGATTTCGACGAGATGCTCCTTCCCCAGGTCGTGCGCGGGGTTGCCATCATGCTGTGTCTGCTGCCGCCGATCCGGCTGGCGCTGGGCCATCTGCCGCCGGAGGCCGTCCCGGACGCCAGCGGCCTCTTCAACCTGATGCGCAATCTGGGTGGCGCGATCGGGTTGGCGCTGATCGATACGGTCATCTACGGCCGTGCCACCGTGATCGCCGAGAGGCTGGGCCAGGCCCTGGATCGCGGCGACGTTGAGACCGCCAAGATCGTGGGCCTGCCGCTCGACAGGTTTCTCGCCCACGTCCCCGGCACGCCGCTTGAGCCGGCCGTTCTGGCCTATGTGCGCCGCGCGGTGGAGCGCCAGGCTACTGTCGAGGCTATCAACGAGGCCTGGGCCATGGCCGCGATGCTGACCCTGGCCGGCGTGCTGGCGCTGCTGCTGGCGCCCCGGATACTCTCTCCCCGCCGGGCCGCGCCGGCGCAGACGGGGAAAGAGCCAGAATGATGCGCGGCAACGAGCCGAAGCCTCTCCACGAGCAGTTCCCTACCGATCCCTACAGGTACACAGCCTTCATCCCGCCGGACGGGTAGCGCTCGCCCGAGGCCGAGCCCTTCGGAACTGCAGCGGAGATCTCCTCAACCTCCGCCGGCGTCAGCTCGACCTCCATGGCGCCGGCGTTCTCATCGAGCCGGGCGCGATAGCGCGTGCCTGGGATGGCCACCACGTCGTCGCCCTGGGCCAGCAGCCAGGCGAGCGTAAGCTGGCTCGGCGAGCAGCCCTTGCGGGCGGCGATGGCCTCGATCTTCGACGCCAGAGCGCGGTTATGGTCGAAGTGCTCCGCCTGGAAGCGGGGGTGTTGCGCCCGCCGCCCGTCGACATCCGCGAGCGACTTGAGGGCGCCCGTGAGGAAGCCGCGCCCGAGCGGCGAATAGGCGACGAAGCCGATGCCCAGCTCCCGCGTGGTTTCACGCGTCTCCTCCGCCTCGGTGCGGTAGAGCAGCGAGTACTCCGTCTGCACCGCCGCAATCGGGTGCACCGCATGGGCGCGCCGGATGCGCTCCGGCTTGGCCTCCGACAGTCCGAGGAAGCGCACCTTGCCCTGCTCGACCAAGCGCGACATTGCCCCGACGGTATCCTCCACGGCCACGTTCGGGTCGACCCGGTGCTGGTAATAGAGATCGATCACATCCAACCCGAGCCGCTTCAGGTTCGCCTCGCAGGCCGCCTGCACGTATTCCGGCCGTCCGTTCACCAGGTTCGCGCCGCCCTCGCCGCGCACCTGGCCAAACTTGGTCGCCAGTACCACGCTGTCGCGCCGGGCCCCTTTGAGGCCCTTGAGGGCACGCCCCACCACCTCCTCGTTGTGCCCCCAGCCGTACATGTCGGACGTGTCGAGATGATTGATCCCGCTCTCGACGGCATGCTGGATCAATTGGACCGACTGCTCGTCCTCGGCCGCCCCGTAGATGCCCGACAGCGACATGCACCCGAGCCCCACGGCCGACACCGACAGGCCGCTCCTGCCGAGCTGGCGATAGACAATCTTTGTCATGGCATCCCCAATTGGTCGTTGATGGTGGCCCACGGCTCAAGCATGCGTGGCCTACACCCCTCGTCCCAGGCTCGCCGATGAAGGTTCCGGAGCCTTCGCACGCAGTTCGCATTGTTCAGCGCGATGGGAGACGTGTAAACCGTCCTGTGCATCCATCAACCGCAACGTGATCGGCAGCGTGGCCCGGCATGATGCAGCTCTCCAGTGCCATCCAGTCGTTCGGGACCTGGCTTGCCCGCCACCGCGTTGAGCTGGGCCTTTCGCTGCGGGTGACCATCTCCGCGCTCGCCACCCTGGCCGCCTCGGAGATGCTGCATCTGCGCATACCCCTGTGGGCGGTCTTGACGGCCGTGATCCTGACCCAGCTGAGCGTCGGCAGGTCGCTCCGGGCCACCTTCGACTATTTCGCAGGCACCGTCGGCGCCGCCATCTACGCGGGAGGCGTCGGCCTTGTCTTTCCGGTCACGAACGACATCGCGCTCTTCAGCGGCGTCGCGATTGCGGTCGCGCCGGCAACGCTGCTGGCGACGCTCAATGCGCGCTTCAGCGCCGCGCCGTTCACGGCGGTGCTGGTGTTCCTCGCGCCCACGATCACGAACGTGACCCCAATCGAGTCGGCCCTCGAGCGCGTGTTCGAGGTCGCCGTCGGGGGCTCCATCGGCCTGATCGTGTCGCTCCTCGTGCTGCCGGCGCGCGCCCACGTTCTGGCGATCAACACCGCAGCCCACATGCTGGAGCTGATGGCGCGGTTTCAGTCCGGCATGTTCGCCAGCTTCTCCGAGCCGCCGGACCGGGCGAAGCTGCTGCATCTGCAGGACAGCATCGGCAAGACGCTGGTTTGCCTGGAGACCATCGCCCTCGAAGCCAGGCAGGAGCGGGCCGTGCGCCTGACTCCCGAGCCGGACCAGGGCCCTCTGGTGCGCACGATGCTTCGCTTGCGCCACGACCTGGTGATGATCTGGCGCGCCACCCTGGAGCCGCTGCCCGAGCCGTTCAAAGCGCGCCTCGGCCCGCGGCTGACGCAGATCGGAACCGCGACGACCGACTATCTCAACGGATGCGCCCGCGCCCTGCTGACGCGCCGCGGCCCGCCACCCGTGGATACCGTCCTTGCGGCCCTCGACGGCTACGCCGGCGAGATGTCGGCGCTGCGCCAGGAGGGGCTCACGCGGGTCTTGCCGGTCCATGCGGCCGAGCACATCTTCGCCCTCGGCTTTGCGCTCGATCAGATGCGCCACCATTTTCACGATCTGGCGCGCTCAGTGACGGAGCATTCCGTGGAGAGCCAACGCAATGCCCTCCGTAGCGGGTAGGGAAACCTGCGGCTCACGGGCCCGCGAGCGAGACGCTCCGGATGAGCGTTCGGGCGGGGGGAGGATATCATGCGGACTGATGCGGAGACACAAGCGGGGACATCGCTGGCCCCCGCCATGGCGGCGTGGCCACCATGACAGTACTGCCGACATCGGCCCCGCTAAGCCTGGCCGAAGCCGTGGTGTGACTCCCTCGTTCAGCGGAAGCGGGCCACGGAGCGGGCGCGCGCTTTCTCGGCCTCGACGGCGCGGTCGCGGGGCGGAGCCGTGGTGACGAGCGAGGCGAGCAGCTCGTGGGCGGCCGCGGTCACAGCGTCCACTGCCCGGTTGAAGGCATCCTCGTTGGTCTTGGAGGGCCGGTTGAAGCCGCTCAGCTTGCGCACGAACTGCAGGGCCGACGCGCGGACCTCATCTTCGGTGGCCGGCGGCTGGAAGTTGTAGAGCGTCCTGATATTGCGGCACATGATCTGTCTCCCGGACACGGTTTTCCACGCTGGCTCCAGCTCGGGGCCGGCGGGCTCGAGAGCGCGCTGGCACTTTCATCACCTTGGCACGTTCATAAGAAATACGCCCGGTTGACCTCAAGCATGGCGTGGCCGACACTACATGTGAGGGCAGCGCGCGGCGCCCGTCCCGGCGACGGGCTCATTCTTGGCCTGCTGCAGAGGTCGCTGCAGGTCTGTGAGAGGAGCGGCGGCGATGGCGCATAAGCTTGACGCAGAGGCCCGCAAGGCAATCCCCGCGCGCCTGCCCGGATGGGTGCTGGTGGAAGGGCGCGACGCCATCCACAAGACATTCACATTCAAGGACTTCAGCGCCGCCTTCGGCTTCATGACGCGGACCGCGCTGGCTGCAGAGCGCATGAATCATCACCCCGAGTGGTTCAATGTCTGGAACCGTGTGGAAGTGACGCTCTCGAGCCATGATGCCGGCGGCCTCACCGAGCGCGACCTGACGCTGGCCGAGGTCATGGACCGAATTGCCGGCTAGGCAAATCGGCAAGGCATGGCTCGCGTCAGGTCCAACCCGCTGGCGTCGATGATGCCGCGATCGCGCCACTCCTGATCACGGATCAAGCACACGTCTGCCCAATCCGTATGCGCATGCCCGTGCTGTCGTCAGCGGGGCACTGCCGCCCGGGTGTAGACCCGCGCCGAATCAACGGCTTACCCCAGTCCAAAAAGCCTGGCACAACTCTTGCGGATTTCGGGGCAGCGCCATGCCGGCGCTCAGGTAGCGGCTCAAAGGGGGATCCACCGCAATGCCTCGATTGCCAACCCGCCTTCTGCCGGCGGCCGCGTCAAGCGCGGTCCTGCTCGGCAGTGTCGCATCCGCCCTCGCCGCCGACGCACCGACGCCCGACAAGGGCGACACTGCCTGGATGCTGACCGCGACGGTGCTGGTGCTGATGATGATCATCCCTGGCCTCGCCCTGTTCTACGCCGGCCTGGTGCGCGCCAAGAACGTGGTCTCCATGCTGCTGCAGGTCTTCGCGATCGTGTGCCTGGTGGCGGTGCTGTGGGTCATCTACGGCTACAGCCTGGCTTTCACCGGTGGACCCCTCAACACCTACGTCGGCGGCTTGTCCAAAGCCTTCCTCTTCGCGATCACGCCGGACTCAACGGTGGCGACCTTCTCCAACGGCGTGGTCATTCCCGAGCTGGTCTACGTGTGCTTCCAGATGACCTTCGCCTGCATCACCCCGGCCCTGATCGTGGGAGGGTTCGCGGAGCGCATGAAGTTCTCCGCGCTCATGCTGTTCATCGGCCTGTGGGTCACGTTCGTGTATTTTCCCATCGCCCACATGGTCTGGTACTGGGCCGGCCCCGACGCTCTGGCCGACGCGGCCAGGAAGGTCGCGGAGGCGAACGGCGACGCCAAGACCGCCGCGGAAGCCGCGCTTGCGGCCGTGCAGGCCGACGCCGGCCTCGCCTTCCAGTGGGGCGCCCTCGACTTCGCAGGCGGCACGGTAGTGCATATCAATTCAGGCATTGCCGCTCTGGTCGGCGCCCTGATGCTCGGCAAGCGCATCGGCTACCGCCAGGAGCCGATGGCACCGCACAGCATCACCCTCACATGCGTGGGTGGGGCCATGCTGTGGGTCGGCTGGTTCGGCTTCAATGCCGGCTCGGCGCTGGAGTCCGCGGGCGGCGCCGCGCTCGCCATGGGCAATACGTTCATCGCCACTGCCGCGGCGGCCCTGGCGTGGATGGCCGTCGAGTTCATCTTCAAGTGGAAGATGTCGATCCTTGGCCTGGTCTCGGGTGCGGTGGCCGGCCTCGTGGCCGTCACGCCGGCGGCGGGCTTCGCGGGACCGATGGGCGCCGCCGTGCTGGGTGCCGTGGCGGGCATCGTATGCCTGTTCTTCTGCGCGGCCATCAAGGCGGTGCTGAAGTATGACGACAGCCTCGACGTGTTCGGCATCCACTGCGTCGGCGGTATCGTCGGCGCCCTGGGCACCGGCCTGCTTGTCGATCCCGCGCTGGGCGGCACCGGCGTGCTCGACTACGTCGCCAGGCCTGGTACCGCCGTGGTGGCCGAGTACGTCCGCGACGTGCAGATGATGGCGCAGGTGAAGGCCGTGTGCCTCACCCTGTTATGGTCCGGCCTCGGCTCAGTGATCATCTTCAAGGTCGTGGACATCATCATCGGTGCCCGCGTCGCGCCGGAGGCCGAGCAGAGCGGCCTCGACCTCACCCAGCACGGCGAGCGCGGCTACGCCTACGAGCACTAGGCGTGTAGCCCGGACCCAACACTAGCGGCGGCATCCGCGACCGAGCCCACGCAAGCGATGCCGCCATCCCCGGATGCCCGCGCGTCCTCCCGCGGGCATCCGGTTTGCTTTTGAGATACACCTCCGGCCGCGCTAACGTGCTGCAAAGCCGTTGTCAGCCTCTGACCGGGGAGTGCCGCCGCCGATGTGCGCCGCCGAATCTGCCGCCCTGCCGAGCGATCCCGCCCTCGCCTCCGCCACCGAACTGCTCGCGCTCT
>Ga0075421_100009493_pt1 | contig 11991 bp, 9 predicted proteins | sample SoiMetdeltSBSDD5_FD_75292 | JGI IMG/M metagenome (GOLD analysis project Ga0075421, IMG submission 75292) | Bulk soil microbial communities from a Populus tree surrounding site in Tennessee, USA - Soil MetaG P. deltoides SBSDD5 | ecosystem: Environmental > Terrestrial > Soil > Tree plantation...
ATGGTCCGCGAGAACGTCCCGCGCTACGTGCTGGCGGCGGTGAAGGATCCGGCGCGCTGAGGCACGGAGCTCCGGGTACACTCGGCTTCACCGTGCGCCCCGGGATCCACGCCACCCTCCTGGCCTCCGCCGGGCTCTGGGCGAGCGGCTGTGAGCTCACCTGGTCCCTGCCCGATCCGGACCGGCCGCCCGGCGTCACCAACTGTGCCGGCTGGGTCCAGGTGCGCCGCGTGGTCCAGGGCGGCTCCGGGGCCAGCTGGCACCATCCTTCGGACGAGATCGTCTTCACCGCGCTGAGCGCCGACAACCGCTTCCACCTCCACCTGGCGGACGGGGACTTCTCGAACGCGCGCGGGCTCACGGTGGACCCGGTCCCCGGTCTGCCGGACCGGAACCACGGGATCCCGTTCTGGCACCCGTCCGGCCGCTTCATCGCGCTCAACGCGGAGAAGCAGGACCACCCGGGGGACTCCACGCCGGCCATCCCCGGCCTGGGCGTGTACGTGGACCTCTGGGTGATGGCGGCGGACCGGTCGTCGGCCACGGCCCTGACGGACCTGCCGGCGGACGGCCGGCACGGGGTCATCTCGGGACAGTTCTCGCCGGACGGCACGCGCATCGCCTGGGCGGAGATGGCGGCGCCGGCCGACGCGACCGTCCCGGCGCAGGCGTTCGGCTTCTGGGTGCTGAAGGTGGGCGACTTTTTGGAGGGTCCGCCGCCGAGGGTGGAGAACGTGCGGACCTTCGAGCCGGGCGGCCCCGCCTTCCACGAGCTGGCGGACTGGTCGCCCGACAGCCAGAAGCTCCTCTTCACCGGCAGCCAGGCCACCGCCAACGCCTGGCTGAGCCAGGTCTTCCTTCTCGACCTCGGCACCGGCGAGGCCACCCAGCTCACCGACACCGGTTACAACGAGCACGCGGTGTTCACACCCGATGGCCGGCAGGTGGTGTGGATGACGAACGCCGAGGCGACCGCGGGGACGGACTGGTGGGTGATGGACGCGGACGGCGGACGGAAGCGGCGGCTGACGTACCTGGCCGAGCCGGCCAGCCCGCAGTGGACGGGCGGAAGCCTGACGGTGACTCGCGCCAACGCATGGAGCGAGGACGGGTCGTGGTTCTACGGCGACGCCCAGCCGAACCTGATCACCCAGTCGTCGGAGATCGTGAAGGTGAGCTGTCCGTGAAGCGACCGGCGCCGGCGCTCTTCGCGGTCGTCGCGTCGCTGGCGGCCTCCGGCTGCGTGCTCCCCACCCAGTTCCAGAGCGCGCGCACGGTGGCGCCGGGCACCTACGAGCTGAGCACGGGGCTGAGCACGCTCTACATGCCCGCGCCCGGCGACGCCGGTTCCTATCCGATCCCGTCCATGGAGCTGGGCATCCGCGCCGGGCTCTCCGACCGCTGGGACGTCGGCGTGCGCTTCCCCGTCTCCACCACCTCCGGCACCCGGCTGGACGCCAAGCTCCAGGCGCTGCGATCGGAGAAGTGGGACCTGGCCATCGCCTTCGGCTTCGTCCAGCCGTCCAGCGGCTTGCCGGTGTACGCCGCGTTCCTCGCCGACTACAGCCTCACCTCGCACGTCCGCTTCTACGGGGCGGTTGACGTGCTGGGGGTGGCCTCCCCTCGCGACGGGGTGTGGCTTGCCCAGGGCGGCCTGGTGCTCGGCTGCGACATCGCGCTGGGCGATTCCGGGTTCTCGCTGCGTCCGGAGCTCGGCTCCCACCAGATGGCGACGTTCGGCGCGCTGCGCCCGGCGCCGCACCTGGGCATCGGGGTAGCGTGGTCGCCCCGGCCACGCTGAGCCCGACCCCGGCGCACACGCACGTCCCGGATGCGCGCACGTCACGGGGCCGCGCGGCTGACGCGGTGCCGGGGCTCGCCGGCCAGGAACGCGTCCAGCACCTCCAGGCACAGGCGCCAGCGCTCGCGCGCGGCCTGGACCGTCTCGTTCGACGCCGGGGCGGCGCCCAGCTGGAGCAGGAGCCCGTCCACCTCCGGCCCGGGTTCCAGCGGCCGCACCTGTCGCGCGCGCGCCTGGAGCTGGTCCAGCGCATCAGCGGGGAGATCGCCCGCGGCGAAACCCAGGAGCCCGAGATGCTGGAACCGGTCCATTGAACCTCCGGCGCCGCGAGCGCATGATTTCACCCGGTGCCGCTCTACAACGCGGCGCCCGCGCCATCCGGAACGGCGGGCGTGGTGGAGGTGCGCCCGCTCATCACCGCGCTCGCGGAGGGCGCGCCGCTCCTGGCCGCGACCGCGCTGCCCGATCGCGCGCCGCCCGCCTTCCTGCTGGATGCCGCTCGCGGCGGTGTGGGCACCGGCCCGCTCCGGCTGAGGCCCGAGGAGCGGATCTTCGACAACCGGGCGGTGAGCTTTCCCACCGACTTCCCCTCCGCGCGCCTGCTCCGCGAACGCGGCATCGACCGCGCGCTGCTCGTCCAGTTCGACCGGCTGTCACCGCTGGATGACCTGGCGGATGCGCTCCGCCTGTGGGCAGGCGGCGGGGTCGCGGTGAGCGCAGTCCAGGTGGTCCTGGGCCACCAGCCGCTTCCGCTGGCGCTGCGGCCGCCGAGCTGGCTGGAGTGGATCGTGAAGCGGGCGCTGGCGCTGGTGGGCCTGCGGCGGAACGCGGTGGGGGGCTTCGGAGCGTGGCGCGGGCTCCACGGCGTAGGGTCCTGGTGCTTCGCCTCCGCAACCTTTACTTCGAGGCCGGGTGGCCTCGGCGCTGCTCGTCCGTCGACCTCGTGACCTTCACCCGTCGCGAAGTCGCGTGAACGATCAACGGCCTGGGCCGAACATGGAGATAAGCGGGGCGAGCGAGGCCTAGTCTCGCCCAGCGGTTCGCCTCTCAGCGGCCTCCGAGGGTACTCCCATGTTCAGGACGCGGGTGCTTGCCGGTCGCGTCTCCCTCCTGACACTGCTGATGGTCCAGCTCGCAGGGGCCGGCTGCGCGCCCGGTCGTCACACGGTGCGGCTCCAAGCTGCCGACGGCCAGGCACGGACGACCACCCCGCCACCTCGGCCACCGCTGGCGCTCCCCAAGGAGGAGGTCCGCCAGGCCATCCGGGCGCTCGCGCAGAAGGTCGTCCCGGTAGCGGACCCGCTGGAATTCGCCCGCGAGCGGTTCGAAATACCTCTCCGTGAAGGGACTTATCTCCTCAACGCGCGCACCAAGGAGCTGCGGCCCGCGGACAGAGCGACGGAAGCGACGGAGGAGCCACCGCCGGAGCTGGTGGAGCAGGCCCGGCGCTATCTGCAGTGGTGCGAGGGCAGACACGAGCCTGGCGACTGCCTCGGCGCCCTCCGGGGCCGCCGGACCCTGGACGCGCACGGGCGGTACCTGGTGGCGATGGGCGTCGCCATCGCCGGCACCCTGGAGGCCAGCAAGGACAGCCTGGAGGAGATGGTCAGCGTGAAGGCAGTGCTTGGGATGGTGGTGGCCGGCATCACCATGTATGCCGTGCTGTGGGTCATCCCGGAGCCGACATCAAAGGGCATCGCCGCCGCGATGACCATCGTCCTCGTCGGGTACGTCGGCGTGGACACGCTGTACACGCTCGGGCGCGGGTGGGCGACGCTCATCGACCGGGCCGACGCGGCGACGACATTCGACGGACTCTGGGACGCGGGAGAGGAGTACGCCAAGGTGATGGGTGCCAACAACGCGCGCATCTTGGTGATGGTGGCGACCGCGGCGGTGGGAAGCGGAGCCAGCCAGCTGGCGAAGCTGCTGCCCTCTCTCCCCGGTGCGGGTCAGGCTTCGCGGTTCGCGGTGGCGGAAGGCAGCGTGCCCATGGAGTCGGTGGGCGCGGTGAAGGCCGTCAAGATTGCCAAGGACGGCCTCACCATCATCCTCGAGCCCGGCGTCGTCCTGATGTCCAGCACCTCCGAGACCTCCGGAGGGGGGAAGTCGGTGGAGCAGGTGCTCCGTCCTCCCAGCGCTGCCGAGCCGGGTTCGCCCTCCACCGTAAAGAGCCACAAGAACGTGGAGATTGTAGACTCTCATGGCAGGCCGGTTGGCGAGTTCGACGAGGTCAGCGCGGGGCGCTTCTTCGAAGACAAGTCAGCCGAGGGGCTGGCCAAGTTGAACCCAAGGACCGGCGTACGACAACTGACCGCTGATGAATGGGCGGAGACGCAGATCTACGAGAAGACCGTGAGCCGGATCGAGAACCTCGCCAGCAGAGCCACGGCAACCCGCGCCGCACCTGGCTCCCCAGCACCGTCCCTCCAGGAGATCAAGGCCATACGTCACCTGACATTTCGACTGCGGAGCACCTCGCCGGAGGTCGTGAACGCGGTCAGTAAACAACTGGCCCGGTTGAACAGTCGGTTCCCGGGGTGGACCTTCGATGCGATCTATGGCGTGCAATGATGGTCTGGGTCTGAAATGTCGGTCGCTCTGATCTACCGGCTACGCGGCGCGCCTCCGGAGCAGGCTGAGACGGTGCCTGTGGCGACCGCGGAGGTCTTCCGGGACCATTGGTTGCCGGGGGCGCGGGCGCTCGGGCTCGTGTGGCTTCCATTATTTGAGACCGGCGTGAAGGTTGGCGTGGATGATCTCCCCGCGGTTGTCGAGGAACTGCGGGCGCTGGAGCGCTGGTTGGCTGGCAAGGCACCCGAGTCCGTCGCTCTCGTTGGGTCTCGGATCGCTCGCCTGATCGATGTCCTCGAGAGCCTCCCACCCCTTCAAGATGGCCATGCCTTCATTGGTTGAGGTGAGCAGGGACGCCGATTCGCTATCCGAGGACCTGCCGACGCACTACCGCTCGAGGTCCTCGACGACCGGTACAAGACGAGCTCGACCATCGTCACCAGCCAGCTCGAACCGAACGACTGGCACTCGGTCATCGGAGACGCGACGCTGGCGGACGCGATCTGCGATAGGCTCGTCCACAACGCGCACCGGCTCAAGCTGGGCGGCGACTCCATCCAGAAGGCGGAGGGCTTGACCGGCGGGAAGAAGCCGGCGAAGTAGCTGACACCAGCGCCGTCACCCGGTGATCGGCATGCTCCGGAACCAGTGACCGTCTTGCGGCGGGACGACTGATCGGCTTCCACGGAATACGCAGCTGCGGCCGCCGAGCTGGCTGGAGTGGATCGTGAAGCGGGCGCTGGCGCTGGTGGGCCTGCGGCGGAATGCGGTGGGGGGCTTCGGAGCGTGGCGTGGGGGCTCCACGGCGTAGGCCGCCTCGACGCTTCCCGGTACGCGTCCAGTCGCTCGGCGGTCTCCGCCGCGGTGCTCCGCGGCGATGTTCCGCTCAAGCTGTCCCTTTACGAAGACCCCCACACTATCCCTTCGAATGCGACCGTTCGTCCCGGATGTGCGACGTAATTTCGAATCTCGTGCGCGTTCATAGAGCGACATCGAAGGAGGAACGCGCATGTCGATCTTGGTGCAAGCCAGGATGTACCTGTCTGCCGTGGGACTCATGGCCGCAATTGCGCACGGCGTCGAACCTCTTACACCGGCGCCGGAGCTCCATCCGCTGGTATCGGCGAGCGAGGTGCTCTATCGACAGCACCTCGCCAGGTCCTGCGACGAAGTGAGGAGACTGGCTTCGACCGCTCCCGGGATCACGAAGAGCGATCGAGCTCGACTCCATTTCCTGGCCGCCCTGCGCGCCTTCGACGACGGCGACAAGCAAGCCGCAGGCATGGCGCTCTCCCAGGCCGTACAGATGGACAGGTCGGCCGCATTGCCATCGTACGTTCCTGCTGGAGTGCTCGGGCTTCTCCACGAAGCCCAAGGGCAGATGGCCGAGCTCCCGGCGAACGAGGAGAGCGGCGACGAAGCGCTCCTGGCATCTCAGGCCGGTGCATTCGAGCCCCCCTCCAAGATGCTGTTGAGGGCTGTGGACGTTCTGTACGACAAGCTCCAGATCGAGGGAGCCGGCGTCGTGCTCGGACTATTGCGCTCCTCGTCGCTGACGCCGGACGACGCCATACAGGTCGCTCTGCGACAGGGAGTCCTGAGGATGGAGATGCATGATGAGGCGGGCGCGCGAGTGGCGTTCCGTCAAGCACTCATGGACGACCGCAGCGCCTCCCTCCCACCATTCGTCGCGCCGAAGATACAGCGACTGTATGACGAGGTCCGGCTGGCCATTCCTGTCGCGCAAAGTCCGCCGGACCTGAATACCAACAATGCGACGATGGTGTCAGTCGCGTCTGCGCCGGACATCAATTCTACGAAGACGGAGATACTCATCATGCCGGACTCGCCACGGTGGGAGCTCCTGATAGGAGGCGCCGGGCTGGCGTTGGTTGCCGGTGGTGCGGTCGCGGGAACCATCGCGTTCTCGGCCCATCAAGAAGAGCAGCGTGCAGCGGCGGATGGTGACGTAACACGTTTCCTCCGGAATCGTGAAACCGCAAACGCGGCGATGAATGTCGCGGACGGCCTGTACGCCGCCGGCGCGATTGTCGTCGGAGTGAGTGCGTTTCTCTATTGGCGGGTTTCGAGCTCCGTTGCAGTCGGAGCCAGCGCAGGTGGTGGCCGTGCAGCCGTACAGATCGGAGGGCGATTCTAATGAAGCGATTCCTCTTCGTGGTCCTGCTGGCCGGCGGCTGCCGCTCCGTCATCGGCTCCGACGTTCCGCCGCCGGCGCCACGCGGGCTCGAGTACTCCTCGAATCCAGTCACGTATACAGTGGGGGTGCCGCTTCCTTCGAACAACAGGCCGTCGAGCCTCGGGGGCGAGGTCGACTCGTACGCCATCAGCCCCGCGCTGCCGGCGGGTTTGAGCTTCAGCACGGTGACGGGCGTCATCTCGGGCACGCCAGCCGAGCCCGCGCCGGCGACCGCCTACACGGTGACCGCGACGAACTCACGGGGCTCGACGACCGGTTTGGTGAACATCACGGTGATCGACGTGCCGCCTTCGAGGCTCACCTACTCCAGCGATCCTGCCGCCTACACGATAGGGCAGCGGGTCGCCGAGAACAGGCCGGCGAACAGCGGTGGTCGGGTCGTCTCGTATGCAATCACTCCCCCACTTGGAGCGGGTCTGAGCTTCAGCACGGTGACGGGTGTCATCTCGGGCACGCCGGCCGCGCTTTCGCCAGCGACCGTCCATACCGTGACCGCGATGAATTCCGGTGGCTCGACGATCGCGACGTTGACCGTCGCCGTCAAGGTCGATGTCATGGGCTTGAGGAACGTCATCGCAGCGGGCCATGCCCACACCTGCGCGATCGTCAACACCGGCGTCCAGTGCTGGGGGCATAACGATGAAGGCCAGCTGGGGAACAACTCCGCAGCGCAGAGCCGCGTGCCTGTCCAGGTTGCCGGCCTCACATCCGGCGTCCAGGCTATTTCAGCCACCAACCATACCTGCGCGCTCGTCAACGGCGGCGTCCGGTGCTGGGGGCTCAACGCTCAGGGCCAGCTGGGAAACAACTCCACGGCGAATGGGCGCGTGCCCACCCAGGTTCATGGCCTCACCTCCGGAGTCCGGGCCATCACAACGGGTGCCGCCCATTCCTGCGCACTGGTGAATGGCGACGTCAAGTGCTGGGGAGCCAACGACTGGGGCCAACTCGGGAACAATTCCACCGTCAATAGTCTTACACCCGTTCCAGTCTCCGGCCTCGGTCCCGGCGTCCAGGCCATCGCCGCGGGCGGCGGCCATACGTGCGCTCTGGTGAATGGCGGCGTCAAGTGCTGGGGAGCCAATCATTGGGGCCAACTCGGGAATGATTCCACCATGGGAAGCCTAACGCCCGTGCCGGTCTCGGGCCTCGACTCCGGCGTCCAGGCCATCGCCGGGAGCGGCGGCTCCATGTGCGCGCTGGTGAATGGCGGCGTCAAGTGCTGGGGAGCCAACGATTGTGGACAGCTTGGGAACAATTCCACCACGGAAAGTCACACGCCCGTGTCGGTCTTGGGTCTCGATTCCGGCGTCCAGGCATTGTCCGCCGGCGCCGGCGCCGCTCATATCTGCGCGCTCGTCGATGGTGGCGCACGCTGCTGGGGAGGCAACGGCGACGGCGAGCTGGGGAACAACTCCACCACCAACAGCTCCCTGGCTGTCCAGGTCTACGGCCTCGACTCCGGCGTCAAGGCGATTTCAACAGGTGCCTTCCATACCTGCGCGCTCGTCGATGATGGCGTGCACTGTTGGGGGATGAACTACTGGGGGGAGCTCGGGAACGGTTCCAGCGACTACATCTCCACCGTGCCGGTCCAGGTCTCGGGCCTCAGCTTCGGTGTCCAGGCCATCGCCTCGGGGGATTACCACGCCTGCGCGCTCGTCAATGGTGGCGCGCGCTGCTGGGGGATGAGCGTCTTTACCACCGGTCACTCCATGCCGGTTCAGGTTGCCGGCCTCGCCTCCGGGGCCCAAGCCATCGTCGCGGGCACCGACCACACGTGCGCGCTCGTCAACGGTGGCGTCGAGTGCTGGGGGGCCAACTCCAGTGGTGAGCTCGGAAACAACTCCACCGCCAGGAGCTCCGCGCCAGTCCAGGTCGTCGGTCTCGCCTCGGGCGTCCAGGCCATCGCGGCCGGCGGCCACCACGCCTGCGCGCTCGTCAATGGTGGTGTGCGCTGCTGGGGAGCCAACTCCCGCGGCGAGCTCGGGGACGGCGCCACCACTGATAGGCTCGTGCCGGTCCAGGTCTACGGCCTCGACTCCGGCGTTCAGGCCATCGTCGCGGGCGCCAGCCATACCTGCGCGCTCGTCAACGGTGGCGCACGCTGCTGGGGAGCCAACTCCCGCGGTGAGCTCGGGGACGGCGCCACCACCGATAGGCTCGTGCCGGTCCAGGTCCACAGCCTCGACTCCGGCGTTCAGGGCCTCGTGGCAGGCTCTCGCCACACCTGCGCGCTCACGAACAGCAGCGTCCGGTGCTGGGGGAGCAATGGATTTGGCCAACTGGGGGTTGACGCCGCCGGCTACAGCCTCGCGCCTGTCCGGGTCTCCGGTCTCGGTTCCGGCGTTCAGAGCATGACCGCAGGCTTTGGTCACGCCTGCGCACTGGCGAATAGCAGCGTCCTGTGCTGGGGGTTCACGATAACGAATAGCTGGCTGCCCACCCCGGTCAATCCCTGGGGAGCCTGAGCATGCAGTGCGGGCCGCGGCGCCGAGCTACCCGGTCCTGGCAAGCCTCGCCGCGCTGCTGCGCGAGCAAGTGCGCGGGGGCCGCCCATGCCAGCGGATACCACGGACATCCACGGAGGGATTTCGTGGCTACATGGCGATCTCGACCATGAGGGCGGCCAGGGGGTTCACGAGCATGTAGCCAGGGTGAAGCTCCGAGGCCTGGGGCCTCGCGGCCCGCGCGCTACGCGAAAGCGGAGGTCTTGCCATCCGCAGAGCACACTCCCGGAAAGCTACCTCACCTGTGTCCACGAGCGATGGACGCCTCCAGATCCTCCAGCGGCACACGGAGGACTGGCGAACCGCACGTTGCGGTGGTCGAAGGCTCGTCAACGGACAGGCAGGTTGACGGCGGGTGGTCGAGCTGGGCTGACGATGCTATATGGCAGGTATGGCACGGCGCCGGACCACCGTTGTGCTGGACCCGGAGGATGAGCGGGCCTTGCGCGAAGCGAGCAAGCACGCTGGGGTCTCCCAGTCTGACCTGATCCGGAGGGGATCCGCACGGTCACCGCCGCGTACCGCAAGCGGCCCAGGCCCCTGGTCGGCTGGTTGAAGCTCTCGCCCGGTGAGCGGAAGGAGATCATGCGAGAGCAGATCGGTGATCCTGATCAGTGAGCGCCCCTCTCGTCCTGGACACAGGGGGTTGGCTGCTCGCGCTGGCCGGAGAACCCGAGTACGCCAGCGCGCTGGAATCGGCCTCGCTGCTGTACGTTCCCAGCTTGATGCTCGCAGAGGTTGATTATCACCTCAGGCGTCGTCGGGCAGAGATGCGGCGCTTGATTACCGACCTCGTGCAGGGCGCGTATCTCCTCGAACCGACTACGGCGGAAGACCTCTCGCGCGCGGACGAGAGCGATCGGAAGTTCGCGTCGCTGGAGCTGGGGGCTGGTGGATGCCACCGTCGCCGCCGTCGCTGAACGTCTGGACGTGCGGCGAGTCCTCACCACGGACTCTGACTTCGTGGCCGTGCGCATCGGTCACCGTTGGGACCAGGCACTGGAACTGGTGGTGCCCCCTCCGCGGCGAGCCCCGAAGCGGGAGCTGAAGGTTGTCGCCGGCTTCAGCGGAACCGGCGAGCCATGAACGCGGATAGGTCCGCAGGTGGACACGGATCGCGTTCAATACCCGGACGTGCGGCAGATCACCTCGCTGGCACAGCCCGTAGACCGTATCCCAGCCTTCGACAGAGTGAATTCACAGCCATGGAGGCAAGGCGACCTGCACTGGTACATGGCTTTCGGAGATGGAGTTGTTCCCGAGTTGGCCATAGCCGTTCCAGCCCCAGCACTGGACACCGCTTCTGACCAGCGCACAGGTGTGGCCGCCACCTGCGGCGATGGCCTCAACACCGGAGGTGAGGCCGGAGACCTGCACTGGCAAATAGCTGTCGGAGGTGGAGTTGTTCCCGAGCTCGCCAGCGGCGTTGGAGCCCCAGCACTGGACACCGCCGTTGACCAGCGCACAGGTGTGGACGCTGCCTGCGGCGATGGCCTGAACGCCGGAGGTGAGGCTGGCGACCTGCACTGGCACACGGCTGCCGGAGGTAGAGTTGTTCCCGAGCTGGCCGAGGCCGTTGGAACCCCAGCACTGGACACCGCCGTTGACAAGCGCACAAGTGTGACCGCTGCCTGCGGCGATGGCCTGAACGCCGGAGGTGAGGCCGGAGACCTGCACTGGCACACGGCTGTCGGAGGTGGAGTTGTTCCCGAGCTCGCCAGAGCCGTTGCGGCCCCAGCACTGGACACTGCCGTTGACCAGCGCGCAGGTGTGGTGGTTGCGTGTGGCGATGGCCTGAACGCCGGAGGTGAGGCCGGAGACCTGCACTGGCACACGGCTATCGGAGGTGGAGTTGTTCCCGAGCTGGCCATGGTAGTTGGAGCCCCAGCACTGGACACCGCCGTTGACCAGCGCACAGGTGTGGTCCATGCCCGCAGCGATGGCCTGAACGCCGGAGGTAAAGCCGGAGACCTGCACTGGCGTATGGCTTCCGGAGGTGGTGTTGTTCCCGAGCTGGCCATAGCCGTTGTAGCCCCAGCACTGGGCGCCGTCATTGACCACCGCACAAGTGTGATACATGCCCGCGGCGATGGCCTGAACGCCGGAGGTGAGGCTGGAGACCTGCACTGGCACATGGCTGTCGGAGGTGGAGTTGTTCCCGAGCTCGCCATTGCCGTTGTAGCCCCAGCACTGGACGCCGCCGTTGATCAGCGCACAGCTGTGGAACAGGCGCGTGGTGATGGCCTGAACGCTGGAGGTGAGGCCGGAGACCTGCACTGGCACGTGGCTGTCGGAGGTGGAGTTGTTTCCGAGCTGGCCATTGCCGTTGGAGCCCCAGCACTGGACGACGCCGTTGACCAGCGCGCAGGTGTGGCTGCCGCCTGCGGCGATGGCCTGGACGCCGGAGGCGAGGCCGGAGACCTGCACTGGCCCATAGTTGTCGGAGGTGGAGTTGTTCCCGAGCTGGCCATTGCCGTTGTAGCCCCAGCACTGGACGCCGCCATTGATCAGCGCGCAGGTGTGTTCGCTGCCTGCAGCGATAGCCTGAACGCCGGAGGCGAGGCCGGAGACCTGCACCGGCACATAGCTGCTGGAGGTTGAGTTATTCCCGAGCTGGCCATAGCCGTTGGAGCCCCAGCACTGGACGCCGCCGTTGACCAGCGCACAGGTGTGGGACTCGCCCGCGGCGATGGCCTGAACGCCGGAGATGAGGCCGGAGACCTGCACTGGCGCGTGCCATTCGAAGGCTGAGTTATTCCCGAGCTGGCCGGTGCCGTTGGAGCCCCAGCACTGGACGCCGCCGTCGACCAGCGCACAGGTGTGGGACTCGCCCGCGGCGATGGCCTGAACGCCGGAGATGAGGCCGGAGACCTGCACTGGCGCGTGCC
>Ga0075421_100009494_pt1 | contig 11990 bp, 9 predicted proteins | sample SoiMetdeltSBSDD5_FD_75292 | JGI IMG/M metagenome (GOLD analysis project Ga0075421, IMG submission 75292) | Bulk soil microbial communities from a Populus tree surrounding site in Tennessee, USA - Soil MetaG P. deltoides SBSDD5 | ecosystem: Environmental > Terrestrial > Soil > Tree plantation...
CGGCGGCGATGCGATCGATGTTCGGGATCTCCAGGCCAGCCGGGGGGACGGCTTCGCAATCCGGGGCATCGCGGAGCGGGAATACGCGGGCTACAGCGTCGCGGGTGCGGCCGATGTGAACGGCGACGGATTCGCTGACATTCTCGTCGGTGCATACAAGGCCAGTCCCGAGGGCCGGATCGGTGCCGGCGAGAGCTACGTCGTCTTCGGGAAGCCCGGCGGCGATGCCGTCGAGCTCCGGGACGTCCAGGACGGCCGGGGCGGCTTCGCGATCCAGGGCGGCGCGGATCGCGACCGCGCGGGCTTCGGCGTCGCCGGCGCGGGGGATGTGAACGGCGACGGCCTCGCGGACCTCCTCGTCGGCGCGCCCATCGCCGCTCCAGAGGATCGGTTCCGGTCCGGCGAGAGCTACGTCATCCTTGGAAAGCCCGGCGGCGAAGCGGTCGATGTCCGGGACATCCAGGCCGGCCGGGGCGGGTTCGCGATCCAGGGCGGCGCGGACAACGATCGCGCGGGATCCGGAGTCGCCGGCGGGGGCGATGTGAACGGCGATGGCCTCGCGGACCTCCTCGTCAGTGCGCCGGGGGCCTATCCGGCAGACCTGGGCCCGACCGGCGAGGGCTACGTCGTCTTCGGGAGGCTCGGCGGGGAGGCGGTGGATCTCCAGGACGTCCAGGCGGGGCGGGGCGGCTTCGTGATCCGCGGCGGCGCGGAGCGCGATCACACGGGCTGGAGCATGGAGAGCGCAGGAGATGTGAACGGCGATGGCTTCCCCGACGTCCTGGTCACCGCAGGACTGCCTGGTGCGCGCTACCCGGACCTTTCCGGGGCGGCCTACGTCGTTTTCGGCGTCGGCCGCGGCCCCTCACCGCTCTTCCGGCGCGGCGCGGTGCGCGGCGTGGAGGAAATCGAGATCTCGGATGCCATCCGGCTCCTCGGGTGGCTTCTCCTCGGCGATACCGAGCCACCCTGCCTCGACGCGGCGGACGCGGACGACTCGGGTTCGCTCGAGATCTCGGATGCAGTGGGAGTCCTCTGCTGGCTCTTCCTAGGCGACTGCGAGCCGCCCGCGCCTGGTCCGCTCGAATGCGGGAGCGACTCGACACCGGACGAGATCGAGTGCGCGACTGCGACCGAGGGCTGCGCGCAGTGAGTCCGGGCTCGATGGCCTGACCTCGCGAGCTCTACGCGAGGCCGGCCGCCAGGTCGAGACCGGCGGGGCCCCGGATCACGGTCAGCGCGCGCCCGAGCGATGCCTCGAGGGCGCGAAGCGCGAGGTCCTCGATCCCGCTCCAGTCCGGCCCGGAACGTCCTTCGAGCTCCCGGACGATGCTCGTGACCCCCGCGTCACGGATGCCGCAGGGCACGATCCACCCGAATCCCTCGAGGGCATTCTCGACATTGAGCGCGAAGCCGTGCGAGGTCACCCACCGCCTCGCCTTGACTCCGATGGCCGCGATCTTTCGCGGGGGCTCCCCGGGTATCCAGATGCCGGTCCTCCCGGCGATGCGCGTCCCCGCGATTCCGATTCCCGCGAGGAGCGCGATGAGACCCTCCTCGACGCGCCTCAGGTACTCGTGGAGGTCCCGCCCTCCGGGAGTTCCCAGGTCGACGATGGGGTAGCCGACGAGCTGCCCGGGCTCGTGGAACGTCATGTCGCCGCCGCGCTCCGAGGCGATGGCGGCGACCCCGCGGCGCGCGAGCTCCGCCCTCGCGACCAGCAGGTGGTCCGCGCTTCCCGACGGGCCCCACGTGATCGTCGGCGGATGCTCGAGGAGCCAGAGCGTATCCCCGATCCGACCCTCGGCGCGCGCCTTGGCGAGGACCCTCTGCGCTTCGGCGGCGCTCTCGTAGGGGACGGGAGTCCGGGCCGCGCGGGTCGCTCCGCATGACATGGTAGGCTATAGTAACACCGGGGCAGAGGGCCGAGGCCGACAGAGGAGCGAATTGAAGCAGGACAAGGACCAGACACCACCCCCATCTCCGCCGGGGCAGGAGCCGGGCCCGATCGGGGCTCGGCGCTTCCGGTTCAGCTGGCTTTATCTCCTCATCCTCATCGCGGTCCTCTTCTCCCTGAAGGGGCTCTTCGACCGGGAGGGAAAGGAAGCGAGCTACGACGAGTTCCTCCACCACCTCCGGAACGGACACGTCGAGTGGGTGCGGCTGGGCGAGGATTATCACACCGGGATGATGAACATCCCCCCGGGCTCGGAACCGCCCCCGGCCCGCACCGCGGGCAGCGACGCGGAAGCGAAGAAGGCCGCCGAGCCGGAGAATCCCCTCGCCCCGAATGTGAAGGTCGGCGGGAAGCTCCCCGCCTCCGGCAGGTTCCGGTTCCATGTCGTCGCCCCCAAGCACGAGAAGCTCATTGACGAGCTCGTCGAGGCGAACGCGAAATTCGGGACGCAGTTCGACAAGAAGCCGGCGGAGGGTCTCTGGACATCGCTGATCGTCTTCTTCCTCCCGCTCCTCCTCATCCTCGGCATCCTCTTTTTCATGATGCGGCAGTCCGGGCAGATGGGCAGGGCCGCGCTCTCCTTCGGGAAGACGCGCGCGAAGCTCTATGCCGAGAAGGTGCAGTCCGTGACGTTCGACGATGTCGCGGGGTGCGATGAGGCCAAGGAGGAGCTCAAGGAGGTCGTCGACTTCCTCAAGTCGCCCAAGAAGTACCAGACCCTGGGCGGGCGTATGCCCAAGGGAATCCTGCTCGTGGGACCTCCGGGCACCGGGAAGACGCTGCTCGCGCGGGCGGTGGCCGGGGAGTCGAAGACGCCCTTCTTCTCGCTGAGCGGGTCCGACTTCGTCGAGATGTTCGTCGGCGTGGGCGCGGCGCGGGTGAGGGACCTCTTCCAGCAGGCGAAGAAGAGCGCCCCCTGCATCGTCTTCGTGGACGAGCTCGACGCCGTGGGCAGGCACAGGGGCGCCGGGCTGGGCGGCGGCCACGACGAGCGAGAGCAGACCCTGAACCAGCTCCTCGTCGAGATGGACGGGTTCGACACGGCGCAGGGAGTCATCTTCCTCGCGGCCACAAACCGCCCCGACGTGCTCGACCCGGCCCTCCTCCGCCCGGGAAGGTTCGACAGGCAGGTCGTGATCGACGCTCCCGATGCGAACGGCCGGAAGGCGATCCTCCTCGTCCACGCGAGGAACAAGCCCTTCGCGAAGGACATCGATTTCAGCGTCCTCGCGGCGAACACAGCCGGGTTCACGGGCGCGGACCTCGCAAACGTGATCAACGAGGCGGCCCTCCTCGCCGCGCGGCGCGGCAAGGAGGAGATCACGAAGTTCGAGCTCGACGAGGCGGTCGAGCGGGCCATAGCGGGACCGGAGCGGAAGAGCCGGAGGCTCGGCCCGGACGAGCGCCGCCGGGTGGCGGTCCACGAGGCGGGACACGCGCTCGTGGCGGCGCTGTCGAAGCACGCGGACCCCGTCCGAAAGATCTCCATCGTGCCGCGCGGACACGCCGCGCTCGGCTACACGATGCAGTCCCCCACCGACGACCGGTACCTGATCACGAGGAGCGCGCTCCTCGATCGACTGAAGGGCCTCCTCGCCGGAAGGGCCGCGGAGGAGCTCGTCTTCAACGAGCTCTCGACGGGCGCCCGGGATGACCTGAACCGCGCCACTGAGATCGCGCGGAGCATGGTGATGCGGTTCGGGATGTCGGACGGCATCGGGCCGGTGACGTTCGGCCGGGACAACCACCAGGTCTTCCTGGGCCGCGACTTCACCCAGGAGGAGCGCAACTACAGCGAGAGCACGGCCCGCGAGATCGACCGGGAGGTGCGGAAGATCCTGGAGGAGACGGGCAACGAGGCCCGGCGGATCATCGCCGAGCACCGCTCCTGCCTGGAGAGGATCGCGGAGACGCTGCTCGAGCGCGAGGTGATCCAGGGCAGCGAGCTCGATGAGATGCTACGCCGCGAGCTCGGGACCGACGCGGAGAAGAAGGAGCCGGTCACGAGCCTGACGTGACCGGGCCCCCCCCGTGGTGGGTCTGCTCGATGAGATCCTCCTTGCTCCCCGCGCTGCTCAGGAGGAGCGCGATCGGCCAGAGGGCCTCCACGTGCGCGAAGGCCACGATGACGCTCACCGTCATGGGGGCGGCAAGGAAGGCTCCCGCCACTCCCCATACCCAGCCCCAGAAGACGACGGCGATCAGGACCACGAGGGGTGATATCGCGAGCCGTTTCCCGACGAGCTTCGGATCGACGAAGTGCCCCATCACCTGCTCGATCACGAACATGCCCGCTATGGCGAGCGTGGCGCGCCCGGGGCCGAGCGTGAGGGCAGCGAGCGCGGGCGGCACCGCGGCGACGATCGAGCCCAGGGTCGGGATGAAGTTCAGTAAGAAGAAGAGCACCGCCCAGACGAACGCCAGGTCCACCCCCACCGTCCAGAGCCAGATTCCCTCGAGGACCGCCGTGATGGCCCCGATCAGCGTCTGGGCAAGCAGATAGCGCCGGACCTTCACGGATACGGTCCCGACGACATCGAGCGTCGCCTGGGCCGACCAACCCTCGAGCGAGGCCCGGACCTTCTCGCGCCAGCGCCGCGCCTCGAGCAGCATGAGGAGAACGCAGAAGAGGACGAGGACGATGCCGCTCGAAATGGCGCCTGCAGTCTGGAGACCCCGGAGGAGCCTCGAGGTCAGCGGCTCCTCCGTGCCGGACACCGCTCCCGGCTCGAGCCGGAAGCCCCGCGCGCTCGCCCAGGCCACGACGCTGTCGTAGAGTGCCTGCGCCTTCTGCACGTACTCCGGCGTCCTCTCCGCCACCATCGTGACCGCAAGGGCGATCGCCCCCGCGAAGAGGAGGAGCACGGCCAGGACAAGGAAGAGCGTCAGGAGCCCTGACGCCCACCGGAGCTTCTCCGGCAACCGCTGCCGGAGCCAGGCGTATGCGGGATGGACCACCATGGCGATGAACGCCGCGGCGGCTACGGGCATCGTCACGACATATGTTGCGTGTAGGAAATGGATGGCGAGGATCGCCGCAATGACCGTGACCGGCGCGATCCCCGTGCCCGGAGCCCATTCCGGCCGCTTCACCGACCCCAGGGCTTCAGATCGCCTCCCCGCCCCTCTCGCCGGTCCGGATCCTCACGACGTCCTCGAGGGGAAGGACGAAGATCTTCCCGTCTCCGATCTTGCCTTCCTCTCCCGTCCGCGCGCCGCGGATGATCGCCGCGATCGTCGGCTCGACGAACTCCTCGTTCACCGCGATCTCGAGCTTCACCTTCCGGATCAGGTTCACCTGGTACTCGTGCCCTCGGTAGATCTCCGTGTGCCCCTTCTGGCGGCCGAGCCCCTGGACGTCGCTCACCGTGAGCCGGAAGACCTCCACCTTGCTCAGAGCCTCCTTGACCGCTTCGAGCCTCGAAGGCTGCACGATGGCGATGATGTACTTCATTCTGTCCTCCCTGTGAGGGCTCCGGACGCGCCGGAGCCCGAAAACTTCATGGAGCTCCGCCGCCCCCGGGCTGCCCCTTCTGAGCCTGCGCCACGAGCGCCTGGGCTATCTCGGCTCGCCTCGCGCCGTCCTCCACCTTGCCGCCGTTTCGCTCGACGACGTAGAAGACGTCGTGCGCCCGCTCGGCGAGCGTGGACACCTTCGCCGTGCGTATATCCAGGTCCATCCTGTGGATCCCCACCGCCAGGTCGTAGAGGAGGCCCGGACGGTCTCCCGCGCTCACCTCGATGAGCGTGGATGCGGCGGAGCTCTGGTTGTCGAAGGTGACGCTCGGCCCGTAGAGCGGCTTCTGCCAGCGCTTGGGCCGGTACGTCCGCGCGCGCTGCCGGAGGAAGTCCTCGACGCTCTCCGCGCCGGCCTCGATCTTCCGGATCTTCTTGCGGATCCTTTCCACTCTCTCCTCCACGCCGAGCTGCAGAGTGTCCGCGACCTCCACCTGGAAGATATCGAGCACGATCCCGTCCGTGCGCGAAAAGATCCGCGCCCCCAGGAGGTTCAACCCCTCCGAAAAGAGGACCCCCGTCAGGTCGGCGAAGAGCCTGCTGCGGTCCGCGCCGCAAAACGTGACCTCGTGATATCCGAGAAAGCTCTCCACCGCCACCTGCATCTCCGAGGTTGCGCGGTAGCTGTCGACGAGCTTCACGTGGAAAAGCATCTTCTCGGGAAGGATCTCCCGCGCGTAGCCGGCCGTGCCCATCTTCTCGCAGTGTTCGAGCACCATCTGCCGCTCGAGGGGCGAGACGCCTGAGGCTGCGAGCGCGGTCTCGACTCCTTCCCGGGCCGGCTCGCCCGTCCCGAGCTGGATCAAGGTCTTCTGGTACACCTCCGAGAGCTGCGCCCCCTTCCAGCGCGTCCACGTGCCCGGCCCGACGGACACGATGTCCACGTACGTCATGAGGTAGAGCATCTTGAGACGATTCTGCGTCGACACGAGCCGCGCGAGCGCCTCGACGACGCCCTCCTCGTTGAAGTCCCGGTGCTCCGAGACGCGGAAGAGCTCGAGGTGCCTGTAGATCAGGAACTCGACCGTGGCGGTCGTCTTCTCGTCGAGGCCGAGCCTCTCGCAGACGAGGAGCGCCGCCTCGGTCCCGCTCACAGAGTGCTGTCCGGGTATCGCTTTTCCCACGTCGTGGAGGAGAAGAGCGATCCGGAGCGGCAGGTGGTCCCGTATCTCGTGGAAAATCCGGCGGAACTCTTCCTCGGGGTAGTCGGGCTCCAGCTCGATCCGGTCGAGCTCCTGTAAGGTCTTCAGCGTGTGCTCGTCGACCGTGAACTGATGGTGCCCATCGAAGTTGACGAGGCAATCGAGACCGGAGAACTCCGGGAGTATGCGGTCGAGGACGCCGGTCTCGTGCATCGTCGCGAGGAGACGCCCGACGCCCTTGCCCGTCCGGAGGATCTTCCGGAACGTCTGGAGGGTCACCGCGGAATGTGCGATGTCCTCTTCCATCGCCGCCACGCGGCGACGGATCCAGTCGCAGAGGACTTCGCTCAGCAGGGCGCCGTGAGTCTGCGCCGTCTCGAAGACCCCGAGCACGTCCTCCGGCCGCACCTCCCCTTCGGGCTCCGAGGCAAGGTAGAGTCGGCCCCGGTAGAGGGAGAGATGCGGAGAGACGCGCCGGGCGAAGAAGCTCCGGGACGCCCGCCTGAAGAGGCCGAGCGCCCTCGCGCCCGTCTCCACGTAGTGACGCAGGAAGCGATAGGTGTTCCGGGCGTGTCGGTAGTGGTCCCCCATGAGACGCTCCACCGCCTCGCGGTCATCGCCGCCCTTCGCGTAGCCCAGGTTCGCGGCGATGAGGGGCATCGAGTCCCGCTCGAGCATGTCCTGGCGCACGCCGTTCGTGAAGTGGAGGTCGCACCGGACGCGCAGGTAGAAGCGGTACGCCTCCCGGACGCGTTCCACCTGGTCGACCGAAAACCGCCCCCCGCTTCGCAGCGCCTCGAAAGTCCCACCCTGGTGCTTCACGTTCTCGATCCAGAGCACTCGCTGGATGTCCCGCAGCCCGCAGATGCCCTCCTTCAGGTTGGGCTCGATGACGTAGATCGTGCGCTGCGGGTCCTCGAGGGACACTCGGAGGAGCTCGAGCTTGGCCCGGCTGAAGTAAGTCCTCCGGTTCTTCGTGTAGCGGTTCACCGCTCGCGCGATGAACCTGTCGTGGAGGGCCGAGCTGCCGGTCAGGAAGCGGGACTCGAGCATGGCGCTCGCGGTGTTCAGGTCATCGAGCATGAACTCGTAGCACTCCTCGGGAGTGCGCACCGCGTGCCCGAGCCGGAAACCGCCGTCCCACAGGATCCTGACGAGGCGCTCGATCTCCTCCGAGGCGGAGCCCGCCCGGCGCAGGAAGAGGATATCGATGTCGGACTGGGGACAGAGCTCGCGGCGGCCGTACCCTCCCACCGCGAGGAGCGCGACGTCCTCGGGCTCGCCGAGGAACTCGGAGAAGAGGTGCCGGAGGATCCCGTCCACGCCGTCCGTGATGAACTGGACGACACGGAAGGGATCCTCTTCCATGCGGTGGCGGTCGAGCGCCGCGGCATGCACCTGGGAAATGTCCGCCTTGAGGGTCTCGACCAGTGGAGCCATCAGGGCTGCCAGGTCGCCGGTACGATCGAGAGATCCTTGTTCGTGGCGCGTCTCGACCGCGGCGGCCTCAGCCAGCCCGGCGCGTAACCGCTCGGATCCGCATCGAGGACGGTGGCATCCTCGAGCGTGAAGACATGGAGCACGGGGCCGGCGAGATCCTCATCCTGCACGATGATGACGCGGCACTCGCGCGATCCCGGGGCGAGCGGGTCCGCGGTGCTCTCGAGGTCGTACCACGCCTTCGGGATGATCTCGATCGCTTCCCTGCGCGAGTGCCGCCCCGTCGAGAGGAGGAAGCATCTTTCCTGCCCCGGCCTCGAGCCCCGCACCGCCTCGACGAACCTCGCCGGATATCCCTCGCGTGAACCGGGGGGGCGCAGCCCGACGAGACGGATCCTCTCTCCCTCGGGAGGGCTCCCTGCCTGCTCGGACTCCCGCACGGTGCCGAGAAGCCACCGGATTCCGCCCGGAATCAGCTCTCGACCCGGTCGCGAGTCCTCCGAGGCCGCCTCGACGTCCGGGGCCAAGGTCGCCGCTCCGGCGAGGGTCGGGGCCCGCGGGGAACGAAGCGGAGTCGAGCCGATGAGGACCAGAGCCGCGATGCCGAGGGATGCCGCCACGGCGAGCGCGGCGCGCCGCAGGGCCCGGAGCCGCGAAACGCCCGCCGGCTTTCCGGGGCACGGGAGATCCCTGCGCTCCGGCTCGCGAGGGACGAGGTTCGCGGCGGAAAGGGCCCTGACACCCATGAGGATGCGCTCCACCGAGCGCCTCCGCTGGCGGGAAGGCCTGTCGTCGAAGCTCTCGAAAAGCGAACGTGTCCGGGACTCGTGGCGGGAGATCCACTTCCTGCAGGGCGCGCAGCCCGCGACGTGGAGCCGCACCCTGAGCTCGTCCTCTGCATCCTCGATCTCCCCTTCGGCATGGAGAAGGAGATCGGGGCCGAGCTCACCGCAGCCCTCGAAGTCCTCAGGAGCTCGCAACAACTCTCTTCCTCACGCGCAGCCTACGCTCGAGGCGAGTCCTCGCCTTGCGGATGAGATGGTCCACCTGCGAGAAGGTGAGACCGAGCCTCCCGGCGATCTCGTCGTAGGAAAGGCCCTCGAAGTAACGCAAGGTGAGCGCCTCGTTCTCTTCACGGGGGAGATCGGAAAGCGCCTTTCCGACCTCGCCGCACGCGCCATCGTCGAGGACCTCTCCCGCGCGCCTCCGGAGCTCGTCGGCCCTCTCGGCCAGCGCGCGCCTTTCGACCTGCGCGCGCCGGCGGCGGTCGCGACAGAGGGAGCGCGCAATCTGATAGAGCCACGGCCCGAAGCGCTCGGGGTCCTCGAGTCTCGGCAGGTATCTGTAAGCCCTGAAGAACGTCTCCTGTGTGAGGTCCTCCGCTTCCGCGGAGTCGCCGCCGAGGAGCTTCCGGCACAGTCCATGAACGGACGGCTCGTAGAGCTCCACCAGGTCACGAAACGCTCCTGCATCCCCGGCGAGCACGCGGGCCACGGCATCGCGGTCCGGAGACCTACTGGCACCCGCGGTGACGGCGTCCTCCTCATCGAGGAGGAGGCCTTCCCCGGGCGTTCGTTCCGTTTCCTTCATACCGTGGATGTCCCCCGCGGGCCGGATTCGCTGAAAAAGAGGGCCGGTCAGTCTACCGAAAAGCCTCATTCTAAGGAGAGGCCAGCGAGGAGCCAACCCCGAGCCTGCTCCGCCCTTGCCCTTGCGAAGGGGCAGGGGTCATCATCCGGGTTCTCCGAGGAGGGCAGCAGCAAACAACGATCAACTCTCGACTTGGGGAGCATCATGTCCGTCAACATCGCCGTCGTCGGCTGTCTGGATACGAAGGGTGAGGAAGTCCACTACCTGAAGGAGGTGCTCGAGACCGACGGCCACAGGGCTCACGTGGTGGACACGGGCGTGATCGGCGAGGCCGTTTTTCCGCCGGACACGTCCCGGGCCGTGGTGGCCCGGGCTGCGGGCACCAGCATCGAGGACCTCGTCCGCCGAAACGACAGGGGGCACGCCGTGGCGGCCATGAGCGAGGGGGCGGCCGAGGTCGTCCGGGAGCTCCACCGCCAGGGCCGCATCCAGGGGATACTGGCTGCAGGAGGCTCCGCGAACACCACCATCGGCACATCGGCGATGCGGGCGCTGCCCGTCGGCTTCCCGAAGGTCATGGTCTCCACGCTGGCGTCCGGGGATGTGTCCCCTTACGTCGACACGAAGGACATCACGATGATGTACTCGGTCGTGGATGTGGCCGGCATCAACCGGATCTCCGGCGCGATCCTGTCGAACGCGGCGCGCGCCGTGGCGGGGATGGCTTCGGCGAGGCCCGTGGAGCGGGATGGGTCGAAGCCTCTCATCGCGGCCACGATGTTCGGGGTCACGACGCCCTGCGTGACCGCCGCGCGAAAGTTCCTCGAGGAGGCCGGATACGAGGTGCTCGTCTTCCACGCCACGGGGACGGGAGGCCGCGCCATGGAGGGCCTCATCGAGGACGGATTCATCTCCGGCGTCCTCGACATCACCACCACGGAGCTCGCCGATGAGCTCGTCGGCGGCATCCTCAGCGCTGGGCCCCGGCGGCTCACCGTCGCCGGAGCGGTCGGTATCCCGCAGGTCGTGTCCATCGGAGCCGTCGACATGGTGAACTTCGGACCGCGGAGCACGGTGCCGCCGAAGTTCGAGAACCGGAAGTTCTACCAGCACAATCCGACCATCACTCTCATGCGCACGACTCCCGAGGAGAATGCGGAGATCGGCCGCAGGATCGCGGAGAGGCTGAAGCCCTCGAAGGGACCCGTGAAGGTCTTCCTCCCCCGGCGCGGGGTGTCCCTCTACGCCAAGGAAGGCGGACCCTTCTTCGATCCGGAAGCCGACGAGAGGTGCCGGAAGGCCGTGCGGGAAGGACTGGCGGGGCGCTTCCCGGTGGAAGAGCTCGACACGGACATCAACGACCCCACCTTCGCGCGCGCCAGCGCGCAGGGGCTCCTCGATCTTCTCAGGGGCGCCGGCGCGCGGGCCAGGGCAGGGTAAACGAAGGAGAGACAGACATGTTCACGAGATCGAAGGTCCTCGAGCGTCTCCGGGAGCAGATCCGCCAGAAGAAGCCCATCCTCGGCGCGGGGGCCGGCACGGGCATCACGGCGAAGTTCTGCGAGAAGGGAGGCGTGGACCTCATCATCATCTACAACTCGGGCCGGTACCGGATGGCGGGGCGCGGCTCGCTCGCGGGACTGCTCCCTTACGGCGATGCGAACGCTATCGTCGTCGACATGGCGAGGGAGGTGCTGCCTGTCGCGCGAAGGACCCCGGTCCTCGCGGGCGTGTGCGGCACGGATCCGTTCCGGCTCATGGATGTGTTCCTGCCCGAGCTCCAGCGGATCGGCTTCTCGGGCATCCAGAACTTCCCCACGGTCGGGCTCTTCGACGGCACCTTCCGCCAGAACATCGAGGAGACCGGCATGGGCTACGGCCTCGAGATCGAGATGGTCCGCGCGGCCCGACGGCTCGACATGCTGACCGCGCCTTACGTCTTCGAGCCCGACCAGGCCGCGGCGATGACCGATGCCGGAGCAGACATCATCGTCCCGCACATGGGCCTCACGACGAAGGGGTCCATCGGAGCCACGACGGCACTCACGCTCGAGGACTGCCCCGCGCGCGTCCAGGCCATGGCCGATGCGGCGCGGAAGGTCCGGGAGGACATCATCATCCTCTGCCACGGCGGGCCCATCAGCGAACCCGCGGATGCCGAGTACGTGCTCCGGCGGACGAAGAACGTCCACGGCTTCTTCGGCGCATCCTCGATCGAGAGGCTCGCGACGGAGCCCGCGATCACGGCGAAGACGGAGGAGTTCAAGCGGATCTCGTTCGGGGGCTGAGGAGGCCTCATCGCGATACAAAGCCTGCGGGGCCTTCACCCCCCGAGGTCCGCCTCC
>Ga0075421_100009496_pt1 | contig 11990 bp, 7 predicted proteins | sample SoiMetdeltSBSDD5_FD_75292 | JGI IMG/M metagenome (GOLD analysis project Ga0075421, IMG submission 75292) | Bulk soil microbial communities from a Populus tree surrounding site in Tennessee, USA - Soil MetaG P. deltoides SBSDD5 | ecosystem: Environmental > Terrestrial > Soil > Tree plantation...
TATCGGTTCCGGGGCATCGATCAGCAGTCTCGCCAAGCTGTCTGGGACGTCATCGCCGCCGACATCTACGACCGCATGGGGAGGCCGGACAAGGTGCTCGACCCGGCCGCGGGGCGGGGCGAGTTCATCAACGCCGCCCCTGCGTCGGAGCGCTGGGTCATCGACCAGGTCGATTACCAGGAGGCGGCCCGCCCCGCCGGGGTCAAGGTGATCGTGGCCGACGCCCTGACTGCCGAGTTGCCGCCGGACTACTTCGACGGGATTTTCGTTTCAAACTTCCTCGAGCACTTGCTCTCGCAGGATCAGGTCCACTTGTTCCTGGCGCGGATGCGCGGGGCTCTGAGGCCGGGCGGGCGGATCGCCGTCCTCGGGCCGAATTTCAAGTACTGCGCCGGCGAGTACTTCGATTGCGCCGACCACACGCTCGCCCTGAGCCACGTGTCGGTCGGGGAGCATCTCTATGCCGCCGGGTTCGAGGTCCGGAAAATCATCCCCCGATTCCTCCCCTACTCGTTCCGCAGCCTGCTGCCGGCCTCGCCTCTTTTGACCGGAATTTACCTCCGGTGTCCGCTCGTCTGGCCTTTCCTAGGCAAGCAGTTCCTCGCTATTGCGCGACGCTCTGATCCGTGTTAATCCCTAGGTTCGATTGACTGTAGGGGCAGGACTCGTCGCTGCCCGAGACACGGTTCATGACATTCTCCCCGGAGCCGCGTGAACGCGGCTCCGGGGTGGCCGGGTCGGCAGTGACACAAGGCGGGGAGGGACGAGCCCTGCCCCTATGGTTCACCCGGAGATCGCCCCGGAGCCAAACCATGTTCAAACAAATAGTCTCCCTCTGCGCGCTCACGTTCGCAGGATTGATCCAGGGGGCGCCGACCGCCCCGCCTGAAGCGCGGCCGAGCTTCGCCGAGCCGGCGCTCTCGCCCGACCGCGCCGAGGTCGCCTTCGTCTCGGGCGGCGACATCTGGACGGCGCCGGTCGCGGGCGGCGAGGCGCGGCTGCTCGTCTCGCACCCGGCGCATGAGTCGCGCCCGCTCTACTCGCCCGACGGGCGGCGGCTGGCCTTCGTCTCAGCGCGGACGGGCAACGGCGACGTCTACGTGCTGACGTTCGCCACGGGCGAGCTCAAGCGCCTGACCTGCGACGACGCGGCCGACCAGCTCGACGCGTGGTCGCGCGACGGGCGCTGGCTCTACTTCTCCTCGACCGGCCGCGACATCGCCGGGATGAGCGACGTCTTCCGCGTCGGCGCCGAGGGCGGCACGCCGCTCGAGGTGAGCGCCGACCGCTACGCGAGCGAATTCTTCTCGGCCCCTGCGCCCGACGGCCAGGGCCTGGCTTTGAGCGCGCGCGGGATCGCCGCAGCGCAGTGGTGGCGCAAGGGCCACAGCCACATTGACGAGAGCGAGATCTGGCTGCGGCGGGACGGGGCGCCGGCGGTCTACGAGCGCGTCACCGAAGGCGGCGCGAAAGAGCTCTGGCCGATGTGGGGCGCCGACGGGCGAACGCTCTACTACGTCTCGGACCGCGGCGGGGCGGAAAACGTCTGGGCGCGGGGCACGGGCAGTGCGGCACGCGCGCTGACGCGCTTCCGGGCCGGGCGCGTGCTCTGGCCCAACATCTCGTACGACGGGCGGCTGATCGTCTTCGAGCGCGACTTCCGCATCTGGAAGCTGGACCCCGGCTCGGGCGCGGCTGGCGAGATCCCGATCACGCGTCGCGGGGCGCCGGCCGGGCCGGGCACCGAGCGGGTGACCCTGACCAGTCAGTTTCAGGAGCTGAAGCTCTCGCCCGACGGCAGGAAGGTGGCTTTCGTCGCGCGCGGCGAAGTCTTTGCCGCCTCGGCCAAGGACGGCGGCGATGCGGCGCGCGTGACGCGTACCCCGGCCGCCGAGTCGCAGGTCGCGTGGGCGCCCGACAGCCGGCGGCTCGCCTACGTCTCGGACCGCGACGGCGCGGCGCGGCTCTACCTCTACGACTTCGCGGCAAACGCCGAGACGCAGTTGACGCGCGAGGGGGCAGGCGACGCGGCGCCCGGTTTCGCGCCCGACGGGAAGATGCTGGCCTTCATCCGGGGCGGGCGCGAGCTGCGCCTGCTCGACCTCGAGTCGAAGAGTGAGCGCGCGCTGGCGACGGGCTACCTGGAGCGCTCGCCGCTGACGGCCGACCGGACTTTCGCCTGGTCGCCCGACGGGCGCTGGCTCGCCTTCCGGGCGGTCAGTGGCAAGGGCTTCACTAACGTCCATGTCGTCCCGGCCTCGGGGGGCGAGAGCCGGCCGGCGAGCGGGCTCGCCAACGTCTTCAGCAACACTGTCTCGTGGAGCCCGGACGGCAAATTCATCCTCTTCGACACGGGACAGCGGACCGAGGGTGGGCAACTGGCGCGCATCGACCTCATCCTGCGCACGCCGAGATTCCGCGAGGACCAGTTCCGAGACCTCTTCAAAGACGAGCGCCGCCCCGAGGCCCCGCCCGCGCCGACCGCGCCGCCGGCCCAGAGTGAGGCCGAGCCGGCCGCCAAGGCCGGGGAGGCGAAGAAGCCCGCGCCGGTCGAGATCGTCTTCGAAGAGATCCGGCAGCGGCTGAGCCTGCTCCCCGTTGGCGTCGACGTCAATTACCAGACGATCAGCCCCGACGGGAAGTCGGTGCTCATGATCGCCGGCGCGGCCGGGCAGCAGAATCTTTACGTCTATTCGCTCGACGAGCTGGCGCGCGAGCCGGCCGTCGCGCGGCAACTGACCTCGACGCCGGGCTTCAAAAGCGAGGCGCAGTTCTCGCCCGACGGCAAGGAGGTCTATTACCTCGAGCAGGGGCGGATCAACGTTGTCCCGGTCGAGACGCGCCAGGTGCGTGCGCTCGCAGTGACGGCCGAGCTGGACGTCGATTTCGCGCGCGAGAAGCTCGAAGTCTTTCGCCAGGCCTGGACCTACATGCGCGACCACTTCTACGACCCGAACTTCCACGGCGTCGACTGGGAGGGGGTGCGCGCGACCTACGAGCCGCAGGTCGCGGGGGCGCGCACGCCCGACGAGATGCGGCGGCTGGTCAACCTCATGGTCGGCGAGTTGAACGCCTCGCACCTGGGCATTTCGCCACCGCCCGGTCAGGCGGTGACGGCGGCCGGTCGGCTCGGGCTACGCTTCGACCGCAGGGAGTACGAGTCGGCGGGCCGGCTGCGCGTCACCGAGGTCATCGCGCTCGGGCCGGCGGCGATCACGGGACAGGTCAAGGCGGGAGACTATTTGCTCGGGGTCGACGGCGTCGCGCTCGACGCGCGGACTAACCTCGACGAACTGCTGCTGCACAAGATCGGCCGCCGCGTCGAGCTCTCCGTCGCCGCCTCGGCCGGCGGGGAGGGCCGGCGCGAAGTCGTGGTGCGCCCGGTCAACCAGGCGACGGAGAAGGGGCTGCTCTACCGCCAATGGGTGAGGGAGCGGCGCGCCTACGTCGAGCGCGCGAGTCAGGGGCGGCTCGGCTACGCGCACATGCCCGACATGTCGGCGGGGTCGTTGGCGCAGCTCTACGTCGACCTCGACGCCGAGAATCATTCGCGCGAGGGCGTGGTCATCGACGTGCGGAACAACAACGGCGGGTTCGTCAACGCCTACGCGCTCGACGTGCTCGCGCGGCGCCCGTACCTGACGATGACCGAGCGCGGGTTCCCGGCGGCGCCTGCTCGGACGATCCTCGGGCAGCGCGCGCTCGAGGCCCCGACGATCCTGGTGACCAACCAGCATTCGCTCTCGGACGCCGAGGACTTCGCCGAAGGCTACCGGGCGCTCAAGCTCGGGAAAATCGTCGGCGAACCGACCGCGGGCTGGATCATCTACACCTGGAACCGGTCGCTGATCGACGGCTCGGGCTTCCGGCTGCCGCGCATGAAGGTGGCTGACAGCTCGGGCAAGGTCATGGAGCTCAACCCGCGCCCGGTGGACGTGCCGGCGGCCCGGCCCGTCGGCGAAAGCTACGCCGGGCGCGACAGCCAGCTCGACGCCGCCGTCCGCGAACTGCTGCGGCAACTCGGGCCGGGGGAGCGGGCGCGGACGAACGCGGGTCAGAACTGAAGAAAGGGGTGAGTGTGGCGGAAGGTGTCAAGCAGATGAAGCAAGGGCAGACCGTGTGTAACGAGAAGGACGCGAAGGGTAAGCTCTGCGCCGGGCCGCTCAAGCGCCTGCCCGGCCCTGATTACCGCTCGGGGCAGGAGATCGAGGGGGCGCCCGTAGCCTACCGGTGCGGCCGCTGCCTGGCACTCTACCAGGGACCGCCGCTCGGCCACCTGCGCGACGGGCGGATGAGAAGCTTCATCCTCGCCTCGCCGCCTGACATCGTCCAGCCGCCCCCGGCCCCGGCGCACGAGCCGGCGAAGAAGGAGGCGCCCGCCAAGCCCGCCGCCCCGGCCAAGCCGCAGGAGGGGGCATGACGGGGGATGGCCCGCGGATGACACGGATTGGGCGGATTGTTACGGATCAACTATTTATTCTCGCCCTGCTGGCCCTCCTCGGCCGCGCGCCGGCGCTCGGGCAGGCCGACGAGACGTGGCGGTCGTGGAACCGCCCGGTCAAGCCGTTCCGCGTCGTCGGCAACATCTACTACGTGGGCGCGTCGGACGTGACTTCGTTCCTGATCACGACGCCGCAGGGGCACATCCTGCTCGACGGCGGTCTCGCCGAGACCGCGCCGCTCATCAAAGAGAGCGTGCGGCAGCTCGGTTTCAAACTGGAAGACGTCAAGGTCCTGATTAACAGCCATGCGCACTCGGACCATGCGGGCGGTCTCGCAGAGCTGAAAAAATTGACCGGAGCCCAGCTCGCGGCGAGCGAGGCCGACGCTCCGCTGCTGGCGGCCGGCGGCAAGGACGATTTTTCGTGGGGCGACAAGTACACCTACCCGCCCGTCAGGGCCGACCGGCTGCTGAGCGACGGGGACCGGGTCGAACTCGGCGGCGTGACGATGACGGCCCGCCTCACCCCGGGGCACACCAAGGGGTGCACGACCTGGACGACGAAGGTCAAAGAAGACGGGCGGGAATTAGATGTCCTCTTTATCGGGAGCACGACGATCCCCGGCCACAAGCTGGTGGGGAACGTCAACTACCCGGGCATCGCGGAAGACTACGCGCGAAGCTTCGCGCTGCTCAAGACGCTGCCCTGCGATGTCTTCCTCGCCCCGCATGGGTCCTTCTTCTCGCTGACGAAGAAGATGGGACAGCCACCAAAGCCCAACCCGTTCGTCGACCCGCGGGCCTACCGGCGCTACATCCAGGAGACGGAGAAGGCATATCTGGAGCAATTGCGAAAGGAGCGCGGCGGGCGGTGATGATGTGGGAGCGCGGCGACAGGTCGTCGCGCTCCACGGGGCCATGCTTTAAGCCGGGACCTGATCCTGCGGCCGATCCCAGTGGCGGTGCTCCGCGATCGCGCGGATGAAGTCCTTGGCGAAGCCGTTCATCGGTGTCTCCCACTCAGCCGTGACGACCCCGGGTTCGGAGCCGTTGAGATTGGCCGCGCGCAGCAGCCCGAGGCCGTCGCCCGCCGCCCCGATCGCCTTGCCGTGTTTGAAGGCCTCGGCGACGAAAGAGCCGGTGTGAGTGAGGGGGCTGTATGGTTTTCGGGCTTGTGCCGGGATCAAGTGTCTGAATCCATAGGTTTGTGAAAGGGGACTGCCGGATTTATCCGGCAGGGGAATTTCACCGGGCCGATAGGCCCGAATATGTCCCGCCCCCCGCTCCTTTCTGATAAACTCTGACTTCCCTCTCACCGCACTCGCGCGGTCGCATAAAGTAGAGGCTCCGATTAACCGCCGTCTGTGTATCAGGGGCAAGGTTCCGGCGACTGGTAGTCGTATGTCGATCCCGCATCCTTATCGTCGGCATTATTCGTTTCTTAAAACCCGATGGCCCGGACGGGGCCGATACGAGCTAACGTAGAGGATGTAATCTCATGCGTTTCGTATGAAGCCGCTGTTAAAGCAGCCTTCCAAAAGAAGCCACCTGCTTTAGCTGGCGGAGTCGTCACTCAGCCGTTGTCGAGGACAGGGGCGGGCCCTACACCTACGGCGTTAAGTGGGCCTGCGCTCCAGGGCGTCGAGACGATCGTCTATGTCTCGCTGGTCGGCGCGCATGGTCAGGAACTCCTGGTTGAGCACGTCCAGCTTACGGCCGAGTTGGCGCATTTCCCTCTCCAGCCGACCAAAGCCGTCTCTCACCTCTTTTTCCTGCCGGTTGACGTGCGCCCGCACCTCAGCGATCAACGCCGGGCCCCGCCCGGTCAAGGCGGCCCATTGAAATGGCCCCGGCGAACGTGTAACGTAATATGGCCCCCGGCCGGGCGCCTTCGCGGCGCCTTGGATGGCCGTTAGTGGGAATAAATTTATGCAGGTGTTTGACTGCTCATCGACCCGGAGATGGCTTTCCTTTTTTGCTCTGCCCGGGGCGCTCTCCATATTCTTCCTCCCGCTCGTCACGTTCGCCCAGACCGGGGCGGCAGTGAGAATCATCGCGCAGAATGAGGCGGGTCAGCCGGCGTCCGGCGTGCGCGCGCAGCTCAAGCTCGGGGGGGCGGTTGCTGCCTCGGCCGTGACTGACGAGCGGGGCGTCGCGGCTTTCCCGAACGTCGCCCCCGGGACCTATGATGTCGAGGTCGCGAAGGAGGGCTTCGAGACGCTCATCCAGGACAATGTCGGGGTCGCCGCCGGGGCGCCGCTTGAAGTGAGGTTCACGCTCGTCCCGAAGATCGAGCTCAAGGAGGGGGTCGAGATCAAGGCGGACGCAGCCGGCGCGCCGGTGGAGCAGGGCTCGTCGCCGCCGGCCGCGCTCTCGCGCGATCAGGCGCAGTCGCTGCCGCAGAAGGCGACCACGGTCTCCGACGTCCTGCCCATGCTCCCGGGCGTGGTCCGGACGCACCAGGGCGAGATCAAAATCTCGGCCGCGAGCGAGAACCGCAGCGCCTTCATCGTTAACTCGGCCGACGTCACCGACCCGGCTACGGGGCAGTTCGGCATGACGGTGCCGGTTGACATCGTCCGGCGGATCGACGTCTTCAAGACGCCCTACCTGGCGCAGTACGGCCGTTTCACCGCCGGGGTCGTTTCGGTCGAGACGCGGCGCGGCGGCGACAAGTGGAAGTACGAGTTCAACGACCCCCTCCCCGAGTGGCGCATCCTCGACGGAAACCTCCACGGGGTGCGCTCGTTCACCCCGCGGCTGGTCGTCAACGGGCCGGTCATCGCCAACCGCCTCTACCTCTCCGAGGGCACCGAGTACGCGCTGCGCAAGACGCCGGTGCGGACCCTCGCCTACCCGAACAAGGAGACCAAGTCGGAGTCGATCAACTCGTTCACCCAGCTTGACCTCATCGTCTCGCCGACGCACACCATCACCGGGACCTTCCACTACGCGCCGCGCCGCGACAGCTGGGTGGGCCTCGACTATTTCAACCAGCGGCCGGTGACCCCGAACTTCAGGGGGCGTGACTACACGGGGACGGTCAGCGACCGGCTGACGCTCGGGGCGAGCCTGCTCGAGAGCACGGTCACGGTCAAGCGCTACTCGGCCGACGTCTGGGCGCAGGGCGCCGCCGAGATGAATTTGACGCCGACCGGCAACACCGGCAATTACTTCAGCGAGCAGGGGCGCAAGGCCTCGCGCGTCGAGTGGCTCGAGACCTTTTCGCCGCGGCCGGTCGTGAGCGCGGGCGCGCACAACCTCAAGTTCGGGACGGTGCTCGCGCGCACGGGCAACCGCGGCGAGTTCGACGCGCGGCCGGTCAACATCCTGGACGAGGCGGGGCGGCGCCTGCGGCGGATCGAGTACGAGGGCGGGGCGCCCTACGACCGGGCCGACACCGAGCTCGCCGTCTTCGGGCAGGACCACTGGGTGGTGACGCCGAGGCTCGCGCTCGACCTCGGGACGCGGGTCGAGCGGCAGGGGATCACCGGGACGGTCCGCATCGCGCCGCGCGCGGGGGTGGCCTGGACACCGTTCGCCGCGCAGCAGACGGTCATCCGCGGCGGCTTCGGCCTCTTCTACGATCGCGTCCCGCTCAACGTCTACGGCTTCGAGAGTTACCCGGAGCAGGTGGTCACGACCTACGGGGCGGGCGGCGAGGTGATCGACGGCCCGCGGCGCTTCGCCAACATCACCGAGCGCGTCGAGCGAAGCTTCCCGTTCATCCGCGGCGGGGAGACGTCGGGCAACTTCGCGCCCTACAGCGCCACCTGGAACGCTGAGGTCGAGCACTCTTTCTCCCCGCTCCTGCGCGTCCGCGCCAACTACCTGAGCAGCGATTCCGACGGCGGGGTGATCCTGACCCCCAAGGTGGTCGCCGGGCAGGACGCGATGGCGCTCGGCGGGGAGGGCAAGTCGCGCTACCGGCAGCTGGAGCTGACGGCGCGCGTGACATGGCAGGAGGCGAAGCAGCAGGTCATGCTCTCCTACGTGCGGAGCAGCGCGCGGGGCGACGTCAACGAGTTTAATAACTACCTGGGCAATTTCCCGTCGCCGCTGGTGCGCCCGAACCAGTACGCGAGGCAGGGCGCGGACCTGCCGCACCGCTTCCTCGCGTGGGGGATTTTCAACCTGCCCTGGAAGGTGCGCTTCTCGCCGACCGTCGAGTACCGCAACGGGTTCCCCTTCTCGGTCTACGACGCCGGGCAGGGTTACGTCGGCGCGGTCAACTCCGGGCGCTTCCCGAACTTCTTCTCGCTCGACACGCGGCTCTCGAAGGACTTCCAGGTCAAACCCAAGTACGCCGTCCGCATGACGTTCCGCGTCTTCAACGCGACCAACCACTTCAACGCGCTCGACGTGCACCGGAACGTGGCCGACCCGCGGTTCGGCATCTTCTTCGGCAACAACCCGCGGCGCTACCTGCTCGATTTCGACCTCATCTTCTGACTCGCCCGGGAGATGGGCCACGGTTGACACGGATACTACGGCCGATCCGTCTCATCCGTGGGCTATCACACGTGCTGCGACCGCACCCTCACCGAATATTAAGCGAGACCGTGTTGGCCGCCTTGCCGTCAACGTTGAAGATCAAATCCACATCGCCGCGGCCGGCGAGGCTGCGCGGGATGGCGATGTTGGCTTGATCCAGGCCGGCGAAACCGCCCTGGGCGCCGGCGAAGAGCACCTCGGCGTTCGTGCCGCCGATTGAGGCGGTGACCGCCGGGAGCGCGCTGCGGTTGCGGAAGCCGGTGCCGAAGCCGACCAGGAAGAGCCGGTCGGTTTCCGGGCCGAGGTCGATCGCCGCCGGGACGAAGCGGCCCTGCGCCGCGTCGAACTGGACGGCCGCCTCGAAGCTTTGCGTGCCGTCCGCCTTGACGCGCTGGACGACCGCGGCGGGCGCGCCCTGCCCGTTGGCGTTAGCCGTAAACAGGGCAGGGGCGACCGTCTCGATCGCCGCCGTGCCTTGGCCGACCGCCGCGCCGCCGCGCTGGACGTATATCACTGCGGCGCCGGCGACGGTCCCTGATGGTATTTGAAAGTTGATCTGCGTAGGTGAGACGAAGAAGAGCGGCGCCGTGCGCGTGGTCCCGACAGAGTCGCGCACGAAGACCTGCACGCCCTCGAGCTCGGTCGGGAGCGGCGTCGTGGTCGCGGAGGCGGTGCCCGTTGCCAGGCTGCTGCCGTAGAGGGCGGCGATCGCCTCGCCCGCCAGCGGCCCCGAAGCGAAGCTGGCCGCCGAAACGGCTGCGACCCCGGCGACCGCGTCCGGCACGTTCGACAGCCCAATGTCATACGAGGTCAGGTACCCACCGGCCCCGTCCGAGGTCAGGCTGAGGAGCACCGTGGCACCGGCGCTCTGGTAGATCATGTCATTATTGTTGCGCGTGTTGCGCGTGCCCCTCGTGTTATACGGCGCCTGGGTGAAGACTTGATCGGTCAGAGCGTCGTCGAAGCAGAGCTGCGAGGTGAACTCGTAGGTCCGCGTCGACCCGGCGAAGAGGCGCACCTTGTAGTGCAGGTGGACGGTCCTGCCGCTGTACCAGCCCGGATAGATGGTGGTGAACTCGGCCGCGCCGTTGGCGTCGGTTACCTGATACCCGCGGAGGAACTTCTGGCCGGCGTTGTTAGGGTTCCCCTGCCCGCTGACGTCGGAATACCCCCCCGCCGCGTCGCAATGCCAGAGGTCGACGAAAGCGCCGGCGAGCGCCGTGCAGGAGCCGCCGCCCACGCGGCTGACGTTGAACTTGATCTTCAACGGCACGCCGGCTTTGACCGTGCCGTTGGAGGGGTCCGACCGGATGTCAGCGCGGTTAAGCCTCTCGTCAACGAAGAAAGGCCCCTCGGTGAGCGACGGCCTGGTGACGCAGCTCAACTGGCTCACGTCCCGGGTAGCGCGGGGCGCGGGCGAGAAGACCGCGTTTCTGATCATGTCGGGGAGCGAGGACGCCCCGGCGGCCGAGCCGGGCTGCCCGGCCGGCCAGAGCAGCAACGCACCCTTGTCTCCCCACCCGGCGAACGCCGTCGCCCCCGCCGCCCCGAGGAGGCGGAGGGTCTCGCGCCGGCTCAGCCGGCCGCCCACAGTTCTGTTCATCGACATCTAGTTCTCCTTCCGCTTTTCGTCCGCCGCTAAAGTCACGCGCCGCGGCTGGCCGAGAAGTAAAGTACCAGATCGGCAAACGCTTGTGTGTCGAGTTTTGTGCGATTCGTCTTGACACTTCTCCACATTCCGCAGCGACGAAATCCAACTGTGGAAGATGAGGACACCGGTAGGGGCAGGGCTTGTCCCTGCCCGCGATCGTGGCAACGAAAACTCGGGCAGGGACAAGCCCTGCCCCTACGTGCTTCCCCGCGCGGCGTCCCAATCTTGTGTGGCCTGATTTAGAATTCGCTATCGTTCATCCCTGTCACACCCGCCCAAACTCTCACCCCGGCTACTTGTCGGGTTTCGTCACAATTAACCCAAGCGCCCCCGCCCGCGGAACATACCTCCACCCAACGTCGGGCGGTAAGTCTCCTAAAAGGATGCCTTTAGCAGTTGCTCATGGCAGGTGCGGGCGGGGGCACGTCGGTTGCCTGTCGGTTGCGACGGATGCCAACGGGCGAAGATCAGCGATGACCTTCACTCCGAGGGCTGCCCCTTCAAACGCATAACACACGATATCGCTGAGCCTCACAAAAGGGCACTCGATATCACTCCGTTCTCGGGATGTGCCCCCGTCCCGGTGGTCTTGACCCAAACTAAGAGGAGTAACACGAGTCATGAAATCACGAAAGATATTGGCTAGCGTCGTCATCCTGCTGCTCGGCTCGACCGCCGCTGCCATGGTTTCGCCGGGGCACGATGTCGGGCAGCGTGACGCGTTGAGTTCTGTGCGGCGCGCCCTCGCACAAGCCGGCGCGACGGCACTGACCGCAGATCAGGAGACCCAGCTCAACACTCTCATCACCAACTACCGGAACGCGATCCCGGATAATGACGATGCCTTGGAAGCGGCCCGCGATGCCTTCGACGCCGCGGTGCTCGCCGGCGATCAGACGGCGGCGCAGGCGCAGGCGACGACCATCGCCAATCTGACGGCGGCGCAGACCGGCGCCAGGCTGGCGGCCGAAGCGCAGTTCGAAATCGCCGTGTTGGCGTTGCTCAGGACCGGCGGGCAGTTGGACCCGCTGGTTACCAGATACGGCAACGACCGAATCTTGTCCCTGGTCGAGACTCTGATCGGTCGCTCGCCGGGCCGCGGGCGGTAATGAGGCGGGTTCGGCGTGGGCCGAAGAGGAGGTCAGCCGAATCCACTTGGCTCCGGACTGAGCAATGACAGCCGGCGGGCGGCCATGCGTATCGTCATGGCCGCCCGCCGCTATTCCTTCGCCCTCACTCGGAATCACCATGTTGCCAAAGGAAGCCCCCGGATTTATCCGTGGGGATGAATTTGGCCGGGCCGCCGAGGCCCGCCTCTATTTCAATAATGGAGCGGTTGTGCTAGAATCGCCCCGTGAAATTGACAGTAGGCGTCAAATTGAAGCCGACTAAAGTGCAGGCCCA
>Ga0075421_100009497_pt1 | contig 11989 bp, 8 predicted proteins | sample SoiMetdeltSBSDD5_FD_75292 | JGI IMG/M metagenome (GOLD analysis project Ga0075421, IMG submission 75292) | Bulk soil microbial communities from a Populus tree surrounding site in Tennessee, USA - Soil MetaG P. deltoides SBSDD5 | ecosystem: Environmental > Terrestrial > Soil > Tree plantation...
GCGAGGTGAAGTGGCACACGCCGGACCGGGACGCGTGGGCCAGCGCGCCGCCCAGCTCCTGCTGGGTGACCTCCTCGCCGGTCACCGTCTTCACCACGTCCGGGCCGGTGATGAACATGTACGAGGTGTCCTCGACCATGAACACGAAGTCGGTCATGGCCGGTGAGTACACGGCGCCGCCGGCGCACGGCCCCATGATCACGCTGATCTGGGGCACGACGCCCGAGGACTGCACGTTGCGGTAGAAGATGCCGCCGTAGCTGTCCAGGCTGACCACGCCCTCCTGGATGCGGGCGCCCGCGCCGTCGTTGAGGCCGATGACCGGCGCGCCGACCTTGAGGGCCAGGTCCATCAGCTTGTGGATCTTGTCGGCGAAGACCTCGCCCAGCGCCCCGCCGAACACCGTGAAGTCCTGCGAGAACACGAACACCTTGCGACCCTCGACGGTCCCCCACCCGCAGATCACCCCGTCGGTGTAGGGCCGGTCGATGAAGTTCGACTCGGCGTGGCGCCGGGCGAGCACGTCGAGCTCGTGGAAGGAGCCGGGGTCCAACAGCAGGTCGATGCGCTCTCGGGCCAGCAGCTTGCCCCGGTCGTGCTGGCGCTGGCGGGCGGCATCGGAGCCGGGTGCGAAGGCCTCTTCCTTGCGCTTGGCCAGCTCCTCCAGCCGTTCGCTCATGCTGTGTTGCGCCATCCCGCAACGCTACTGGGGCGATGCCGGAACGACCGAACCTGACCTGGACCTGCCCAGGGCCCGCGGCGGACCCCTAGTCTCGGTCGGGTGCAGCTGCCGGTGATGCCGCCCATCCGTCCGATGCTGGCCAAGGCGGTCTACGGGGTGCCGCGGGACGAGGGCCTGGTCTACGAGCCCAAATGGGACGGGTTCCGGTGCGTCGCCTTCCGCGACGGCGACGAGGTCGAGCTGGGGAGCCGCCATGACCGGCCGTTCACCCGCTACTTCCCCGAGGTGATCGGGGCGCTCCGGGCGACGCTGCCCCAGCGCTGTGCGGTCGATGGCGAGCTGGTGGTGGTCACCGGGCAGGGCCTGGACTTCGACACGCTGCAGCAGCGCATCCACCCGGCCGAGTCCCGGATCACGATGCTGTCCGAGCGGACGCCGGCCTCGTTCGTGGCCTTCGACCTGCTGGCCCTGGGCGATCGGGACCTGCGCGAGGAGCCGTTCCTGGAGCGCCGCCGCCTCCTGGAGGGGATCCTCGGTGCCGGCCGCCACTGGAAGCCGGCGATGCCGGCCGAAGGCGAGGAAGCCGAGGCCCTGGCGAGCAAGGGCGGATTGGTGGCGTGGGGCGTCTATCTCACGCCGATCACCCATGACCCCGCCGAGGCCGAGGACTGGTTCCACCGCTTCGAGGGCGCCGGCTTCGACGGTGTGATGGCCAAGCCGGCCGACGGGCCGTACCTGGAGGACCAGCGGGCCATGTGGAAGGTCAAGCACCTCCGCACGGCGGACTGTGTGGTGGCGGGGTTCCGGTGGCACAAGGACGGCGAGGGGATCGGCTCGCTGCTGCTCGGCCTGTACGACGAGCGGGAGGCGCTCAACCACATCGGCGTGGCCTCCGCGTTCACCGCGGCCCGCCGCCGCGAGCTGGTCGACGAGCTGGCGCCGCTCCGGGAGGGCGCGCTGGACGACCACCCGTGGCGGGAGTGGGCCATCGCCGAGGCCCACGACGGCACCCGCCGCCTGCCCGGGGCGCCCAGCCGGTGGAACAACCAGAAGAACCTGGTCTGGGAACCGCTCCGGCCCGAGCGGGTGGCCGAGGTCCGCTACGAGCACGTGCTGAGCGGGCGGTTCCGGAACCCGGCCCGCATGGTCCGCTGGCGGGACGACAAGCGGCCGGCCGACTGCCGCTACGACCAGCTCGACGCCGTCGCGCCGGCCGAGCTCCAGGACATCTTCGGCTAGCCGCTCCGGTCGGCTGCTCCGGTCAGCTGCTGCGCTCCTCCCCGTCGGGCTCCGTCTCGGATGCCGGGTCGCGCGGGGCCACGTCGGCGGCCGGCACGGGCGCCGGGACCGGCGCCGGGACCGGGGGCGGCGGCAACGGGATCGCATCCTGGGGCTCGTCCGTGTCGCCGTCGGCCCGGGGCAGCTCGATGGTGACCTTCTCGTGCTCCTTGTGGGCGCCCACCACCACCTGGTGGTACTGCTCGAGCTCCACGATGAAGGTGGGCTCGTGGTAGCCCCGGCCATCGACGGTCGGACCGGCATTGCCCTCGATCACCGCGATGACGTCGTCGCCGGTGAGGGTCTTGTGGGTCTCCAGCGCGTGGGTGACCCGCAGGACGTCCACCCGGTGCTTGGTGAGCAGGCCTTCGGTCCGTCGCAGCAGCTTGGCGAGGTTGCCCTCGATGCGGTCGCCGAGCTTGGCGCCCGACAGCATGTCCCGGCGCTTGTCGTCGTCGCCGCCCGGCCGCCCGCCGCCGGCGATGCCCACCCGGTGGGTGACGCCGTGCGAGGCCACGGTCTGGCCCATGCCGAGGTAGCCCTCCATCGCGGTCGCAACAGAGGTCGCCGACTGGAGGTCGCCGGACACGCCGGACGAGCTGTCGCCGTCGAAGAACAGCCGCTCGCCGGCCAGCGACGCGAGGGAGACCATGATGTCGGACTCGTACTCGGTGCGCCACCGGGTGAACTGGTCCTCGGGCTTGATGCTGGCGACCATGCCGAGGTACGTGCCGCCCTTCTCGATGGTGGCGATGTCGATGGTGAGGTGCTTGCGGGTCCGGTAGGCGGCGACCGCGTGGCAGGCCTCGTGGACCGCGATCGCGTGGCGCTCGCGCTCGATGTACTCGACGTCCTCCGGCGGACCCAGGTCCTTGAGGTGCTTGGCCTTGATGACGTCGGGCCAGGTGATGGTCTCCCGGCCGTCCCGGATGGCCATGATCAACGCCTCGTTGACCAGGTCCTTGATCGTGGCGCCGGTCGCGTAGGGCGTGATGGTGGCCAGCTTCTCGATGTCGTCTTCGTCGAGCTCGTGGCGGACCTTGTCCAGGTAGCCGCGATAGGTGCGCTTGCGGCCGTCCTTGGAGGGATAGCCGACCTTGTAGATCCGGTCGATCCGGCCCGGCCGCAGCAGCGCCTCGTCGAGCGCCTCGGGCATGTTGGTGGCCATCATCACCAGGATCCGGTACTTCGGCGGCGGCTTGGGCTGCATGCCGAGCGCCCGCCGGACGTAGCGGTTGATGATCCCCCGGGGCTTCTTCAGCCCCGACAGCTCGGACAGCAGCGCCTGCAGGGTGCCCATGCCGCCGCCGCCCCCACCCATGCCACCCATGATGATGCCGTCCCGTCGGCGGGTCGGCTCTTCGGGTGTGCCGGATGGCAGCAGCGACTGCTGGAGCACCAGCGCCTGCGTCTGCGGGGATAGCCACCGCAGGTGTTCGCTGCCGTCGGGCGACCACGGCGACGCCGCTGACGCGCCGGCCACCCCGCCGAACGGGCCCGGCGTGAGCGAACCGCGGTTCCCGAGCGAGTCGGCCTCGTCGAAGAACACGATCACCCCGCCGTAGCGCAGGGCCAGCTTGCGGAGCTTGCGGAACAGGCCCTTGACCTTGAGGATCCCGACACCCATGAACATGTTCGTGAACGCGCCGGGGTCGACGAACACGAACGGCTTGCCGGTCTCGCCGGCCACGGCCTCGGCCATCAGCGTCTTGCCGGTGCCGGGCGGGCCCCACAGCAGCACGCCACCGGGGACGTAGCCGCCCTTGTCCTCTATGGCCTCGGGCCGGTCGAGGAAGACCATGTTCTCCTGGACCCGTGCGAGCACGGCGTCCTGGCCCCACACGTCGGTGAAGCGGGTCTTGATCTCGTCGGGCATGTAGGTGTCGACCCCACCCCGGGACAGGAACCAGAACAAGGCGCCGAACTGCGCGATGAGGAAGAACATCGTGAACAGCAGCTGGAAGACCGTCGGCAGCCAGCCCCACACCCGGGACGGGAGCTCGAACAGCGCCGTCGAGGGGGCGACGTCGTAGATGGTCCCCAGGATGATGCTGAGCACCACGAGGGCGATGACCACCTTCAGCATCCGGGCGATGCGGAACCGGTTCCAGTCGTTGAACCGCCCGATGCGGCGGTGCCAGCGCTCGAACACGCTCTCGGTCCAGAAGCGGTAGTAGCGCGGCGACCGTTCGGAGATCAGGTAGTGGATCTGGCGGAGGGCTTCCACCCCGAACAGCACGAACAGCACCCACTTCGAGCGGACGGTGGTGTTGATGGCGTCGCCGAAGGTGTTGAAGGGGTTCGGGTCGGAGTACTCGGCCCAGACGAAGAACCAGAACAGCAGGGTCAGCAGCAGCAGGAACTTGACCCGGTCCCACAGAGGCATGCGCTTGCGGGTCGGCAGGTCGGGGCCCGATCCGGCCCCGTGGTAGCCCGGCGCAGGCAGGCCCATGGGGTGCGGAGGCGGCGGGGGAGGGGACGGTGGAGGGCCCGGCGGCCCGGCCGACCCCGGTGGGCCCGGCGGGGCGGGGGGTGCGGGCGGTGGAGGAGGCGGTGCCCCGTTGCCCTGGGGCGGCGGCCAGGTCGGCGGCGGTGCGCCACCCCCGGGCGGCGTCGGCGGCGTAGTGGCCGTCATGTTCCCTCCCCCTGGATCGTCCACGAGTCCACGATCGCGGCGATCTCGTCGTGATGGCTGTGGTCGTAGCACTCCGGCTCGCAACCGACGAGGAACAGGAAGAGGACGCTGCTGGTGGAGTCCAGCACAGCCGTCTGGTCGACGATCGCGACCTGCCCGTCGGAGTCGCTCTGGGCGAACACGGTGTGGACCCCGTGGTAGCCCTCGAAGTCAGCTGGCTCGTCGACCAGCACCTCGATCTGGTTGTCGGTCTGGCCCGTCATCGCGGCGAGTGGGTCGAAGCCCCGGATGGAGGTCAGGTTCACCTGCTCGCGCTCGGTCATGCTGAGTTGCTGGATGCGCACGAACCCCCGTGGCTCGGCGGCGCTCCAATCGAAGACGCCGTCGACGCTGGGATCGTCGCTGGAGTCGAAGCCGCGGAACCAGACCCGGTTGGAGAGCTGCTCCAGCTCGATGTCGGTGATGTTCTCGTCGGTGGACCGCAGAACGTCCCCCTCGTCGTACATCGTCCAGCCATCAGGAACTCGGGCGAAGACCCCGAGGTCCTCGTTCTCGACGTACTGGTAACCCGAAGCGCCACAACCGACCGCGAATGTGCCTAGAACCCCTAGAACCAGCGGAGGGAGCAACACTCTGGATCGGGCCATGAGCAATTCTCGTTGATTTCCTCGCTCAAGTGAACCGCGAGTTCACCGACCTCGGCGAGCCGGGTTGTGAACAGTGGGGTTGCGGTCCGCTTTCCGGGGTAACTTGACCGGTGGGTCAAGAAGAGCCGAGGCTGACTCGCCGACCGATACTGCCAGCGAGGTACGTCATGACGAACACCGCCCCGAGCACCACCGACTCCACCCGGGCGGGACGGGGAGCGGACGACGACTTCACCGTGGAGCTGAAGGCCTGGCTCGACCGCAACTGGGACCCCGACCTGACGGTCGGCGAGTGGTGGGAGCGCCTGGGCACGTCCGGTTGGGGCGTGCCGACCTGGCCGACCGAGTGGTTCGGCCGGGGACTGAGCCGCAGCGAAGGGGTTCGGGTCGGGCAGACCATCGTCGAGTACGGCGCCCTGGGAGCCCCCGGCGGCCTCGGCCTCCTCCTGGCCGGCCCGACGATCATCGTCCATGGCACCGACGAGCAGAAGCAGCGCTGGCTCCGCGACATCGTCACCGGGAAGCAGGGGTGGTGCCAGCTGTTCAGCGAGCCGGGAGCGGGGTCGGACCTGGCCGGCCTGCAGAGCCGGGCCGTCCAGGACGGCGACGAGTGGGTGGTCAACGGCCAGAAGGTCTGGACGTCCGGCGGCCAGGTCGCCGATCTGGGCATGCTGATCGCCCGGACCGACCCCGACCAGCCGAAGCACGCCGGCATCACCTACTTCGTGCTCGACATGCACCAGCCCGGCGTGGACGTCCGACCGCTCAAGGAGATGACCGGCCGCGCCCTGTTCAACGAGGTGTTCCTGAGCGATGCCCGGGTCCCCGACGAGGCGGTCCTCGGCGGGCTCGGCAACGGCTGGAAGGTCGCCAACACGACGCTGATGTTCGAGCGGTCGGGTCTCGGCGCCGGCGGCGGTTCGGGTGCCGTGTCCGCGGCGACGCCGGGGACGGTGATGGGCGACCTCGATCGACGAGCCGGGGACTTCGTGGGCCGCGGTGGGCGCCGGAGCGCCGGGCCCGAGACGCTGTTCGGCACGGGGGCCAGGGGTCTGATCAAGCTGGCCGAGACGGCGGGGCGGGCCGGTGATCCCGTGCTGCGCCAGAAGCTGATGCAGCTCCACTCGCTGGGCGAGGTCGCGCGGTTCAACAACCTGCGGCTCAAGGCGGCGATGGCGGCGGGGCGGGACATCCCCGGTCTGCCCAACATCGCCAAGCTGTCGATGAGCGAGATCGTCCGCCAGTCGCGGGACATCGGCCTGGAGATCGTGGGGGCCTACGGCATGCTCCACGCCTACTCGCAGGACGGTCGAGCCGAGCTCGACCGGGCCACCGGGATGCCCGGGCTGGTGACGGTCACGGAGTCGGCGCTGTTCGCGCAGGGCCCGCCCATCTACGGCGGCACGGACCAGATCCAGCGCAACATCATCGGCGAGCGGGTGCTCGGCCTCCCCAAGGAGCCGGGCTTCGACAAGAGCACCCCGTTCAAGGACCTGCCCAAGAACGGCTGATCCCCGGTTACCGGTCACGTTTTCGGGGCCTGTCTCGTCGGGTCGGTATGGACGAGACCTACGACGTCGTGGTGATCGGAGCAGGGCTGGCCGGGCTGAGCGCTGCGGCCACGGCGGCAGGCGAGAGCCCGGGTGCGTCGGTGCTGGTGCTCGACGCGCAGGCCGCGGGACGAGGCGGCCGCGCGGCCACCGACCCGGTGGGGCGGTTCCGCTTCGACCGCGGCGCCCACGCCCTCTACCGGACGACACCGGGCCGGGAGGTGCTGACCCGGCTCGGTGTTTCGGTCCAGACGCACCTTCCGCCGACGAGGGGGGCTCAGGGTCGCCTCGGCGACCGGATCGGCCTGCTGCCGCTGAACGCCCCCACGCTCGCTCGCAGCAACCTCCTCGGGGTGCGGGACAAGGTGGTGGTGGGCCGGCTGCTGGCCGGTGTCGGTCGGTGGCGGCCGGCCGACCTGGCCGGGCTGACGGCCAACCAGTGGCTCGACAGCCTCGGCGTGGAGGGCGTCGTACGGCAGCTGATGGAGATGCTCATCCGCCTGACCACCTACGTGTGCGACCTGGACGCCGTCAGCGCCGATCTCGTCGCCGGCCAGATGAAGTCGGCGCTCCAGGACAACGTCGACTACCTGGACGACGGTTGGGTCTCGCTGGTCGACGGCCTGGTGACCGAAGTCCTGTACCGCGGGGTCCGCATCGACGGCGGGCAGGAGGTCCACCGGATCGAGCCCGACGGCGGCCGGGTGCGGGTGGAGCTCGACGGGCGGACCGTGCTGGCCCGCCGGGTGATCGTGGCCGTCGGGACACCGGACGCCTGCGCATCGCTGCTCCCGTCGCGGCCGGCAGCGTGGGCCACGTTGGCTCCGGCCGTGCTGGTGGCCTGCCTGGACGTGGGGTTGGCCACCGTCCCGGAGATCCCGGTGCTGCTCGGCGTCGACTGCCCGCTGTACCTCACCCGTCACGCGCCCCCCGGGAGCCTTGCGCCGCCCGGCGGGTCGGTGATGCAGGCCATCCGGTACCTGCGGGCGGGCGAGGAGCTGTCGTCGCAGCAGGGGCGGGCCGAGCTGGTGGACCACTGCCGGGTCGGGGGCTTCGATCCCGACGAGGCCGAGGAGGCCCGGTACCTTCACCGCATGGTGACCTGTGGTGGGCTGCCCACGCCGGCATCCGGAGGGATGCCCGGACGGCCCGGCGTCGAGACCGGGCTGGCAGGGATCCTGGTCGCGGGGGACTGGGTCGGCCCCGTGGGCCACCTCGCCGACGCGGCCCTGTCCAGCGGCGAGTCGGCCGGCCGGGCCGCGGCCGCAGGGATCGCCGAGGATGCCGTCAGCCGGGCCTCCGCCTGACGCCGCCGGTTCCGGCGAGCTCACGGAGGTCCTGACCGCGGCGCGCCCGTGGCTCGTGGGCCTGGCCTACCGGATCACCGGGTCGCGCCTCGACGCCGAGGACATCGTCCAGGAGGCCTGGCTCCGGGCCCGCCAGGTCGACTGGGCGACGGTCGAGCGGCCCGAGGCCTGGCTGACCACCGTCGTCTCCCGACTGGCGTTGGACCACCTCCGCTCGGCCACCCACCGCCGCGAGACCTACGTGGGGCCCTGGCTGCCCGAGCCGGTGCGCGCCACGGACCTCGACCGGGCGCAGCCGTCGCCGGAGGACCCCGCGGACCTGGCCGAGCTGTCGGAGTCGCTGACCTTCGGCTTCCTCCGCCTCCTGGAGACGCTGTCGCCCGTGGAGCGGGTGGTGTTCCTGCTGGCCGAGGTGTTCGACACGCCGTACCGGGAGATCGCCCCCGTCGTGGAGCGCAGCCCGGAGACCTGCCGCAAGATCGCGAGCCGGGCCCGCCGGCACGTCCGGTCCGGGCGGGTCCGGCACGACCCGAACCCGGAGGCGGAGCACGTGGTGGTGGCCCTGCTGGCGGCCGTGAGCGAGGGCGACGTCGACCGGGTGGTCTCGTTGCTGGCCGAGGACGTCGTCCTGGTCAGCGACGGTGGCGAGCACGCCTACGCCGCCCGGTTCCCGATCCGCGGCACGGATCGGGTGGCCCGCCTGATGGTCAACCTGGCCCGGCGCTACAGCGACCTCCGGGTCGAGCTGGCCACCATCAACGGCGAGCCGGGGATGGTCGGCTTCGCGGGCCCGCAGCCGTTCCTCACCATGTCGGTCGAGGTCGTGGGAGGCGAGGTCCACGCAGTGCACGCCGTCGTCAGCCCCGACAAGCTCGCCGCGCTCGACGTCACGACCCCCATCCTCTGACCGGCGCCACCCGGCCGAGGTCGAGTCCCTAGGCTTCGTCCGTGATAGTCCACCTGGTCGACGGGACCTACGAGCTCTTCCGCTACCACTTCGCCCCGAACAACCGCGATCCTCACCGGGGCGCGACGGTGGGGGTCCTCGCGACGCTGCTCCAGCTGGTCGACGACGGCGCGACCCACGTCGGCGTGGCTACCGACCACGTGATCGAGTCGTTCCGGAACGACCTCTGGCCGGGCTACAAGTCGTCGGTCGGCATGCCTCGGGAGCTGCTCGCCCAGTTCCCGCTGATCGAGGCGGCCATGGAGGTCGCCGGGTTCGTGGTGTGGCCGCAGGTGGTGTACGAGGCCGACGACGGCCTGGCCGCCGCGGCGCTGATGGCGGCGGCCGACGAGCGGGTCGAGCAGGTGGTGATCTGCACGCCCGACAAGGACCTGGGCCAGTGCGTGGGGGGCAAGGTGGTCCAGCTCGACCGGCGCAAGGGCGAGATCTTCGACAGTGCGGGGGTCGAGGGCCGGCTGGGCGTGCCACCGGCGTCGATCCCCGACTGGCTGAGCCTGGTCGGCGATTCGGCCGACGGCTTCCCGGGCCTGGCCGGCTGGGGGGCGAAGTCGGCCGCGGCCGTGCTCCGCCGGTGGGGCCACCTGGAGGACATCCCCGCCGACCCGCTGGAGTGGGACTCCGGGGTGCGGGCGGCGGCCAAGCTGAACGCCACCCTCCGCGAGCACTTCGAGCTGGCCCTGCTGTTCCGCCGCATCGCCACCGTCGACGTGGAGGCCCCGGTCAGCGACTCGGTCGACGAGCTGCGCTGGACCGGCCCGCCGGACCCCGAGGCCTTCGCCAAGCTGTGCACTCAGCTCGAGGCCCCTGGCCTCATCGCCCGCTCCGAGCGCGTCCTCCAGGCGAGGAGCTAGACGATGCGAGACCTGGTCGTGACCGAGAACATCAGCGTCGACGGCGTCCTCGATGGGGACTTCTACGTCCTGGCGGGCCCGGGCGACGTGGACGAGGCGCTGCGCGAGCAGCGGGAGCGGGCCGATGCCCTGGTCCTCGGGCGTTCGACGTTCGAGGCGTTCCGCAGCTACTGGCCCCAGCAGACCGACAACCCCTCGGGCACGTCGCAGTACCTCAACCGTGTGGCCAAGTACGTCGTCTCGACCACCCTGGCCCCGGGCGACCTGGGCTGGGAGAGCTCGACGGTCCTGCGGGGGCTCGACGACGTCCGGACGCTCAAGGAACAGGACGGTGCCGACATCGTGGTCACCGGCAGCGTCAGCCTGGTCCACTCGCTCATCACAGCCGGCCTGGTCGACGAGTACCGCCTGTTCACCTATCCGGTCGTGGTCGGCGAAGGCCGCACGCTCTTCCCCGGTGGTCGAGCCGACCTCCGGCTCGTCGAGGCCCGCCCCTTCCGCTCCGGCGTCGTCCTCGCCCGCTACCGCACGGACGCGTAGGCGCTCGCGAGGCTACGCGAGGTCGACGAGGTCGAGGAGGTCGTCGGACCAGTGGTCGACCTCGCCCTCGGGCATGAGCAGAGCCCGGTCGGGGGCGAGATCCCGTACGAAGCCGATGTCGTGGCTGACCAGCACCATCGTCCCCGGCCAGCTGGCCAGCGCGGCCGCGACCGCCTCCCGGGACGGCGGGTCGAGGTTGTTGGTCGGCTCGTCGAGCAGCACGAGGTTGTGGCGGCCGGCCACCAGCAGGGCCAGGGCCAGCTTGGTCTTCTCGCCGCCGGACAACGTGCCGGCGTCCTGCTGGACCTTGTCGCCGCTCAGCCCGAACGTCCCCAGCAGCCGCCGCCGGATCTGGTTGCTGAGCGTCGGGGTGGTCTCGGTCATGTGGTCGAGCACCGAGCGGCCGGACCGGATGCCCTCGTGCTCCTGCGCGTAGTAGCCCACCGAGACCTGGTGCCCGAAGCTGACCAGCCCGGCATCGGCCGAGGCCTCGCCGGCCAGGATCCGCAGCAGGCTCGTCTTCCCGGCGCCGTTGAGGCCGAGCACCAGCAGTCGCTCGCCGCGGCCGATGTCGAACCCGACCTCCTCGAAGACCGGGGCGCCGCCGCCGTAGGACTTGGTCAGCCCGGTCACGGTCAACGACGTCCGCCCCGAGGGCGGGGGATCGGGGAGCTTGAGCCGCAGTCCCCGCCGCGCGGTCGGCGCGTCGACCGCTGAGCTGCGGATGCGCTCGATGCGGGTCTCCAGGGCGTTCGCGAACGCCGCCTTCGACTGCTTGGCTCCCCACCGGTCGACCAGGGCCTGCAGCCGGGCGATCTCGGTCTTCTGCTGCGCGGCGATCTTGGCTCGCCGCTCCTCGTCGCGGGCCCGGGCCACCCGGTACTGCGAGTAGGTGCCCTTGTACTCCGTCAGCTCGCCGATGTCGGCTTCGCCGGGACGGTCGAGGTGCAGGACCCGGGTGATCGACTCGTCGAGCAGCTCCAGGTCGTGGCTCACGACGACGAGGGCGCCTCGATAGGAGCGCAGGAAGTCCAGCAGCCAGTCCCGGGCGTCGTTGTCGAGGTGGTTGGTCGGCTCGTCGAGCAGCAGTGCCTCGCTCCCGGCGAACAGGATGCGGGCCAGCTCGACCCGGCGGCGCTCACCGCCCGAGAGGGCCTTCAGCTTCAGCTCGGTCCGATCGAGCCGCAGACCGAGCCCAGCGAGCAGGCTCTTCGCCTCGGCCTCGGCGGCGTAGCCGCCGGCGTGCTCGAACCGGTCGTGGGCCCGGCTCCACCGGGCGACCAGGGCTTCGTGGCCCGGCTGGGCCTCCATCTTGAGGCGCAGCTCCTCGAGCCGGGTGGCCAGCTGGTCGAGATCCCGGCCCCCGAGCACGTGGCTCACCGCGGTGACGTGGTCGGCGATCCGGTCCAGGCGGGGGTCCTGGGGGAGGTAGCCGAAGGCCGCCGGGCGCTGGATCACACCGGTCTTGGGCGGGGCCATCCCCCCGAGCACCCGCAGCAGCGAGGTCTTGCCGGCGCCGTTCCGGCCCACCA
>Ga0075421_100009499_pt1 | contig 11987 bp, 11 predicted proteins | sample SoiMetdeltSBSDD5_FD_75292 | JGI IMG/M metagenome (GOLD analysis project Ga0075421, IMG submission 75292) | Bulk soil microbial communities from a Populus tree surrounding site in Tennessee, USA - Soil MetaG P. deltoides SBSDD5 | ecosystem: Environmental > Terrestrial > Soil > Tree plantation...
TCAGGGTGTTCGACAGTTCCGACGGAGTCAGGAGCAGTACCAATCTTGGCGGCTACACCCCGCACGTCGCCAAGTCCCCGGATGGAAAACTGTGGTTCGCGGGTTTCGACGGCGTCAGCGTCATTGATCCGCGCCACCTTCCGTTCAACAGCCTTCCGCCGCCGGTACACATCGAGCAGATCACCGCCGACCGCAAGACCTACGATACGGCTTCCACTGCAAATGGGCGCTTGCCCCTGCCCGCGCTGATACGCGATCTGGAGATTGACTATACGGTGCTTAGCCTGGTCGCGCCGGAAAAGGTACTTTTCCGTTACAAGCTGGAAGGCCGGGATCGCGATTGGCAGGATGTGGGCAATCGCCGCCAAGCGTTCTACAACAATCTTCCTCCTCGCAATTACACCTTCCGCGTCAAGGCGTGCAATAACAGCGGTGTTTGGAACGAGGCCGGCACATCCCTGGATTTCTTTGTCGCCCCAGCCTACTACCAGACCACCTGGTTCCGTTTGTCTTGTGTGGCCGCCTTTCTGGCATTGCTCGGTGCCTTCTATCGCCTGCGCGTGCGGCGGGTGACGCAGCGAGTGAGAGTACAAATCGAAGGGCGCGTTGCAGAGCGGGAGAGGATTGCCCGCGACTTCCATGATACCCTGCTGCAGAGTTTTCAGGGGGTGTTGCTGAAGCTTTCCGCTGTGTCGTACCAGATCGCGGATCGCCCAAAAATCCAGGAGACGCTCGAGAGTGTCATCGAGCAGGCCAGAGGCGCGATCACCGAAGGTCGGGATGCGGTGCAGGGATTACGCTCCTCCACAGTGATTTCCAACGACCTGGCCCGGGCCATCAACACGTTCGCAGAAGGGCTGGCTGCCGATCCAACCTGCCAGAATTCCTGCGACTTTCAGGTGCATGTGGAAGGCACAACGCGGGATCTGGCTCCGCTCGTTCGGGACGAAGTCTACCGGATTGCCGGCGAGTCGCTGCGCAATGCCTTCCGGCACTCCCAGGCGGAACGGATTGAAGTGGAGATCCGCTATGACCGGCGGCAGCTTCGGGTGCGAGTGCGGGACAACGGAAAAGGCATTGACCCGAAGGTTCTTAGTGAGGGCGGGCGCCCCGGACACCACGGCTTGCCGGGGATGCAGGAACGGGCCAAGCTGGTGGGGGGGAAGCTGGCGGTCTGGAGTGAGCTCAATTCCGGTACGGAAACCGAGCTAACCATTCCCGCCTCCGTTGCCTACGCAAAATCGCCCGTTGCGCGCCGGTGGATGTCTTCGGGGCGGTAGCCCGACTGCCCCGAGGATATCACATACCTCGAAAGTGGTATCTCAAGATTCCTAGAAATAGGGATTCTTTGATTGATTGCGGCGGTTAGACTATTTCGCCAAGTTGTGCTGGCTACCAGACGCAGCTGTGTGCCGTAAACGGGTTGGCCGAGCCGGAATCCGGTGAATACAGCGGAGGCACAAACGGGGAGGGCGCCAGCAAACCATGATTGGGTTTTTCATTCTGTGCATAGCGTTTAAAGAGGTTAGTGCTCCTCCAACTGCTTTCATTTGGCGTCCCGAACTGAAGTTTTCGGAGATCACATAATGCGACGATGTGTCGTTTTCTCTACGATGTTTTTGCTTGCGCGAGGGCACTGGCAACCGTTGGTGGAGTCAGGCCCTGCCTCTACCGCGGGTGCAATAGAGGATCCTAACTTAGCTGAGAGAGGAGTGGCTTATCGCAACGAGCGCAACTCACAGCGGCGAACGCTGACAGCACCTTGAGAAAAGAGACAGTGACCAATGGGCGGGCTTGTCGCTCTGTATGCGTAACCAAATTAAACTCTCGACTGTTCATGGCGATCTATCTGCGGTTTCAGACGTGTTCAACTTATACTATTTTGCTGGTCCTCCTCTTGCTGGTTGGCTGTGCAGCGCCTCGGACCCACGTAGACCAGAGTAGTCCGACAATCGAATTCACCAGCGTTCCAGCAGCCGGAGCAGGTAACCCGTCACACGTGAGCACGATCAAAGGGCGCGTCATCGGAGCGACGCCCGGACAACAGATCGTGCTATACGCCAAAGGCGAAAGCGCCTGGTGGGTGCAGCCATTTGCAAATCAGCCATTCACTACAATTCAGCCAAATGCGAAATGGCAGAACGTAACCCACCCGGGCACAGACTATGCCGCGCTTCTTGTGGAGCCTGGATTCCAGCCGCCACTGACCACAGACAGGCTGCCAACGCAAGGCGTAGTCACCACGGCCGTCGTCCATGGCAAGCCTGCTCTCTGGCAGAGATGGTGGTTCCCCTTGGTATGTGCGCTGGCTGGCGTGTTGGCAGTATTCAGTCTCTATCGCTTGCGGCTTCGCCAGTTGACCAGGAGGCTCAACCTGCGCTTCGAAGAACGGCTCGTTGAGCGTACGCGAGTAGCACAAGAGCTGCACGATACGCTGTTACAAGGTGTGGTCAGTGCGTCCATGCAGCTTCACGTTGCAGTAGACAAAGTGCCTGCCGATTCGCCGGCCCAACCGGCGTTGAACCATGTTCTTAAATTAATGCGTCAAGTGGTCGAACAAGGGCACACTGTGATTCGGGGGTTGCGGTCTTCCGATGAGAACCCTAACGATTTGGAGCGTGCATTTTTGCAGATCCGACAGGAATTGGACCTAGAAGGGCGAGTTGATTTTCGGGTCATTGTGGAAGGGAAGCCGCTGCCGGTGCGCGGCGCCGTACGTGATGATCTTTATAGTATCGGCCGCGAAGCGTTGGTGAATGCGTTTCGCCACTCCCGCGCGAGCAACATCGCAGTCGAACTTGAATATGCGGTCAAGCAGATGAGGATCGTGGTTCGCGATAACGGGTGTGGAATCGATCCTCTAGTTCGGAGGACTGCCCGCGGACTCGGGGGGATGCGCGAGCGAGCCGAAAGAATCGGCGCGCGACTCAAAGTCTTTAGCCGGCCCTCAGAGGGTACAGAAGTCGAATTGTCCGTTCCAACCCATGTTGCCTTCCAATTCAGGCCTTCGAATGGTCGGCTGGGACGTTTGAGCAGATGGTATCGCTCGATGTGTGAGAAGAGGACGTACGAAGGCAAAGAATGGAGTGAGAACAATGAGTGACGTCGCACGCATCCGCATCTTGAGTGTCGATGACCATCCTCTGCTCAACGAGGGGATTGCTGCCATTATCAATAGTCAGCCGGACATGCAGTTGGTGGCTCAGGCAACCAGCGGCAGCGACGCCATTGGGCAGTTTCGCCAGCACCTGCCGGACATAACCCTGATGGACCTCAGAATGCCCGACATGAGTGGCATCGACACGGTGATTGCTATCCGGGCGGAGTTCCCCGACGCCCGCATCATCATGCTCACGACTTTCCAAGGCGATGTCGAAATTCAGCGGGCCCTCGAAGCAGGAGCTCGTGGCTATCTGCTCAAGAGCATGCCTCCCAAGGACATGGTAGCGGTGATTCGTCAGGTTCATGCGGGGAAGAAGCGTATTCCTTCGGAGATCGCTGCCCATCTGGCCGAACATATGGGTGAGGAAGAGCTGACTTCCCGTGAACTGGAAGTTCTTAGGCAAATCGCGGGTGGAAACCGAAACCGTGACATCGCCGAACGACTCTTCGTGGCCGAGGAGACCGTCAAGGTTCACGTCAAACACATCATGGAGAAGCTGGGCGCCAAAGATCGCACGGAGGCGGTGACGATCGCGGTTAGACGTGGAATCCTCCAAATCTGATTCCTTCTGGCAATAACACGAAAGCTACGAAAACTTGCAGCCCTTTTCCAGAGCGTTGTACGCACACGAGAGCATATCAAGGGGACAGAGGCTGCAAAGATTATCCTCCACATTCGCGGATGGCCTAGGCGTTCTGCCTTGCGAGCCACAGCTGGTATCCCCCGGTTCAAGGAGCAGTCTCCTTTCTTGGCTTCCAGCGATCCGACTCTAGGTCGGCGATTCTTCTTGCAATGCGATCCGCTGCTGCGATCTGTTTTCTGGGTCCGCGAGCGTATTCAGTGGATCCCAACCTCTTCGAACGCGGCGTGATCACGATTCCTCCCTTATAGGTCGCCGCAATCCTGATTGTTCTCTCCGTCATCCTGTGCTGCGCTCCGGCATCCCATCGTCTTCTGCCACAGGTAAGTCCGGGTCACCACAGTAGTGGTACCGCGCGTGCAGACCTTGCATTTCTTTTCTTCCCATCGCTTGAATTAAGCGCAGCCCAGGTAGGTCATCACCCCTCAAAAGTGCTCTTTCGTGGAACCAGCGCGGAAGTGACAGTAGTGCGTATGACCGCCGCAGCGTCGACTCCTCATATAGTCTCCCCACGCACCACAGATTATATCTCTCCACCGAATCCTCCTTGTAACAGCGAAATCACCTAATCACGGTGCGCCAGCGAGGGAAGTTCAGTGTGCTTGACGAGCGGCTTGCGCGACAACTTAGAAGGGATACCAACCCGAGTTTTGGTCAACTTGAGCTCTCTCGCCTCCCTGCAAGCGCAGCCTGCTAGTGATCCTACTGCCGTCAATGCCTACCCCTGCGCCCCCTGAAAGTCCCGCCCAGAGCCTTCCAGTGACATGAGGAAGTTGGTAAAGCAACTTCCTCCCAACCTGATTACACGAAGAGCTGAATTCCGCTTCCATTGGTGCTGATCCGGTAAGTTTCTATTACCACGATAGCGGTATCTCCGGGTGAGGCTGCAGTGGTAGCAAAAAACCATTCTATCGCGGGATGTTTTTTTCGCTGCGATCCTCCAAAGTGACAGCTAGAAGAAGTTGGCTGGCGACGCGAACGGGATACGGGAGGAGGGTTTATGAACGACAAAACTAGGACGGAGATTGCTGAATATTTCGGACTGAAGGTTGAGGTTATTTGCCTCATGGAGCATTGCGCACTGGTTCGGTTTGGAGATCGGGAGTTTGTGGTAGAGGCTGCGGATCTCGCATTCGTTCAGACCTTTCGACAAGCGGCCTGATCGTCGAATTCGCTAGCCTGCAATTGCGGCGATAACACCGTGATCGCGGTTGGCGACAACCTGAAATCAACGACAGAGGAATTACTGAAATGATCCATCGCGGTCGCTTCTGGGGAGGCCAAGGTTGGTTCGCAATCAACACCACGCTTGCTGGTGCCATCGGAGACGTTTTAGCGACAGGGGGAATCTATGTTTCATTGGGACACTTCACTCTTTCAACCTAAGCAGGAGATATCGGGATCTCGGTTTCTGTTGGCGGTCAATTCTCTGAATTCCGCCCGTCTCGCACTTGCCGAAGGGCTCCGGCCTGCCTCAACGAAACGTTCATCCATTCTGAGCCTTTTGGTGTTCTGGCTATTCAGTGGCGTTGTGGTGGCACAGGAGACAACGGGCAAACTGCTGGTGGAAGTTTTCGGTGTGGATTCCAGTGGTGAGCGCTATGACGTTCCCGGGGCCAGGGTTGTAGTGGCACCTGTGCTGAGATCTCCTGAGGAGAAACTGTCACCGGCTTCGAGGGAGTCTTTGGCTGATGCCAATGGAAGAGCCGAGTTTGCGGTTCCTGGCGGTTGTTACCAGGTGACGGCCACGTCGGAAGGGTTACAAGGTCAGGGAGAGGAGACTTGCCTCTCGGACTCCGGCGCCGTTGTCAATCTCGCGATTGAAATGAAGCTCATCGTCTTGAAGGAAAGCATGGAAGTCTCTGCCACACAGGAAGGGCTCGAAACCACCGAAAGTTCGGCCTCGGGAACGGTCGAGTCATCCACCCTTGAGCATGCGCCCAACATCAACGAACGCTTCGAAAGCCTTTTGCCCTTGCTGCCCGGAGTAGTTCGCGGTCCTGACGGGCTCATCAATATGAAAGGCGCACGCGCTACCCAAAGCGGCGCATTAGTCAATAGCGCCAATGTTACCGATCCCGTCATGGGGTTGTCTGCAATCAATCTGCCCATCGACGTGATTTCCAATGTGCGGGTTCTCTCTAACCCCTACGACTCCGAGTACGGAAAGTTCGCTGGTGCAATCTCGACGGTGGTGACGAAGGCTTCAGATCTGAACAAATTTCACGGCAGTCTTCAAAATTTTACGCCTCGGCCGAAAGAGAGGGACGGAAGTTTAATGGGTATTGGAGGATTTACACCGCGTCTCACCCTCTCTACTCCTGTGATAAAAGGTCGAGTCGGTGTAACCCAGTCGTTGGAGTATCGGTACGTTCGCACGGAACTTACCGGGACGGGGCTACCCCCTCTTCAAAGAGACACGGGGCTCGAGAGCTTCGACTCTTTCACCCGCCTCGATTTTAAGATCAATGATCGCCATACGGCTGCATTCAACCTTTCGTTTTATCCCCAGAAGTTGGAGTACCTGGGACTCAACACCTTCACGCCACAACCCGCCACGCCCAATCTACGCCAGCGAGGCTACATGTTGTCATCGGAAGACATCTACACCTTTAACTCGGGGGCCTTACTGGAGTCGCGACTGAGCGTGAAGACTTTCGATGCGGACGTCAAGGCCAATAGTGTCGGTCTTTTCCGAAAGGAGATCGAGACTACTGAAGGCGGGTTCTTCAACCGGCAGAACCGAGACACCCTCCGGTTCGAGGCCTCCGAGAATTACCATTTTGCGCCGATCCAAGCCCGAGGTCAGCACCTGCTCAAAGCAGGCCTGAGCGTGGCGCGAAACTCTTATGACGGGAACCAGCCTTTCGACACGGTGGAGGTCCTCGGAGTCTCAAACAGGCTGGTTGAACGGATCGATTTTTCTGCCCCTGCCCGGTTAGATGTTGATCAGAACGAATACGCCTTTTTCATACAGGATAAGTGGACTGTTTGGCCGCGTCTGACCGTGGATCTGGGTCTTCGCTTCGACCGGGACTCGATCTCTGAAGAGAATAATTTTGCTCCTCGGGTGGGATTTGCTTACTTGCTGACCAACGACAACAAGACAGTGCTACGGGGAGGGGTGGGACTCTTCTACGATCGGGTCAACTTGAATATCCCTACGTTCCTCGATCTTCCGGCACGGACTGAAACCCGCTTTGCTCCCAGTGGCTCGGTCACTGAGACCTGGGCCTATCAACATCGTCTACAGGGACGGATTCAAAATCCTCGCAGCCTGGGTTGGAGTCTCCAGTTAGACCGGGAAATCATTCCAGACCTCTTTTTACGGGTCGGGTATCAGCAACGCAGCACCACGCGAAATTTCTTACTCAATCCGGACAGAACTGTAGCAGGGAACTTTCTGACACTGAGCAACAGTGGGCGAGATCGTTACCGGGAGTTCGAAGCCACCGCTCGGTACCGTTTGGGAGAAAAGACCCATTTGACTGCTTCTTACGTCCGCTCGTCAGCCGTCGGCGACCTCAACGATTTCAACTCCTTCTTCGGAAACGTCGCGCAAGCGATCATTCGCCCCAACGAACGGTCGCTGCTTTCTTTTAACACTCCGAACCGGTTTCTGTTTTGGGCAGAGGTTCAAGCTCCCTTCAAGCTTACGATTTCGCCGGTGCTCGACATCCACAGCGGCTTTCCTTACTCCATCGTCGACGAGCAACTGGACTTTGTCGGTGCCCGCAACAAGGCGGGCAGGTTCCCGAGATTCGCCACATTCGATTTAGAGGTGCTCAGACAAGTCGGGCTGCCCTTTACCAAGCGCAAAGGCAGAATTGGCGTCAGGACCTTTAACCTCTTCAATAGCTTTAACCCTGCAGACATCCAAAACAACTTGGCTAGTTCGCGTTTCGGTACGTTCTTCAACAGCAAGGATCTGCAAATACGCGGGAAGTTTGTCATCGATTTCTAATCGGAGGAAGGAAAAGACGATGTGGAGAAAAGCAAATCTAGCGGCTTGGTGCATAGGCGGGATTCTGCTGTTTCCGCCGCACGGCGCTACTGCCGCAGAGATCAACCAAAGTTCGCCACTTACAGCTGTCGAGGTGATCCAGCGCATGCTTGAGCTGGACAAGGCGAGGAGAGTTGCCTTACAGCAATACACCTCAAACCGGAGGTACGTCGCTGACAACAAAAAGTTCGGCAAACACGCCGAGGTGGCCGTCAGAGAGAAGTATGTATACCCGGGTAAGAAGCAATTCGAAACGCTTTCTGAAACTGGGTCCGATTACATTCGCCGCAAGGTCATCAGTAAGTTGATCGATGCAGAGCAGGATTCCGCGCAGAACGAAAATCGAGACCAGACCAGAATCACGCCGGAGAACTACAAATTCGAGTTGCTGGGTACCGAAGAGCAAGAAGGCCACCCGTGTTTCCTCATCGCCGTGATTCCGAATCATTCTAAGAAATATCTCATGAAGGGGCGGATTTGGGTGCACCAAGAGGATTTTGCCATTGTGCGAATGGAAGGGAGCCCGGCCAAAAATCCCTCTTTCTGGACCCGGAAGGTCGAGTTCACGCGGCGCTATCAGAAGCACGGACCCTTCTGGCTCGCAGCTTCCATTGAATCAGAATCTGAGGTGCTGATCGCGGGAAAGAGCTCGCTGAGGATCGAGTATTCGGACTATGTCATTACTCAGGGAGAAAGCCACCAGAACATCAGCTCGTTGGCGAAGGGATTTCTCCCATGAAGATCGCCAAGATACTCATGACCGCACTCGGCATTTATCTGCTGGTGCGTCTGGTTTTGACGATTGGGCCGACGGCGCTGGCCACACAGCTCTCCGCACTGGGCTGGAGTTTGGCAATTCTGGCGGTATTGGGTTTGGTGAAGCTTGGGCTACGCACCTGGAGCTGGCGCCAGGCATTAGTGGCCGATGGGGTTCAGACAACCGGGGGGCAGCTGTTCGGCGCCCGGCTCATCTCCCAAACATTCGGATATCTCTCGGCGGTGGGACCACTGATGGCAGATCCCCTCAAGCCGCTCCTGTTGAGAGACACGGTCGACATAGCCGCCAGCACTCCGGGCACTCTCGTGGAGACCGCCATATTCTGGTTCACGTCCTTGTTGTTCATTCTCGCAGGAGCATTCTCTGGAATTCTGTTGGCTTCCAGTGGACCTCAACTGCTAGCCGTCACGTTGGCCGTGGTGGCGATCATGGTGGCTGGCTTTGTGTTCCTCATGAGCAAAGCGCCCTTCGTTCCACGGCTGCGAGGCCTCCTGGCAAGAAAATGGAAAGATCATCCCGCCCGTCTGACCGCCTGGCTGATCCAAGCTGAGGGAATTGAGGAGCCCACTGTTTCCTTCCACCGGCGACATCCGAAAGCGCTGCGCCACATTCTGCTGCTGAACCTGGCGGTCCAGGTTGTGATGGGGGCCGAGGTGCTGGTTGTGCTCGCAGCCATCGGTGTGAAGATCGGGCTGCTTCAATTGCTGGCCGCCGAAGGCGCCACTCGCATGGCTAAGATCCTGACCTTCTATATCCCCGCGCGGGTGGGTGCTGATGAGGCAAGTGGCGCTGGCGTCTTCGTTCTGTTCGGTATGGATGGTGCAGCCGGCCTGACTCTGGCGATTGCCAGACGGGTACAGGCGCTGGTCTGGGTCGCTGCAGGGCTAGCTTGGTGGCAGGTTATGAGTTCTCGGAAACCGGGAAAGGAAGGTTCTTGTGCAATTAGTGCTCTCGCTGCCTCCAATCGATGAAGCTCAGGTCGAAGGTGACGCCGCTGACTGGTTGTTCCATAAGGTTGCCGGAGTCCCTCTGCTGGTCCGAGTTATTGCTACCGCCTGGAAGAGCGGCTGCACTTCCGCTCTCTTGCTGCATCCTAAGAGCCTCTCGGGCGAGGACCTGAAGCATCGTCTGAGGTCAGGCCTGCTTTCTTCCTTTCGAATTGAGGCACTGCCCTTCGATCATCGCTTTGACCAGAACAGTCCATCTGACTGGAAATCGATTGAAAGCCAATTGGAACCGAGGTTCCTCTGGCTTCCCTGGAACTATGTAGCCGACCGCCGGCTGTTGAAGCAAATGGTAGCAGCAGGCCAGCGCTCTCGCGCAGGTGTGCGCTTGACACTTCCAGAAGGGTCAACCAGCACAGCGATGCCGGTCGTTGTGGTCAAGGAAAGACTGAACCTCAACGGTCAGCTGTCCCATTACCTGGACGACTCCTCGCTGGAGAAAGTCATCGATCGGGAAGCGCCTGGTTGGCCGGTCCACTCCTGGCAAACGGCGCGAATGGCTGAGCAGGGTCTGGTTCGCAGGTCGGGGAAGGAATGGGACGGGATCTATTCGAAGTTCAATCGCTGGCTTTGTCGGCCTCTAGTCCGTTGGCTGTCAAAGACACCGATCACTCCGAACATGGTCACATTTACCGGGCTTCCGATCTCTATGTTGTCCGGGTATTGGTTTGCGCGGGGCCATTGGGGAGCTTACGTGGCTGGCGCGCTTTTGTATTTTGCCACGGTGTTAGTGGATGAAATCGACGGCATGCTGGCTCGTACCACCTTTCGTGAATCAGCCTTTGGTTGCTGGTTGGAATCGTTTGTGGATTATGCCACCTATGTTCCCTTATTCGGGGGAATGACCTTGGGTCTGACCCGGCAGTTTGGAAGCAGATGGATGGGCTTAGGGCTCCTTCTGCTGTTCGGAACTGCGATGACCTGCTGGGTCGCGGTCCGTCACCGGAAAGTGTCTACCAGTCCTGATCGACCGGAACAGTACTTGCCTCGCTACTTCCGGCTGCTTGAGGGAGACTCGGGCAATATCCTTTCGAAGTTCGTGCGTCAAGCGCACATGTTTCTCAAGAAGGGCGTGCTGTGCCACTACGTAGTTATTTTCTCGGTCGTTGGCGCTTTGCCGGTGTTCTTCTGCATGGCAGTCTTTGGAAGCAATTTAGCCTGGTTATTGGGTCTGTATACAGGTCGTCTCTTTAGCGCGCCTTCGCCAGTGGGCGGCGCCGTGCCGAATCCATTCCAATCAAAGATGCTGGGTCAGCAATATCTGCTGGCTTTCCAGGCGGAACCCGTAAGGAAAGATAGCTACGAGCATTTCAAGTTCACGACCGAAGTTCCGAACGTCGAGCTGATTGCTCCGAACGATGTCTTTGTTCCGGGCACCCGGTAAGCTCATCTTCGTCGCAAGCGCTCAAAGTGAACAGACCACGACGCAGGACAGACATTCTTATCAATACAGACGGACTAGGTTCTGTTTACAGCCGAAGTGTCACCCGTAAAATCTCCCGTTGCCAAAGGGGTTTTGAGGGAGGTCTGCTGGTTCGCAATACTTGGCAGGAAGAATCTCGATGATAGAAGGCGGAGACATGGAACAAACCCGATCTCGATGGAGAATCATTGTCAAACTTTTGAAGTTCTTCTTCTGGAGCGCACTGGTCCTCCTGATAGTCGCACAATTTTGGAAGCCAGCCCAGCTGGACGCTGCCCGCGCTGAGGTCGTTCGTCGCTTTCAGGAACAGAGGAAGTCACGCGTCATTGTCCTGATCCATGGAGCGGACACCATTAGTTTCCTTGGGGTTCCTTTTGGCAGTTTCATCAACATGGAGGATTCAGAATCAATTCTGCGAGCCATCCGCCTCACTCCCCCGGATCAACCCATCGACTTCATCTTGCACACTCCCGGTGGACTGGTGCTGGCCGCAGAACAAATTGCCCATGCCCTGGTCGAACATAAGGGCAAAGTCACGGTTTTCGTTCCCCACTACGCCATGAGCGGCGGCACTTTGATCGCCCTAACGGCCGACGAGATTGCCATGGACCCCAATGCCGTGCTGGGCCCCGTGGATCCGCAGATCGGCGACATGCCGGCTGCTTCGATTGTGAAACTGCTGGAACAGAAACCGAGAAGTCAGATCAGCGACGAAATGCTGGTGCTAGTCGACGTCGCTGCCAAAGCCCGTCTGCAGGTCGCTGCCTTCGTCGCCGAGGTTCTGCTCAAGCATCTGCCAAAAAACGATGCCGCTCGCCTGGCTGTGGTATTGAGCGAGGGCCGCTGGACCCACGACTTTCCCATCACGGTTGAGGCAGCCAAGCAGTTGGGGCTACCGGTTTCGACCGAAATGCCAAAGATCATTTATGAGCTGATGGATTTGTATCCACAAAGCGGAATCGGGCGGCCTTCTGTC
>Ga0075421_100009500_pt1 | contig 11987 bp, 10 predicted proteins | sample SoiMetdeltSBSDD5_FD_75292 | JGI IMG/M metagenome (GOLD analysis project Ga0075421, IMG submission 75292) | Bulk soil microbial communities from a Populus tree surrounding site in Tennessee, USA - Soil MetaG P. deltoides SBSDD5 | ecosystem: Environmental > Terrestrial > Soil > Tree plantation...
GTGGCGGGCCGCACCAAGACGCTGGCCGAGGGCGTGCCGCTGGCCGCCGCCGCGCTGGACGACGGGCGGGCGCGGGCGACGCTGGAGCGACTGGTGAAGGTGTCGAACGAGGCGTGAGGGGAGAGGCTAAGCACGATCTTGCGGGCGTCCGTCGGAGGTAGAAATGCCCTGGAAGCTGACGGACAGAGGCCGGAGGTTGTGCCAAGTCCTGCCGTCGCTGGCCGCCCTGCACCGCGGCGGATCACTGGGCTCGGCGGGCCAGATGCCGCCTGCAGCGCTCACTCGAACTTGGCCGGTGGCGAGAGGCCCGCACACCTCATTTCGCAACAGCGAGCGCCTGTTGCGGGTTCCTCCTGCACCCTTGAAGCCCGAGCGTGGCGCGGCGGCCTCCAGGCAGGGTGTGCGCTGCTGGCTAATGCCGAGGTCGGGGGCGGTCACAAGCATATCTGCCGCACTTTGGCTGCCAAGCCTCTTGTCGATGATCGCGGACGATCGGCTTCTCGCCATGCTTGCTATACCCCGGTCGGTAATAGCCACCTGGTTTCGGCTGCCACGCGCCGTCGCGATGGTCACGGACCACGGGCTTTGATTGCGGCTGGGCCGTGGCGTCGGTGGTTGCGGCGGCGGCCATGATCAGCGCGACGCCACCGAGGAGTCGGAGCGAGTAACCGCCTATCATGTTTTCCTCCTGTTTGCTGGTTGGGTTCATTGGTCAGGTGCCCAATTCCAGGGGCGGAGCCCGTCGCACCTGCCTCTGCAACAGCCGTGCATTCCGTAATTCCGATTTCCCGAATGACACCCGTGGGGCGCGGCGGGCCCCCGCGTGGCCCTGCGGTCGGCGTACGTCTCCTGTCCGCCTGCGCGCTGAGCACTCATCCCGGCGCAGGCGTGGCACGGTGCGAGCGCGCGGCTAGCGGCCGCGTTGCCGCAAAGTCGATGACGATGTCAGGGGCCGAGCCGGAGCCGTCTTGGGCGACGTGGTGACCGTCTGCGGCGTCAGGGGCTGCAGCGGGCCGGCGACGGGCTTCCTCGTCGCCTTCTGCGGCGTCAGAGGCCGCGCGTCCTTGCCCCCCTTCACCGCAGCAATGCAATTGTCGTTCTGAGGCTTGCAGGTCCGGGCCTCGCAGTTGGCGACCTCCTGGTGAACAGCGGCATCAGGATGATTCCCCTGGGCCTTGACAGTCGTGCCGGTCTTCTTCTCCGCACGGGCTTGACAACGGCCCATGCACGCAAAGTATTTGGAAGCGCAGTCCGAATTTGTCTTTGCCGGCCTGGCGAAGGCGTCTCCGTTCCAGAGCAGCGATGGCGAGAGCGCGAGGGCAAGGACCAGCCCTGCAAGCGCCGTGCAACGGGTCGTCGGCCTCAAGACGGTCGAACCGGACTGGGATGATTTCGCCATGTTTCCTCACTCGAATTTGGCTGGCGACGAGAACGGCCTCGTCGCATCCACGACAAACATCACCAGCTGATCCAGATCGGCTGTGCCGGCGTTGAACACCTCCATCGCGGTATCCGCGCCGTGGCCATTCATGGACTGGCTCGCCTCGGCATAGGCGACGCCGTGAGGTGTCTTCTGGCCAAGCTTGCCGGCCAACACGTAGAATGCCTCCGAGCCCGGATGTGTATGCACCGGCGTCTTTGCCCCCGGCGGCCCCGCTGCATGGTTGATGCGCAGCAGATATTCGGGCGCGGCAGCGACTGGCACCGGTCCGATCTCGGTAACCTTTGTGCCGCCGGGCGTGGTGCCGCCCTTCGTGCCCAACGTGAACAGCCAAACCTTCCCGGAGACTTCGGCCGCCAGGGCCGTTTCATTGGCGGCGGACTGCGCCTGCGCGTCCGCAAGGGTGCGGAAGGTCTCTATCCGCCAATAGAGCGGCCCGGCTGGCAGTTGCTTGAGCTTCTTCTCCGCGACCGGTTTGATGTCCAGCTTTTGTGGCGCCTGCGCGGGCGTCGGCGTCGATGTCCAGAGCACGCACAGCATCAGTGCGGGCACGAGTCGCATGTACCGGCTTGACGGTTGCATCGGGCGCCTCCCTGTGGTGGCGGTGTACGGAGATCTCCACTGCCCTCTTAGGCAGAGCCGCCATCCAGAATGACAAAGAGGCCTCATGCGGTCTTTCACAGCCCCTCAACTTGCCCTTAGTGGCGGCTCCCTTTTTCCTTAGCCGGCGCACCATGCTACGGTCGCGTGAACCATGTGCAGCGAACGGGTGGGAAATTGCAGTATCTGTTCGATGACTGTGTGCTCGACACGGATCGTCGAGAGTTGCGGCGAGGGCCCGAGGTTGTCGAGGTCGCGCCACAGGTGTTCGACCTGCTCGTTCACTTGGTTCGCCAGCGTGACCGGGTCGTCAGCAAGGATGAGCTCCTCGCCTCGGTTTGGCAGGGGCGCATCGTCTCGGAGTCCGCGTTCTTCAACCGGGTCAACGCGGCTCGTAACGCGATCGGCGACAGCGGCGATCGGCAGCGATTGATCAAGACCCTGCCGCGCAAGGGCCTCCGTTTCATCGGCGCCGTGCGCGAGGAAGCCCTCGCCGGGGAGATCGCAACCGGCGCCGCCGAGCCGTATCCGCCCCACCTCCCGCTTCCCCAAAAGCCGTCGATCGCCGTTCTGCCCTTCACGAACATGAGCGGCGATCCCGAGCAGGATTACTTCGCCGACGGCATTTCGGAGGACCTGATCACCAGCCTGTCCCGCATCCGCTGGCTTTTCGTCATCGCGCGCAACTCGACGTTCGTCTACAAGCACCGGCCAGTCGACGTTAAACGGGTCGCGCGCGAGCTCGGCGTCCGCTACGTGCTGGAAGGCAGCGTCCGCCGGGCGGGCAAGCGGATTCGCATCACGGCGCAGCTCGTCGACGCTCTAACCTGTGGTCATCACTGGGCGGAGAAGTACGACCGGGAACTTGGCGACATCTTCGTTGTCCAGGATGAAGTCACCCAGAGCGTTGCCGCCGCCATCGAGCCGCAGCTACTGGCCGCGGAAGGCGTTCGCGCACAGTCGCGGTCGGCTCACGATCTCGGCGCCTGGGAGCTTGTGGCTCACGCACAAACGCATGTGTGGCGCATGACCAAGGAGGACTACGAGACCGCAATCGGCATTCTTGAACGCGCCGTCGCTACCCTTGCGGACTACGCACCGGCGCACAGCCTGCTGGGGTTTGCGCTGGTTTTTGCCGCCCACATGGGCTGGCTTGATCGTGAGCAGGTACTGTCCACTGGTCGGCACCATGCGACGACGGCCATCGCGCTTGATGATCGCGATCCCTGGGGCCACACCGCGCTCGGCTATCTCGGGCTGATGGAGCGGCGCACCGCTGAGGCGATTGCGGCGTTCCGTCAGGCCGTGGCGCTCAATCCGAGCTCTGCGGCAGCCCATTGCCACCTCAGTCAGGGGCTCGCCTTTGCCGGACAGGACCGCGAGGCAATCGGGCATGCACAAGAGGCGATGAGGCTCAGCCCCCTGGACCCCCTAAAGGCACTGTTCCTTGGGTCGATCGCCGTCGCCCACTTTACGGCCGGGAGATACGCGGAGGCCTTGCAGCACACGACCGAGGCGGCGCGGCTGCGTCCCGGCTTTCAGGGCGCGCAGCGCATGTGCTGTGCGTGCCTGGCGCTTTGCGGGCGCACCGCGGAAGCCCGCGCCCACCTGACGATGGTGCGGCGCCAGCAGCCCCACCTGTCGCTCGGCTGGATCAGAGCCAGCGTTCCCTATCAGACCCCCGACTTGATGGAGCGCTTCCTGGACGGCATGCGGAAAGCCGGGCTCGAGGGCTAGAGCCAGGTTTGGGTCAAGACTCGCCGTGCGATCGGCGACCGTCTGGCAGGAAGGCATCACCACGGATCGTAGTGGATGACGGTGTCGGCCGCCGTCAGGTTGAGGCCGCTGCCGCCGGCTTCAGCTCAAAAGGAACAGCGGCACCTTGCCGGACTGGAACTCGCGCACCGGCGTGGCGCGATCCGAGGTGTTGCCGGTCAGTGACATGGGGAACCTTGAGCCGCGCCAGCTCCTGCTCAGTCAGCGCCAGGGAGCCTCTATCAACATCGACAGTCGTGCGGTGGGCGTCCTAACTGAAGGCGACTGGCGCGATGGCCTCGATGTCGGTGGCTACGTCGATCACCACGGGACGATTCGCGGCGAGCGCGCGGCGCAAGGCGGGGACGAAGTCAGCGGGCCGCTCCACGCGCAGCCCCAAGGCGCCCAGGCTCTCAGCCACCTTGGCGAAGTTCACATCGGTGTAGGTCCACAGCTCCCGCGCTTGGCTCGTCTGGGTGCCGCCGTAGGCCCGGTCGAAGCCGCGCTTGGACTGATTGCCACCGCCGTTATTGTTGACCACCGTCACCGTGTTGAGGCCCCAGCGCGCCGCGGTCTCCACCTCGGCCAGGTGGTAGTAGAAGCCGGCATCGCCGGTGAAGACGACGACGGGGCGATCGGGGCAGGCGGCCTTGGCGCCGAGCCCGGCGGGGAAGGCCCAGCCCAGATGCCCGGCGCTGCGCATGTAGCTCTGGCCGGGACTCGTGAGGTCGAACATGCCACCCATCCACATGCCAGCGTGGCCGGTATCGACCACGACGATGGCATCCTCGGGCGTGTACCGCGTCAGGTCGGCGCAGAGGCGCTCCGGCCGCACGGGCACCGCGTCGGAGGCGAGCGCGGCGGCGTACTTCTCGCGCCAGTCGCGGCAGAGGCCCTGCGCCTGCTCCACCCAGGCCTTGCGGCGGCCCGAGGTGTCGGCGTTGGCGTGCGCGAGCATGCGGGCGAGCGTCACCTTGGCGTCGCCCAGCACCGCAGCCTTGAGCGGGTAGTTGCGCCCCAGCGACTGCGGCTCGATGTCGATCTGCACGGCGGTGACGCCGATCTTCGGGACGGCCCAGAAGTGCGTGGTCATGCCGCCGGTCTCGGTGCCGATGAAGCACACGGTGTCGGCCTGGGCCACGACGCGGTTGGCGCTCTCGCGCGAGTAGGTGCCGACCACGCCGACGGAGAGCGGATGCGTGCCGGGGATGGCGTCCTTGCCGTTGAGCGAGGTGGCGACGGGGATGCCGAGGCGCTCCGCCAGCGCGACGAGCTCAGGCCCGGCGCGCGAAGTGCGCACGCCGCCGCCGGCAACGATCACGGGGCGCGTGGCCTCCTGCAGCACCTTGAGCGCGGCGATCACACTGGCGGCATCGGGCTCGGGGCGGAACGGCGGCACCAATGCGAACAGTGGCTCGACCAGGGGCTCCAGGTCGGCCTCCTCCAGGTCGATCTGGCCCTCGTTGCCGCGGAACTGCAGGTGCACGGGGCCCGGGGTGCCGGAGGTGGCGACGCGGAAGGCCTGGCGCACCATGTCGGGGATGCGGGAGACATCGTCGACGGTGGCGTTGAATTTGGTGACCGGCTCGAAGGCCGGCACGTCGTCCACCTCCTGGTAGACCTTGCGGAACTTGGTCTTCGGGTCGCGCCCGCCGGTCATGGCGATGACGGGCGCGTGCGCCAGGTGGGCGTCGCGCAGACCGGCGGCGAGGTTGAGCGCGCCGATCACCTGGGCCATGCAGACTCCGGGCTTGCCGGAGGCCCGCGCATAGCCGTCGGCCATGTAGGCGGCGGATTTCTCGCCGTGAGTGTGGATGCGCTTGATGGACGTGCGCCGCTCCATCTCGGCGAAGGTGCGGCGCAGGACGGCGGGCACCATGAAGACATGCGTGACGCCGTATCCAGCGAGCATGTCCGCCAGGCATTCGGCGCCGGTCATTCTTGGCATGGTGGCACTCGACCTTCGCTACCACTCAACGTCTTCGAGCCGGGTGACCTTGCCGGCGCGCGCGCTCTTGCGGGCGGCTTCGATCCGCTTGAGGAAGCGCGGATCGTTGAGCAGCCGATACTCAAACCAGTCATCCTCCGACTTGAAGCCGATGAGGACGCCCGCCGGCTTGCCATGGCGCGTGATGACGATGTCCTGATTCTCGGCCTCACGCAGCCAACGCGAGAGGTCGTCCTTCGCCTCCGACAGCGGCACCTCCTTCATTCGCGATTTCCGAACTGAATCAGCCATGAGTCGGCCTCCGATTTCGCGACGATCCCCAAGACCTCAACGGTCTTGTCGGTAACGTCGTAGAACACCCGAATGTCTCCGACACGGAGCCTGTACTGCGGCCGATTCAGCTCGCGAAGCCGCTTGATGCGGCTGCGGCTCGTCTTCCTCGGCTCATGCCGCAAATGCATCTCGATGGCGTCACGCACCTCGGCGCGCAGATTGCCCCTGAGCGCCTTCACGTCCTCGACGGCCTCTGCGGTCAAGACGATATCGAAAGACATTCTGGCCAGATGATAGCCAGAATCTTCCTCGGATGCAAAGGTGCCCCTAAAGAGGGCGGGTCAATTTGAGTTTTTCGCTTTGGTAAGCCACCGCGATAGATCGCCCGCCGTACGCAATCGCCGCAAGGATCGTCATGCGTCAGCGCCGGATGCTCGGCGCGCAGCTCGGCTTCGGACATTCCCATGGCCAGCAGGTCGAGGACGAGGGACACTCATATGCGTGTCCCTTTGATGCAGGGTTTGCCGCCACAGACCGCGGGATCGATGCTGATGCGATCCAAGAGACTGGCCAGGTTAGAGACCTCCTACCGCATTATAGCCGTGGGCGTACCATTTTGCCACTCCGACCCTCGACAGGTGTTGGGTCTGCGGCTTCGCCTTGACCCAACCTACGTAGCCCTTACTTTATCGCCAGCGGATTGACCGGCGACCCGACGGCCCCCGTGATGGGCAGCGCCGGGGCCACGAACAGGTACTCGTACACACCGTCCGCCGCGCAGTCCTCGGCCAGCTCCTTGACGTTGAAGATCTCGCCCATGGTCATGCCCATCATGGGGATGGTGATCCAGTGCCAGGGCTGGTTGATGCCGGGCTCGGTCTCGTTGGGACGCACCTCGGCGCCCCACGTATCCGTGGCGAGCGCCGCCAGCTCGGTGCGCTGCACCCATTCCAGGGTCTCGAACGCCATGCCGGGGGCGTCACCGCCGGGGTAGCCGTCCCAGCTGCCCCTTGTAAGACACTTCTCCAGCTGCCCGGTGCGCACCACCACGAAGTCGCCGCGCTTCATGTCCACGCCCTGCTTCTGGGCGGTCAGGTCGAGGTCGGCGCAGGTGATGCCGTAGCCGTCCTCCAGGCACTCTGTGCCGAGCGCGCGCGCCACGTCGAGGAACACGCCGCGGCCCACCATCTTGGCTTTGGTCTTCTCGATGCCGCACTTCTGGGCGCCGTTGGAGGTGACCTCGCGGCAGTCGTAGCCGTTCCACATGTAGTTCTCGTAGAACACGTGGCCGAGCCCGTCCCACTGCGTGCCGCACTGCAGGGGCAGGACCACCATGTCGTCGGAGGCGCGGATGCCGCGCTTGTCGAGCACGCCGGCATAGGCGTCGGTGCCCGTGCGCAGCATCACGTGCAGCGGGTTGATGCGGCCGAGCGCAGGGTAGTTGCTCTTGGCGCCCTGCGGGCCCTTCTCGTCGTAGTTGAGGGCGAGCGAGATGACCTTGCCTTTTTTCACCAGCCGGGCGGCCGCGACGATGTCCTCCGGGCTCGTATAGTTGAGTGTGCCGATCTCGTCGTTGGGCCCCCACTTGCCCCAGTTCTTGTACCTCTCGGCCGCCTCGGCGAGGTCCTGGCGGGTGAGCTTTCTCTTGGCTGGCGTATTTGCGGACATATGGGACGTGTCCTCTCTTTTTTGCGTTGGCTGCTTGGCATCGGCCGAGGGTGTTCGAAACGTTCGCGCTGATGCTACTATGACCCCAACGAGAAACGCCATGCAGCCGCCCCGCTGGCTGGCATGCGCAGACGACGCTCCTTGGGAGGAAACCCATGGCTGTTGCAGAGCCGACGATCCGCAAGCCCCTTCCCTTCGATCCCGCCCGACTCGATGCTCTGCTCGACGAAGCCGGCATCGACGTGCTGATCGCCACGTCCAAGCACAACGTGCAGTACCTGCTGGGCGGCTATCGCTTCTTCTTCTTCGAGACCATGGATGCGATCGGCACCACCCGCTACCTGCCGGCGCTCATCTACCGCAAGGGCAAGCCGGAGAACGCGGCCTACATCGGGTGCGCCATGGAGACCTTCGAGCGGGAGCTTGGCCGGTTCTGGCCGCCGAACCTGGACCTGGGCACCACCGGCAGTGTCGCGTCCATGGAGCAGGCGGTGGCGCACATCAGGAAGCTGGGCGACGGCATCCGCCGAATCGGCGTGGAATCCGCCTTCCTGCCGGCGGACGCGGAAGGCGTGCTGCGCCGCGAGCTCTCCAACTGCGAGATCGTCGATGCGGTGCTCCCGCTGGAGCGGCTGCGGGCGCGCAAGACGCCGGAGGAGATCGACCTCCTGCGGCAGGCCTCGGAGCGCGTCGTCGATGCCATGCTCGCCACCTTGCGCCAGATCAAGCCCGGCATGGCCAAGCACGAGATCGCCGAGACGCTGCGGCGCGAGGAGGTGAGCCGCGGCCTGGTGTTCGACTATCTCCTGCATACGGTCGGCACCAGCCTCAACCGCGCGCCCGGCTCTGACCAGCGCATTGCGGCCGGCGACATCCTCTCGTTGGATTCCGGCGGCAACTACAAGGGCTACATCGGCGACCTGTGCCGCATGGGCATCCTGGGCGAGCCCGACGCGGAGCTGGAGGATCTGCTGGGCTTCATCGAGGAGGTACAGCAGGCCACGCGCTCACCCGTCCGGCCGGGCGCGCGCGGCGGCGACATCATCGATCTGGGCGAGCGCATGGTGCGCGAGAGTGAGCACGCCAAGTACACGCACTACATGGCGCACGGCATGGGCCTTGTCAGTCACGAGGCGCCACGGCTCATGAATCTGCCCCGACTCTCCTATGCCGCCTACGACGCAGACCGGCCGCTGGAGGCCGGCATGGTGATCTCCATCGAGACCACCATGCAGCATCCGAGCCGCGGCTTCATCAAGCTGGAGGATACGGTCATCGTCACCGACACCGGCCACGAGGGGCTCGGCGACAGCGGCCGCGGCTGGAACCGGGCGGGATAGCGGAAGGGGTCAGACCCCTCGCACGAACGCTTGAAGCAAAGCTCCGAGGGTGGAGGCGAGGGGTCTGACCCCTTCACCATTTTGGGTTGCGGCGCTTCGGGCCTAACCCAACCTACGACGACAAGCGCTCGAAACAGGGCGCCCAACAAGCAGACACGGGAGGACGTCGTGAAGGCATTTGCGAGGCTCGCGATTGCGATTGCTGCGATCATCGTCGCGGCCGGCTCGGCATTCGCGCAGCCTTATCCAGACCGGCCCGTCAAAGTGATCGTGCCGTTCGCGCCGGCGGGGCCGACAGATGTCATCGCCCGCATCGTCGCCGACAAGCTCTCCGCCAGCCTTGGCCAGCAGTTCTACGTGGAGAACCGGGCGGGTGCCGGGGGCAATATCGGCACGGCGGCGGTCGCGCAATCGCCCGCCGACGGCTACACGCTGCTCGTCGCCAGCACCGGGCTGGTGGTGAATCCCAGCCTGTTCGCCAAGGTGCCGTATGACCCGGTGAAGGACTTCGCGCCAATCACCCTGGTCGCCGTCTCGCCCAACGTCCTGGCCGTACACCCCTCCGTTCCGGCCCAAACGCTCAAGGAGCTGGTCGGGCTCATCAAGGCCAATCCCGGCAAGTACAGCTTCGCCGCGCCCGGCGTCGGCAGCACGCCGCATCTCTCCGGCGAGATGTTTCGCATCTCGCAGGACATCGACATGGTGACGGTGCAGTTCACAGGTGCCGGTCCGGCCATTCAGAACACCGTAGGCGGTCATACACCCATTGCCGTCACCGCCCTGCCGCCAGCCACGCCGCAGATCAAGGATGGGAAGCTGCGTGCCCTGATGGTGACAAGCGAGAAGCGCGTGCCTGCCCTCCCGGATGTGCCGACGGCGGCGGAAGCGGGCCTCGCCGGACAGGAGGCCTATACGCTCACCGGCCTGCTGGCCCCGGCCGGCACGCCGAAGGCGATCGTCGATCTCATCCATCGCGAGGTGGTCAAGATCGTGGCCCAGCCCGACGTGCAGAAGCGGCTCGACGACCTGGGCTTCCAGGTGGTGGCCAACGCGCCCGACGAGTTCGCCGCCCAGATCAAGATCGAGATGGAGAAGTGGGCCAAGGTGATCCGCGACGCCAATATCAAGCAGCAATAGGAGATGGTGTCAGCCGACCACCGGCTACGCCGACCCTGGATGACGAAAGTGGAGCGCTGCTCGGCGGTGGCGTGGATGTGAGGGAGCATCGGCGCGCTCCTCCCTCTCCTCGCCGCCCTCGGGCCAGCCGCAAGCGTCACCTCGTCGAGATGATCCCGAGGGTGACGGGGAGAGGGATGGGGTGAGGGGCAAAGGGCTCCAACCCATCAACGGCCGGTCTGCACACTGCCTGGAATCTGCGCTCGAAGGCCCCTCGTGGAGAGGGTTTCCCTTGTGGCTGCCCCTCACCCTAGCCCTCTCCCCGCAAGCGGGGAGAGGGGATCCGGGCGGCGCGTCGGTCCTGTGTTTCGTTTTCAGCCCGCTGGGTATGACACCTATCGCGAGACGTGCAGCGGGGGCACGCGGTCCCGCCAGGGCATGGCGACCTCCAGGGCCGTGGCGAGCTGCAGCACCAAGTGCTCCGCGGCGGGCTTGGCGGCGATCTGCACGCCGATGGGGACGCCCGTGGAATGCATGGCGAGCGGCAACGACATTGCCGGCGTGCCCATCACGTTGTGCGGAATGGTGTACTGACACGGCGCGTTGAACAGCTCGGCGATCAGATTGTGCCAGCCCACGCCCGGCTTGGACAGGTGATACCGGCCCCAGGGCTCGGACACGCGCGCGGTGGTGGGCGAGAGCCAGATGTCGTACGTGGTGAAGAACCGGCCGAGACGGCGGCGCGCGACGTTGGCCGCGGCGTTGGCGGCGATGAAACGCTCCGCCGTGATCTCCTTGGCGGCCTCGTAGACGGAGAGAATGACGGGCTCCAGCGTCTCGGGGCCCACCTTGTGGCCGCTGCGCCGGGCATAGGCGTCGAGGCGGGAGTCGAAGCCGAAGAAGAAGATGTCGGTGGTGGCGCGCACCATGGCCTCGCCATCGATCTCCACCTTCGCCGTCTCGACCGCGTGGCCCATGTCGGCCAGCGCCTTGCCGGCGGCCTCGACCGCCTGGGCGACCTCCGGATCGACATCGACGCCCAGCAGCTTGTCGAGCACGATCCCCACCTTCAGCCTGCCGGGCGACCTCGTGGCGAGCGAGGCAAAGGGCTCGTCGGGCTTGGGGATGATGAAGGGGTCGCCGGGTTGTGGAATGGATACGCAGTCGAGCATGGCCGCGGCGTCGCGCACGGTCTTGGTCTGCACGAAATTCATGGAGTAGCCCCAGCCGCCCTCGTCCACCACCGGGCCGATGGAGACGCGCATGCGCGACGGCTTGAGGCCGACGCCGCCGCACCAGGAGGCCGGGATGCGGATGGAGCCGCCGATGTCGGAGCCGTGGGCGATGGGCACGATGCCGGCAATCACCGCCGCCATGCCGCCGCCGGTGGAGCCGCCGGCGGACCAGCCCTGCTTCCAGGGGTTCGATGTGTTGCCGTAGAGGACGGTCTCGGTGGTGGCGGACATGGAGTATTCCGGCGCGGCCGAGCGGCCCAGGATGTTGACGCCGGCGGCCTTGAGCAGGTCGACGAAGCAGGTGCCCGCCTCGACTGTCATGCCCTCGCACAGGCGCGAGCCGAACTCTATTCTGCGGCCCTTCTCGTGGCCGAACACGTCCTTGATGAGGAACGGCACGCCGCGGAACGGACCGTTGCCGAGGCTCGCCTCGTCGAGGCCCTCGATACGGTCGGGATAGAGCTCCACCACCGATTTGACGGCGCCGTCCACCTGGTCCTTGGCTGCGACCGCCGTCAGCGCCAGCTCCTTGGGGCTGACCTCCTTCCGGGCGACCAGCTCGGCCAGGCCCAGGGCGTCGTAGCTGGCATACTCGGCGAGGTTCATGGCCG
>Ga0075421_100009501_pt1 | contig 11987 bp, 11 predicted proteins | sample SoiMetdeltSBSDD5_FD_75292 | JGI IMG/M metagenome (GOLD analysis project Ga0075421, IMG submission 75292) | Bulk soil microbial communities from a Populus tree surrounding site in Tennessee, USA - Soil MetaG P. deltoides SBSDD5 | ecosystem: Environmental > Terrestrial > Soil > Tree plantation...
CCCACGCCACATAAATCCGTGCTACACTGTCCATACCGACCTCCGTGATTTGAGGGTGTCTTCGCAACCATCACTCTATCACGGAGTCGCATTTTTATTGAGAATATTGCGTACCCAATCCAAACGATTTTACTCACCCCACGCCAAATGAGTTCTATTCGATGTTCTTGATTGTTGCGTTGATGGCTGCTGTCAACTTTGAGACGATTTCATCGATCTGAGCCTGATTCACAACGAGCGGCGGGGAAATCATTATGTGATCGCCTGCTGTGCCATCGACACAGCCACTCATGTCGTATGTAATCAAACCATCCTCGAAGCCGCGCTCGAAGATTGATGCGGCAAGATGCTGCTTTGGCGGGAATGGGTCCTTTGTAGCACGATTAGCTACAAACTCGATTCCCCACATCAACCCCGTGCCGCGAATATCTCCGATATTTGGGTGATCGCCAAACGCATTTCGAAGTTTTATGCCAAGAAATTTACCTACTGATTCCGCGTTCCTGATTAGATCGTGATCTTCAAGATATTGCAGAGCCGCTAGGCCAGCCGCCGCTGCGACAGGTTGATGAGAGAATGTTCCGCCATGATTGAAGTCGCCAGTTTCGGAAAGAAGAAGATCAACCAAATCACCACGTGCGGCAGTGACACTGAGCGGCAAGTACCCGCCAGAAACGCCCTTCCCCAAGCAGAGAATATCGGGTCGAAGATTCCAATGCTCGGCTGCGAACCACTTTCCTGTACGCCCCATCCCTGTCATCACTTCATCGGCAATGAGCAGGATGCCGTAGTGATCGCATATTTCTCGGATGCGCGGCCAGTAATTATCAGGTGGAACAAGTGCGCCGAGCGTTGCGCCCGCAATAGGCTCTCCGACGAATGCGGCGACCGTTTCCACCCCCTGACGCTCAATTTCCTGCGCCAATTGATCTGCTGCCCATTGACCGCACTCTTCCAGTGTGCCATCGAAGCGATAGGGATATGGAGCGGGAATATGCGGCATATCTACAAACATAGGCGCATAAAGTGTCCGCATTGATGGTTTACCCGTGATCGCCAGAGAGCCGAGAGTTGCTCCATGATATGCTCCCCATCGGGCAATCACTTTATAGCGTGAGGGGTTGCCCATCGCTATTTGAATTTGGCGGGCCAGCTTCATAGCTGTCTCTGTTGCTTCTGATCCAGACGACATGTAGAACAAGCGCGGATCGTTCATTGGAAGGTACGCGGCAAGGCGTTCAGCATGCTCTTCGAGAACGGCGCTGGTAAACATACTGGCGTGGGCATAAGCTACTTTTGCGGTCTGCGCCTGAACAGCGTCTGCAATTTCTTTGACACCATGCCCAACATTGACCACCACAGCCCCGCCTGATGCATCGATGTAGCGCTTGCCGTCAGTATCCCAAAGATAGATTCCCTCACCATGCGAGATGGCGGGTTTGTTAAATTTGTATTTCCGGTGGAAAACCTGACTATGTTTCGAAATTGCGGCCATGCATCCTCGCCAATTCAGGCACAACGAGCATAAAGATAGGCGCGGCCTTTTTTACCAACCTGCTCAATTGCTCCCATATTTCGCAGGCAGTAGACCATTCTGCTGGCAATATAACTCGGTTGCTTGATGCTACTCGCAAGTTCTTTAGCCGTAAACTCTGGCAGCACGGTTTCAGGAACTAGCGCGAGAAAGTCTTCCTTAGCATGGAAGGTTACACGATATATAACTTCCAGCAGCCTGCGGTCAGTGACACTCCAGCCTTTACGCCGCCAACTTCCCTGACCATCATTGCACCAGATTTGTTCCTCACGGATAAGCAGCACTTCCAGCGAAAAATTCTCTCGCTCGATTAAATCTGGGAAACTTACTAACTCCGAAAAGATTTGCTCTACATATCCCTTCTTTGGGGATTTCCGGCGTTCGATCAATGTCTCACCATCGGCAGCGTACTTCACGATCCATCGCTCCGCCGGAATGGGATGGACAAGACGTACGCGATGATTCTCAGTAAGTCTCGCTAGCTTGCGCTTTAAGGACCAAAAACTGCGTGTTTGTATCTCGATTAAGAGATCGCCGCGAACCAGATCAATGATAAAACCATCGACTTTAACTTCGCGTTGATCGCCGGGTTGCTCATACCAATCTTTCAGCGACGCGTGCAGTGAGCGCTCCGCAAGTGTGCCGATATGGGGGGCATGGTTTACAGGAGTATCAGTCACTTACGACCTCTACAGAATCTCGAAGATGGAGGATTCGCCCTGTCCGACTCCTACGCAGAGCGTCACCAGCCCGTACTGTATTGATTCGCCAGCCGCCTTACGACGCTTCATCTCGTGGAGCAGTGTGGCGACAAGCCGCGCACCCGACGCTCCTAGCGGATGGCCGAGGGCAATTGCCCCACCGTTGACGTTGGTAATTTCATGTCGAAATCCCGCCTGCTCCATCACCGCCAAAGACTGTACCGCAAACGCTTCATTGAGTTCGATAAGATCAATATCGTCAATAGTAAGACCTGCGCGGTTCAATACTTTCGCACTAGCTGGGATAGGGCCAAAACCCATTGTGCGGGGATCAACGCCAGCAGCAGCACTTGCAACCCAACGAGCCAGTGGCTTAAGACCAAGTTCGTCAGCCTTCTCACGGTTCATTAAGAGAACGGCGGCAGCCCCGTCATTCAAGCCGCTTGAATTCCCTGCGGTAACGCTCCCGCCTTTACGAAAGGCGGGTTGCAGCTTGGATAACTGTTCCATGCTGGTATCAAGCACTGCTTTGCCATTCTCAATCCTGTATCGAGGATGTTCATCCATATCAAAGCAAATTGGATCGCTTTTGCGTTGCGGAATCATCACAGGAACAATTTCTTCCCGGAACTTCCCTGCATTGATAGCATCGACGGCGCGTCGTTGGCTTTCGAGCGCAAATGTATCCTGTTTCTCACGGGTCAGATGCATATTCTGCTCGTAAATATTCTCAGCCGTCTCTCCCATTGCTTCGAGTGGGAACATCGCTTCCATCTTCGGATTTGGGTAGCGCCAGCCGAGTGTCGTGTCGTATATGGTCACATTCCCGTTGCCGAATGCTTTTTCCTGTTTAGGTAGTGAGTATGGTGCGCGAGTCATTTGTTCTACACCACCCGCGATGTAAATGTCTCCTTCGCCTACTGCAATGGCACGAGCGGCTTGATTGACAGCGTTTAGGCCGGAGGCGCATAGACGATTCAATGTCACTGCTGCTACCGATTGCGGGAACCCTGCCAGCAGCAGAGCCATACGCGCCACATTGCGATTATCCTCGCCCGCCTGATTGGCGCAGCCGAAATACACTTCCTCGATCAAAGAGGGATCAATCCCTGTTCGCTCAATAATCGCTTTCAACGGAATTACTGCAAGATCATCAGCACGTACTGCGGACAGCGCACCACCATGCTTAGCCACCGGGGTGCGCAAGGCTTCAACAATTACTACTTCTTGCATCAAGAGTCCTCTTTTATTCGTTCGTATGAGTTGTCAGCAGATCATAGGCGGATTGAGCCGATCCACGAACGTGCATCCATCCAGCCGCCTTCATATTATTGGTTTCAGTTTCGCAATTGCCTATGGCCGAAAGCACTTCATCAATTGCTGTTACAACATCTTCAATAGCGGCAGCTTCCCATGAGTTACGCAGGATCGAGCCAACGCGCCTATCGGGTGATCCATCCAATCCAAACGAGTAGATTGCCGCATATGCTGCTTCACCTGTACCGTCGTAGTCACGAATATCATTAGCCTCAGCCAGATAGCCTAGCAAGTGGATTAGACGGCGACGCATATCAGTAGTCTCAGTTTCCATTATGCACCGAGTTTACTGATCCTCTTTCTGCACTGCCACCATTCTCATCTGAGCTATAAGAGTTTCGAGCGACAAATCGGCTAGCGAATTGATCAAAAAATCAGGTGCTTCAATAACCATCTGAGCTGTAACTGGATTCGGCACAGCAACGACAAATATGCCTGCGCGGTGGGCTGCAAGGACTCCGTTGGGCGAGTCCTCAAAGACGATTGCTTCATCAGAAGTTACCTTGAGCGCATCGCAGGCAGCCAGAAACAACTCTGGATCGGGTTTGATGTTCGTTACATCATCGCGCGTGCGGAAAACATCGAAGAAGTTCAACAAGCCGAGCCGCTCAAGATGCCCGCCTACCCAAGCGAAGGAAGAACTTGATGCGATGGCAGTCTTCAATCCCAAACGTTTTGCGTCGCCTAACATCGATTCAATGCCTGGAAGCACTGGCTGAATAGCAATAAGATCTGCATCTCGTTGGCGCTTCTCCACGTGGAGAGTTTCCCGATCAACTGCTTTCCCGATCAAGCGTTCAAGATACGCAAACGGCTCGAATTCTTCTGTGAACCCGCCGCCTACCGCATGTGCCCACATCTCAATCGGAAGTTCTGTTCCGTGCGCTCGATAGATTTCTTGCCAGTTCTGATATTCAGGCCATTCGGTATCCAGAATCAGCCCATCGAAATCGAAAATCAATGCTTTGATGACACGATTAGCCACGATACATTCCCTGCGGATCAAGTTCTATACGAACAAGGTGCATTTCTTCATCGCTGGGAGCGGGTGTTTCTCCAATGCGATCAGCTACCCTAATGTCCCAACCGACATTTGCCTTCACGTCGTCGAGGTTCACACCGGGATGGAGAGAAGTAATCTGCATCTCTCGCTCGCCATTATTGAAATCGAGAATTGCTTTGTCTGTGATAACAAGCTGCGGCCCCTGTCCAGGATAACCCATCCTTTCCCGTGCATCGCCGCCATCAAGGTGACCTGGACTAGTCAGAAAATCCAGCTTGTCTACAAAAGATCGATTGCCGAGACGCATGATCATATAGACCTTGTTCGCATTAATTGCGATTTCACATGCGCCGCCGCTTCCGGGAAGTCGCACCTTCGGGTTCTCATAACTGCCGATAACTGTCGTGTTGAGATTCCCGTAGCGGTCGATCTGCGCCCCTCCGAGAAGTGCCACATCGACTAGCCCACGTTGAAGGTACAAGCCAAACAAATCTACCATCGAGATTACAGATGTGGCTCCCGTGACAAGGGTGGGATCGCCAATCGAAAGCGGTAAGCGAGCAGGTTGCGCGCCGTAGACTCCCGATTCGTAGATTAACTGAAGATCGGGTGCGACAGTATGCCGCGCTAAATTGCAGGCAATATTCGGTAATCCTACACCGACGAACACAGTTCGTACTCCGACCAGTGCACGCGCCGCTGCCACAATCATCATCTCGGAAGCGGTATAGCCTGATGCTTGGATAGTCATGCATAGGCTCCGTAATCAATAGATGGTGCGGGTGCTGTGCCTGGATTGAGCGTTCTGAGTTTGGTCTCTCCAACCTTATCCAGATATTCGGTACGACTTTTGACTCCATATACCCATTCGTTCAGCCACGCCTCGGTCTTGTCCTGTTCACGGCTGACTTCATCCCAACTCAAATAGAAGTCATTGTCTCGATCATAATAACCTTGAACGTAGGATGGATGCGCGCCATAAGGTTCATGCACTACAGCATCGACGATCAAACCTGGGATCAAGGTTCGGTTTGGATCAGCGCGGATTACGCTCTCATCCACAATCTCTTCTACTACGACGATGACTTTGCTTGCAGCAAAGGCCACCTCTTTCTGGCAACCGAGCAGCCCCCATAGCTGTGAGTTGCCTTCGGCGTCGGCGCGCTGCACGTGGATGATCGCAACATCAGGATTCAATGGAGGTACAATGGCTATGGTTTCACCAGTATATGGGCTATCCACCCATCGAATATCGGGGTTGACTTTCGGCATATCAGTGCCCACATAGCTACGAAGCGGGAAAAACGGCATACGCATGGCGCCAGCCATATAGCGACCTACCATGCCGTAATGCGAATATTCTTCAATCTCAAGTGGGCATGGGATGCTTTTCTCAAGGGCGCGGCGGATACAGTGCAACGACCCTACGCCGGGATTGCCAAGATAGCTAAACACCAACTTACTTGCAACGCATGCTGCGATCATTTGATCGTAAATCAGATCAGGCGTCATGCGGATTAAGGTGAGGTCTTTGCGCTGCTGGCGGATGATCTCATGGCCCGCCGCAAAGCAAATGAATGCAGTAAAGCCTTCGATTGCAAGGGACATCCCATCGCGCACATAGGTTGCAATCGCTTCCTGCATAGAGACTTGTTTGTTGGTCACAAGGAATGCCCTTCAAGGGGATTCTAATCACTAGGGGCGGGATTCCACCCGCCCCCCCTTATACAAAACCTACCGAAGAACTGTCTGGCTTTGCTCACGCAGATAGTTTAAGAGTGTATAGTAGCCACCGATGTTCCGACCTGATGACCCGCTTGACTTCCAGCCGCCGAACGGCTGATAGCCGGGCCATGCACCTGTTGTCGCCCCCGCCGAACGATTCACATAAACGACACCAGCCTCAATGTTGTCAAGGAACCAGTCCACTTCCTTCTGATCCTTGCTAAAGAAACCAGCAGTTAAGCCATAGACTGTATCATTGGCCTTGTCCATCGCTTCTTCAAGATCATTCACTGGCGTGACGTATAGGATTGGAACAAACAGTTCACCCTGAACCAGATCATGATTCTGCGGGAGATCAGTAATAATCGCAGGCTGAACATAGTAGCCATTGACGTACTCGCCCTCGATGAGAACCTCGCCGCCATAAACCACCTTACCGTCGGCTTTCGCCTTCGCCATGAACTTCCTGTAATCCTCTAGCGCACCTTTGTTGACCAGCGGGCCGAGGAAAACCGTTCCATCTTTCGATGGATCACCGATCTTGATGTTCTTGGTTTTTTCGACAAGTTTGCTCATAAAGGTGTCGAACACAGGCTTTTCGACGTAGACACGTGAGCACGCCGAACACTTCTGACCGCCCATGCCAAATGCAGAGCGCATCACACCCTGGGCTGCCGCATCTAAGTCAGCATTCTTCGAAATGATCGCTGGGTTTTTGCCACCCATCTCTACAACAACAGGCTTGGGCTGAGACGGCGCAAATTTCTGGTAGACCTGCTTGAACCCCACATCATACGATCCGGTGAAAGTAATCCCATCGACGTTAGGGTTGTCGATCAGTTCCGCTCCCGCGCTGCTTCCTGGCCCTGTGATGAAGTTCACCGCACCTTCGGGAAGGCCAGCCTCCCACAGAAACTCTACCAATCGGTATGAAGTATAGGGGGCATCGGATGATGGCTTGAGAACCACTGTATTACCCGTGACAAGAGCCGCGCCGACCGGGCCACCAGCTAGTGCAAGCGGGAAATTGAATGGCGCAACTACAGCCCAGACGCCGTATGGCTTCAAGACATCTGTATTTGTGGCATGAGCGCCTTCGGATTGCATGGAGCGTACAAAGCCCTTGTTCTCCCGCATTTGGTTGGCATAGTAGCGTAGAAGGTCAGCAGTCTCTTCGACATCACCGAGAGCTTCCAGCCGATTCTTGCCCATTTCGAGTACCATAGCGGCAGCAAGCTCAAACTGGTGCTCGCTGATTTTGTCTGCGGCTCGATCAATCAAGTCGCAGCGTTTCTCCCAAGACATATTTTTCCAAACGGGGAAAGCTTTTCTCGCAGCTTCGATGGCTTGCTTTGCATGATCGCGGGTTCCCTTTTGGAAATAGAATAACGGCTCGCGCGTATCGATTGGGCTTAGGATAGGGAATGTCTCCGATGCCTCCACACGCTTACCGCCAATCAGCATGGGAAAGTTCTTACCACGTAGCTCCTCGACCTTAGCAAATGCAGTTTCAAATCTCTCATTGAGAATTGCTGGATCGATAGTTCCCATAGTTGCATAGGTAATCTTCAACTGTTCAGCCATTGATCTCTCCTGTGGAATTACTGGTCCTGCGTTGAGGCTCGAAACCATCTAATAATTTAGAGGCGACAATTTATTGGCAACTGTGCTCCGATGATAGCATGCAGAGAGCCGCTTGCCAACGCTCCATAGTAGGATTAGTGCTTTGATTGATCACTGAGGACTTTCCGACTGAGTGCGCAGAGTGCATCTTTGCCGAAGGTATGAGTTAAAATACTCATCGCGCCTGCCAGAGCGGGCATGTACACGTGAGGTGAAGTAGATGGCTGATCAACCATCTGGGCTGGATTCGCTAGAGTATCGCCGCACGATGGGCCTTTTTGCAACTGGGGTCACAATACTTGTGACTCGCATGAGTGATGGCGAACCTATCGGTATGACAGCAAACTCACTTACCTCTGTATCACTCGATCCCTTGCTATTGCTAGTTTGTGTCGCCAAGGATGCACATATCGTTTCACCTTTACAGAACGAGGATACTTTCTCGCTCAGTATTCTGGCAGAAGATCAAGCGGCAGTCTCCGATTATTTCGCGGGAATCTACAGTCAGACGGAGCCGCCACCTTTCTCATTTGAGACGTGGGAGGGTGGGCTGCGTCTTACGAGGTGTGTTGGCGCGATAGGCTGCCGCCACTACGCAGTTCATGAGGGTGGCGACCACTGGATAATAATTGGTTCTGTGATAGCTCTTTACCGCCCTGCCCTTCCACCTGATCCATTAATCTTCTACGCAGGCAAATACCGTCATCTAGCTCCAGGGGAACAAGATCATCTGTAGCAAACTCCTCGCCAAATTGACAAATCCGGCACACCCTCCTAAAATTGCGAGTCCAAGAAAGTGTTGGCAGCAAGGTATATTGTAGTTATGAACTTCTTGGCAGTTATGGCTGTAACTCTAGTATAGTCATTCTGCCACTACCTACAGGAGGTGGTCATTCCAATCTTTCGTTTAATTCCACTCACTTGTGATGTACTCTCATTTATTTCCCTTGGGAGGAGAAACTAAATGACGACAAAACTACTTAAGCTGGCACTCGTCGGTATGCTGCTTGCGGCGACTCTCGCTGCCTGCGCGCCGGCCCCAGCGACCGCAGAGCCGACCGAGGCCATGACTGAGGCTCCAACCGAAGTTATGACCGAGGCTCCAACCGAAGTTGTCACTGAGGCCGCAACGGAGGCCCCAGCCTTCGAAGGCACAACGCTCGAAGCGGATTGCTCCACAGACGGAAGTGGTAGCGAGATCAATAAGGTTGAAGCAACAGATGCAAATACAGTTGTGTTTACACTCTGCCGTCCTGATCCCGCATTCCGTGAGAAGGTTGCCTTCACATCGTTCGAGATTGAGTCCCCAACGTTTATACAAGAGGGCGATATCTTGAATGGTGCAGTCGGCACTGGCCCCTACAAGCTTGATGCTTGGAACAAGGGCGAGAGTGTGAACTTTGTTCGCAACGATGACTACTGGGGTGAGGCAGCCAAGACTGAGACTTTAGTCTTCCGTTGGAGTACCGAAGCGGCGGCACGTCTGCTAGAGCTTCAGGCTGGCACAGTTGATGGTATCGATAACGTCGGCCCGGAGGATTTCGAGACCGTTAAGGCCGATCCTGATCTCCAGCTTCTGGAGCGTGAGGCTCTCAACGTCTTCTATATCGGCTTCACCGTCGATGACACCAATCAGGATCAGCCGTTTGCCAAGCAGGAAGTTCGCCAAGCAATCGCGAAGGGGATCGACCGCCAGCGTATTGTTGACAACTTCTATCCTGCTGGTTCGGAAGTTGCGGACTTCTTCACCCCCTGCGCCATCGCGAATGGCTGCGTGGGCGATAAGTGGTACGACTTCGATGCCGCCGCAGCCAAGCAAGAGCTGGCTGATGCTGGCTATCCGAACGGCTTTAAGACCAAGATTTACTACCGCGATGTTGTTCGCGGCTATCTCCCGAACGTGAATCAGGTCGCTCAGGATATTCAGGCGCAGCTCAAGACCAACCTGAACATCGACGCGACTCTTCAGGTTGTCGAGTCTGGCGAGTTCATCGGCACGGTGTCGGCGGGTGGCTATACCGACGGTTTGCACCTGCTGGGTTGGGGCGCTGACTACCCGCAGATTACTAACTTCCTCGACTACCACTTCAGCCGCAACCAGCCGCAGTTCGGCACTCCGCACCCTGAAATCTATGAAGCCCTTGAGAAGGGTGCACAGATTGCCGATCCTGCGGATGCAGAGGCCGACTACACTGAGGCAAATAACGCGATCAAGGAAATCGTTCCTTTGATCCCTGTTGCGCATGGTGGTTCCGGTGTAGCGTATCGCGCGGATGTTGAGAACGCACAGGCTAGCCCGCTCGGCAATGAGAACTTCTCGGTGATGACTCCGGGCGACCGCACCCAGTTCGTCTGGATGCAAGGCGCTGAGCCAATCAGCCTGTACTGCGGTGACGAGAGCGACGGCGAGTCGCTGCGTGCCTGCGAGCAGGTTATGGAACCCCTACTTACCTATGAGGTTGGTGGAACTGCCGTTGTACCGGCACTGGCCGAGTCATGCGATCCAAATGATGATCTCACGGTTTGGACTTGCAAGCTGCGCACGGGGGTAAAGTTCCATGATGGGACGGACTTCGATGCCAATGCGGTTGTGTTCAACTACAGCGTCCTGATCGACGCTTCAAACCCATTGCACAAGGGCAATACCGGTGAGTTTAACTACGCGGCTACACTGTTCGGCCTAATGAACGTGCCGCCCTCAACCAACTAACTAAGACTTCTGAAAGGGGTGGGTCTCTGACCCGCCCCTACAGATCAAACTCGTCCTCAAGAAGGGGTGACTTTGACACCTCCAAACCGGGGAAGTCACCCCTATCATTCTAAGTTCTGCCCTGCTGTAGGGAAGAGAAAAGCGATGCGCCGTCTATGGTCAACTATTCAGTCCGGCGGATTTTAGCTTCTGTTCCAGTGCTCTTCGGAATTCTGATCGTTACATTCGCTTTGGGACGCATGATCCCTGGAGATCCCTGCAAGGCAATCCTGGGCGAGAAAGCCACCCCAGAAGTTTGCGCTCACTTTATCCATAAAATGGGGTTTGATAGACCCATTCCGGTTCAATTCGCTATTTATATGGGTAATGTTCTGCGAGGCGATTTTGGCGATTCGTTACGTTCGCACCGTTCTGTGGTCGCCCTTCTTGTCGAACGCCTCCCGATGACAGTGGAGTTGGCTTTAGCGGCGTTCATGTTGGCATGCCTAATAGGAGTCCCGCTAGGAATCATTTCTGCCGTGCGGCGTAATTCCGCAATAGATGTAGCCACAATGGTTGGCGCAAATTTCGGTGTGTCTATCCCGGTCTTCTGGCTGGGGTTGATGCTTGCCTATCTATTTGCACTTGTCCTGAAAGGAACACCTCTCAGCTTGCCCCCTTCCGGGCGGCTGTCGGCTGGACTTGAAGCAACACCGTTTTACGAGGTATTCGGGTGGAACCTTACAAAGGAAAGCCCCGGCTACAATTTAGCCGAATTCATTTCCAACCTCTATATTTTGAACTCATTGATTTCACTCAATTTCAACGTGTTGATTGATACGATTCGGCATCTGATTCTGCCTGCTGTCGCCTTGAGCACCATCCCCCTTGCAATCATCGCGCGGATGACGCGCTCTAGCCTCCTTGAGGTACTTGGCCTCGACTACATTCGGGCTGCAAGGGCGAAGGGTTTAACACAACGAGTTGTCGTCATGAAGCACGGTCTACGCAACGCACTTTTGCCTGTTGTGACCATCATGGGCTTGCAGCTTGGCGGTTTGCTGGCTGGGGCAGTTCTTACTGAGACCATCTTCGGATTGGCTGGTGTAGGCCGTACACTATATGAAAGCATCACTGCGCGGGATTATCCGGTGGTTCAGGCATTTACTGTCGTTATTGCCGTCATTTATCTGGCGGCTAACCTTATTGTTGATCTGTCCTACGCATTTCTTGATCCACGCATCCGGCTAGACTAATCGGTGAGAGAGTCATGACTATTGCTCCGGCAGAAAAAACCGAAGCGCAAGAGGTCCAGCCGCGACCTCCCGAACCTCTACAATCTGCCAGTCTCGGACGGGTTGCGCTGCGGCGCTTCTTCCGCCAACGGTCGGCGGT
>Ga0075421_100009502_pt1 | contig 11987 bp, 12 predicted proteins | sample SoiMetdeltSBSDD5_FD_75292 | JGI IMG/M metagenome (GOLD analysis project Ga0075421, IMG submission 75292) | Bulk soil microbial communities from a Populus tree surrounding site in Tennessee, USA - Soil MetaG P. deltoides SBSDD5 | ecosystem: Environmental > Terrestrial > Soil > Tree plantation...
CGGTTATCGGGTAACCGATCCCAGCGAGATCAAGCCGGCCATCGAAAAGGCGCTTAAACACGAGGCCGAAAAGAAACTGACGGTGATCGACGTGGTGCTGAGCGATTTCAATCCGCGGTAACGTACTACCGGAGAGCAAATCCCATGAGCCGCCCATTCGCTACACTTGCAATCTCGGTGAAACCGGATCGCCTAATCGGGTACGCAAACTAGTCGCCATGCCGGCATTACAATAGGAACAGCGTGCAACTACTTCGTTATTCCAATCTTGGCGACAATTCGATCCGAGCCCGCCCATTAATCAGCATTGTTATCGCCAGTCGAAATGCCGCCAATACTTTGGAACAATGTCTCGACAGTATTCTCTACCAACAATTTCGGGAGTGGGAGATCGTCGTCATGGATGGGGGCTCGGAAGATTCGACTTTGGATCTGCTGCGCCAACGAGGTTCGCGGATCAACTATTGGCAAAGCGGGAAGGACCACGGCATCTGTCATGCTTGGAATACAGCTCTGCAGCATGTCACTGGACAATGGATACTATTTCTCGGTGCCGATGACTACCTCTGGTCGGCGGAAACACTTGCGCGAATCGTTCCGTACCTGCAAAGCGCTCATCCAAGGCATCTTGTTGTCTACGGCAACGTAGCCGCGACTACTCGCAAGGGTGAAGTGATTTCAATCATCGGAGATCAGTGGGTGGAGCTGGAAAAGCGGATGCATCGAACAATGGCATTGCCTCATCAAGGAGTCTTTCATCATAACAGCCTGTTTCGCCGCTACGGTTTGTTTGACGAGACTTTTAGAATCATGGGCGATTATGAATTTCTTTCACGATTCATTTGGCAGCATCCACCCCAGTATATGCCAGGCGTTACCGTCGCCGCGTGGCGTCAAGGCGGCATGTCGATGCAAGTTAAGAACGTTGCGACAGTCGCCTCGGAACGCCTGCGGGTGCGCAAGCGCCAGAATATGCCTCTCGACCCTCCTGTTCCGGCCGTCGTTTACGCCGAGGAGTTTGCTCGGCAGGTTACGCGTCTGCTGCTGGGTGAAAGAGCAATGCGGCGTTTGCAGCGGCTCTATCATAACGTAGTGGACTAGAGCTGATATCAAGCAGGTGTAGTCAGTCGCGGTTCGCCGGAGCTGCGGTGATGTCCGTCGCTACGGCAGAGTGGTTCACGGCCCGTCCCGAGAACGACTGGGCCGCGGCTGATCGGTGAAATGGGATGTCGCTTCGGGTGCACAGCTATAGCTACTATGAATCTTACGGCGGGGCCGCGCGCGCAACTTACCGCTTGCACAGGGCCCTGCGACGCGCCGGAGTAATATCGGAACTGGTGGTTGGCGTTAAGGATAGTGATGATGCCACGGTCCATGGTCCACGGTCGAGACTCGGCAAAGGTCTAGCACTTGCTCGACCTTCCCTGGGCGATCTTATTCTTGCTTTCTATCGAACGAGGGATACCTCCGCGTTTTCCATTGGAGTCTTCCCGGGTAAACGACACCTAGGCGCGCCCGGATCCGTCCCCGACCTTATTCATCTCCATTGGATAGCGAGCGACTTTCTACCATTCTGGAAGCTGCGCCGTTTCAGTGTCCCGCTGATATGGACGCTGCACGACATGTGGGCATTTACCGGCGGGTGTCATTACACTGGGAGCTGCGACGCATATCGAGACTGTTGTGGGTCCTGTCCGCAGCTGGGCTCACGGCGACCTCGCGACATTTCGCGACTGCTTGTGCGCGCTAAAAGACACGCCTTCAGCAAGTTGCCGCTTGTTGTCGTCTGCCCGACTTCGTGGCTCGCCGATCGCGCCAGGGAAAGTTTTGTACTTCGTGACGTTGACGTTCGAATTATTCCTAATGGAGTCGATGTTGAGGTATATCGTCCTCTCGAACAGAATCTTGCACGCGACCTATTGCGTCTGCCACGGAGCCCGAAATATGTACTGATGGCCGCAATCAAAGGGCTCGAGGATCCGCGGAAAGGGGCGCCGTTCCTGTTGGAGGCGATGCGACGCATACGACACAAGCATCCGGCACAAGACCTTCGACTGCTTGTTATGGGCTCCACGTTTTCTCACCAAGCGGCACAGGCCGGGGTTGATATTCATTTTGCGGGTCATGTGCATGATGATGAAACGATTGCGCTCTATTATAGCGCGGCCGACGTGGTTGCCATTCCGTCGATAAACGAGGTGCTTCCCAACGTTGCCATAGAGAGTATGGCATGCGGCAGACCCTGCGTAACGTTCGCGACGGGTGGAATGACCGAAGTCGTCACCCACGGGGAGACGGGTGTGGTTGCGCCGGCGTTCTCGATCGAGGCGCTTGCTTCAGGCTTATCCGATTGCATCATGAACCGCCCGACTTGGCTTGAGATGGGCAAGAAGGCGCGGGCAAAGGCTCTGCGCGACTATGATATCTGCCAGGCGGCACAGCAGTATTTGAACGTGTACGACCTGGCTATGCGAAAATTTGGCAAACCGGCGCGGAGCACACAGGCATGACTGCCAAACTTGTCGTGATCGGAATTGATGCGGCTGAGGCGTGTCTTTTGGAACAATGGACGGCTGACGGGAGCTTGCGCAATTTCGCACGGATTGAGTCGGCAGGCCGAAAGGATAGCCTGCGAAATCCGCTGCGAACACTTCCAGGCGCGATCTGGCCGGAGATTACCAGCGGCAAGAGCGCCGGCAAACTCCCGTTGTATTTTCACCCGCGGCAATTGCACACGGGAGAAGCGCGTCGCCGCCCGGTCGCACCGGATGAGTTGAACACTGAGCAGTTCTATTGGACGGTAGCCGGTCGGTCGGGGTGTAGGGTTGCGGTTATCGACCAAGTACAGACTGTGCTCGCGCCAAGTTTCAACGGGATCCAGGTAGTCGAATGGGGACTGCACGATCCGACTTACGGGTTTGCGACCGATCCCCCGAGTTTGGCGCATGAGATTCGAAGGCGATACGGGACCCACCCCGGTCATCCGACACGTTCATGCGATGCGCACGGTGGAACCAGAGACGGCTACGAGCAGCTGTTGCATGGTCTATTGAAAGGCACGGCAAAAAAGTCAGATCTCTTGGTTGACCTAATCAAGCGGGAATCGTGGGATCTGTTTACGTGCACTTTTGGTGAGGCGCACTGCGCAGGCCATCAGCTGTGGCATTTTCACGATCCGGCCTCGACTTCGCACGATCCAGATGCGCCGGCGCATCTGAAAACGGGGCTAAGGTCAGTGTATGAGCAAATCGATAAAGGCATAGGGGCTCTCCTCAGCGCCACGTCTCCTGACACCACCATTCTGATTTTCACCAGCCACGGCATGGGACCCTATATTGGTGGTCCGCAAATGTTGCCGGAGGTATTGGCGCGTCTGGGATTCACCTCAGGAGGAGATTCGGCGTTTGCACGTTGTATGCGCCGGACAAAGGCGAAAGCGTTGCACATGCCGAAACAGCTGCACCCGTGGCTGAGGCCGCTGCTCGAGGTATGGCCCTTGAAGCGGATTCAAGAGGCTACCGGCAGTTTGCTCGACCCTCTGGAATCACCGCGCACTCGAGCTGCATCGTTGATTAACAACCGCTGCGGAGCAATTCGCCTAAACCTGAAAGGACGGGAACCGTTCGGGAGCGTCGAACCAGGGCCGGAAGCTGAGCAGTTGGTCGCGCTACTCAGGCAGGAGTTGCGGGCTCTCAAAGACCCGCGAACGGACCAGCCGATAGTCGATGAGGTCGCGACAGCCACCGAAGTCTTTGGCAGCAACCACCATGAAGATGTTCCGGATATCATGGTGGTGTTTCGTACCGACCTCGGGCCGCTCGAGCAGTGTGTTTCCGACTCCGTCGGCTTGGTTCGAGTTGCTATCAATTATCCCGGATATCCCAGGACCGGTGATCATACGACCGAGTCGCGGCTGTGGATTTTGGGGCCGCGAGTGCGACCGGGCATAAGTAGCAACCAAGGTGACGTATTGGATATCGCCCCGACAGTGCTGTCACTGCTAAACGTGCCGCTGCCAGATTGGTTCGAAGGGCGACCGTTATCGCTCTCCAGTTAGATACCCACGGATTGTGTACAGAGTGACACATCGGTGGCATCACGGTGTCGTGCCGGAAGTCCTCGCGCTGGCCCCAGCAGCCGGCGCACCGGCGAGCGGCCCGGCGCCGACGTTGTCGCGCGTGGCATAATCAGCCAGTGTAAAGGTGAAAAGAATGATCAAGCACAAAATACCGGCGCCGAGAAAGACCCACGTCAGCGGCCGGCTGTAGAGCGCGTGCATGAAGAACAGAACGACCAGCGAGGCTTTGACGACGGCAATTCCAAGCGCGAGGGTCGTGTTCCACGGCGCGCCGAGGTCGACAAAGGCAACGGCGGTCGTCGTCGCCGTCAGCACGAGCAAGGCGACAAAGACCATAACGTAGTTGCGAATCATTTTTTCCGCGTTCATCAGTGGCGCCCCACGAGATAGAGCAACGGAAATAGAAAAATCCAGACGATATCGACGAAGTGCCAGTACAAGCCGGTCATCTCGACCGGCGTAGAGTAGAGCGGCGAGAAGCGCCCGCGCGCGGCTTGGACGGCAAGGAACGAAAGCAGCCCCAGCCCGATGATCATGTGCAGGGCGTGCAAACCCGTCATGCCGAAATAAAACGAATAGAAAATCGCCGCCTGTCCGGCATTGCCCTCTTTAAAAGCGAAATCGAGCCCCGGAATCAGATTCTCCCCGTACTTGTGATAGTACTCGGTGAACTTGATGCCGAGGAAAGCCGTCCCGAGAACCATCGTCAGCAGCAGATAAAAAACGATCTTCCGGCGCTGCCCCTGGTGCGCGCTGTGCACGGCCATCGCCATGCTCAAGCTGCTGCAAATCAACACCGCCGTGTTGATGCCGCCGAGCCAGACGCTCAAATGATTGCTCGCGTGCGCAAAGACCTCGAAGTACGCTTCGCGATACACCGTGTAGCCGATAAACATGCCGCCGAAAAACATGATCTCGGTGACTAAAAACAACCACATGCCACTTTGCGAGGCCTCGAGCTGTTGCTCGGGATCGTCAAAATGGTGCAGCAGCCGCGGATGGCTTTTAGACATGTTCCACTTCACCCGGCGCGTATTCAGATTGGGGTTCGGCGCGCGCGTAGTCGTAGGGCTCGCGCGTGACGATGGGAGTTTTCTCGAAGTTGTCGGTCGGCGGCGGCGACGGTGTTTGCCACTCGAGGCCGGTGGCCCGCCACGGATTCATGCCCGCCACGCGTCCGTATCGCAGCGACCAGATCAAATAAATCAGCGGCAGCAAATAACCCAACGCGAGTATCGATGCGCCGGCGGTCGACATAACGTTTAGAACCTGGAACTCCGGCGGATAGGCGTGATAGCGCCGCGGCATGCCGAGATAGCCCAAGACGAACTGCGGAAAGAATGTCAGGTTAAAGCCGAGAAAGATCGTCACCGCCGCTAGACGCGCCCATCCTTCCGGATAGAGCCTGCCGGTCATCTTCGGCCACCAGAAATGAATGCCGCCGAGATAGGCCATGACTGCGCCGCCGACCATTATGTAGTGGAAATGAGCGACGATAAAATAAGTGTCGTGAACGTGGATGTCGATCGCCAGGGTGGCGAGAAATATCCCGGTAAGGCCGCCGATGGTGAACAGTCCGATAAAACCCAAGGCGTAGAGCATCGGCGCGTCGAGAGAAATCGAGCCTTTGTAGAGCGTGGCGGTCCAGTTAAACACCTTGATCGCCGACGGGATGGCGACCAGCATGCTCAAAAGCGAAAAAATCATGCCCGCGTAAATCGATTGCCCGCTCACGAACATGTGGTGGCCCCAGACAAGGAATCCGAGCACCGCGATACCAAGACTGGCGAAGGCGACGAAGCTGTAGCCAAAAATGCGCTTGCGCGAAAAACAAGCGATCACCTCGCTGACCACGCCCATGCCGGGTAAAATCATAATGTAGACCGCCGGGTGGGAGTAAAACCAGAACAGGTGCTGAAACAGAATCGGGTCTCCGCCCAGCGCCGGATCGAAGATTCCCAACCGGAAAATCCGCTCCAGCGCGACCAGCGCCAGCGCTATGGCCACTACCGGCGTGCCAAGAATGAAGATAATGCTGGTGGCGTAGTGCGACCAGACGAACAAGGGCAGACGAAACCAGGTCATTCCCGGCGCGCGCATCTTGTGGACGGTGACGATAAAATTCAGCCCGGTGAGAATCGACGAGAAACCGTTGATGAAAATGCCGCAGACGGTGAGCACGACATGGCTGTTCGAATAGATGCTGCTATAGGGCGTGTAGAACGTCCAACCGGTGTCCACGCCGCCGGCAACGGCGGCGCCGATCGTCAGCAAGCCGCCGCTCATATAGAGGTACCAGCTCAGCAGATTGAGCCGCGGAAACGCCAGATCGCGCGCGCCGATCATCATCGGGATCAGAAAATTGCCCAGCACGGCGGGAATCGATGGAATCAGAAAAAAGAAGACCATCATGACGCCGTGCATAGTGAAAAGCTTATTGTAGGTTTCGGCTTGGACCAGATCGCCTTGCGGCGTGAGCAACTCGAGGCGCAACAGGGTGGCGGCCAACCCGCCGATAAAAAAGAAGAACGTGATCGACAGCAGGTAAAGCCAGGCGATGCGCTTGTGATCGGTGGTGAAGAGCCAGGACTTTACACCATAGCTCACGTTCAAATAGTGGAGGCGGCGCTCCATCGCTGCTTCGCTCATTTTCTTGCCGGGCCCCCTTCTTGACGGTCGAGTGATTTGAGATACGCGATGATCTGCAGGATGCCCTCCTCGCCGACCAGGCCTTTGAAGGTGGGCATGATCGGTTGATAACCGGCGACAATCTTTGCTTGCGGATTGATGATCGATTCGCGGAGATAGTTTTCATCGGCAGTGTTCGTTTTGCCGTCCTGAAGCCGCACTTGCTTGCCGAACAGGCCGGCAAGCGACGGCCCGCGCGCCGAATCTTTCTCGGTATGACAGGCCACACAGCCGAGGCTCTGAAATAGCCGGGCGCCGGCCGCAGCCAGGGTCATGCCGCCGGCCTGGCCGCCGAGCCAGTTCTGATAATCCCTGGGCTGCATCACGACAATGCGCCCGAGCATGCCGGAATGAAGCGTGCCGCAATATTCCGCGCAAAACAGCCGGAACGCGCCGGCCTTGGTGGCTTCGAACCACACGGTCATGTAACGGCCCGGCACGACGTCGGTCTTGATGCGAAACGCCGGCACAAAAAAATCATGGATGACGTCTTGGGACGTCAACAGCAGCTTGATCGGCCGTCCCAAAGGCACATGCAGTTCGTCGATCTCGGAGCGCCCCTCGGGATGCTGCGCCTTCCACATCCATTGTTTGGCGACGACATGGATCTCGAGAGCATTGGGCGGCGGGCTGTAAGTATCGAAATAGAGGATCGCGCCCCATGCAAACATGATCAAGGTAAAACCGAGCGGGATCACGGTCCAGAGAATTTCCAGGCGCAGATCGCCGGTGATTTCCGGCGGGCGCTCGTTGTCGGCCCGGCGCCGATAGCGGAATGCGAAAACGACGATGGCGATCGAGATCAGCAGCGCAAAAAAAACACTCACGCCGATCAGAACAAAATACAGCGCGTCGACGCGCGGCGCCATGGTGGAGGCCTGATCGGGAAAGAGCGGAAAGCCGAGGTTCATGGATCGAGCCCAGCCGTTCAGGTGAGCTGCGCGCGCCGTTCGCGGCGCAGCATCAGCACAATAAAGCCGGCCAGGGCCAGTACCGTGGCGGCGCCGGCCAGGCGCAGCACGCGAGTCACGACCAAATTGTATTGACCGGTGAGCGGGTCGTAGTGGTAGCAAAACAGCAAAAGCTGATCGAGCGGCGAGCCGATTTTCCCCGCCGCGGCCTCGATCAAGCCCAGGCGCAAATCGCGCGGCGAAAATTCGATGCCGTAGTAATAGCGCGAGATTTTGCCTTGCGGCGTTGCCACCACGAGCCCCGTGGCATGCGCGAATTCGTTTCTTTTCGCGTCGTAGCTGTAGCGAAACCCGGCGGCGTCGGCGAGCGCTTCGATGGCCGCCGCCGCGCCGGTGAGAACATGCCAGCCGGCGCTCGCGCCCTCGCGCCGATACTTTTTGATGTACTCTGACTTGGCCGCCGCCGCCGAAGTTGCGGTATCGGCGGGATCGAAGCTTACGGTCACGATATCGAACTGACTGCCGACGTCGAAAGAAAGCGGCCGCAGCGCGCGCACCAGCCCATCGGACAGCAACGGGCAGAGCTCGCGGCAGCGATAGTAGACAAAATTCAGCAGCACCGGCTTGCGGCCGAAATATTCCCCCAGGCGCACCGCCCGGCCGGAGGAATCGCGCAGCTCAAGATCGAGCGGCAGCTGCTGGTTGAGCTTCTGCTCGAAAGCCACGTCGCGCAACGCCGCCGGCCGTTTGTCGTTGTCGTGGGCGTGGGCAACTCGGGCGAGCGGGATCGCAGCGGTCGCGAGACACACCACGGCGAGTACGGCGCAAACAACCCGCGCGCGCTTATTCATAAATTTGGCGATCATCGCACCGGCTCCACGGGCCGCTCTCCGGTTTCCTTCGCAGCGCGGCTATCGCCGGAGGATGGCGCTTTGCGAGGGCGCGCCGGCAAGCCCTTCTCTGCCAGCATGTCGACGGCGCGCTCGATGGGAATGTGCACGATGCCGCTCTCCTGATCGATCCAGCCGTAGCTCTTGAGGCGCGCCTCTTCCTGCTGGCGTATGGTTTTCATTGTCGACTCAGGCTCAACCAACAGCCGCGGCCCCGGGATCGGTTCCTGCATAATCGTCAGCGGGCTCAGCGGCTCGGCGCGCCGCCCTGCGCTGTGGCGCAACCCAAGCAACGCTGCGTAGCTGATCGCGAGCACGACGATGACCAGCACGGCCAAACCGACGCCGAAAAATGAGATGATTCTGGGGCTCAGATCGCTTAGCTCGTGACCCGATTCGGTCCTAACCGGATGAGCGGTATTTGCTTCAGCCATTTTTCAGCAGTCCATGTTCTTCGAGGATCGCGATGAAGCGCGGGTCGCGCAACGGCAGCAGCGACCGGCCCTGCAACTGCCCGAGGAACACGCCGAACCAAAGCGCGCCGATGCCGACGGGCGCCAACACGGTGGTCCAATGCAGCGACAACCCGTCGGCATGAAATGTCGGCGCGATAAACCACCACATTTCGATCAGCTGCATCGCCGCGATCAGGACCGCGGTGGCGAAAAGCGTCGCGGTTTTTCGTTTCACCCAGCGTGACAAAAGAAGCAGAAACGGCAGCGCAAACTTCAGCAGCACCAGTGCCGCGGCGACGATCGCCCAACCGCCGGCCAGGCGGTGCACGTACCAGGGAATCTCGTGGGTCAGATTTTCAATCCAGATGATGAGAAACTGCGAAAAACTGGTGTACGCCCAAAGCATGACGAAGGCGAGCAGCAAATTGCCGAGATCTTGAAACACCCAGGGCGCGCTCACCGCGGCAAACGGCTCGCGCCGCGACAGAAAATAAACCACGCCGATGACGAACGCCAACGCCAGCAAGCCGTCGGCGACCATGAAGATCATGCCATAGATCGAGGAATACCATTTGGGTTCCAACGACATGACCCAATCGATCGAGGAAAACGTCACGGTCAAGCCGTAAAGCACCAGACCGGGGCCGCTCAAAGTTTGCAGCCGTTCGACAAAGGTTCGGTTCGCGCCGGCATCGCCCGGCCGATCTTGTTCGGCCGACCATTGGGTCAGCCGTTGCCCGACGGTTATCCAAATCGCGAAATAGAGCACCGCGCGGGCGATAAAAAACGGCACATTGAGATACGCGCTCTTTTGCCGGAGCAGCGGGTCGTGGCTGACCACTTCCGCTTGCGTCCACACGTAAAGATCGGAGAGGCCGAAGCAGAGCGGCACGAACAGCAGCGCCATCAACGGCAACGTGCGCAGCGCCGATTCGAGCGGGCGCTGGATGACGAATCCCCAGGTGCCGCCGACCAGATGGTGAATCATGATAATGCCCAAACAACCGAGCGGCACGCCGAGCCAGAACACATAGGCGATCAGATAGGAGCGAAAAAATTCCGCCCGATTGAAAAACGCGCCGATGAGACAAACAGCGAGCGCCACGACGCCGGTGAGCAGCGCACGCCGGCGCAGCGGTTCCACGTCCGATATTGCCGCGTCGAGCGCCGTCATTTTTTGTCCTCGAGCGCCCGGCGCTCCCGCTCCGGCAGATCGCTCAAGCGCGCGTTCTGGCTGAGTTGCAGCGCGCGGATATAGGCGATAATCGCCCAGCGATCCTCCGGAGTAATCTGCTCGGCATAATCCGGCATCGAGCCAAAGCCCCGGGTGATGTGCTGAAAAAACGTGCCGGCTTGAGTCTCGCGCAGACGGTCGCTATGAAAAGAGGCCGGCGCGCGATAGCCGCGCCGCACGATCATGCCCTGGCCGGTGCCGATTTGATCATGGCAAGGCGCGCAAAAAATGTTGTAGCGTCCCTGGCCGCGCAGCAGTGCCTCTTTGTCAATGGGAAATGGAAAAGCGTCCGCCGGTTTGCCGTCGACCAGGCCGCGATAAAGATGGTCGTCCTCGCGCAGGAAGCCGCGCGCCACCGTGCCTTCAACCAGGGGTCTCGCGGCGCGCTGGTCGTCGAAGAACTCGCTCTTATCGAGCGTCTCGTAGCGCGGCTGCTTGGCCATTTCCTGCTGGCAGCCGCTTAGCGATAGCACGAACAGAATGACGCCGATGACCGCCGTGGCGGCGCCACCGTTCCGCGTTGTGTCAGCGCTCAACTTGATACACTCCATCGGGGCTCAGGCTTTCGAGAAACTTCCATGTGCCGTCGCGATCGAAGTTCGGATCGTCGGCTTCTATGCAGAGAAAAAAACGATTGCGGCTGGCGAGCTCGAACTGCTCGACGTTGAAAACCGGATGATAGGGCATGGGCAAGCCGTTGAGCGCGAGCACGCCGAGAAATGCCGACAACGCGGCGAACAGGATCGTCATCTCGAAAGTGACGGGAATAAATGCCGGCCAGCTGTTCAGCGGCCGGCCGCCGACGTTGAGCGGATAGTCGATCACCGCCAACCAGTACTGGAGGAAAAAACCGCCGAGGCAGCCGGCGATGCCGCCGAGCAACACGATCAGCGGCATGCGCCGGTCGTGAACGCCAAGCGCTTCGGCGAGTCCCTCGATTGGAAATGGCGTGTAAGCATCCATGCGCTTGAAGCCCTCCCCGTGGGCGCGCTCGGCTGCCCGGAGCAGCGCTTCCGGCGAGTGAAACTCGGCCATCAGGCCATGGATCGGAATGGTCGCCATTGCTTCGTCTCGTTGAGCTTGTCGCTACCTTTTCTCCTCGCTCAGATCGTGCACCAGCTCGCGCATCTCGAAGATCGAAATCATCGGCAGGAAACGGATAAAGAGAAACAACAGGCAGACAAATAAACCCATCGATCCGGCCAGCACCCCGTAATCGACGATCGTGCCGGAATACGTGCCCCAGGCGGACGGCAGGTAATCGCGATGCAGGCTAACCACGACGATGACATAGCGCTCGAGCCACATGCCGATGTTGATCGATATGGCGATCAAGAATAGCAACGGCACATGGGCGTGCACCCGCCGCACCCACAAAAGCTGCGGAATTAGAATATTGAACAGAATCAGCAGCCAGTACATGTAGCCGTACGGGCCGAACATGCGGTTCATGATCAGGTACCGTTCGAAAATATCGCCGCTGTACCACGCCGTGAAGGTTTCCATCAGGTAGCCGTAAGCGACGACCATGCCGGTGGCGAGCATCACCACGCCCATGTTTCTCAAATGGCGGTCGGTGATCAGATCTTCCAGGCCGTAGAGCCGCCGCAGCGGTATCGCGATGGTGAGCACCATGGCGAAACCGGAATAGATCGCGCCGGCGACGAAGTAGGGGGGGAAAATCGTCGAGTGCCAGCCGGGGACCAGCGCGGCGGCGAAGTCAAAGCTCAC
>Ga0075421_100009503_pt1 | contig 11987 bp, 9 predicted proteins | sample SoiMetdeltSBSDD5_FD_75292 | JGI IMG/M metagenome (GOLD analysis project Ga0075421, IMG submission 75292) | Bulk soil microbial communities from a Populus tree surrounding site in Tennessee, USA - Soil MetaG P. deltoides SBSDD5 | ecosystem: Environmental > Terrestrial > Soil > Tree plantation...
GCTATCTTCGGGAGTGGTCGGCCAATCTGCGTTTGGCAATCGAACTCGAGCGACTGCTCGATTCCGTGCCGCCGCGCAACTAGCCGCATCACTATCGGAGGAAGCGAACGGCAGCGCGGGAGGCCTTTGATACAATCCTCTTCGCTATGCCGCATGACTCCTCGCTCACGAACGACCGTCGATCCTTTCTCAAATCGACCGCTGCCGCGTCGGCCGCCTCGCTGTACACGACGAACCTGTTCGCGGGCCAGGTGGCGGGCGCTAACAATCGCCTGCGTACTGCCTTCATCGGCATGGGCCGCATGGGCCTGGGCAACCTCGGACACGCGATGCGTCAGGATAACGTGGAGATCGTAGCCGTCTGCGACGTCTATGAGCCGAATCTAAGTAAAGCAGTCGATAAGACCAATAATCAGGCTAAGGGGATCAAGGATTTTCGCGAGATCCTCGCCGACAAGTCCATCGACGCGGTTTGCATCTCCACGCCTGACCACTGGCACGCTTATATGACCGTCGAAGCCTGCAAGGCCGGCAAGGACGTATACGTGGAGAAGCCGATCTGCGTAACCGTCGACGAAGGCACGAAGATGGTTCAGGCCGCACGGAAGTACAAACGCGTCGTGCAGGCCGGCACCATGCAGCGCTCGGGCATCCACTTTCAGAAGGCCGTGGAGATTGTAAAGTCGGGCGACCTCGGCCAAATCACTTTCGTCCGCACCTGGAACTATGGCAACCTGAAGCCTGAAGGCATCGGAAACCCCGCCGACGCTGAACCGCCCAAGGAACTGAATTGGGACATGTGGCTGGGCCCCGCTCCCCTGCGGCCTTTCAACGCCAACCGTTTCGGAGTCGACCCCAAGGAGTTTTCGCATTTCCGCTGGTTCTGGGACTACGCCGGCGGCATGATGACCGATTGGGGCGTGCATCTGCTCGACATCGTCCATATGGCCTTCGACGAACCAATGCCCACGGCCGTCACCGCCATAGGCGCGAAACAATTTATCAAGGACAATCGCGACACGCCGGACACGCTCCAGGTGACTTACGAGTACCCTACCTTCGTGGCCACGTACGAAAACCGCCTCGGCAATGCGAATTCGATGATGGGCAAAGGATACGGCATTCTGTTCCACGGCAACAAAGGAACGCTGTTCGTGGACCGCTCGGGTTACCAGTTGTTTCCCGAAAAGGGGTCGGCACTCACTGAACTGGAAGTGAAGTCGAGCAACAACGCCAACGACTCGCACTGGAAGAATTTCCTTGAATGTATTCGGACGCGGCAGCGGCCCATCTCCGACATCGAGGTTTGCCAGCGTTCCACTACGGCATGTCTGCTTGGCAACGTCGCGCTACGCTCCAAACTGCGCCTGGATTGGGATTCCAAGCGATGGACGACACAGCAAGCCGAAGCCCGCCGGTTGCTTGCGAAAGAGGACCGGAAGCCTTGGCGGATCGTAGTTTAAGTGCTTGACACGACATGAGATCCAGTGAAAACGCTGAATTCTCTGGCGCAGTGGAATTTAGCCAAAAGATGCATCGCAACGAAACACTTTGACCCACTAGTGTGTCTTAATGAGGATCGGAGAACTTCCCTAATGAAGACATCATTGAACTTAGCAATCTTGTTCACGTCCTGTAGTTTGTTGTCCGCCGCGCCGGTGACATGGTACCTAAACAACGTTACGTTTACCGATGGTGGCCGGGCTTTCGGCAGCTTCGTTTATGACAGCGCCACCCCGTCGGCTCCCTTCTCCGCGGTTAACGTGCAAACGACACCTGCAGCCTCAACCCCTTCTGGTTCCAGCGCAATTGGTGGTGGGTTGTACACGTCGGTGCTTGTGGCCTCGACCGGCCAACCCCTGTCGTTTGTAAGCAGTGGTAATGGAATCAATATTCGGCGCCTCCAGCTTTTGTCCACTCAGGCGCCATTGGGCGGCAGCAGCATCTCCATACCGGTAGCTGGCACGGAGGGCTTTTGCGATCTCGCCAGTTGTACCAATCTGGTCGGCACGCAGACTCGATCGATTGCCACGGGCCAGTTGGTACGAACCTTCGCCAATGCGCCGGTCACCTGGTATCTCAGCGCCACCATGGACGATGGTTCGCAAGCGGTCGGATCATTCGACTTCGACACGGCCACGGGCACCTATTCGAATGTAGACATCGCGATCACGGGCGGCACATCGCTGACCACCAGCGCTCGGCTGCGATTCTCGCGCCCGCTGGGTAACAGTCCTACCGCGGCCATCTTCCAGACGGACCAGAATATTCAGGGCGGAACCAGAGTCTTCGTAATGGCGTCGCCGGTTTCGCTGGCCAACACAGACGGCGTGGCGCTTACTCCGGGCGCGAACGGAGCAGGGTCCTATCAGGGCATTTGTCCCGTGGGAACTCCTCCGACCTGCCAGATTGGGGTCCCGATCAACGTTGTGTCCGGTACGATCATCACGGCCAAACCCGCGGGCTTCACCAAAGTCGTGTCGCAGATCGCCGATGGAGGTGGCTGGCAGACCAGTATGATCATCACGAACACGACGGATAGCGCGGCGCCATACGCCCTCACGTTTACCAAGGACGATGGCACGCCCTTCGATGTCGGCGGCATCGGGAGTTTCGCTGCAGGCACCGTTCAGCCAGGTGGCAGCGCGTTCCTGACCTCAACCAGCCCCACGACCTTAACGCAGGGCTCGGCGGTGTTGTTGGGCGGGCAGAACTTCGCGGTATCTACGATCTTCACCTGGAAAAACGCCAACGCGGGCGGCGATCAACAGGGCACCGTGACGGGCGATCCGCAAGGCTCGGTTTCTTTCTCCGTTCCCTTTGACAATACGGGAGGCGCGGTTGGGGGCTTTGCGATTACAAACACGAGCCCATCTTCGGTGACGGTGCTGGTCGTTGCCTACGATGAAGCCGGCCGGATCATATTAGTGGACTCGTCGTTAACTCTCGCCGCCTACGGCCACACTGCGTTTAACTTCCAAAACCGGCCGGGGTTTTCCACGCTCGCCGGCAAGCGCGGATTGCTTCGTGTCTTCGCGATCCACCCTGGCGCGACGCCGCCCTATCCGGGCCTGAACGGACTGTTGCTCAAATTCCTGCCCAACGGTTCGTTCACCACCATCGCTGTTACAAACCAGTAAGCACGACAGGTGAAAGCGCGAATCCCCCGTGACTGCGCACGACCAGCGCGGGGGATTCGCTTAGCGATACGCCGAGCCGTCCGGCACCCAGTACCATCGCTCACCCGAAGGCTCTAACAACATCACGCCGCGTTCGCCCGGCCGTAGCTCCCCGTGCGGCACCCATACTTTTTGCCGTACCTCCTTCATGCCCGCTGGAATCGTCGTGGGCGGCGGCGCGCCGGCGAGTTCCTCGGCCCTTCCCGCGCGTTCCCATTCCTCCACGGCAAGCACGGTCCGGACAAGTTGCTGCGTAAGGCCGGCCTGCATGAGATAGGAGAGGCCTTCCACCGTCGTATCGAACTTTGAGGGTCTGCGGCGAATCAGTTGTATGAGAAAAACCTCGTCGTAGCCCGCATCGGCGAGTTTAACCAAGCCTTCATTGGTCAGCAGATTCTTGTCCACGCGTTTTCGGGCAACCGGCGGCGGTTCCGCATCTGAGTCGGGTTTCCTCATTGCCGTTTCGCGAGCCGACAGGGCGCGTTCGCGCTCGGCCAGTGACTGTTCCATTGCCTGGCGCTCACGCTCCAAGCGCGCCCATTCCGTGCGCTCGCGTTCGGCCTTGTTGCGCGACTCGATCATGCCGGCGATTTCTTCCGGCACGGGAAAGCCGGCCCGGCTGGGGCTATCGGCCGAATGGGTCACCAGGTGGATGACGGCTGTCGAGGGTGCGGCTGGAGATGCGGCCGGTTCGGGCGAGGCGGTCACCGTCACCGGGGCGGTGGTGCGGTGAGATACTGCCAGCCTCCTTACCGGAGGCCGCCGCGTTGAAGCACCGCGCATGGGGGACGGCCGGGCGGCAGGCGGTTTGGCTGTGGGGACGGGAGCCGCGGCGGGCTTGGGCTCCTCCTTCTTTACTTCCGTTTTTGGGGCTTCCGTTTTTGGGGCCTCGACTTTGTGAGCGACGGACTTGGCCTCTTCCTTCTTTTTGTGGGGGTCTTCGTTGGCTGACAGTATGCCCCCAGCGAACAGGCATAGGGTCAGCGTTGGCAACCAGCGTTGTATCGGTTTCGTCATGGCGGATTCGCTATTTGGCTTATCGGACAACCTCCACCCTCCGATATGGGAAGTGTGAAGCGCTTTTGGGCTGCTATCCTCCTCGTCCTCCCCCAAGTTTCTGCGGAATCCCTGCCAGCCGCGGTCGTGCATCAGCCCTACTACCACCAGTTGGCCACGGCTGGCGGCATGAGTTGCACAGGCTATCAGCCGGCGTTTCACCTGGCAGGTGGAACACTCGCCGAGGGCCTCCGGCTTCAAGCCAGCGGAAGTATTACTGGGGAGCCCACCGGCATCGATTCGGGCTCCTTCGTTGTGCGGATCACCACACCGTGTTCGGAAGTGTTGCAGGAATGGAACTGGACTGTGCGCGGCGCGCCGATGCTTTTTGTCGAACCGGCCGATCTCACGCTCGATTCCCGCACGACGCTGGCCACGGCACTTGTTTCGGCTTCCTGGCACGGCCTCGCCTATTCCATTACGACGATCGATGGTGAGCCGGCGCCCGCCTGGCTGAAAGTTCGCCCACGGCGCGGCCGCACGCCACCGCAAGGCTCTTCACTCACTGCCGATCCACTCGCGATTTCAGCCGAGCCGCCGCTTGCGCCTCCAGGGGCCACGGCCGTGCTTCTGATTCACACCTGGCAGGGAAGTAAACCGGTCAAATTGACAGTACGATTCGCCGCCGCTGGGGCGAAGGTCAATTGAGTGCCTTCGCGAGCTTGGTGGCGCATGTTAGCGTGAAGAGAGAAGGAATCGAGACGCCGACGTACATGGCCGCGCCTTCCCTGCAGACTCGACCGGACACGGTGCTAGCGGCCGTTGGCCTCACCAGGCGCTATCACTCTGGCCCATCTTCGCTCACCATCTTCGAAAATCTGAATCTGGAAATCGCCCGTGGCGAGACGCTCGCCATCGTCGGAGAATCAGGCGCCGGCAAGTCCACGCTTCTTCATCTGTTGGGAGGCCTTGATGCACCCAGCGCGGGTACGGTGCATTGCGCGGGTATCAATATTTACGGGATGGATGAAGCTGCGCGCGCCCGCCACCGCAATCGTGTCATGGGATTCGTTTGGCAACAACACGCTCTGCTGCCGGAGTTCACGGCCGAGGAAAACGCCGCCATGCCGCTGCTGATCTCCGGCACCCCGCGCGAGGAAGCGCTGATTCAATCGCGCGCCCGGCTGCACGATGTCGGATTGTCCAGCCGCGCCTCCCACCGGCCGGGAGAGCTCTCCGGCGGCGAACAGCAGCGCGTCTCGCTCGCTCGTGCGCTTGTCGCCAAACCTCAGATTTTATTGGCTGATGAGCCTACGGGAAACCTCGATTTGCGCACCGCGGCAACAGTCATGGACTTGATTTTCGAGCTTCACGCGGCACACGGGCTGACCAGCGTCATCGTCACCCACAATCTTGAATTCGCGCAACGCTGTCATCGCGTCTTAAAATTAGAAGCGGGAACTGCCGATGTAGGAACAGGCGCTGTTTCCGCCGCCGGGCCCATTTCGCCCGGGTGACCGTGGAGAGAGCCGTGGCATCCGAACAGCGGGCCTCGGCATCAGGTTAGATAGAGATGTATGGATAGAGCCCATCGGGTTCTGCTTGGATCAGGTGGTCCAGGACTGGGGGACTACAGGGATTATGTTTGAACGCTACACGGAGAAGGCAAGACGGGTGATTTTTTTCGCTCGCTATGAGGCCAGCCAGTTCGGCAGCCCGTACATTGAGACCGAGCATCTGTTGCTGGGTCTGCTCCGCGAGGATAAAGCACTGGCCAACCGCTTTCTCCGCTCGCATGCCGCGCTGGAATCCATCCGCAAGCAGATCGAGGCTCACACCACGATGCGGGAGAAGGTGTCGACCTCGGTCGACCTGCCGCTGTCACACGAGTGCAAGCGCGTTCTTGCCTATGCAGCCGAAGAAGCCGAGCGTTTGACGCATAAACACATAGGCACCGAACACCTGTTGCTTGGCCTGCTGCGAGAAGAAAAGTGCTTTGCGGCCGAGATCCTGCACGAACGGGGTTTGCGCTTAAGCCAGGTGCGCGAGGAAATTGCGAGGTCTACCTCCGAGAAGATGGCGTCGAGCCGTCCTAAGGAGTCATCGCTCCTGGCGGAGTTTTCGCGAGACCTCACGCAGGCCGCCATGGACGGATCGCTCGATCCGCTCATCGGACGCGACTATGAGTGCGACCGTGTGATCCAGATCTTGTGCCGCCGCACGAAGAACAACCCCGTGCTCATCGGCGAGCCCGGCGTCGGCAAGACGGCGATCGTCGAAGGCCTGGCCCAGCGCATCGCCGACGGCGACGTGCCGAGCTTTCTCGCCGACAAGCGCATCCTCGCGCTCGACCTGTCGCTGATCGTCGCCGGAACCAAGTATCGGGGCCAGTTTGAAGAACGCCTCAAAACCATCATGAAAGAGCTGATGGAAAATCAGAACGCCATCATCTTCATTGACGAGTTGCACACGTTGGTCGGCGCCGGCTCGGCCGAAGGCTCGCTCGACGCGGCCAACATTTTGAAGCCCGCTCTTTCCCGCGGCGAAATCCAGTGCATCGGAGCCACGACTCCAAGCGAATACCGCAAGTCGATCGAAAAGGACCGCTCGCTCGAGCGCCGCTTCCAGGCCGTCAAAGTTCCGCCTCCGGGCGAGGGTGACGCGATCAAAATTCTGTTCGGCATCAAGGAACGCTACGAGAAGTTCCACGCGGTCGCCTACACGGACGAGGCCATCGAAGGCGCTGTCTATACGAGCGCCCGCTTTATTCCCGACCGCTTCCTGCCGGACAAGGCCATCGATCTGATTGACGAAGCAGGCGCGCGAGTGAAACTGCGGCAAACCACTCTTCCGGCCGAGATCGCCGACATCCAGAAACGCATCAAGTTCATCGTGCACCGCATGGAGAACGCCATCGCGAACCATGAGTTTGAGAAGGCACGCTTCTATTCCGACGAAGAGCGTAAAGAGCGCGAGAACCTTCGTTTACTGCGCGAAAAGTACAACCTCGACGACACCTCGACCGGCGTCGTGGGCAAAGATGACATCGAAGACGTCGTCGCGCGCTGGACCGGCGTGCCGATGACTGCCATCCGCGAGGAAGAGGTCACCAAGCTTCTCCGCATCGAAGAAGAACTGCACAAGCGTGTCGTCAGCCAGGAGAAAGCAATCTCCGCGCTGGCGCGCGCCATCCGCCGTTCCCGAGCCGGTTTGAAATCGCCCAAGCGCCCCGCCGGTTCGTTTCTGTTCCTGGGCCCGACCGGCGTCGGCAAAACAGAAGTCGCCCGCGCGCTCGCCGAATTCCTCTTCGGCAGCGAAAAGTCGCTTATCCGCTTTGACATGTCCGAGTTCATGGAGAAACATTCGGTGTCGAAGCTCATCGGCTCGCCTCCCGGTTATGTCGGCTACGAAGAAGGCGGCCAGTTGACCGAGCGCGTGAAGCGGTCGCCCTACTCGATCATTCTGCTCGACGAAATCGAAAAGGCCCATCCGGACATCTACAACATCCTGCTCCAGGTATTTGAGGATGGCCAATTGACCGACGGTCTCGGCAACACGGTCGACTTCAAGAACACGATCATCGTCATGACCTCAAACCTGGGTGCGCGGTTCCTCGAAAAGCGCGGCCAGTTGGGATTTGCCGCGCCTGTGAGCGGCGTGCCGCCCAAAGTGGAAGACATGGTGATGCAGGAAGTGAAGCGGGCCTTCAACCCAGAATTCCTGAACCGCCTGGACGAAACGATTCTGTTCACCTCGCTCAACGACGACGATCTCATCAAGATCATCGGCCTGATGGTGCTGCAGATCAACACGAACCTGGTGGCCAAGCAAATTACGATCACGCTTACCGACGAGGCGGCGCGCTACATCCTGGAAAAGACGCTCGGCGACCGCAGCTACGGCGCCAGGCCGTTGCGCCGCGCACTGCAGAAGTACATCGAAGACCCATTGTCGGAGGCCATCATCCAAGGTTCGCTGCCGCGTCCGAGCACGCTGGAAATCTACCTCGGAGATAGCGGCATCTTTTGCCGGCCTGTTCACGTCGAAGGCGAAGTGCCGGTCGGCGTCACCGAAGGCGGCTCGGACGATGTGGCATCCGTGCCTGTCGCGGGAACTCTGCTGTACGAGTTTTGAGAGAATGATCTGAAATGAAAGCCCAGACCGCGCGTACTGAGCCTTCGGCTCCCGACGCCGGTCTGCAGCTTTATTTGCGCGCCTTAGCGCACGATTTCAACAACCTGCTGGGTGCCATCCTCGGCAACGCCGCACTCTTGGAAACGATGCTGCCCGACGGCAGCGAGGCCGCCGAGATAACGGTCGTCATTCAACGCGCCGCCGAGCGTGCAAGCGAATTGGCGGAACATCTATCGCGCGCCGCCCGTCTGGAGCCGCCGCGCCACGAACCGGTCAATTTGAACAGTTCCTTGAGCGAGATTTCCGTCCTGCTTCGGGCCACACTTCCACCCGGAGTAATATTGCGCACGCAGCTCGCCGAGCCGCTTCCGCCGGTACTTGGCGACTCGGTCGAGTTGCATCAGTTGGCGCTGAATCTTGCCCTCAACGCGCGCGATGCCATCGCTTCGCTGCCAGAGCCGCGCGGTGTGATAGTTCTCGCCACCTCGGTTGAGCCAAAGGGCGCCATGCTGCGCGTGCGTGACACGGGACCAGGCATTCCCCGTGAACTGCACGAACAAATCTTTCAACCCTTTTTCAGCACGCGGGAAGGTAACGATGGAGGCCGGGGTCTGGGACTCGCCATCGTCGATCGGGTGGCAAAGCGGCATGGAGCGCGCATCACGCTCGAATCCGAGCCCGGTCGCGGCACCGAGTTTCAAATCCTGTTCCCCGCCTCGCGCTGAGGGTGCCGATGAAATTCCCGGCGCGGCTTCATGTATTGCTTGCCAGCGAAGCGCCTTACGGAGTCGTTATCCGCCGCGGACCGGCGAAAGCGGTATGCACCATCGGATGGAATCGCGCCAAGGACGAGTTCACTGTCGGGCAATGGCTGCGTAGCCGTATCTATGAGCACCGCTGCGACCTCTCGCCGCGTGGCGAGTACCTGATCTACTTCACCCTGAGCGGGCGCTGGGGTTCGGAGACGAGCGGCGCCTATACCGCCATCTCCCGCGCCCCCTACCTGAAGGCGATTTCGCTCTATCCGCAAGGCACCACATACGGAGGCGGTGGTCTCTTCACCGCACGCAACCGCGTTTTCGTCAGCCGCTGCACTGGTTGTCCACCGCTGCGTGAGAGCAAGGAAATCGTAATCGAGGAATCCTGTGCTCTCCAACACAGCGTCTATTACACACGGCTGCGCCGCGATGGATGGTCGCTCGTCGACTACGCGCCGAACCGCCGCGTCGAGTGCGTTGACGTTTTCGAAAAGCCGGCCGGAGCCGTGTGGATCCTGCGTAAACTCGCCTATTCTTCGTGGACGCTTACGCCGGGCAAGAGCTTCTACTGGGAAGAACATGAACTTGTGAACGCGGACGCCGGGATCACCATCTCGCGGCCCGATTGGGAGTGGGCAGAGTTCGAAGGAGGCCGCGTGGTGTGGACCACCGCCGGCACGTTGAACGCCGCGACGCTTAACAAAGGCGGCCTTGGCCCCGAACGTCGCCTCGCGGACTTCAACGGCATGCAATTCGAGCCTATTGAAGCGCCATACTAAGGCATGTACCGCGTCTTGATCTTCCTTGTGGTACCCGGGCTTTTTGCCCAACCGCCGCAGGCTTCCGACTTCCGTGTCACAGTCCTCAGCACGCAAACTGCCGATCCGCGCGGCATCGGCGAATGGGGCTTCTCGGCCCTGGTCGAGAGTGGCGGCAAGCGCATCCTCTTCGACACCGGGAACCGGCCCGACACAGTCGCCATCAATATCGCCGAACTCGAAGTGGATATCTCGACGGTCGAGGACGTAGTTCTCAGCCACTCGCACGGCGACCACACCGGCGGCCTGATCACTCTCCGTAAGCAAGTAATGGCGAAGAACCCAAAGGCTCTCAGCCGGCTGTGGGTGGCCAAGGGGTTTGCGTATTCACGCGTCTCTGGAAGCAATGAACGCAATCCCGGCGGTGACGTTCTGGCGGCATACCGCGCCACGGGTGGCGAGGTAATCGAGGTGGACAACCTTCGCGCCATTGCGCCCGGCCTCTGGCTCACCGGCCCAGTTCCGCGCAAGTACCCCGAGCGCAACTGGAGCGGCTCCGGGCGCATCCGACTCCCCAATGGCGCGACCGCGGAAGACAATTTGCCTGAGGACATGGCACTGATCGCCAACACGGCACGCGGCCTCGCCATCGTCACCGGCTGCGGCCACGCTGGAATCGTGAACATCGCCGAATACGCCCGCGCACAGGTCGCCTCAACGCGCGTCGAGGCCATCATCGGAGGGATCCACCTTTTTCCCGCTTCCGACGAAACACTCGCCTGGACAGCAGCACGCCTAAAGGACCAGGGCCTGCATGTCCTTATGGGCGCCCATTGCACAGGTGTGGAGGCGCTCTACCGCATCCGCGCGCTCGCCGGACTGACCCGCGCCAACTCTTCCACCGGCGCGGTTGGCGCGCGCTATTCGATTGAAAAGGGACTGGAAGCGGGAACGATCGCGAGATGACAACTCCTTCCGCCGTGGTCGTCGGTGGTGGTCTCGCCGGCATGGTCGTAGCCAGGGAACTTGCGCTTCGCCGTTGGAGGGTGACAATACTCGAACGCTCGAAGCGTCTGGGTGGCAAGGCTGGCTCCGATGTCAAGAACGGACGCTTGGTCGAGCATGGCTATCATGTCTTCCCCCAGTGGTATCCCAACGTCCGTGCCATCGTGAACCGGATCGGCGTCCGTCTCATCGATTTTGATCGCTATCACTTCTTACTGCCCGGCGAATATCCACGGAAGATCACAGTACGTGGGCCGTCCGACCTGGCCGCGATGTGGCACAACACCTTTCACGGTCTCCTGCCGTGGTACCACAACATCCTCTACTACTACTCGGTGCTGGACATGATCAGCCGCCCGCTGTCCGAAAAGAGCCTGCTCGACCATGTCAGCCAAATCGGAATGATCCGCGGGAAGTGGTACACCAGCGAGTCGGTTGCGGAACTCGGCCAGGAGAATGTTCTCAAGGCGTCCGCTATCCCCGCTTACGATCTCAGCGCGATGACCGCCAAACGGGTTGCGAGCTACTGGGTGCGTGGGGCTAGTCCATTCCTCTCGATTCTGCCGGGAGACTTACAAACGGTGTTCATCGATCCACAGGTTCGTGAGCTCGAAGCGCTTGGCGTCGAGATTCGCTACGACTCCGATGTGAGCGGTGTGGTGATGCACGAGGGTGGCGTCGGCGCGGTCGCACTGCGCGATGGAACCGAGGTTTCCGGCGATATCTATGCGCTTTGCACTCCTTTCGAGGTCACCCGCACCTGGCTGGACGACAGCCTCTACGAAGCGGATCCCGAACTCGGCAACATGCATTTTCTGGAAGCCCAACCGATGGCTGCCTTGCACCTTCGTCTGCGGCGCGAGATCCCGGATTTACCGCGCGAGCACATCTTTTTTCACGGCAGCCACTATGCGCTTTCGCTGATCGATGTGTCACGCCATTGGGGCGGATTCGACGGCAAAACCCAGCTTTCCTTCATATCGAGTAACTACGGACCCTTGAATGAGGTCAGCACGGAAGGCGCGAAGGATCTGCTATTAGAGGAGATTGCCGAGTACCTGCCAATCGCGCCAGACGATGTGGAAGATTGGGAGTTGAATCCCAACACGGGAGTGCCCCTTTTCATCAATACTATTGGAGCCTGGCCAAATCGCCCA
>Ga0075421_100009504_pt1 | contig 11985 bp, 13 predicted proteins | sample SoiMetdeltSBSDD5_FD_75292 | JGI IMG/M metagenome (GOLD analysis project Ga0075421, IMG submission 75292) | Bulk soil microbial communities from a Populus tree surrounding site in Tennessee, USA - Soil MetaG P. deltoides SBSDD5 | ecosystem: Environmental > Terrestrial > Soil > Tree plantation...
TGCCGACGGCGTTGATGCTGATCGTGCTGGCATCGATCGCCGGCGCGCCGGGGACGATGTGGTTCGCACACTTGTCCGATCGGATCGGAAGGCGCCGCATCTTGCAGTGGGGGCTGGGCGCGCTGGTGCTCTGGTCGATGATCTTCTTCCCGCTGATCGATACCGGCTCGATCGCGCTGATCGCGCTATCGCTGTGCGGAATGATGTTCCTGCAGGGCGCGTACCTCGGCCCGCAGCCGGCGGTCTTCTCGGAGCTCTTCCCCGCTGCGATTCGCTATAGCGGTGCCTCGCTCAGCCTGACGCTCGGGACGATCCTGGGCGGAGCCATCGCGCCATTCGTGGCCACGACGCTCTACGGCATGAGAGGCAACTCGTCACTGGTGACGATCTACCTGACCGCGCTGACGCTGATCTCGTGGCTCTGCTCGCTTGGACTGCGAGAGACGTATCGCAGTGATCTCGAGGTCACTGCTGAAGCCCCCGTCGCTCGTCCTACTTGATCGCGAAGCCGGCCCGTGGATTGAACTTCTTTCCGTCGGCGCGAACCGCGTCAACCCAGATCGCCGCCGGCTGGCCGTTCTTCATCGGATTGCCGGTGATCGTCAGCTTCGTGCCGGCTTTGAAGTCGCTCGGACGAATGCCGGCGCGCTGAAGCGTCGTCGGTCCCTCGGCTTCGAACCCCCAGGTCACCACCTTGCCGTCCTTGCCGGTGACGTCGACCAGCAGCCATGAGTGCGGGTTCGTGTACTGGAACTCCTTCACGACGCCCTCAACAGTGACGGTCTTCTTGTCATCGAACATGGTCGCCGAGTGATGGGCGATGGCGGTCACAGCGGTGACGACCAGCACGCCCACCGACAGCATCGCCGTCACATACGCTCTCGTCATCACTTGCCTTTCTGCGTCTCTGCGCTCTTATCGAAGGTGAAGCCGCGGAACTGGGTGCTGCCATCCTTGGTCTGCACGACGGCGTTGTTCTGATTCTCGCCGCAGTTCCAATAGCGGATGCGAAGGCTCTTATCCGGATCGCTCAGCTTGATGTACGACTGCTTCACGTACCACGGCTCGGCCAAGGCCGGCGGATCGTAGACCCATACTTCTGCGGTCAGCGTCTTGTCGTCGGTCTTTCGCCAGATCTCGACGGTCTCGACTTGATCCGTGTAGTCGGGGTGCTGCCGCTGATAGATCCCTGACTGCAGCTGATTCGTATGTATCACCAGTTTCGGTCCGTCCCAGAAGCCGATCGAATCGCCGTTCGGGATCGGATAGCGATCTTCGGCTGGCACGTGGTCGCGGCCGTCGGTGTAGATGCGGCGGATATCGTTCACCATCTCGTTGATCAGCCAGGTCTGATTCGGCGTGACGATGAACTCGCGCAGGAAGGGCTCGGTGAGCCAGCGCGGATGGCCGGGCGGCGCGCAGGCCGAGATCGGATCCCACTCGATGCCTTTCTTGACGTCTTCGATCCGCTTCACCAGCCTGCCCTCATACTCGGGAGTCAGTTTCGCAGTCGGACCCTCGTCGGGGCGCTGATCGGGATCGAATGCGAAACCGGCGTTCGCCGGGCGCGAATACACGCCGCTCCAATCGGGCAGTTGCGTCCACTCCAGCGGCCGGCCACCCTTGGCTTCCGCACGGAGCGCCTGATACAGCTCGAGCGCAGTCTTGTGCTGCCGGCCCAACTCGACGTTCTGTTCCTTTGCGCGATCGGGCAGAACGGCGGTCAACTGCGGGGGCGCGCTCGGCGCCTCGGCTGTCCTGGTGCAGGCGGCCAGCGTCATCATGAGCGCCAGAAGCACTCCAGCGACGGCCGCTTTCATGGGTCCCATCTCTCCCTCCGGTGTGCTCGGATTCTAACGCCAGGAGCAGCACGGCCATGACCTCTCATGGCGACCAGGCCGTCCCGAGGTGAGGACGGCCGGCACCGTCTCAGAACTGCACTCGCCCGCAAATAGCTGTGTGCCAGGGGGTTGGCGGATCAGATGGGATTGGCAGATGACTTGTATCCTGATCAGGATAACGACTCCCCAGAGGTCGAGACGGAGGTGGGACGTGAGAGCGTTGCTGACGGTCATCATGGCGGGCGTGGTCTTCGGCGGAGTGTTCGCCAGTACGGCTGAAGCAGGCGACCGGCGCGGGAAACATCGTCGCGCCGAGGCGCGCTATTACCGCGATGGCGGCCGCGCGAGCGCGGGCTACTACCGCGGTGGGTATTTCCGCCCGCGCGATGTCGTGGTGATCCGCGACTACTACCGGCCGTACTACCGTCCGGTGCCTCGCGCCTACCGCTATTACCGCGGCGGCTATCTGCCCCCGGGATGGAGAACGCGAGTCGTCCCGGTTCCTGTATACGTCGAGCGCGAGTTCGTACCGGTGCCCTACGGATACCACCGCGGCTTCATCGACGGCCATGCGGTGATCTACAACTCGCGCGGGTTCATCCTCGATATTGCCGCCGTGTTCTGATGTGGAGGCGGGTGTTAAGACCCGCCTCTACGATCGACGGCGACCACGCCGCCTTTGACGACGACCTTCACGTTGAGAAGGTTGTAGATCAAATCGAGCGGGTCGCCGTCGACGAGCACGATATCCGCCAGCTTGCCGCTTTCGAGCGTTCCGAGGTCCTTGCTCTTCTCGATGAACGCCGCCGTATTCGGTCCCATCAGCTTGATGATGTCCTGCGCTGAAAACATCAGCGTGAGCGCGCGCAGTTCGTGCTTCAGTCCTTCGCGCGGCAGATAGCCTGTATCGGTGCCAAACCCGTACGTGACACCCGCGTCCCACAGCGTGCGCGCGTTGACCGCTTTCTCCCCGGCCTCTCGCCCGCGGCCTTTGCCGTCGAGGATCGCATCGGGCCATTTGCCGCCGTCGCGAAACGTCGGGACGTTGTCCTTGTTGAACACGCCGAAGACCGGCAGCCCGAAGCCGGCGGTTGACAGCGTCTCGACACCAGCAGCCGCGACTTTCCTGGCATCCGCTTCGCTCAGCCAGCTGCCGTGCGGCGTGTGTACGAGCTTTTGCGCTCCTGCATCGAGCGCCGCCAGCATCGCCGGAACGCTCACGGCGTGGACCATGGTGTCGAGCTTGTGCTTTTTCCCCTCGTCGACGACGACTTTCAGAATCGCCAGTTGCGCGGCGCTTGGCTCGGGATCGATGCGTGCCTTGATGATTTCGATTCCGGCTTCCGCGTACTTCCGGACCTGAGCGCGTGCCAGTTCCTCGGTCTTGAAGTTGTCTGGATCGACGCGTCCCGAGGTGATGATCCGCGGTCCTTTCAGCGCGCCGGAATCCACACGGCGTTTGAGCTCGATGATGCCGGGCACTGGGCCGCCGCCCGACATGAGCGTGGTGTAGCCGGCGTCGAGGAACTCCTGCATGCGCGCCACCGACTGCTGCTTGAACCACTGCTCGTCGTTGCCGGTCATGATGTGGCGATGCGCGTCGATGAACCCCGGCAGCGCCGTCATTCCCTTGGCATCGATCGTCTGGCCACCGGTGGCGCTGGGTGCACCCGCAGCTACCGAGACGATGCGGCCGTTGCGTACCACGATCGAGCCGCGATCGATCGTGGCGCCGCTGCCGGCGATGATGCGTGCATTGGTGATGACGAGATCCTGTGCAACGGCCGTGACAGCGGTCGCGAGCGTACTGAAGACAGTGAGAAGTATGAGAACGAGCGGCCGCGGCATGGTTGTGAGCCTCCTGAGCCGCGGATTCTATCGCAGCGCGGAGGCTTCAGCCTCCGCGGACACGTACACGCTAACGCGTGCGCCCTACATCAGAGATCGCGGTGTCGGCGAGAGCAGATACGGCTGATCGCGCAGCTCGCGGCTCAGTCGCGCATGCCGTTGTCGCCACGGTTCGAAGTGTCTGGCGATCATCGTCAGAAGCCGCGCCTTGCCGCGCGATTCCTCATAGGTCGCCGCACGTGTGAAGAAGCCGGCGCCGATCTCGGCATACCAGCGGAGGTTGTAGCGGCCGCGCATCTGGTCCTGGAAGAAGCCGGTGAGCAGCAGACACTGCGCGCCCGCCGTCTCCATCAAGTGACTGTCGTCGGGCAGCCCCGTGTTGACGACGAACTGGTCGAAGATGACGCTGAGGTCTTCCGGCGCAGGCATCTCGAGTTCGGCGTGAACGGAGACGTGCGCGTAGTGCGCCAGCACGCTGGCGTTGTACAGCAGCTCCTGCCGATCGACTTTCCGCTCCGCGACGTCCTGCAAACCCGTCACGAAGAACTCGAGTGTGCGACGTTCATCCACGCCGAGCAGTTCTCCGAGCGACTCCATGACTCCTCCAAACGGTCCCGCTGGCTACTCCCTCCACTGCAGGGCTCGTACCAGGCCATCGGCCGCACTTGACGGGAGCTTTATGCATGCACAGTCCGGCACACCTCGAATAGCGCCAAAAAAATGTCGGAAATTCAACGATTAGCTACTATTTGGCATCCACGAGGAGAGCGGCGAATTCCGAGAGCACCATGGCAGTCGCCCCCCATACCCGCGCGCCGGCCACCTCGAAATACGGCACGTTCATCACGCCATACGGCGGAAGCGACCGCACGCGCTCTTCCCAAGCCACGGCATCGGGTTCCAGCAGCCGCGAGACGGGCAGCTCGATCAGCCTCTCCACTTCATGGGTCGCAAGCGTGAATACGGGACGCCGCGCCGCCACGCCGACGACGGGTTGCAGGAGGTGACCGCTGACGATGACTGGAATAGCCGTGAGGCGCCCCAGGATCTCGACATCAGCGGGGGGCACACCGATCTCCTCGTAGGCTTCACGGAGCGCGGCATCCTCGACCGATTCGCCGGGATGATCGAGGCGGCCGCCGGGGAGCGAGACCTGACCCGTGTGATGCCGAAGACTCGAGCCGCGCACCGTGAGCGGCATGTGCCACGAGTCGGCATCGGGATAGAGCAGCAGAAGTGCAGCGGCCGGCCGAAGCCCGGAGTCGAGGGCAGGATCGGGCCGCATCAAGGGTTGTGGCGCCATGCGCAACTGCGCGGCAAGACCCGGCAACGGGCCGGACAAGCGGGTGCGCAGCGCATCAGGCAGTGACGTCATCCCTTGGATCGTACAATTTATCGAGCAATGAAACGCCGTCTGTGGAATCGCCGGACGTTCGTGGCCACGAGCGTTGTGGGCGGACTGGGTCTGACCACGATCGGGCCGTGGGGCTTCAACTTCCTCATGGATCGTGTCGAAGAGATCGGCCGTGATGTGCCGGCCGCCCCGCACAAACCCCTGCCCGCCACGTGGTCCGATAATGCCGTGACGCTGGCCTGGCTCGGTCACGCCACGGTGCTCGTCAACTTCTTCGGCGTCCGCATCCTGACCGATCCGACGCTCTATCCTCGCATCGGCGTCGATCTCCTCCTCGGATCGCTCGGACCCTTGCGTCTGGTCCAATGCGCGTTGACACCCGAGGAGCTTCCTGAGATTGATCTCGTGCTCGTCTCGCACGCGCACTTCGATCATCTCGACACGCCGTCGCTCGCGTCGGTGCGCGGCATGCCCGCCGCGGTCATGGGGCCGGGCACCTCAGACCTGCTGCCCCGGCGCTACTACTCGTCGGTCCGGGAACTGCGCTGGAACGATGTGGCGCGTGTGTCTACAGGTCGCGGCGAGGTGGTGGTTCGCGCCATCCAGGTCAAGCACTGGGGCGCGCGCATTCGTCGAGACACCTGGCGCGGCTATACAGGATGGATCGTCGAGCGCGAAGGCCGCCGCATCTTGATCGGCGGAGACACCGCCCATACCCCGGTATTCCGCGAGCACCGGCGATTTGGTCCCTTCGAGGCGGCGGTGATGCCGATCGGGGCGTACAACCCGTGGATCCACAACCACTGCACACCCGAACAGGCAGTGGCGATGGCCGACGCCGCCGGTGCACGACTCATCGTGCCCGTGCACCATCAATCGTTCAGGCTGAGCAGCGAGCCGTTCATGGAGCCTGTCGAGCGCATTCAGGAAGCACTCGTAAAGGAGTCCGGCCGTCTCGCCATGACTGCGATCGGGCAGACGGCCGTCTTCCCTGCGTGATGATCCAAGGTGATTCTCGACGCCGAGCTGCCTGCATCAGGTAGGCCAGCATCGCCCGGCGATGAGCGATCTGGCGGTCATTGAGTTGCGCCATGCCCATATCGTGACCTGGGCCTGTGACAGCCCAGGTCACTCGGTGTTCAAGACGGCTGGCAGGACACGAGCATGCCGGCAGGATCCAGCCGTTCGATGATCCTGCTTGCCGCCCGCGCTACATCGGCCGCGTTGTAGACGTGCGCCAGCGCGGGCACGCCCGACTCCCCCGTCCGATCGCGATCGAGCCAGACATGCTGGATGCCAAGCGCGCGAGCTGGGGCGATGTCGTGAAACCAGCTATTCGCCACATGCACCCAATCGCGGCGATCGACGCGCGTGATCCGCTCGAAGCCAAGGAAGTGCCATGGCGCCGGCTTGTATCCGCGCACACGTTCGGCGGTGAGGACCAGATCGAACGGCGCACGGAACCGCCGGTGCGTCAGCGCAAACAGATCCTCATCACAATTCGTGAGGACCGCCAGATGCCAACCCTGCGCACGCAGCTCCGCCAGCATCGGCTCGACATCGTCGAAGACCGGCATCGACGCCCAGGCCTCGGCCAGCGGCCGTGCCGTCTCCGCCGCGAGCGACAGGCCGCACTCCTGAGCCGCGCGCGCGAGTGCCATGACGAGCACTTCCTTGTATGAACGGTGAGGGGTCAGACGCTCGACGACGGCCTCGTGCGCGTAGTAGGCCCGCAGCACGTCGTCCGTGCGCTCACCGGCGAACGGACGAACGGCGTCGACGAAGCCTGACTGCCAGTCCACAAGCGTCCCGAAACAATCGAACGTGATCCACCGCATACGCGCTGACACTGTAACCTCCTCGCTGACAACCGGCCGCCTTTCGGCGGCCCAAAAACAAAAGGGCCATCACCCGGCTCGGGTGATGGCCCTCGATCTCTTTCGAAGAAGGTCCGCTGCTACATCACCCGAATGAACCTGGCGGATCGAGCCACACCGAGCCGTCGCCAGTCAGCGTGACGGCCGGACGGATTCGCTTGGTGTGGTTGAAAGTCAGATACACAGGTTCGCTCCGACGTGCGCCACAGATGATAACGCAATCTCGCCGAAATCCGAACAAGTTTCGTCGGAGGGGCCCACCTGAAGGTGGCCCCTACGTACGACTAGGGCTTCGGTACGCGCAACGTCGCGCTGATCATGGCGCTGCCGCTCGCCACGTAAATCAACGCGAGCGGATGGAGCATCCACGGACCGATGTCGATGACGCCAAACCAGACACGCTCGCCGATACGCTCCAGCGCGAACGCGACTGCCCACATCCCGACGATGACGATCGTCGTCGGAATCGGAGTGCCCTCGAAGTACTTCACCTTGCCTGTCGCCGTATCGGCGAGTGCGGCGGCGGTCACATTGAAGCGTGCCAGACGGCTCACGCCGCAGACCACCAGATACGTCAGACACACAACGTCCCATCCGCCGCGCAGGCCGAGCGTGTAGCCAACCACCGCCGGCGCCACACCGAACGAGATCACATCGGCCAGCGAGTCGAGGTCGCCGCCAAGCATCGACTGCCGGCTCTTGAGCGTGCGCGCGACGATGCCGTCCAGCACGTCGCAGACGAGCGCCAGCGGCAGCAGGATGAAGGCGTACCACAGCAGACGCGGATTCCCGCTGGCCAGATAGTCCAGACACAGGAAGATCGCAATCGTGCCGCAGCTCGCGTTGCCGATGGTCAACGCGTCGGCGGCGGTGTACGACCGCAGCATGGACAGGTGGCCGCGGGAGTCGGGCATGCGGAAAAGCATAGGCGAAGTGACGTAGACTTGCGCCGCGCACCCGAACGCGTGCGCTCTCTACGAGGAGTCCCATGAAGCGATTGATCGTCGTGTGCGTGATGTTCACGCTCGTCCTGGCCGCCGCAGCCGCACAGTCACGCCGGCCCGCCGGCACCGACCACAACGGCAATGCCTTCCGGTTCAACAAGGTCAGAGAGGGCATCTATCACGCGATCGGCACCGGGTCGCTTGCCGTGGTCGGCAACTCGTCGGTCATCGTCAACGACAACGACGTCATGATCGTGGACGATCACGTCTCACCCGCGGCGGCGTGGGTACTGCTCGAGGAAGTGAAGACGCTGACGAAAAAGCCGGTGACGACGGTCATCAATACGCACTTTCATTTCGACCACGCTCACGGCAATCAGATCTTCGATCCCAGCGTGCAGATCATCGGCCACGAATTCACGCGGCGCATGCTCTTGAGCAACTCGACCTCGATGCCGCTTTATCAGAACTACTTCACGTCGATGCCCGGGCAGATCGAGACGCTGCGCAAGCGCATCGCCGAGGAGAAGGACGCCGCGGCCAAAGCCAAGCTGCAGACGCAACTGCGAGTGACGGAGAACAACTACGCGTCACAGAAAGAGTTGAAGCTCATTCCGCCCAATGTCACGCTCAGCACGCAGATGACGCTGTTCCGCGGCGACCGGGAGATCCAGATCCGCTATCTTGGCCGCGGCCACACCGCCGGCGACGTCGTCGTGTTCCTGCCGAAGGAGCGGGTGGTGATCACCGGCGACTTTCTCACGTCGGGCCTGTCGAACATGAGCGACTCGTATCCCGAGGAGTGGGCGGCTTCGCTCGACACGCTGAAGAAACTGGACTTCGAGACAGTGCTCCCCGGCCACGGCGAAGCGTTCACGGACCGCGCCAAGATCGACTACTTCCAGGCGTACCTGCGCGATGTGTGGAGCGAGACCAGCCGCCTCAAGAAAGAGGGCGCGACGGCTGATGAAGCCGCCAAGCGCGTGGACATGACGAAGCACAAGGGCAACCTTCCGATTCAGGCGCCCGGCATTCCTCCGATTGCGGCCACGCGCATCTACGATCTGCTGGACGGCAAAGCGAAGTAGGCGGGTGCAAACACCCGCCTCTACCTCGCGTGCTCGATTCCTTCGGCGCACGCGAACTCGCGCAGCTGATCATCGGGCGGACTGGTCATCTTGCGATAGGTCTTCACCGTCTCCCACGGTTTGACCAGGGCTTTCGGATCGGTCACCGTGATTCGATCCTCGAGAATGCCTGGCGAGATGAAACGGATTCGCTCCTTCACCGTCATCTGATCGCTGTGCGGCGTGAAGCCTTCGATGTAGCTGTTGTCGCGCAGCGCGACGGTCTCGACGACGAGCGTGTCGCCCTCCCAGTGGCCGGTCGAATACCCGGCGTAGGTTGGATCGTCGAGAATCGCCGGCGTCGGCTTGCGGCCGTCGAGATAGACGCGGCGAAGCGCGTCGTTGAGCTCGCTGAAGAACGTGATCTTGTCCTTGGTCTGCATCACCTCCATGCCGTAGGCCATGTTCATCATGGCCGGCATGCCAGGCGGCAGACATTTCGCCGTATTGTCACTCTCCGACGACCCGGCGACGCGCGACTTGCTCATCGCCTGCCACCTGGCGAGGTATTCGGGCGTGAGCTGAGGTGCGGTGGGAGCGCGACCCTGCGATCCGTCCGAGAGCGGCGCCGTGCGGGTCGGAGGCGGCAACGGCTGCCCCGGCGCGGCAGCGGGTGGACCGCCGGCGCGAGCACCACGTCCGCCGCCAGGCGCGCCGAACGCGTTGATGGGCCGATAGACACCCGAGAAGTCAGGCGGTGTCTGTTGCGCTGCCGCGAACGACGACAGCATCACCGCCGCGACGAATGGGACGAGGATTCTGTGCGTCTTCATCGTTAGTCTCCTGGCGGCGCATTCGGCAGGATCTTGCCGTCGGCCATCGTCACGCGCGCGATCATGCCCACTTTGCTGCCGTCCTTCGACGGGCTGTAGTGCACCGTGACCTTGTCGCCGGCCTTCAGCACGCTTCGCGACCATCCGGCGCGCAGCAGCACGCCGGGCGCGCGGCCCTCCATGGCCCACTCCACCTTCCCGCCCTTGCCGTCGTCGACGTCCATGATCAGCCAGGTATGCGGATTCGACCACTGCCACTCCTTGACGGTGCCCGTCGCGGTGAGCACCGTCTCGACTGCGAACGCGACGTTGCTGTGATGCGCGTGCAGGCTGTATGTGGCGAGTACGACGAGCGCGGCAATCGGCACCATTCGTCGTGTCATGTGCAAAGCTCCTCTCAGTTCCGGCATTCAAAGTTCCTGGCGTCCTGCGTGTCACCGGTTCCCTTGTAATGCGCGTGCTGCGGGTACGCGCACAGCGGACGACTGCGGCCGGGCAGCGCACGGCCCGTCGCGGTCACCGAGGCAGGAGCGGTGCCCTTCTCTACCCAGTCCACGAGCGCCGTCAACATGTCGAATTGATCGAGCGCGATCGGTCCGCCGCTGCAGTGACCGACGCCAGGCGCGAGATACAACCGGCTCCAGTTCATCACCTGCCCGGGACCGCCATTCGCCTTGGTCATCCGCTCGTAATAGTCGACAGTATCGAGCGCCGAGAACCATGGATCGCTGACGCCGTGGAAGAACATCAACTTGCCACCGTGGTTCGTGAACGTGTTCAGATTCGTCCAGCTCGACGTCGCGGTCAGCACGTCAGTGGCACTGGCCGCGGCGGCGGCCGCGCGCGCGTCGACGTCCATGCTGCTCGCGCTGAACGGCGGCCCGACCGGATTCAGTCCGCCATGCAGCAGTCCTGGAATGCCTTGTGTCGAGGCGATGCCGGTGTCGAACAAGAAACCGGGATAGACCTGACGGCCTCGTGAGTCCTTTGGCCCGGCGAACCCTTTCTCGAGCGCCGTCGCTTGCGCCATGGTCAGACAGCCGTCGGTCTTGTTGCCGCCGCAGACGAGCGTCTTCGGATCGAAGCGGCACGACTTCGTATCGAAGATCATGTCGTCTTTCAATCCGTCGTTGGCGTCGCAGGCGTTGAGCACGCCGTCGATGACCGCTTTCTTCTGCGCGTCCGACAACACGGCGCGCGGATCCGCCTTGCCCGACGCGTCTTTCGTCGCCGCGGTGTTGAGCATCGTGGCCACCCACTCGTCGCCAATTCCGGAGTACGCGGTTCGCATGGCGGGCGCGCCGGAAATGATCCCGTCGAAGAAGGTCGGGTGACGCTGCGCCATCAGCATGGCTTCACGACCGCCGGTCGAGCATCCAGTGAAGTACGAGCGATCCGCAGGCTTGGCATAGTGCAGAGCAATGATCTGTTTGGCCAGCACGGCGATCCGGCCGACCGCTTGATACGCGAAGTCGAGCGAGGCTTGTTGCTCCTGCATGAAGCCGGCGTCGAAACCATTCTGGCCGGTATGCCCAGTGTCGGTTGACACCACTGCGAAGCCGCGGAGCAGAGCGGGCGTCGTCCCCGACGCGACCGCGCCGAGCGGCAGCTGCACACTTCCGTTCAGGCCGCCACCACCCTGAAACAGGAAGCGGCCGTTCCAGTCGCCAGGCAGCGCGAGCGCGAAGCCGATGCCGTACGGTTTACCGTCGGCGCCGGTTCGCCGATCGAGCACACCATCCAGCCGACAGTAGGCCGGCAGCTTCATCGGGTTCGGCGCGCCGCCGCGACCGGCTGGCGGACTCGAGCCTTCAGCGAACCACTCGGCCTTCGTAACCGACAACGCCACTCCAGGAATCTGCAGATTCATCAGCGCCGCGCACGCCGCAGCATCGCGCCGGGTCTGCGCAGCCGCCGGCGACGCAACAACGGTGACGAGGGCGAGAACGATTCCCGCGAAAAATGTGATACGCATGGTCGGGGATTATAGGCGGGTCATGCCCAGGAAGAGCGCGGGACTGCTTCTATTTCGCCGCAAAAACACCGGCGTCGAGGTCCTGCTCGTCCACCCCGGCGGTCCGCTGTGGGCGAAGAAGGACGACGGCGCCTGGTCGATTCCCAAGGGCGAGATCGAGACGGATGAGGATCCGCTACTGGCTGCGCGGCGCGAGTTCGAGGAGGAGCTCGGCTCTCCTGTCTCTGGCAACTTCGTCCCGCTCAC
>Ga0075421_100009507_pt1 | contig 11983 bp, 11 predicted proteins | sample SoiMetdeltSBSDD5_FD_75292 | JGI IMG/M metagenome (GOLD analysis project Ga0075421, IMG submission 75292) | Bulk soil microbial communities from a Populus tree surrounding site in Tennessee, USA - Soil MetaG P. deltoides SBSDD5 | ecosystem: Environmental > Terrestrial > Soil > Tree plantation...
GTCGGCGAACGCAACTGGCGGTCAGTAGATCACATGCTCCGCGGCGTAACCCTCCGCTCTGAGCCGGCTGACGAGCACCAGCGGAAAGTTCTCGTCGAGAAAAACTCTCACGAAGCCTGCCGAACAGCAGATGGCAGATGCGCAGCAACGTGGGCTGCGTACGCAAGCGCCGATCGGACCTGTTCTACCGAGAGCTGATATTCCGCAGCGACACTCTCGACCGATTCAGCGGCAGCAATCAAGCCAACCACAGTCGCGACGTCGATTCGAGTGCCTGCGATGCACGGCTTCCCGAAACGTACGTCGGGGTCCATCGAGATGCCCGGGAAGATCGCACTAGCGGTCCGCAGCAGCTCGCCCGCATTCCTTCGCGAAGCCCCATGCGGATGGCGCGCCCGGCAGGACTCGCTCCCGCTCGCGTCGAGCGGAACGCGAGACGCGGCGTGACCGTGGACTGCCAGGGCAAGCCACATCTGTGAATGTGGCGCGCCCGGCAGGACTCGAACCTGCGACCCCCGGCTTAGAAGGCCGGTGCTCTATCCAACTGAGCTACGGGCGCGTGATCTCTATGTTACGGCGGCGGACCGCCAGCATCCGTCACGCTGGACGGTCCAATCCATTCTCTCCGCTGCACGACGCTGCGCAAACCCGCGCGCTCGTCCGGCGTCGACATCACGCCTCTCCGCCAAGGCGCTCACCGCTGCTGCGGGTCCACGCCGATCCATCCGATAAACCGTTGCAGCACATCATCAAACGACCTCTGACCGATGCCCACCTTCTCCCCTCGCGCGGCATATCCGTGGGTCGTGATCATCGTCGGCTGCCTGGCTCTTGCCGACGCTGCAGCCGCGACACGCTGGTACCCCCTGGACCCCCGCTGGGCCATGCTGTGCGGGCTGACCATTATTGGCGCGGTGGCCACGTTGAGAATGCGTGCCGCACCCGTCAGCTTCTCCATCTCCGACACATTCACCTTCACGACGCTGCTCCTGCTCGGTCCGGCGCCGGCGACGATCACCGCATCACTCGAAGCATTCGCCATCTCCTGTCTCATCTCACGCGATCAGCGCCGTGTGACGCGCGTTCTCTTCAACATCACCGCCGTCGGGCTGGCGATGTGGACCGCGGGCGCGGTGCTCGTCCGCTTCGAGGGGAGCGGCGGCGCAGGAAGTCTCGTCATCGCTCCAGGGCGGCTTGCGATCGCGACGGGCGCCGCCGTCGGCACCTATTTTCTCGTGAACACGTGGATCGTGGCGCTCGCTGTCGCACTCGAACGAGCGCAGCCGGTCTTTCTGACCTGGCGGACACATTTCCTGAAGCTGGGGCTGGCCTACGCCGCCGGTGCATACACAGCACTTCTGCTGGCGTTGTTCGCGCCGGTGACCGGCGTTACCGCATTCCTGCTCCTCGCGCCGATGCCGCTCGTGCTGTACGCGTCCGGACGCATGTGGCTCGGGCGCGTGAACGATCGTGTCGCGCACCTCGATACGATGAACCGGCAGTATCGCGCCACCATCGAGGCGCTCGCCCACGCCATCGACGCGAAAGATCAAGTGACGCACGGACACATTCGTCGCGTGCAGATGGCGAGCCTGGAGCTTGCCCGAGCACTCGGATGCAAAGACCAAGGGCAGCTCCACGCGATCGAGGCGGCCAGCCTACTGCACGACCTTGGCAAGCTGGCGATTCCCGAGCACATCCTCAACAAGCCAGGCCGACTCACCGAGACCGAATACGCGACGATGAAAGAGCACGCGCGCATCGGCGCGGAGATTCTTGCCGGGGTGGAGTTCCCCTATCCAGTCGTGCCAATCGTGCGACATCATCACGAAAACTGGGATGGCACGGGATATCCCGACGGACTGTGCGGCGACAGCATCCCGCTCGGCGCGCGCATCCTCGCCGTCGTCGACTGCTTCGATGCGCTCACCTCTCATCGGCCCTACCGTCGCGCGCTCTCCTCGAGCGACGCGCTCGCCATCCTGCACGAGCGGCGCGGGAATATGTACGACCCGGCCATTGTCGATCTCTTCACGACAATCGCCGGCTCCATCGAGTCAGGTGCGTCGGCACCGAGCCGCTCCACGAGTATCGCCGACGCGCTTCCGGCAGCCGCCCCCGTCTCGACGGCGAGCCTGCCAGCTCACGCCCACGCGATCGTACAGCTGGGTGACGATGATCGATTCGGAGCAGTCGCCAGTCCGGTACTCGCCGTGGCCTGCCGCGCCTCGGCCGCTGCCGCTGGTGTCGTGTTCGCCTATGTCGAAGCGCGCGACGCGCTCGCGCCCGTGGCGGCGCTCGGCCTGGACGCCGACACGCTCACCTCATTGCATATGCGCGTGGGCGAGAGACTCAGTGGATGGGTGGCAGCCAGTCGTCGCCCCCAGCGTGAGGCCGACGCTCGACTCGACCTCCTGACCGACGACACTCACCTGCATGCAGCGGTGAGTCTGCCGATCGTTTCCGGTGATGCACTCACCGCCGTCGTCACGCTGTACGGCACGCAGCCTGGATGCTTCAGTGCAACGATGATCGACACAGTGGAGGTTCTCGTATCGACGCTGGCACTTGCACGGAGACCTCAAACGTCAGCACGTCCGGCTGCCCGGGTCAAAAGACCGGCGTAAAGGAGTTCCGTGACCGGTCGGGCGACACATTGAACACGTCAGAGAGATTCCCCCAAATGACGGCATCGGGATTCACCGCCGACCAATCGACCGCATCGCCGTAGATGGCGGTGCCGTCGGTTCGATAACCGATCACCGTATTGCCCCACACCACCGCATTGCCCCAGATGACGGCATTACCCCAGACGACGGCGTTGCCCCAGATCACGGCATTGCCCCAGATGACCGCGTTGCCCCAGATCACCGCAGTCGACCACGCTGGCTCGTTCGAGTAGATCGAATCGCCCGTGAGAAGGCGCTCGCCCCAGATCACACGCTGGCTCCATGGCGCGCGCTCACCGTTCGGCAGTTGCGTGAGGGACGATATCGACGATTTCAGCCACCACGTGCCTGTGGGACGTGTTGGGTCGATGGCACGTGCCAGCGCCACGGCTCCAGCTGCATTGAGCGACCCTGCGCCCTGCGTGAGCTCGTCGACCCCGGCGATCGGTATCGCCGTGTGCTGCAGAATCGCCTTGATCGCGTTCGGCGGCAGCGACACGCCGGCTGAATTCGACGCACGGCTCGCCTCGATCATCAGCGCCACGACGCCACTCGTCACGGCAGCGGACATACTGGTGCCGCTCAACTTCATGTACGTGCGTGTCGCAACGTCGACTCTGTAGCCGGGGTAGGTGTTGTACAACGCGCTCTTCTTCGCCATGAACGACACAATCCGCCGGCCGGGTGCCACCAGATCGGGTTTCGCGTGGGCGTCGTACCACGTCGGTCCTCTCGAGCTGAAATCGGCAACCTGGTCATCGAGTCGCGTAATGGTGTTGCGCGTATCGACGGCGCCTACCGTGATCGCCGACGGCGCATTGCCGGGCGAGGTGATGCCGGCGTAGCCCACCTGGCCGGTGGTGCGATTCATGCCCTCGTTGCCGGCGGAGACGACAACGACGATGCCCGCGGCGACCGCGCGCTCGACGGACCGCACGAGAGGATCGGTCGCGGCTGATTCATAAATCGGATGGCCGAGCGACAGATTCAGGACGTCGATGCCGAGTCGTGTCTTGTTGGCAATCGCGAACTCGATGGCACGGATGACAGTGCTCGTGTAGCCGAAGCCCTGGTCGTCGAGCGCGCGAAGGCCGATCAGCCGCACGCCCTTGGCGATGCTGCGATAGCGGGCGTCTGACTTGTCCTGCTTGTCCATGATCATGCCGGCCACGTGCGTGCCGTGACCGTAGGGATCGAAAGGCTTCGCGAGCTTCTCGTCCTTGACCAGGTTGTAGAAGGCGGCGACCGGGATTTCGCTGTGTTCGACAATGCCGGTGTCGACGACGGCCACGCCGACGTCCCTGCCCGTGAAGCCCTGATACGGCAGCGCGAGCGTTGGCAGCAGCATGTTGGCGTCCAGCGTGCCGACCTCGTCGACGAGATTGCTCTTGACGCTGGCGTCGATTGAAACGCGCGCGACGGCGGGATCGCCGGCGAGATCCTCGAGCGCAGTACCCGGCAACTGCACAGTCAGCGCGTCGATCGACGCGTGTTCGGCAAGCACCTGGTGTCGTTTGCGCGCCAGCGTCCGAGCGACGTCGGCTTTTCGACCCTTCGTGGCGGTGACGATCACCCGCACCTCACCGGTGTCGCCGGTGAGCGCCGACACGGCGTGGTCGAACTTCGTCTTTGGCGGCTTCTTGCTGCTCGCGGCAGGCACCAACGCGCCTGCGCAGAGCATGACCGCAACACACAGCAGCACTGGCGAGACTCGTTTGGGGGGCTTCACGGAATCGCGCACGTTCACACTGTGCCTCCTTGGCAATTCGGTCCGGACTGGGCAAGTCGCGCGCCGATTTGCTGCAAGGTGCGGCCACTGCGGCCAAGGTGTAAGAGGTGAACGAATTAGCGGATGTCGCGGCTGCCGATGACCAGGTCACGGTACCGAGATCGATGTTCAGACATGACGCACAGAACGACTGGCGGGTCGGTTAACGAACGGCCTGAGAGGACTTTGGAGACGGTGCCCCGCATCAGGACAGCGTGAACCACATTGGGTCACTTCCCGGGAAGCGGCAGGTGTGCAGTTTTACGCCAGCACGTACGACCGCATGCTGATGCCCGGCCACTGAAAGCCTTCGCAGAAAGTCTGCACCGGCCCGCCCGGTTCGACCAGACCGAGGGCATAGAGGAACGGCAGGAAGTGGTCGTGCGTCGGGTGCGCCTGCTTCGCGAGCGAGCCGAGCGACAGGAAGTCGATCGCGTCCGAGTGACGTCCGCTCGCCACGGCCGACGCCATCCGCTTGTCGAACTCCACGGCCCAATCACGCGGCGTCTCGGTCACTCCCGTACCGCCGCGCTCGCCCAGGTTGTGGACGACGTTGCCCGAGCCGATGATGAGCACGCCTTTCGACCGAAGCGTTCGCAACCGCCTGGCGAGCTCGTAGTGAAATGCCGGCGGCCGGCTGTAATCCACGCTGAGTTGCAGCACTGGAATGTCGGCAGCCGCGAACATGTACTTCAGCGGCAGCCACGTACCGTGATCGAGTCCCCATGTCGTATCGCCCTGCACGTGCGTCTGCCCCTGCAGCGCGCGTTCGACCTCACGCGCGACGCCGGGGTGACCGGGAGCGGGATACTTGAACTCGTAGACGGCGCGCGGGAAGCCGACGATGTCGTAGTTCATCGGCGGCGCCGCGCTCGCCGTCACGAGCGACGCGCCTTCCGTGAGCCAGTGCGCCGACACCATCAGGATCGCCGCCGGACGTGGCAGCGTCTTGCCGATGCGCGTCCACTCCGCGGTCCACACGTTCGGATCGATGATGCTGAACGGCGTGCCGTGGCCGACGAAGACGACCGGCAACGGATCGGTCGCCGGTAGATCTTCCAGCACGCCAAGCGCCGTCTGAAGCGGCGCAGGCGTGCGGAACGCCATCGTCGCCGCTGCGCCGGCGCCGAGCGCACCAAGCGCCGCCAGCACCGCCCGCCGGCTGTGCCGATCGTTCGCCGTGTTCTCTGGCGCGTGAGACTGCTTCTTGTGCTTCCTGCTCGACATGCTCGCTACCCTGCGTTCGGAACTCTCAGTATACCGATCGCGCGGTCCCACACGAGCAAAGGAAGCGAGCGCGATCAGTTGGCCGTTGGAGGTTCAGCGGCAACGACGACCAACGTCTCCACGGGCCCGCGTGAATCTTCGAGTCGCAGCCCGAGCTGTTCCTGAAGCGCCGTGACGATCGCAGGTGCCGACGTGTCCCCAGGATTGGCCTCTGGAGGCGCGAACCGGAGATCGAAGGTGTACGTGCCGGCGAGCCCTGTGCGATCCACCACCGGTCGCCTCAGTACGAGACCAACCATCAACGCCACGCGGCTCATCGGCACGTTGCTGACCACGAGCCGGCTGGCGACGCCACCGTTCGGATCCTGCTCGCGACGGGTGCCGAATCCCACAGGCGCGTTGGGGCTGGCCGCCGGCACCTTGGCGCCGCCTCTGGCGGCCACGAGCGCGTACACCGGCGCCTCCTTCGTTTCCTTGCGCACCGTCAGCTTGAATCGCTCCGTCAGCAGCGTGCGCAGCATGGCCTCCAGCCGAACCGCCTCACCATTCAAGAACTGCGGCATGGAGTAGGCCGGCGCTCCATCAGGCAGCACCGCCTGGATCTGGAAGCGCTCCGATCTGACCCAGGGGGGCCCGCCAGTGATCAGATTTCCATTGCTGACGTACGAACACCCACCATTGTTGTTGAATCCATAGGCCCACGTGATCAACGCGAACATCGTCGTCGTCACGCTGAATCGCTTGCCCTCGATGCGCGGGAAGCTGCCGTCGCAACCACTGCCGAACGCGGCGAACGCTTCGGCAGGAGCACTTCCAACCGGCTTGACGGATGCGACCTCGAAGGCTTCATCAGCCTGCTGGGCGGATACCGCGACGAACAATGCGATGCACAGCGTCAGAAGTCGAGTCATGGTGCGTCCAATGCTACGCTCATTGACACACCGATGACAGACGGTCCTTCGCCGCCGGCAGTCGCTCTGCCCGCACCGCCACTGCGCGCATTGATCTCTCACTATGCGGGTGGCCGCATCGAGGGTCTGCCTCCCGCTACACATGCTGGACTGCCGTCGCGGCACGCGCATCTGATCGTCAGTTTCGCCGCGCCGATTGATGTACTCCGCGCCCCGGGACCTCAGCAGCCGGGATGCTTCACCGCGCTGGTCACGGGACTTCATGAAAGCCCTGCACTGGTCCGGCAACCTAGCCGCATACATCTCGTGCACGTGTTCTTCACGCCGCTCGGCGTGCCCGCGATTCTCGGTGTGCCGAACGCCGAGCTCGCATCACGTGTGTTCGAACTGTCGGATATCTGGGGTGCCCGAGCCACGCGACTCGTCGACCGCCTGGGAAACAGCAACAGCTGGAACGCACGCTTCGCGCACCTGGACGAGGCGTTCACGCGCGCGCTGCAACCGCATCGATTCGCCGCGCCAGCGGTCTGGGCATGGCGACAGCTCGCCAGACACTCGGGCGGTATACCGGTCACATCGCTCGCCCGCGACATCGGCTGGAGCCGCTCGCACTTCACCGAGCGCTTCAGAGCCGAATTCGGACTCAGTCCCAAGACTGCCGCGCGGATCTTCCGCTTCGAGCAGGCGTGCCGCGCGCTGAAGACGCATCCCCGCCGCCTCGCCGACGTGGCGCTGTCGTGCGGGTACTACGATCAGGCCCACATGACGCGCGAGTGGCAGGCGCTGGCAGGCAGCTCGCCGCGGCAATGGATCGCCGAGGAGCTGCCTTTTTTACAAGACTACGAGCTGCCGCCCGGCGAAGATGAGGCCGATGGCACCTACACTTCAGATCTATCTGTCGTTCGACGGCCAGTGTGAAGCCGCATTCCGCTTCTACGAACAGCGCCTCGGCGCGACGATGGGCGGCATGTTCCCGTACGCAAATTCACCGATGGCTGTGCCGCCAGAATGGCAGGCCAAGATCATGCACGGTTCCATCACGCTGGGCGGAATCACCATCGCTGGAGCGGATCCACCACCGGGAGGATACGAACAGCCGAGAGGGTTCCGCGTCTTTCTCGAAGCCGACGATCCGGCGGAGACGGAACGGCTGTTCAACGCGCTTGCAGAGAACGGGCGGATCGAGATGCCTCTCCAGGAGACGTTCTGGAGCGTCAGCTTCGGCGTGCTGACGGATCAATTCGGGATTCCCTGGACCCTCAGCTGCACGCAGGCACCGGGTTGACGATGATCGAGTCGCGGCGCATGATACGCGCGTCATGCGTCAGATGAAGGCGCGCCTGGCCGCTGTGCTGTGCGGCGCAGCGCTCGGCGTGACCGTGCTGTCAGCCCAGGACAACTGGCCGCGATTCCGCGGGGCAGAAGGCGGTGTGGCCGCCGACCATCCGTCCCTGCCCGACGTCTGGGGACCCTCCCAGAACATCGCGTGGACGATCAACGTGCCTGGCAGGTCGTGGAGCTCTCCAGTCGTCTGGGGCGATCACATCTTCATCACCACGGCCATCAACACCGTTGACGCCGAGACGCTCCTGCCGGTGGCTTCGTATGTGTCCCGGTCGAACGGCGGAACGATGACGTTCATGGACGTCTCGAAGCCGTCGGCGTCTCACCGGTGGGTGGTGTATGACGTCGACTTCCAGACCGGGCGCATCCGCTGGGAACGCACTGTCCGAACCGGTGTGCCCGCCAAGTCGAGGCACTTGAAGAACAGCTACGCGGCGGAAACTCCGGTCACGGACGGTGAACGGGTGTATGCCTACTTTGGCGACGTCGGTCTCTTCGCGTTCGACATGGAGGGCAAGCCACTCTGGTCGAAACCGATGGACGCCTTCGAGATGCAGACCGGCTTTGGCCACGCGAAATCTCCGGTCGTCGACGACCGGCACGTCTATGTCGTCAACGACAACGAAGAGCAGTCGTTCATCGTCGCCTTCGACAAGCGGACCGGCAACCAGGTCTGGCGCACCGATCGAAACGAGAAAAGCAACTGGACGACGCCGCTGGTGTGGAGGAACGAGCGCCGCACCGAGATCGTCACCGCGGCCACGGGCGGCGTCCGATCGTATGACGTCAACGGCACGCTGCTCTGGGAACTGAGCGGGATGTCGACGTTCGCCGTGCCGAGTCCGATGACGGCGAACGGGCTGCTCTACATCATGTCGGGTTACCCGGCGAACGCGCTGCGGCCGGTCTATGCGATTCGCCCGGGCGCGAGCGGCGACATCTCGCTCAAAGCGGACGAGACGAGCAACGCGTTCATCGTGTGGGCGGACCGCACGCTCGGCACGTTCCACCCATCTCCACTCGTCTATCGTGGTTGTCTCTACGTCCTCCACGATCGGGGCTTCCTCACCTGCAGCGACGCCGCGACGGGCAAGCCGATCTACGGGCGTCAGCGGATCAGCACCGATACGGCGACGTTCACGGCGTCGCCGTGGGCGTACAACGGCAAGGTCTTCGCCCTGAGCGAAGACGGCGATACGTTTGTGATCCAGGCCGGTCCCGAGTTCAAAGTGCTGGGCAAGAACTCGCTCGACGAAATGGCGCTCGCAACGCCGGCGGTGGCGCGCGGCAGCCTGATCGTTCGCACCGCGTCGAAGCTGTATCGGATCAGCAAGTCGAATTGACGGTGCGGTCCGGCTGAAGCCGGACACTACATCTGGTCCGGCTGAAGCCGGACACTACAATGGTTCGCATGCTTCTCGTGTTCGAGCACCGAGAATCGGATTCGCCGTTCGTCGAACGGGTCTGGCGCGCACACAGCGAGCGCGCCGGCGTGTTCACGTCCGTTGCCGAGAGTCGCCTCGAGATAGTCGTCTCGCGTGTACGCGGCAAGCGGTTCCTGACCCTGCGCGGACCAGAGACCCGAGCGACGCCGGCCGACTGTCCCGCGGACGGCGAATGGCTCGGCATCCGTTTTTCGCTCGGGACGTTCCTGCCACAACATCCGGCCCGCTCGCTCATCGATCGTCAGGACGAACAGGTGCCGGATCTTGGCGAACGCTTCTGGCTCGACGGATTTCATTGGGACTATCCGACGTTCGACAACGCCGAGACGTTCGTGCGTCTTCTCGCCCAGCGTGGCGTGATTGCTCGGGACGACGCAGTCGCAGCTGCGTTACACGGCAATGTCGTGGGCCTCTCGCGCCGAACGACACAGCGCCACTTTGTCAAGGCCGCCGGCATCACGCACGCCAGGTTCTGTCAGATCGAACGCGCCCGCTACGCGACGAACCTGCTGAAACAGGGCGTGTCGATCCTCGATGCCGTTCACGACTCCGGCTACTTCGACCAGGCACACCTCACCCGATCGCTGCGCCACTACATCGGCCAGACGCCGGCGAGCGTCCTTCGCGGCGACGAGCAGCTGTCGTTTCTATACAAAACAGCGCCGCGCGAGATGCCTATGATGCAGGTCAGTGACCACATCATCCTCAAAGACCATCTGGATCGGCCGCGTCCTTAGCGCGCTCGCGATTCTCTTCCTGCTCTTCGACTGCGTCATCAAGCTGCTGCAGCTGCCGGTCGCCGTCGAAGGGACGACACAACTCGGGTACCCCGCGAGCGTCGTCCTCGGCATCGGCGTCGTCGAGCTCGCGTGCCTGGTGCTGTACGTCATCCCGCGGACGTCGGTGTTCGGCGCCATCCTCTTCACCGGCTATCTGGGCGGCGCGATTGCCACGCACGTGCGGATTGGCAGCCCGCTGTTCACCCACGTGCTGTTTCCGATCTACGTGGCGGTGTTGATCTGGGGTGGGCTCTATGCCAGAGAGGATCGATTGCGCGCGCTCATTCCCGTGCGCCGTTAGCGGTTCACAGGCAGCCTTCGCAGAACTCGGGCGGCGCCGCGGTGTTCGGCTTGCGATCGCGAACGAACTCCCGCCAGCCGGCGGCCATCTCGCGATGGCTCGGACGCAGGGCGGTATTTTCGAGCATCGTATCGAGCACGGGTGTCATGTCGGCCGCCGTGACCGAGAGCCGATAGAGCCCGCACCGGACTTCCTTGTCATCAATCGACGGATTGTCCGGCAGGCTCTGCAGCAGGATCAGCAGCTGGCGAAACGCATAATCCCAGTGCTCGTGGCGAGGTGCGTCGATGCTCAGCAGCTTGATGGCGGCGTGCATGCGCACGCGCGGATCGGGATCGTCGATCACCCTCGCAAGCAGTGGCACGCTCTGCGCGCTGGGCGGCCACGAGGGCAAGCCACTGGCGACGGCCAGCCGCACCTCGGCATCCTCATCGTCGAGGAACTGCTCCGCCAATGTGTAGACTGAGTTCGGAGAAAAATCCGGGTACGCCAGGAGCAGACGAGCCGCGGCATGCGCGCGGACCTCGGTCGCCACGGTCTCATCCCTCGCGAGCAGACGTAGTAGCCCGATCCCCTCGGGCTTGTGCGAGAGATCGCGAATCACTTCCCCCTTGGCGCGTCTGCCGCTCTTGAGCTCGTTCAGGAGGTCCGTCGTCGTCGGGCCCTCGCCGGCTGCACCGCCCTGCCCTGCCGCCTGGCGATATGCGTTCCAGCGGATCATGGCCAAGACGCCGCACAGGATCGCCGCCACGGCGAAGGTCGTCACGAACGTCATCGAGCGCGAGCGCGCCATCCCCTTATGTATCGAGCTCCAGGGCACCCGGCTACAGACGGGGGCCTGCTGGCGGCTGTACACTCACCGGCACCATGACCACCCCGCATCCTCACTCGACGGTTCGCGCGATCGCGGCTTATGCCCTCATCGCTGCCCTCGCCGGCACGACTGCGGTCTCCGCGCAGGATGCCTGCACGGCGCTTGCGACGGTGTCGATTCCCGGTACGTCGATCGTGTCGTCGAAGACCGTGCCCGCCAATGCATCGGCCGGAACGCCCTCGTTCTGCGAAGTACAGGCGACGCTCTCGCCGGTGCCGGCGTCCAAGATCGGAGCGGTCTATCGATTGCCGTCCAACTGGAACGGGAAGATTCTCGGGATCGGCGGTGGAGGATCCGCGGGCAACGTCACGCTCGAGGGTGCCGCAGAAGGGCTGGCGCGCGGCTACGCCATCGTCCAGAACGATCTTGGTCATCCGGGCACGAGTGCCACTGACTGGTCGTTCGCCGTCAAAGGACCGGGCCAGCCGAACACCGACGCGATCATCGACTTCGGTCACCGTGCGACGCACACGGCCACCGTCGCCGGCAAGGAGCTCGTCTCGCGGTTCTATCAGCGGCCGGCACGATACAGCTACTGGCAAGGCTGTTCCACCGGCGGCCGGCAAGGCCTCGCCGAGGTGCAGCGCTACCCCGCTGACTACGACGGCGTCATCGCCGGCGCACCCGTCTACTCACCGCTCGTGTACTCGAACGCCATCCTGCGC
>Ga0075421_100009508_pt1 | contig 11983 bp, 7 predicted proteins | sample SoiMetdeltSBSDD5_FD_75292 | JGI IMG/M metagenome (GOLD analysis project Ga0075421, IMG submission 75292) | Bulk soil microbial communities from a Populus tree surrounding site in Tennessee, USA - Soil MetaG P. deltoides SBSDD5 | ecosystem: Environmental > Terrestrial > Soil > Tree plantation...
TGGGAGCCGCAGATCATCTACGTGCACCACCAGTCGGCGCCGTTCCCGACGCGCATCTGGCTGCCGCCGTTTGCCGAACCGATCGCCCCGCACGCCCCCTACCTGATGTCGCGCGAGGTGAACATGATCGGGATGGCGATCGCGATGGAGCTCGAAGAGCGCGGGCTGGTGGGCGCCACGCACATGGGGACCGGCTACGACGCGTGGTATCCCGGCTACGTGGATTACCTGCCGATGTTCAAGAACATTGCCGCCTTCTGGACCGAGACGGCGGGCGGCGCAGGGCCGCGCGAGTCCACGATCCACGACTTTCCGCAGGCGATGCGCGATCTCCGGCCGCGCAGCCTGTATTCCAGCCCCTGGCTGCCGGGGCTGTGGCGCATGCGCGATCAGATCGCCTACATGGAGGGGGCATCGCTCGGAGTGCTCGAGTTCGCCGCGAAATACAAGGAGTCGGTGCTGCTGAACCGCTATAGAGCGGGCATCGCGCAGATTCGCAAGGGTGAGACGTCGGCGCCCTACGCGTACTTCGTGCCGCAGCAGCAGCGGGATCCGGTGGCCGCGGTCGAACTGCTGCGGCGCCTCGCGTTCGGCGGCGTGCGGGTGTCACAGCTGAGCGCCCCGGCGACGGTCGAAGGGGAAACGCTGCCCGCCGGCACGTGGGTAATCCCGGCGGATCAGGAGTTCGCCGCGCTCGCGCGGCAGGTGCTCGACGTGCAGGACTACCCAGACGTCCGCGAGTTCGCCGGCGGTCCGCTTGATCAGCCCTACGACGCCGCCGGCTGGACGCTGCCGATCGCGATGGGCGTTCGCGTCGTTGCGGCCGCGACGGCGCTGACGGCTGAAACCCGCGCCGCGATTCGCGGTCCGTCGATCGCCACGCCGGCCGCCGCGAGGCCAGCGCCGTACGCCGGCAGCGCGGCGGACGCCGCATCCTTCGACAGCGTTCCGGGAGCCGGCTTCGACACCGACGCCGCGGCGGCAGCCATCGTCCCGCCGGCCGGCCGCATCACCGGCGGCGGACCGGTGCTCGCGGTCGATCCGGCGCAGAACAACGCGTTCCGCGCCGTCAACCGCGCGCTGGCGGCCGGGCTCGACGTGCAGCGCGACGTGCGGCGCACGCCGGACGCGCCTGACGAACTGCGCTATCTCATTCCGGGGCTCTCCGAGCAGGACCAGCAGGAGCTCGTCACCTCGCTGGCGCTCGCCGCCGAGCGGACGACGGCGGTCGGGACGTCGCTGCGGAGCCCGCGCATCGGCCTGTTCAGCGTGCCGACGAGCATGGACGCGGGGTGGACGCGATGGGTGCTCGAGCGCTACGGCTTCCAGTTTCTCCAGGTCTCGGGTGCAGACATCGAATCGGGCGGGCTGCGCAACCGGATTGACGTCCTGGTCGTGAGCGACGAGCCACGCGGCATCATCGCCCCGGCCGGCGGCGGAGGTTCAGCCGGAGCGGCGGGCCCGGCCGATCGCACGGACACCGCGAATCGCGTGCGCATGCTGGACGAGTTCGTCCGCGGCGGCGGGACGCTCGTCTGTTTGAATCGCTCGAGCCTGTTTGCGATCGATCAGCTCAAGCTCCCGGTGAAGAACGCGCTGGCGGGCATCGGGCGGCAGGAGTTCTTCACCGGTGGCTCGCTGCTGCGCGTGACGGCCGATCCGGCGCACCCTGTCATGGCCGGGATGCCGGCGGACGCGGCGGTGTTCGTGCAGGCGAGCCCGGCGTTCGAAACGCTGGAGGGATTCAAGGGCGCGGTGCTGGCCCGCTATCCCGAGCGCGGGCCGCTGCTCCTCTCGGGTTACCTGCTCGGCGACAAGCACCTTCACGGCAAGGCGGCGGCGCTCGACGTCGAGCATGGCTCGGGTCACGTCATCCTCATCGGCTTCCGCCCGCAGTGGCGCGGACAGCCGTTCGGCACGTTCCGCGTGCTCTTCAACGCCGCGTTGTATCGAGAATAATGAATTGGCAGTTGGGAGTCTGCACCTGGGAGTTGACATGCATCAGATCATTGCCCGCCGCGTGCTCGTTCCGATTGTCCTCGCCTTCACGCTTGCCTCGCCGGCGTTCTCGCAAGGCCTGCCAGCCGCCGCCCCGGAGTCGGTCGGCATGTCCGGGCCGCGGCTGCAGCGGCTGTCCGCGGCGATGAAGCGCGCCGCGGACGAAGGACGCGTTTCCGGCGTCGTGACCCTCGTCGCCCGCAAGGGAAAGACGACTCATCACGAGAGCTTCGGGTATCTCGATCGCGAGAAGCAGGTCCCGATGCCGAAGGACGCGATCTTCCGCATCGCCTCCATGTCGAAGGCCATCACCACGGTTGCCGCCGTGATGCTCATGGAAGAGGGGGCGTTGCTGCTCGACGACCCGGTGTCGAAATTCATCCCGGCCTTCAAGAAGACGACGGTGATGGCGCCGCCGGCGACGTCGGGGTCCGAGGCCACGCCGATACCGGCGAAGCGCGAGATCACGGTTCGCCATCTGCTTACCCACACATCGGGAATCTCCTACGGCACCGGGCCGATGGAGGGGCAATACAAAGCGGCCAACGTGCACATGTGGTACTTCGCCGACAAGGACGAGCCGATCGCCGCGACGATCGAACGGCTGGCATCGCTGCCGTTCGACGCCCAGCCGGGGGAGCGCTACGTCTACGGCTTCTCGACCGACATCCTCGGCGTCGTCGTCGAGAAGGCGTCCGGCCTGCCGCTCGACGAGTTCTTCCGCACGCGCATCTTCGAGCCGCTGAAGATGGTCGACAGCTCGTTCTACGTGCCGCCGGCGAAGGCGTCTCGGTTTGCCACGGTGTATTCAGCCGGCGCGAGCGGACTCACGCGCGCGCCGGATCCCGGCCGCGGTCAGGGGGACTACGTCACCGGTCCGCGCAAATCGTTCTCCGGCGGCGCCGGTGTGGTGTCGACGGCGAGTGATTACGCGCGCTTCCTCCAGATGCTGCTGAACGGCGGCGAGTTGGACGGCGTGCGGCTGCTGGGGCCGAAGTCGGTCGAGCTCATGACGTCGAATCACGTCGGCAATCTGTATCAGGACGGACGCTTCGGATTTGGCCTGGGTTTCGAAATCGTCGAACACGTGGGCCGCAGCGGCCGTCCCGGTTCGGTCGGCGAGTTCAGTTGGGGCGGCGCGTATCACACGAAGTTCTGGGTGGATCCCGTCGAGAAAGTAGTCGCCGTGTTCATGACCCAGCTCCTTCCCGCGCCAGGACCGGCGCTGCAGGATCAGTTCCGCGTGCTGGTGAATCAAGCGATCGTTCAGACCGAGGTGAAGCGCTAAACACAGCCGTAGCGGACTCAGCGATTGGGATCGGCACCGGAATTGCTTTTTCCGGGGGCGGAGCGACGAATGGGTAAGGAAGTAAGTACCGAAGATACCAACTCGCTACGTTACCTCGACGCCGATGCTGTCGAATGCCCGACCGGGAAGCTGGAAGGCCTCACCGTCTTCAGCAAGGACGACGAGACTCTGGGCGTCATCAAAGGGGTCCTGATCGATCCCATGACGCGACAGTTGCGGTACTACGTGATCAACGCCGCGCGCATGTTCAACCGCCGGCGCTACCTCGTCGCTGCGGACACACCCGCGGTGATGCTGCCCGAGGATCGCGCGCTGCGCGTCGAGGCGTTGTCGGACAACATCGAGCGCCAGCGATTCGACTCGCGTGCCGTTCCCCGCTTCTCGGACGACGATCTTCTTACGGCGATGTTCGCCCATCCGGCGACATAGAACGTCCCGTCATTTCTGGGCTTGGCCGGAGTTTTGTAAGCCCCGCGGCGTGACTCTTCCACGCGCGGTTGGGCTCGCGGCAACGTTGGCGACGCTCGCCACGGTCGCCGCCTGCGGCTCATCCGCCACTACCTCTACCGCGCCAACGCCGCTCGTCCGCTGCGCCATCACGCTCAACGTCGGCGAGCAGTCGTTCCCGCCCGAGGGGGGGAGCGGGATGATTGGCGTCAGCGCCACCCGCGAATGCACCTGGTCGGTTTCGGTCGAGGGTGGGGGGTGGTTGAGCCTCAAATCCCCACAGAACGGGCAGGGCGACGGAACGGTCGAGTTTGCCGCCTCAGCCAATCCCGATCCGGTCGTCCGCCGCGGCGCGCTGGTGCTCAACGGCCAGCGGGCAGAAATTACCCAGACCGCAGCGCAATGCGCCACGACGCTGTCCGAGAACTCGGCGAGCTTCGCGCCCGCCGGCGGCAGTGGCCGCGTCGACGTGCGCGCGTCGAGCGCACTCTGCGCGTGGTCGGCGTCATCGGATCAACCGTGGATCGAGATCCGCTCGGGAGTGGACGGGCGCGGGAATGGATCGGTGTCGTTCGACGTGGCGGCGACGGCCGGTCCGCCGCGCATCGGCACGCTGACGATTGCCGGACAGCGCTTTAGCGTGACGCAGTCGGAAGGGTGCTCGTACTCGGTCGCCCCGACCGCCATAAACACCGGCGCGAACGGCGGCGGCAGCAGCGTCGCAATCACGACCGCGCCCGGTTGTCCGTGGTCGGCGGTGAGCAACGTCAACTGGATTACGTTCGGACAGGGCATCGGCGTCGGGCCTGGAACTATTCCCGTCGCGGTTCAACCGACCAACGGTCCCGCGCGGACCGGCACGGCGGTCGTCGCCGGCGTGCTGTTCACGGTCACCCAGGCGCCGGGCTGCACCTTCCAGGTGCAGCCGTCGGTGCACTCGATCGGATCGGGCGGCGGCACCGCAACGGTCAACATCACGACGTCCGCGGGATGCGGATGGACGGCCACGAGCGACGTGCCGTGGATCACGATTCAAAGCCTGCCGTCGGGCGCAGGCAACGGCCTGGTCAGCTTCGCGGTCGCCGCGACGACGGGGCCGGCGCGGAGCGGCACGCTGACGGTTGCGGGGCAGAAGGTCACCGTCAATCAAGGTCAGGGCTGCACGTACTCGATCAACCCGACGCAGGAGTCGATTCCGTCGGCGGGTGGCAGCGGCCGCGTGAATGTCACGACGGCAAACGGGTGCGCGTGGTCGGCGTCGAGCAGCGTGCCGTGGATCACGATCCCGTCGGGCTCGACCGGTAACGGATCCGGCGCCGTCAACTACACGGTTGCCGCGACCACTGGTCCCGCACGGTCCGGGCGCATGGACGTCGCGGGGCAGGCCTTTACGATCAATCAGGGGCAGGGCTGCTCGTTCACGATCGCGCCGGAGAGCGCAACGGTGGCGAACGCCGGCGGGCAGACGTCGTTCGAAGTGCAGTCGTCCGCCGGCTGCGCGTGGACCGCCTCGACTCCCGATTCCTGGATTACCGTGACCGCCGGAGGAAGCGGCAGCGGCACCGGCACGGTGCAGCTCACCGTCGCTGCCAACACCGGGCCCGCCAGGACCGGTACCGTCAACGCCGGCGGCAAAGCGTTTACGGTGAACCAGGGACAAGGGTGCACCTACACGCTGGTGCCGGCGAGCGTGACGCTGCCGGATGCCGGAGGACCGACGTCGTTCGAGGTGCAGTCGCCTGCGGGCTGCGCGTGGACCGCGTCGAGTCAGGCGCCGTGGATCACGGTTGGGCCTGCCGGCCCGGGAAGCGGGAACGGCACGGTGCAGCTGAGCGTCGCGGCCAACACCGGACCGGGACGTTCCGGCGCCGTCGCGGTCGCCGATCGGACGTTCACCGTCACGCAAGGCGGCGGCTGTTCCTATACGCTGACGCCGCCGAGCGAAAACGTGCCGGCAACTGGAGGCAGCGGCACCGTCGCGATCGCGGCTGCCGCCGGCTGCCCGTGGACCGCGACGAGCGGCGCGGCATGGTTGTCGCTGGCCGGTGCGACATCGGGCAGCGGCGATGGCAGCGTGGCGTACTCGGCGGCACCGAATACCGGTGCCGCACGGACCGGCACGCTGACGATCGGCACGCGAACGTTCACGGTGAATCAGGCGGGCGGCTGCACGTTCACCGTTGCGCCCGAGACCGTGGCCATGCTCGCCAACGGCGGCCCGGCGCGCGTCGACGTCACGACCGCAGCGGACTGCGCGTGGACCGCGGCAACCGCCGCCACCTGGATCACGATTGCCGGCGGGACGGGCACCGGCAACGGCGGCTTCGATCTCACGATCGCGCCGAACACCGCGCCCGCGCGCACCGCAGCGGTCACGATCGGAGGGCGCACGGTCACGGTGAATCAGGAGTCGGGCTGCACGTTCGCGATCAACCCGACCTCCGCCACGATCCCGGTAGCGGGCGGTCCCGCATCGGTCAACGTCACCGCAGCCGCCGGCTGCACGTGGACCGCGGCCAGCCAGATCCCGTGGATCGTGATCTCGAGCGGATCGCCGGGGTCGGGTGACGGCGTAGTTCAGATCACCGTCGAGGCGAACGCCACCGGTGCGCCGCGCACGGCCACGATCACGGTCGCCGGGCACACCTTCACCGTCAGGCAGGATTGATCGGCGGGGTCAGATCTTGTTTCTTGCAAAAATGGAGGACACTGTCCTCCATTTTTGCAAGAAACAAGATCTGACCCCGCCTCAAACCCCGCTCGGACAAAACTGTATTCCGCTGGCAAATTCGTAACGCTGCGGCCCCGCCCCAAACCGCCAGACCTCGCCAAACCTGCGTAGATCTTCAACATCCTGCGCATCTCGTTATTGCACTTTCCCGGGAACGATTCATGCTCTCTGGCGGCCGAACGGCAACACTCCTCCTCTGAAGTGGGCGGCAGGACGGTCGGATGTGCCGGCCTGCCGCCTCGTTTCTCCATCCGGAGCCTGCAATGGGATTTTTTTCGGCCTTCGCGAACGACGTCGCGATCGATCTGGGTACGGCCAACACCTGCGTCTTCGCGCGCGGCCGAGGTATCGTCCTCAACGAACCCTCCATCGTTGCTTTCAACATCGCCAAAGGGTCCATTGAAGCGGTCGGGACCGAAGCCCACGAGATGCTCGGACGCACGCCGGCGAACATCAAGCCGGTCCGCCCGATGAAGGACGGCGTCATCGCGGATTTCGACGCCGCCGAGAAGATGCTGATGCACTTCGTCCGCAAGGCATCCGGCGGCCGGCCGCTGATGCGGCCGCGTCTCGTCATCGGCGTGCCCCCTGAGATCACCCAGGTCGAGCGCCGCGCGGTGAAGGACAGCGGCTTCCGGGTCAAGGCCAGCGAGGTCTACCTGGTCGACGAGCCCATGGCGGCGGCGATCGGATCCGGTCTGCCGATTACCGAGGCGGCCGGCAACATGATCGTCGACATCGGCGGCGGCACGACCGACATCGCGGTGATCTCGCTCGCCGGCACCGTCTACGGCCGGTCGCTGCGCGTCGCCGGCAACGCGCTCGACGAGGCGATCATCGGCTACATGCGCCGCGCCTACAACCTGCTCATCGGCGAGCGGACGGCGGAGCAGATCAAGTGCGACGTCGGATCCGCGGCACCGCTCGAGCAGCGCCTGACGATGGAAGTCAAAGGGCGCCACCTGCTCGAGGGCGTGCCGCGCACCATCGTCGTCACCGACGCGGAAATCCGCGAAGCGCTGGCCGAGCCGCTCAAGCTGATGGTGCAGGCGGTGCGCGACGCGCTCGAGCGCGTGCCGCCCGAGCTCTCCGCCGACATCTTCGACCGCGGCGTCGTCCTGACCGGCGGCGGCGCGCTGCTGCGCAACCTCGACAAGCGCCTGCGCGAGGAGACCGGGCTGCCCGTGCTGGTCGCCGAGAACCCGCTGACGTCGGTCGTCCTCGGTGCGGGGAAGATCCTCACCGACCTCGACCTGCTGAAGAAAGTGACGATGGATTGAACTGCCGGAACTGCGGCGCCGCGATGCAGTTGTTCGAGCGGCGCCGCTGCTACTTCTGCCGCTACTGCGGCTCTTTCCACTTCCTCGACACTCCCGAATCCGACGGTATCCGTGTTCTCGAAACGCCGGCCCAGGCGCGCCTGTGCCCGCGTTGCCGCTCCGGGCTGGCGACCGCCGAGCTCGACGGCGCGCATCCCGTGCAGTGCTGCACCGCCTGCCGGGGCGTCCTGATTCCGCGGTCGACGTTCGCGCACGTCGTCTACACGCGCCGCACCTGGGCGACGAGCCCGCCGGTGGCCCCCTCGCCGCTCGACCGCACCGAGCTCGAACGGCTTTTTTCCTGCCCGTCGTGCTCGGCGCGGATGGAGACGCACCCGTACTACGGACCCGGCAACGTGATCATCGACTCCTGCGGGACGTGCGACCTGGTGTGGCTGGATTTCGGCGAGTTGAAGCAAATCGCCGACGCGCCCGGCGCCGACCGCGGTCTGCGGAAGCCGGCCCCGCGCGAGACGTCGGATACGATGATGCCCGCTGCCCGCTCGTCGCTCGGTTACGCGCCCGATCGCGATGGCCTCGACGACCTGCTGGATCTGTTTTCCTGAACCGACCGCCAACGCAAGAAGTGGAGCAGGGGAGAATCATCGGACGATGATGCGTCCCGCGTTGTTGCGGTTGCTGCTCTGGGCTCAACCCGCTCTGGCGCAGCAGCCGGTGAGCGATCCGCCGGCAGGCGCTCGGACCGGCGGCATTCCCGCACCGCGTCTCGGCGATGAACAATCCGGTCGCGCCGGCGAGCCACCACTGGTTCGACTCGTCGCACATTGCGTTCGGCCTGGTGACGACAGGCGTTCACAACCAGCGCTGGAGGGTCGAGATGTCCCTGTTCAACGGGCGCGAGCCGGACGAGCGACGCGCCGACCTCGACCTCGCAGCGCTCGACTCGGTGTCGGGCCGGGTCACCTTGATTGCCGAACGCGCGATGGGCGCTGCAGGTCTCAGCCGCACATCTCAATGGCGTGGAGGCGGAATTTCCGCCGCAGCCGCGCAGCGATATGGACCGGGTTACCACGTCCGCGACCTACCATCGCCCGCTCGGCGCCGGCGGCATCCGCGAGCGCCACACGTGCTAGGTTGTCGGGATGGTCAGGTCGGGCATCGGCTGCCCGGCGAACAGGCGGCGGCACGGCCGCGCGATCCAGCGCGCCCAGCGTGCAGAGCGGTTGACGCGCGCGCTGTCGGTGGCGATGCCGGTGTTCGCATACATCTGCCGGTAGAGCTTCGAAATCAGCACGAAGGCGAGCCGCGCCTTGAGGCTCGTCACGCACCGCGAGCGGCGCCAGATGTTGGCGATGCTGTAGAACCGGTCCCAGACCGCCTGCGTGCGCATCCGGATGTCGTCGGCGGACATCAGCGGGTGCGGCACGTAGACCTTCGGACGCTGCGCCTGGGGAATCAGCCAGTGGCGCGACAGCGGGATCCCGCCGACCTGGTGCTGCGGGTCCAGCGTCTTCTCCCAGTCGTTGAAATCGAGCGTCCCCGGGAACGGGGTCAGCATGACGAACTGAGCGAAGGTGAGGCCGGCGCGCTCGGCGAGCGCGGCGGTGGCGTCGAACGTCGACGGCGTGTCGCTCGGGAGGCCGAAGATGAACGACCCGAGCACGTGGATGCCGTGCTGCCGGAACGCGCGCAGCCGGGCCACCAGCTCGTCGCCGACGGCGTTGAACGGTTTGTAGATGTCCTTCAGCCCTTCCGGCGTGACCGCCTCGACGCCGACGAGCGCCCCCTTGATGTGCGCCCGGCGCATGGCCTCGAGGAACTCGGGATCTTCGGACGCTTCCATCGTGATCTGGGTGAAGAACACCGTGTCCGCCGGCAGCTGCGCGAGGCGCTCCATCAGCTCGAACCGCTCGCGCCGCAGCGCCGTCAGCGTCTCGAGCTGCCGCGGGTCCTTGCGCCGCGCCGCCATCCGGAGATCTTCCTTGGTCACGGGATAGAAGTTGTCGTCCGCGAGGGCGATGAAGCGGAAACCGCGGCGGCGGAGGTCGACGATTTCCTCGATCACGGCATCGGACGTCCGCTGGCGCGGCCGCTGGCCGTCGGTGCGCCAGACCGAGCAGAACGAGCAGTGCTTGGGGCAGCCGCGCACGGTCTGCACCGACGCCCACATGTAGCTGCCCGGCGGCAGCAGATCCCACCGCGCCTGGACGAACGACTCCGCCTCGATTCGGCCGCCTTCGTAAACCCGGTTCGGGTGGCCGGCGACGCAGTCGGCGATGACCGTCGACCAGACCACCTCGCCGTCGCCTCGGACGACGGCGTGCGCGCCGCCGAGCTCGTGCGCTTCGTCGGGGTAGAGCGTCGCGTGGATGCCGCCGAACACGACGATCGCGCCGCGCTGGCGCGCCGTGCGTCCGACTTCGTAGCCTCTCAGCGCGTTGCCGGTGTGGATGCCGATGCCGACGAGATCGCCGGCGGATATCGACGAAAAGTCGAGCGGTTCGAGCGTTTCATCGGTCAGCACCGGGCTGCCCCACGTCCGCGGCGTCGCCGCCGCGAGGACGTACAGCCAGCGCGGGGTGATGACGCCGACGCCAAACGACACATGACTCGGATTGATCAGATGGATGCGCACGTGGCGTCAACTATAGCGGATCGGCGTACGCAGGCGGGGTCAGATCTTGTTTCTTGCACGTTTGTCCCCTTTTCAGAGGACAAACGTGCAAGAAACAAGATCTGACCCCAAGGACGCAACCCTGCGATTCCCGCACCCGTCAAAGCACCCATGCAGGACATCCGTTACGCCCTTCGTTCGCTCCGGAAACAGCCGATCTTCACGCTGGTCGCGGTCTTGACGCTGACCCTCGGCATCGGCGCCAACACCGCGATCTTCAGCCTGCTGTATCAGATCCTGCTGAAGCCCCTGCCGTATCCGGAGGCGGACCGGCTGGTGTTCATCTGGAACAGTTACCCCCTCACCGGGCTACCTCAGGCGTCGGTGTCGATCCCCGACTACCTCGACCGCAAGTCGCAGGCGCCGGCGATCGACGACGCCACGCTGTTCACCAACCGCAGCGTGACGCTCGCCGACGGGGGACAGCCGGAGCAGGTGCGAGCGCTCGCGGTGACGCCGTCCTTCTTCTCGACGCTGCGCCGGCAACCGATGCTCGGCCGCGGCTTCACCGAGGAGGAAGCCAAACCGGAGGCCGATCGCTACGTCATCCTGACCAACGGGCTCTGGAACTCCCGCTTCGCCGGCGATCGCGCCATCGTCGGGCGCGACATCCGCGTCAACGGTCTGCCGTACCGCGTGGTTGGCGTGCTGCCGCCTGACATCCGTCTGCCCGGGCGCGACGTTGTTCTGCTGATGCCGTTCGCCTTCACACCGCAGCAGATGTCCGATCAGGGACGCGGCAACGAGTTCAGCTCGATGATCGCGCGGCTCAAGTCCGGCGCCACGATCGACCAGGTCGACGCGCAGATGAAGACCATCATCGCCAGGAACGTCGATCGGCTGCCTGAATTCCGTTCGTGGGTGGCGACGAGCGGCTTCACCGGGAAAGCGGTGCCAATTCGCGAGCAGTTCGTCGGCGAAGCGCGGCAGCCGCTGTACGTGCTGCAGGCGGGCGTGCTCGTCGTGCTGCTCATTGCCTGTGCGAACGTTGCCAACCTGCTGCTGATGCGTGCGACCGGGCGCTACCGCGAGCTCGCGATCCGCACCACGCTCGGCGCCGGACGCGGACGGCTCGTGAAGCAGTTGCTGACCGAAGGGCTGGTGCTGTCGATCTTCGGCGCGCTCGGCGGGCTGGCGCTGGGACTCGCCGGCGTGCGCGCGCTCGTCGCCATGAGCTCCGGGCAGATCAACGGGCTGACCGAGGTGCCGCTCCACCCGGCGGTCCTGGCGTTCACCATCGGACTGGCGGTTCTGACCGGTCTGATCTTCGGCGTCGTCCCGGCGCTGTCCGTCATCCGCGGTAATACGTCGTCGCTGCTGAAGGACGACAGCACCCGCGGCTCCGCGGGGCGGAGCACCGGCGTGATGCGGGCCTCGCTGGTCGTCGCCGAAACCGCGTTTGCGCTGATGCTGCTGGTCGGCGCCGGCCTGCTCATCAAGAGCTTCGCCAGGATCCAGAACGTCAATCCCGGGTTCTCCACCGAGAACGTCCTGACCGCGCAAATTGCGCTGCCCGCGTCGCGATATCCCGATCCCGCGGCGTT